>PVMK01121470.1_pt1 | contig 63318 bp, 61 predicted proteins | sample 1853481 | NCBI WGS metagenome assembly PVMK01 (sample SAMN08533507, study PRJNA380276) | Marine sediment metagenome, whole genome shotgun sequencing project.
TCCGGAATATCCAGACCCAGCAGCAATTCACCGGCCCGTGCCTCGGCGCTGTAACCGTCGAGTTCAGCAAACTCCACTTCAAGCTCGGCAACCTTCATGCCATCTGCTTCACTCATCTCGGCCAGCGAGTAAATGCGGTCACGCTCCTGCTTAACCGTCCACAGTTGCTCATAACCCATGATCACCGTGTCGATAACCGAGTATTCCTCAAAAGCAAACTGGTCCTGGCGCAGTTTGCCAAGACGCTCATCAACATCTACCTTGACGTTTCCGGCGGTGGGCTCAAGCTCACCACCGAGGATTTTCATCAGGGTCGATTTGCCACTGCCATTGGCGCCAATCAGGCCATAACGGTTGCCATTGCCAAACTTGGCAGAGATGTTTTCAAACAGCGGCTTGACGCCAAACTGCATGGTGATGTTAGCGGTAGTAATCACAATAAATTCCGGTCAATAGACATCTGACGGCCAGTGGCCGATCAGACTGGGTAAAAAGAAAATAATCAATGCCAGTAAATGTGGCAGACCACAGACAGACCGTCCGGGTCATGTAAGTGCTTAAAGTGCTTTCAAATAATCGTGCGCATTTTAGAGAAAAGACCCCGGGTGTTCAAGCTTCTTCTGAATCTCTGATAGCGATGTGCGGTAGTCCTGGTAATCATGATTAATGGCTGTACGCACTGAATCATGCTCCAGGACCAGCGAAGGGAAACTCCTCACATTCAAATTCGCACGCAGTGTTAACTGGCGGCGAAATTCAGTCTCGGTCTGTACAGAGCCGAAGTCCTTCAGAAACAGGCTACGACCCAGGCCCAGTTCAGCGGCCAGATCGGCCAGGGTTTCTGGCTCGGAAGGGTTCATCGCCCGCAGGTAATAGGCTTTTTGAATAGCCTCGATCATTTCTTCTTCAGCTTGCTGCCACGCTGCAGCGATCACCGCACGACAGGCCTTGTAGGTATCGCGACGCGGTTGGCATTTTGTCCAGAAATCGAAATTGAATTCAGTACCGATGCTGGATTGGATATTTCGCCAATGTCCTTGCACCATAAGACGCGTTTCATCCGGCATCGGCTGATCATTATCCGGTGCAAGCCCGCCGAGCACATTCTGCCAGTTGACATCCTCAGGCAGGTTTCCACGGAGTTGCAGCAGGGCTGGACGGTATGCCCAGCACCAACTGCACATCGGGTCGTGAATATAGTAAAGCGTGGATGATGGCCTGGACAAAATTTACCTAAAGCATCATTTCATATTGATATGCATCCACATCAAACACATGGATGAGTGGCCCCCTGCTCATACCCAATTTCTCAGCAAGCTTAATCGATGCAATATTCTCAGGCATGATCAAAGCGATCAGTTTTTTAATTTTGAGATCCTCCCTGGCAAAATCAACACAGGCCCTGGCCGCTTCCGTTCCAATCCCCCTGCCCCAGTACGCCGGCAAATAACGATAACCAACTTCCGGCAAGTCGATTTCCGGCAGATACTTGATGCCACAAAACCCGATCACCTTGCCCGTTTCTTTTAGCTCAACAGCGAAACGGCCATAACCATACTTTTCATAGTCGGATAGCGGGCCTTGCTCCAGTCGTTGTTTGGCTTCGTGCAAATCCTTTGCGGGTGTATCAGCATATTTGATGACATCCGGATCTGTACTCAACTCAAACATGATTTGCACATCATCGGGGGTAAATAACCGCAGCCTCAGTCTGACAGTTTCAAGGCTGGAACGAATCATTGCCCGGCGCACTCTTCAAGACAGAGAACGTCACCGTTCAGGGGTATTTGTCCGGTCTTGTCGAAGATACCGGACATGCGCAGATTGGCGATATCCGAAAACAGGGCAAAGGTGAATTTTCCCGTTTCATTATCGAAGTTGCTGTGTGTCCACGGTAATGACGTTCCGCTGAAGTCATGCTGGAATACTACGCTGGTTTCTGATTCGGTTCGGCTGGTCCCTGCGCAAGCGCTGATGAGTATCAGCATTCCCAGCAGCATGGATACCTGGCGGATTTGTGGCATGGTGCAGCTTCCCGTTGGCTGGATTGAATGTGCAAGTTTGAAGTATCACCAGACTACAATCAATGGCATGTAATGAGCGATTTAATGTGATCACATCCAACTCCTACCGGTATCATGGCGGCATTGCTCCTAAATGAACCAGATACCGTCAGATGGAAAACACCTCAACAAATGCCGTAGAACAGGACGCGCTGAAAGCGATAGGTATGATGAGCGTAGCCGTGTTTCTTTTATCTGCCATGGATCTTGCTCTCAAACAACTGGTTGAGCATTACCCGAGTATGCAGGTTGTCTTCCTGCGCTGTATCACATCCGCCCCTTTATTGGCCTCCTGGATGCTGATGCGGAACCGCAGGGGATTTCGTGTCAAGTATCCGGCCGACCACCTGCTGCGTGCGGCAATTGGCCTTATCATGCTGTATGCCATCGGCGAGTGTTTCCGGGAACTACAACTGGCCGACGCTTACGCAATTTTCTTCGCTGCGCCTTTGCTGATCACGTTGTTGTCCGGACCTATGCTGGGTGAAAAAGCAGGCCCCTACCGCCTGGCCGCCACAGCGGTAGGATTCGTCGGTGTACTAATTGTTTTACAACCAGGCCTCAACAGCCAGTTGATATCCTATGGTGCGATGATGGCGCTGGTAAGCGTGGTCTCCTATGCATTCATGGCCCTGCTGCTACGGCGCATGGGACACCATGACAGTACTGTGGCCATTGCTTTCTGGTTTATTGCCCTGGTCGGCATCGGTGCCGGGCTGCTATCCATCCTGAACTGGAAACCAATACAGTGGGAGCACTGGCCATGGATGGTACTGCTGGGTCTGAGCGGTACCTTCGGCCAGTTGATGCTGACCGGTGCCTTCAGACGGGCATCGGTGGCGGTAATTGCACCCCTGGACTACACCCACATGATATGGGCGGTGATATACGGTTACCTGTTCTGGGGTCATTTGCCCGGCGTCAACACTTGGATTGGAACAGCGGTCATCGTCGGTTCCGGCCTGTATATCATTTTTCGCGAGCACCGTATAAAACAACGCCGGATAGCTTTATGCTCTCCGCAGGATTTTCAGGGAGATTGAGGTAAATAATCACGGATTTCGATACAGTGCTTTTATCTGGAACCCTTGCGTAATTCCAGCAACACCAGCGTTTCAAAATGCGCAGTGGCCGGGAATAAATCCAGTAGCTGAATCGTCCTGAAACGAAACCTTGTACTCAAGTTGCGCAAATCCCTGGCCAGGCTGGCCGGATTACAACTCACGTAAAGCACATGCTTGGGTTTGATTTTTTTCACCCAGCTATCCAGCCCCGGAAATCCCCGGCGTGGCGGGTCGATCAATAAGGCATCAAAGGCCAAACCTCCTGCTTTGCGGGTAAAATTGGGCAGGCTTTGCTCATCGTACAGGTCCATTTTATGAAAACTGCCTGGCTGGGCAGCGCTCGCCGGATCAATGTAACTGTCAATTAACACCCTGGTTCCACCGGCCAAGGCAAAAGCATCAGACAGGTTGCCCGCGCCGGAAAAGAGATCCAGCAAGCATGACACCTCCAATTGTTCGAGCTGTGTTTGGACCCGGTTTTGCAAGATCTGGTTCATTTCTTCAAACACCTGGGAAAAACCGCCATGGGCATAGTTTTCATCCCAACGCACACTCACTTCCCCGGACTTGAAATAAAGCTCGCAGTGGCCGTGCCCCGAGTGTTCCTTTGTCCAGTTGCCTTGATAAATTTCATCGAATGCGGGCTGAAGCTCCTGCCGCATGATTTTGCAGTGCGGCACTTCCAAAACTGTATTATCGATGGTGTCCAACATGCCAATATATTTATGCCGGTAATGGAGTTGTACACGATTGCGATAAAAAAGACGGCGTGGTGCCGGCACCAGTTCTATGGCTTCCCCGGATACACCCAATGCAGCGAGGTAACGGGCCAGGGTCGCCTTCTTGAAAGCCAGTTCGCTGGCATAATCGGTATGCAGGAACTGGCAACCGGGACAGCGCTCGAAATGCGGGCAATCGGGTACCACACGGCCGTCAGCGGTCTGATCCAATTGTTGTAAGCGTGCAAACTGAACACCCTTTGCGCGCTTGTGAACAACGGCAGTGCCGGTTTCGCCCGGTAATGTGCCGGCTACGAACGTGACTTTGCCGTCCTTTTTGGACACCCCCTGCCCCAACGGGTCGATATGATCAATTTCGAATTCGATAATCCGGGGATTAATAGGTGGTTTATGAGATCGACGCTTCACTGCTGGTTGATTCCCGGGGCTTTATGTTTTATGAATAAGACTGGCTGGTTTATGATGATTGGTTAATTATAGGATGTACAAATGCGCTTTACCAAACAGAACCAAAGAGGCCGCACAGACTGAGATGAATTCAGAGTTCTCCCTGCCCTTTGACAACAGTTATGCGGAACTGCCTGAGCGGTTTTACACGCGTCAGCTACCAAAACCAGTGGTCGCACCCGGTCTTATCCGTGTGAATCATGCACTGGCAAGCCACCTCGGTTTTGAAGCAGACTGGCTGGAATCCGAAACGGGCGTGGCGTTCACCGCCGGTAATTTTATACCCACAGGCGCCGATCCCATTGCTGCAGTCTATGCCGGTCACCAGTTTGGTGGCTGGAGCTCGCAACTGGGAGATGGCCGGGCGATATTGCTGGGTGAAGTGATTGCTGCCGATGGGGTACGGCATGACATCCAGCTCAAGGGGTCCGGCCGTACAACATACTCCCGCGGAGGTGATGGCCGCGCACCGCTCGGCCCGGTGCTGCGCGAATATATTGTCAGCGAGGCAATGGCGGCACTGGGTGTGCCGACTACACGGGCACTGGCGGCTGTCACCACTGGCGAAAATGTGATGCGCGAGGGTCGATTACCGGGTGCGGTATTGGCGCGTGTCGCCCAAAGTCACATACGTATCGGCACCTTTCAGTTTTTTGCCTCCCGCCAGGACAAGGAAGCGCTTGAGATACTCGCCAGCCACGTGATACAGCGCCACTTCCCGGAAGCCGCTCAAACCGATCACCCTGTACGGTCAATGCTCGACGGCGTGGTCGCACGCCAGGCCAGCCTGATTGCCAGGTGGCAGTTACTGGGTTTCATCCACGGTGTAATGAATACGGACAATATGCTGCTGTCCGGTGAGACCATCGATTACGGGCCCTGTGCTTTCATGGATGAATTTGACGCCGCTGCGGTATTCAGTTCCATCGACACCGGCGGACGCTATGCCTACCGCAATCAACCTCATATTGCACAATGGAACCTGAGCATGCTTGCCCAGACCCTGCTGCCGCTGCTGGATGATGACCCGGACAAAGCCCTCGCCTCAGGCCAGGCCGCAATCGATGTGTTCCCGGACCTGTTTCAAGCTGCCTATCAGAAGGGTATGTACAAAAAGCTGGGGCTGACGGGAAATGAGACAGACGATGTGGCGCTTATCCAGGATCTGTTGAGTTTGATGCAACAGGAAAAAACTGATTTTACATTAACCTTCCGCCGCCTGGCCGACCTCGCCGACCCGCAAAACATGTCAAATGACGGTGTCGCTTCGGTATTCGAACTTCCCGATGCCTTCACCCCCTGGCTGGGCCGCTGGCAACAAAGACTGCTCAATGAACCATCTGGAAACAGCGCGTGCCAAGCCGGCATGTATGCGGTCAACCCGGCCTGTATTGCACGCAATCACCTGGTAGAGGAAGCAATTGAAGCGGCCACCAACCGGCAGGACTTTGATCCATTCCACACTCTCGTTGATGTTCTTGCCAAACCCTTTGATTTTGACCGCACACGGACTCACTTTGCCACCCCGCCAAGCCCCGATCAGGTCGTAAGACAAACCTTTTGTGGTACCTGAGCTTGAGTAATAACAATACTTTGCCCTGCTGCTCCCAGTTTTATTTTAAACACGTAAATAAAAGGCTTTTTTATTTTGAAGTCCAGTCATGTAGGATGTTCAAATAATATGAACCGCCTTATTTTACGTTACTCATTTCCACATTTTTATCTTTGTAGATTCTGGAGAAATAATGTCAACTCTCATTCGTACTACGCTGTTATTATTGATTTTATTTATCACACCTTTTGCAATTTCAGCAGAAAAAGATGAAAAAACCACACCCGGTCTGAACGAAGCGACCCTGAAGGGTCTCGAATGGCGCGGCATTGGTCCTGCAATGACTGCAGGGCGAATCGCAGATATTGCTGTCAATCAAAAGGATCGCAGCACCTGGTATGTAGGCGTGGGCAGTGGCGGGGTTTGGAAAACGGACAACCGTGGAACGACCTGGACCCCGGTCTTCGATTCCGAAGCATCATATTCCATTGGCAGTATCACCATCGACCCAAATAACTCCGATACAGTGTGGGTCGGTACCGGTGAAAACGTCAGCGGTCGCCATGTAGGTTATGGTGACGGAATTTACAAAAGCCTGGACGGCGGCAAATCCTGGAACAACATGGGTCTGAAGGACTCCCAGCACATTGGGATGATCGCAGTAGACCCACGTGACTCAAACGTAGTTTACGTGGCTGCACAGGGGCCTTTGTGGTCGCCTGGTGGTGACCGGGGCCTGTACAAGACCATTGACGGGGGTAAGACCTGGAATCTCATATTATCGGACGGCGAATATACCGGTGTTAACGAGATCCACCTGGATCCACGCAACCCGGATACACTGTTTGCGTCCACACACCAGCGTTTCAGAAATGTTGCGGCCCTGATGGACGGCGGCCCCGAATCGGGCATACACAAGTCGACGGACAGCGGTCAGACCTGGCGCGAATTGACCACTGGCATCCCTGCTGAGGACAAGGGCAAAATCGGTCTGGCAATCTCGTCCGTAGACCCGGACGTGATCTACGCGACCATTGAACTGGCGCAACGGACCGGCGGTCTCTGGCGTTCGATCGATGCCGGTGAAAGCTGGGAAAAACGCAGCGATGAGGTCTATAGCGGTACCGGGCCACATTACTACCAGGAAATCTTCGCCAGCCCGCATGATGTAGATACCGTCTACCAGGTCGCACCGACCCTGTATCGAACAGTGGATGGCGGCAAAACCATGTTGCCGGTTGAAAACGACTCCGTACACGGTGATTACCACGCGGTCGTATTCGACCCTGCCGACCCGGATTACCTGATGGTGGGCACCGATGGCGGCGTTTACGAGTCCTTCGATGGCACGGCGCACTGGAAGTTTTTCGCCAACATGCCGATCACCCAGTTCTACAAGCTTGCGGTCGATTATGACGAACCCTTCTATAACATCTACGGCGGCACCCAGGATAACAATACCCAGGGCGGTCCATCGCGCACCGATAATGTACATGGCATCCGCAATGGTGACTGGTATGTAACCGTGTTTGCCGATGGCCACCAGCCGGCGGTGGACCCCACCAACCCGGATATCATTTACTCCGAGTGGCAGCAGGGCAACCTGGTGCGTTACGACCGCAAGTCCGGTGAAGTTATTTATCTCCAGCCCCAGCCCGGGGCGGACGAGGAATCTGAACGTTTCAACTGGGACTCCCCCATCCTGATCAGCCCGCACGACCCGGCGCGTTTGTACTATGCAAGCCAGAGAGTCTGGCGTAGTGACAACCGCGGCGACAGTTGGCGTGCGATCTCCGGGGATCTCAGCCATGCACGGGACCGCATGAAGCTACCCATGATGGGCCGTGTCTGGAGCTTCGACTCGGCCTGGGACCTGATGGCCATGTCACAGTTCGGCACCATTACCTCGTTGTCGGAATCACCTGTGGTTGAAGGCCTGCTGTATGCCGGGACCGATGACGGCCTTATCCAGGTCAGTGAAAACGGCGGAGAAACCTGGAAGGCCGTCGACAGCCTGCCAGGTGTACCGGAAGGTTTCTTTGTCAATGACATCAAGGCTGACCTGCACGATGCAGACACGGCCTATGTCATTGTTGATGACCACAAATCCGGTGATTTCTCACCTTATATCCTCAAGAGTACCAACCGCGGTCGTAGCTGGCACAGTATCAGCGGCAACCTGCCGGAACGTCATCTTGCCTGGCGCCTGGTGCAGGACCACGTCAACCCTGAACTGTTGTTCGCCGCCACCGAATTTGGTGTCTTTTTTACCGTCGGCGATAAGTTCTGGACCAAATTGTCCGGGGGTACACCCAATATCTCGTTTCGTGATCTCGCCATTCAAAAGCGTGAAAACGACCTGGTGGGCGCCACCTTTGGCCGCAGTTTTTATGTTCTTGACGACTACACGCCACTGCGCAGCCTGACGTCGGATAATCTCAAATCCGACACCATGCTGTTTCCGGTCCGTGATGCACTCTGGTACGTACAACGTATGCCATTAGGTGAATTCCGCACCGGCAGCAAGTCCTCCCAGGGTGACGGATATTTTGTAGCCAACAACCCCCCGTTCGGGGCGGTAATCACCTACTATCTGCCCGAATCAATCCTGACGGCCAAAGAACAACGGCGGGAATCTGAAAAGGAGATCGAAAAACAGGGCGGCGATACGCCTTACCCCGGCTGGCAAGCGCTACGCGCCGAAAAAGCAGAGGAAGACCCGGCAGTGGTGCTGAGCATACGCGACGGCGGCGGTGCACTGGTGCGGCAAATTGAAGGTCCGGCCAAAGCCGGCTTCCATCGCATTGCCTGGGATCTGCGGTATCCACAATCCAGCCCGTGGACGGAAAAGAAGCAGGATAACTACATCGTGTTCTCCGGCCCGTTGGCCGCGCCCGGTGATTATACGGTCAGCCTGGCAACCCGGATCAACGGCGTGCTGAAGGATACGGGACAACAAACTGCGATACACGTAAAGCTGATGCGTCAGAACAGCCTCGCAACGGCCAGCCCGGAAGAAGTGGTGGCATTTGGAAAACGCCTGGACAAATTGATGCGCGAGGGTAACGGGGCTGACTCTGCCATGAAAACCCTGCTGACCGAACTGGGTGCAATCAAAAAAACCCTGCTGCGTTCCGCTGCCAACAACGAACTTCGGAATCGGGCCAGGGCGCTGGAACTGGAAGTCATGGATTTACAACTGCAATTGTCCGGGGATGAACGCCGGGATTTGGCAGGTGCTGCTGGACCGGTATCCGTGGCACAACGTACCAGCGTTGCCCAACTTGGCACGGCATTTTCAACTTACGGCCCGACACCCATGCATGAACGCAGCCTGGAGATTGGTGAGCAGGGATTTACCGGTATAAAGTCCGCGCTTAAGCGGATATTTGACACGGACATGCCGGCACTTCGAAAGGCGCTGGATGATGCCGGTGTACCCTGGACACCCGGGCGCGGTGTGCCGGCAGCAGAAGACTGAAAGATCATGCACCTGAAAACCCTTGTTTGCCTGGCAGGCTTGGCAAGCTTTTCTTTAAGCTGGGCCGAAGAAGACCCCTATCTGTGGCTTGAAGGAGTAGACGATGAAACGGCCCTGGACTGGGTCCGGGCTGCAAATGAATCGACGGCTGAGCGGCTGAAATCCAGTCCGATATTTGACGAACTCTATGCCGAGGCCAAAACAGCGTTGAATGCTGCCTCACGGCTTCCCAATGTCTACCAGCAGGAAAACTGGCTGTATAACTTCTGGCGTGATGAGAAAAACCCGAGGGGTATATTCAGACGGACGTCACTGGCCGCTTTTGCCAATGAAGAGCCCGCCTGGGAAGTTGTAATTGATATTGACACCCTGAGCAAAAAAGAGGGCAAGCAATGGGTTTTCAAAGGCATGAGTTGCTTGCCGAAACACCCTGAGAATTGCCTGGTTCGATTATCCCCCGGTGGCGGGGATGCGGTTGTTACCCGTGAGTTCAACTCTGTAAGCAAGACCTTCGTGGAAGGGGGATTCCATGTACCTCTGGCCAAGGGCTTTACCAACTGGATAGATAGCGACACAATTTTTGTCTCCACCGACTTCGGTGAGGGTTCAATGACAGAATCCGGATATCCAAGGATGGTCAAACGCTGGGTACGCGGGAAATCACTTGCTGCCGCAGAACTGTTACATGAAGGCGAAGCTACTTCGGTTTCAACCGTTGCCATGCGCCTGCACTCTGCTGGTAGCGATATCGATATGGTTCAGGAAGCTAAAACTTTCTGGACATCGGAGCGGTATCAATTGATTGACGGCAGTAAGCAGCGGCTTGAATTACCGCAGTCGGCAACCGTGAATGGTGCGTTTCAGGGCCGGCTGATTATCTCCCTGAAAGAAGACTGGACTCGTGGGGACACGACCTATCCGCAAGGCGCGGTATTGGTTGCCGATACCACGGCATTATCGGCCGGTGGCGACGGCGTGATCGATGTCATGATCGAACCCGATGACACCACCGTTGTGCAATCGGTAGCTACCACCGATGCCACTATCCTGGTCACGGTACTGGAAAATGTGCGTGGCAGAATTTATCGCTACAACCCGGGTAAAGAGGGTCGCTGGGAACGCACCCTGGTGAATTTCCCTGACAATGGTTCCCTCGAGATCACCAGCACCGATGACGAAAGCGGAAACTTCTTTGCTCGCTACGAGTCTTTCACCAGCCCTCCCGCTTTGTATTACGTCGCATCAAAGGACTGGCAACCACAGAAAATCAAAAGCCAGTCACCGAATTTTGATGGTAGCCGCTATCAAACAGAGCAATATTTCGCTACCTCGGCTGATGGCACCAGGGTTCCATATTTCGTAGTCCTGCCCAAGGGTGCAAAACTGGATGGCAACACCCCTACCCATATCTTTTCCTATGGTGGTTTCCGCAATGCGCTGACCCCGTCTTACTCCGGCTCATATGAAAAACTCTCCGGTGCCTACGGAAAACTCTGGCTGGACCGGGGCGGGATTTTTGTGCTGGCCAATATCCGCGGTGGCGGCGAGTTTGGACCCGCCTGGCACGCTGCGGCCCTTAAAGAGAAACGCCCACGTGCATTTGAAGACTTTGAAGCAGTGGCAGAAGACCTGTTCAAGCGCAATATCACTTCACCCGAACACCTTGGGGATAGAAGGCAGATCAAATGGTGGTCTGCTGGTTGGCGCAACCATGACCCGGCGCCCGGACCTGTATGGAGCAGTCATTTGCGGCGCGCCCCTGCTGGATATGAAGCGATATCACAAGCTGCTGGCCGGAGCCAGCTGGATGGCTGAGTACGGTGACCCGGATATTCCCGAGCAGTGGGATTACATCAAGGCGTATTCCCCTTACCAGAACCTGGCAAAGGATGTTGATTACCCACCCATATTTTTCTACACATCAACACGCGACGACCGGGTTCACCCCGGCCACGCCCGGAAAATGGCAGCGCGTATGGAAGAACTGGGCCAGCAGGTCTGGTATTACGAAAATATGGAAGGTGGACATGGTGGCTCAAGCACCAACGACCAACTGGCCTATCGACTGGCGTTGGCCTATACCCATCTGTGGACGCAATTAAAGTAAGTTTGATACAGGTCAATGCGCTAAAACCGGTCCCACACTGGCGTGACATTACCTGGTAAAGCAGCGATCTCACCGAGATCAGCCCAGTGTTTGCGTGGCCTGTGGAAATCAGAGCCGCAGGAAGCCAGCAAATTCCGTTGTTCACATAACTGAGCCATATCCTGTGTCTGGTAGGGCCATTGCCGGCCCGAAACCACTTCAATACCCTGCCCGCCCGCTTTTTGGAAGCTGTCGAGCAGTCTTTTCAATCTTGTCCTGGTTAACTTGTATTTAAACGGGTGGGCGAGCACGGCAATACCGTTTGCGTCCCGTATCCATTGAATAATCTGCGGTAATTCCGCCCAGTGTTGCTTGACATCACCGGCCTTACCCGCACCAAGATACTTCTTGAATGCGGCCTGTATGGAGTCCACCTTGCCGATATTAACTATGTACTGGGCAAAATGTGGACGGCCAATGTAGCCACCCACCGAAAGTTCCATGGCGCCCGTAAATGCATTTTCAATGCCCTGTTTTGCGAGCTTTTCACCAATTACCCGGGCCCGCGCCAGGCGAGCGTCAGATTGACATTGCGCACCCACCCTGATCGCATCACTACCAGGGTCAACATTCAAACCGAGCACGTGGATGCCGGTGTTTTGCCACTGGGTAGAAAGCTCAATACCTGGAACCAGCTTTATCTTGCCGAAACTTTCGGGTTTGTCTTTGTACGCATCGAGGGTGTCGTGATCGGTAATGGCAAGCACGTCCACATCCTTTTCAATGGCACGAAAAACGAGCTCCTGCGGCGTTAGACCGCCGTCAGAAAATGTAGTATGAGAGTGCAAATCAAATATCACTGACTGGCCCGGTCTTTGGTCTTGTTTCTGTAAAATTTGTGCATACAAAAGCAGTATAGAGCTTAAGTGCTCCTGTAAAATCCCCAATAGCACAAATTTCTGATTTCAATAAGCCAAGGACAACCCACCATGACCAGCAAAACATTCATCTCCCCCAATATCAGTTGCGGCCATTGCACCCGCACCATCGAAATGGAATTGGGCGATCTGGCCGGCGTCAGCAACGTCAAGGCTGAAGCTGATTCCAAACAGGTGGCGGTAGAGTGGGACACACCTGCCAGCTGGGATGAAATCAAGGATTTACTGGTAGAAATTGGCTTTCCAGCGGCTGAATAGTTGATTTACCTGGGACTAGAGTCCATTTACTTCCTGTACCCGGGAATTGAATTTTATGTCTGAACTGAAAAAAACCACCCTGCCCTTGCTTGGCATGACTTGCACCAATTGCGCCAACACCATCCAGCGACAATTGAACAAGCTTGAAGGCGTAAATGAAGCCACGGTCAACTTCGCGAGTGAAAAAGCATCGGTGACCTATATGCCGAATGTGGTCGGACACGACCAACTTGTGGCCGTGGTGCGCAAGGCTGGTTTTGATGTGGTTGAAGCAGTGGATGGCGAGGATGGCGAAGCCGCGGCCCGTGATGCCGAGATCCGCCACCAGTGGAAACGGCTAACTGTGGGCGTCATCTTTACCTTGCCCCTTTTCCTGCTGAGCATGACCCGGGATTTCGGCTTTCTCGGTGCCTGGTCCCACCAAACCTGGGTCAACTGGTTCTTTTTCGCCCTGGCCACACCCGTACAATTCTACGTGGGTTGGGATTATTACGTGGGTGCCTACAAATCCCTGCGCAATGGCAGCGCCAACATGGATGTACTGGTGGCGATGGGATCATCGGTGGCTTACTTCTATAGTGTAGCCGTGCTCGTCGCCTTGACCACGGGATCATCCACCCTGGGGATGCATGTCTATTTCGAGACCTCGGCCATGATCATCACCCTGATCGTTATCGGCAAGCTGTTGGAGGCCCGGGCCAAGGGACATACCAGCGAAGCCATCAAAAAACTCATTGGCATGCAGCCCAAAACGGCTCGTGTGATACGCAACGGCGAGCAAACGGACATCCCCATCGAAGCGGTGTTGGTCGGCGACACGGTGATCGTACGCCCTGGTGAGAAGATACCAGTGGACGGCATGGTTATCGACGGCCATTCCTCGGTGGATGAAAGCATGATTACCGGTGAGAGCCTGCCCGTGACAAAGAAGGTGGGCGATGAAGCCATTGGTGCCACCATCAATAAACAGGGACTGCTGCGTATTGAAGCCACCCGGGTGGGCAAGGAAACCGCCCTGGCGCAAATCATCAAGCTGGTGGAACAGGCGCAGGGTAGCAAGGCTCCTATCCAGCGGGTGGTGGACCAGGTATCGGCCTACTTTGTGCCCATAGTCATTGTCATCGCACTGGTCATCTTCGGCGTTTGGATCGCGATGGGTGCAGGATTTGTACCCGCGCTGATAAGGTTGGTGGCCGTGCTGGTTATCGCCTGCCCCTGCGCCATGGGACTGGCAACACCCACTTCTATCATGGTCGGCGTGGGAAAGGGCGCGGAGAAAGGCATACTGTTCAAGAACAGTGCTGCGCTGGAGCAGGCCCATAAGCTAACGGCTGTCGTTCTGGACAAGACAGGCACCATCACCCGCGGCGAGCCGGCGGTGACGGACGTAATTGTGGCTGGACAAGATGGCTCTCAATCTTATTATCTCGCTTTGGCCGCTTCCGCCGAGAGCGGCTCCGAGCATCCGCTGGGCGAGTCAATCGTTCGTTCGGCTACCAACCAGGGGCTGACACTTTCGGACCCTAAGGAATTCGAAAATATTGCCGGCCATGGCATCGTCGCCACAGTGGACGGGCAGCGGGTGCTGGTAGGAAACCGTCGCCTCATGGAACAGCAGCAAGTTGCCTTGAACGGACTGGAGGCCAGGGCCGATAAGTTACAGCAACAGGCCAAAACGGCCATGTGGCTGGCAGTGGATGGCCAGGCCAAAGCCATCATTGCGGTAGCCGACACCATCAAGGAAGGCTCCAGGGAAGCGCTCCAGTCCATGCATGACCAGGGGCTGATCGTGGTCATGATGACCGGTGACAACGAATCTACAGCCCAGGCCATCGCCGCGGAGGTGGGTATTGACCGGGTCTTCGCCGAAGTAATGCCGGGCGACAAGGCCGATTATGTAGCCAGTCTCCAGCAGGAGGGCCACAAGGTGGTCATGGTAGGCGACGGTATCAACGATGCACCTGCCCTGGCCAGGGCAGACGTGGGCATGGCAATCGGTACCGGCACGGATGTTGCCATGGAAACGGCTGACGTCACGCTGATGCGTGGTGATCTGCGCAGCGTGCCCCAGGCCATCAGCTTGTCAAGGGCGACCATGCGCAATATCAAGCAGAACCTGGCGTGGGCATTCGGCTACAACATCGCCCTGATTCCCATTGCCGCCGGCGTGCTGGCGCCGTTTGTCTGGGCACCCGACTTCCTGCGTCAACTGAGCCCCATACTAGCCGCCGGCGCAATGGCTTTCTCAAGCATTAGCGTGGTGGGCAATGCATTGCGATTGCGGCGCTTGAAACTGTAAAAAAATGAGATATCGGGATAATTGCCGGTTTTGACAGGATTAACCGTCTGTCTGGCAGTTTTCCAGGTATACGGAGGGCAAAACCAGGTTATTTATGCCTGCGTCCTGCAGTTGAGCGGCGAAGTTTTCAACCTGGGAACGTGTTGCGCCCAGCCAGTCTCCGGCATCTCCCACGACCCCATGATGTTGAAAAGCGTTGATTCTGATCACAGGCGTCACAGGCAAATCCAGAAGCATCCTTGATAAGGCATCCAGGTTGTCTTCAAAATCGGTTTTATCCGGAATCACCAACAGGCGCACTTCAAACAGTTTGTCGGCCGCTGCCAGCAGTTCCAGGGACAGCAATACCTCGTGGTTGCCGGCACCCGTTAACGATCTGTGTCGATCATCATTCCATGCCTTAATATCCAGCATGACGCCATCAATATGGGGCAATAGTTGTTCCCACCCCGACTCGGTGAGTGAGCCATTGGAATCGATCAGACAGCTGAGATGACCCAGTTCAGGATCTGCCTTGATGGTTTTTAACAGCTCAACGATGAATGGCAATTGCACCGTGGCTTCACCACCTGACAGCGTAATGCCACTGATGAAGCGTTGGTTATCACGAATGATTTCAAGCAGTTCTGCGGAGGTGTAACTGGCTGTTTTAGGGCTGGCAGAAATCGGGCAGATATCCAGGCATTTGTCACAGCGGGTGCAGAGATTGCTTTGCCATTGAATCCTGCCTTCGGCATCCAGATTCAAGGCCCCCCCGGGACAACCATCAATGCAGTCGCCGCAATGATTACAGACACCAATCGTATAAGGGTTGTGGCAGGTCTGGCATTGGAAATTACAACCCTGGAAAAAAATGACCAGTCTGTTTCCAGGGCCATCTACGCAGGAAAACGTAATGATTTTATTGACGGATGCCCGCTTCGAATTCACGGCTGATTACCCTGGGTTTACGTTCCAAAATACCGGTTTTCTCTGCTGCCTCTGCACCCAGCACAGTGGTGTCCTTGCGTGAACCCTTGTTTTTAAAGGCTTCGATATCAGACAGCTTGATCATATATCCGGTTACCCTGACCAGGTCATTGGATGCAACATTAGCCGTAAATTCCCGCAGACCCAACGAGAGCGCACCCTTGCAAAGCTGGTACATGGCTTCCGGATTGGCCTTGACCGTCTCGTCAATGGTCAAAATATCGCTAATGCCGGAAGTATAATATTGATGGTGCGCTGCCATTGCCTTGATATGTGCGATCACATCCGGTTCATTGCCGTATTGAATCCTGGTCCCCGGTGTGACGCCCTCATCAATGCTCAGCCCTGCCTGGGAATGCAGTAATGCCCGCTTTTCAAGCCCATAAGTGACAGGAGTGCTGTTAACTATGCGGTTTAAAGTCGCGGATATTTTATGCCCCAGTTCATTTTGGGCCTGGTTGTGTCCATAACTGCCGGTGAAATCCTCAGTGTCTGACAGGTAGTTGACTGCCTCTGCCATACCGTAAACACCCCACATCGGAGCGAAACGATCCTCGTAAATCAACTCTTCTTCAACCAGGAAGCTTGCAAAAAAACCTGATTTCTTATGTAGAAAATTCGTGCGTGATTCAATCAACTCAAACATCAATGCGCTGTAATACGGCAATTGACAGGAAAAGAAATCATCAATTCCTGAGGACGACTCTGCAACTTGTTTCAAATTAAGCCGAACCAGCGTATTGGAACCACCACCCAGGGGTAAAACGTTGTAACAGCTCACGATGCCGAAACCAGTACTCTCAAATGCTGCCCGGTGGACCGGATAATTGGCCACGTGGGGCTTGGAACACTCACATATATTGCTGGTGACCTGACGTAATAAATCGTCCGGCGTAACCGTCGGGTCATACATGAACGTCAGGTTGGGTACGATTTGTTTCAGTTCCACATCGATCCGCAACAGCGTGCGGCAAACGATATTGTCTGAAGGCCCGATATTGGCGTGCACAAAGGCATCGGGAAAGGTTCTGTCAAGCTGAATCCAGAACAGTTTCAGTTTTTTATGGATGGTCTCTTCATCCAACTCACCCAGGTATGGGAGCAGCAAGCTGTCCAGGTGGCCGAGAAATACCGGCAGGTCCGTGACCGACGGGACATGGTGATACAAAATCAGTAAATGGTTGAGTGCTTCGTCAAGATCCGTAGCCGGCGATAACTCCAGGTATTCCGAGCCCTGTGCAAGAAAGCGCTCATAATCCGGCAGCACATACCTTGGCTTGTAAGGCGCATGACCTTCAAGCATGTCACAGATGTGCCCCGTAGCCATGGCATCACTGACCGCCTCTGATACCGCCGGTATCGGCAACAAACTGTCTGCGGCAAGTGCCAGATTCCTGCTTTTCTGCCGGAACGACAACTTTGGTTCTGTCACGATTTCCAGCAGTTGTTGTTCAAAATCTTTCATCGCGCCTACTATACTCTCATTCCATGTTTTACTTGGATAGAAGAGTAAGTACTTAATAAGATTTGCTGTAATATATTTTCATAACTGTACCGCGACTGGCACCCTGATGACCACAGCCCAAGACCCGATCTATCTTGACCACAATGCCACCACCCCTGTGCTGCCGGAGGTTTTCGATGCCATGCTGCCCTGGCTCAGGGAGCATTTTGGCAATCCTTCGAGCAATCATGTATACGGTCAGGTAACGCGGCAGGCGGTGGCCCATGCCAGGCAACAGGTTGCTGATTTGATCGGTTGCCTGCCTGCTGAAATTTGTTTCACTTCGGGTGGAACCGAGTCGAATAACCTGGCTATCCGCGGTATTGCCGCCGCCAGGCCTGAGCGCACCCACATTGTTACTTCGGTCATCGAACACCCGGCAACTGAAATGCCGTGCAAATTCCTGCAGGAACATGGCTACCGGATCAGCCGGGCGGGTGTTGATGAGACCGGCATGATCAAGCTGGAAGATATTGAATCCTCACTTGGCGAAGATACTGCGCTGGTCACAATCATGCATGCCAACAGCGAAACAGGCACCTTGCAACCGATACGGGAAATTGCGGCCATGGCGCATGCACACGGTGCCGTAATGCACACCGATGCGGCGCAAACTACGGGCAAAATCAGTTATTCAGTTGATGAACTGGATGTCGACCTGGTCTCAATAGTCGGCCACAAAATGTACGCGCCAAAAGGAATCGGCGCACTTTACGTGCGTGGTGGCATCGACATTGAACCCCAGTCTCTCGGCGGCGGCCACGAACAGGGCCTGCGGTCAGGCACAGAAAACGTGCCATATATCGTTGCTTTGGGTCAGGCCTGTGAAATTGCCCGCAAAGACGGTAAAAGGACAAACCGGGATATCGCCCGGTTACGGGACGAGCTTTGGAATGGCTTGAGTGAAAATATTCCGGGGCTGAAACTCAACGGTCACCCCGATCTGCGTTTGCCCAATACACTGAATGTTCGATTTCCGGGAATTTCGGGCAATGCACTGCTCGCCAGGACACCTGAGATCGCTGCATCCACCGGTTCCGCCTGCCACGCAGAAGACGAGTCCGCTTCTGCAGTGATCAGGGCGATGGGGCTTTCAGAGACAGAAGCACTTGAATCTGTACGACTGACCCTTGGCAGGGGCACAACCGCAGCAGACATTGCCATTGCGGTTAAGGCCCTGCGACGGTCGTACCAGGCGTTGTTCGCCAATTAGTCGTTCAGGAAGTCATCCAGGATATGACCAAGATCAGGATAACCAATCTCCTGCAGGTCATAATTCACCCGCGTATGGGGTTTATTAATTTTGATAATCCTGCCCAGGTCGATCGGTGTGCCGATAACAACAGAATCACATTCTGTATTATTAATTGTAGCTTCAAGATCCTTGATCTGCTGTTCGCCATAACCCATCGCGGGCAAAAGAGCGCCTATCCCCGGATAGGTTTTGAAGGTATCACGTAATTTACCGACAATAAACGGCCTTGGGTCGACACACTCGGCGGCACCGAATTTCATGGCAGCAACGGTACCCGCACCTATGGTCATCTGTCCGTGGGTGAGTGTAGGGCCATCTTCAACCACCAGCACTCTCTTGCCTTTGATTACGGAAGGGTCATCCACCGTGATGGGTGATGCGGCATCAACAACGATGGCATCGGGGTTTACTTTTGCAACGTTGTCCCTGACCTGCTGTATGCCCTCCGGCCCGGCCGTATCCATCTTGTTGATAATTACAACATCGGCAAGTCGCAGGGTTACCTCACCCGGGTAGTAGCTCAACTCATGACCTGCGCGGTGCGGGTCTACGATAGTGATGTTGAGATCGGGTTTATAAAACGGGAAATCATTGTTCCCACCATCCCAAAGAATAATATCGCAACCATCCGGATCCTGTTCGGCAGCCCTCAGGATGGCCTCGTAATCAACACCCGCGTAAATGACGTTGCCCCGTACCACATGCGGTTCATATTCTTCCATCTCTTCAATGGTACATTCATGTTTTGCCAGGTCTTCCACGGTGGCAAAACGCTGAACCTTTTGCGCTACCAGGTCGCCGTAGGGCATGGGGTGGCGGATGGCAACTACTTTGAGACCCCTATCCATCAGGTATTCGATGATTTTCCGGGATGTCTGGCTCTTGCCGCAACCGGTGCGCACGGCACCAACGGCAATCAGGGGTTTGCTGGATTCAATCATGGTGTCGCCAGGCCCCAGCAGTACAAAATTGGCACCGGCGGCATTGACGAGCGCACTCATACTCATCACCTTCTGATAGGTGATATCGCTGTATGAAAATACACAGTGGTCTACGTCATGTTCCCTGATCAGCCTTGTCAGGTCTTCTTCCGCATAAATAGGAATACCATCCGGGTACAATTTTCCGGCTAATTCTGCAGGATATTTTCTACCATCAATATCGGGTATCTGGGCCGCAGTGAAAGCAATGACATTGAAGCCGTCATTGTCTCGAAAACAGGTATTGAAATTATGGAAATCTCGCCCGGCAGCACCAATAACTATCACATTCTTTTTCATGATAATGCTCTTTTTTATGGTCAGGGATTTTGACTAAAAACGACCGTGTAAAAGTAGCATATTTGGCAGAAAAAATCATTGAAAATCGAGTCTTTTCAGACGCACTAACCCTTATAAATCCTGGGGTAATACAATGCCCAGTTTTTTCCGTTCAGCACGCCATAAATCCAGCAATTCCTGGTGCTTTTCCGGGTTGTCCAATGCCAGGTTATTTGTTTCACCCGGATCAGCACCAAGGTCAAACAGTTCCAGCTTTGATTCATCAAAAGGCTTGTCAAGATTGCTCAGCTTCCACCGACCCTTACGGATCATTACCCGGCCGCCATGCGAGTGAATAGTCACGTAGTTTTTATCATGAACGAGTTCAGCTTTGCCGGCCAGCAAGGCATTCATACTTTCGCCAAGCGGTGGCTGTACCGAACCATCATCCGGATATTCAACGCCGGCAAGCTCGAGGAATGTGGGTGCCAGGTCCATCACGGTCAGGTAAACGGAATTCTTTCTTCCTGCAGAGGCCACACCCGTGCCCGCTATGATCATCGGCGCGGTGATACCACCTTCACGGGTATAACCCTTGTAACGTTGAAACGGTGCTGAACCAGCCTCCGCCCACGGTGCGCCGTAAGAAATGAATGAACCGGGCTTACCCATATCTTCAAAGACGTTGTCGTAATGCGCCCGGGTGTATTCCATGTACTCCCCGTATTTGGGGTCGTTGTAAAAATCCTCGGATGCAGCACCGTTATCAGACATGAAGATGATCAGGGTTTTGTCGTATAAGTCATGCTGTTTCAGGTATGCCACCAGGCGACCCACGTGGCCATCCAGGTTGCTGACCATTGCCGCATACAATTCCATTTTGCGGGATTCACGGCGGCGCTGCTCTGCATCAAGTTCATCCCATGGCTTGATTGCCTCGTTGCGGGGCGGCAGAGTGGAGGATTGCGGAATGATCCCGGCAACTTTGAGCGACTCAAAATTATGCTCCCGCAACGCGTCGTAACCCGCTTCATAACGTCCGGCATAGCGATCCAGTTCATCTTCCGGTACCTGCAAAGGCCAGTGCGGTGAGGTGTAGGCTGCAAAGGCGAAGAATGGTTTACCATCATCACGGTTGCCGTCGATGTACTCGATCAGCCGCTCCGTATAAAAATCCGTGGTATAGCGGCCATCCGGCCATGTTGTCATTTCTCCGTCTTCCCTGAAGACCGATCCCCCCTCCTTGAAACCGACCATATCCCAGTGGTTGCCGGCCCCGTCCAAATTTGTGAATGAGTGCTCAAAACCTGCTGCGCGAGGACTCTGCTCCGTTGCTTTACCCAGGTGCCACTTACCTGTCATATAGGTGTGATAACCCCCTTCACGTAATAAACGGGGAAATGGAATAATGCGGTCGGACAGGTGGTTCTCATAACCCGGTTGCGGTTCATCCAGGATCCCGCTGACACCCTGCCTTGCCATACCGGCCACATGACTGTTGTTACCGCTTAACAGCATGGCCCGGGTGGGCGCGCACATCACCGCAGTATGAAACTGCGTGAACAGGATTCCCTCTGCTGCCAGCGCATCGATATTGGGCGTCGCGATGTCACTTCCAAAACTGCCTAGATCAGCATAACCAAGATCATCGGCGACAATAAGCAAAATGTTGGGGCGTTGATCAGCCGTGGCAGGCACTGCAAATACCGCAAGCAGCACCAGAATTACCAGTTTCATTCCCATCACGTTCAGCCTGCTATTTTTCCCTCACCATCAATCTGAAACTGCTCCACCATCTCGTCCCAGATCTCATTTGTAGTGTTTTCCTGAACTATTTTTTTCCATCGATCCCATTCCCCGGAAGTCGATGCAAACTGCAAGCCCCAGGCAAAAACCCGCACGGCAATATTGGGTGGCTGATTCGAAGTACCGTAAGCGGTTAATCGTTTTATTGTGAATGCCAGGTACCAGTCAAAATCACCGTGCTCAAGCGCTGGCAACATCAAGCTGTCATGGACGACCTGCCCCCGCCCTGCCGGGGTTGGCGCAGTTTTCATGGTCAACGGCCCCATGACCTTTTCCTCGTGGGCCAAATGCTCGAGTTGGTGCGCTTTCCAGGTATTGAAAGTTTGCGCAGTCTCTTCGGCAGTTTCAGCCTGGCCTACCAATTCCGCATTGGCCAGGTCTTCGATGTGTTCCTGCCCGAGACCGGCCCCGGTAATGGCGCCATCACCCACGTCATCAAGCAGCGAAAACACGGCGCCCTCTTCCATCGCAAGGTGAGTTTGCCGGCATCTTTGGAAATCCCGCCACTCCTGTCTGAATTCATCCAGGTTGCCCTTATCGAGCAACTCGCTCATCAGTTCTATGGACTTGCGGAATACTTCATGTGTATTTCGCAGGATCGCGAAAGACATGGGTTGCGGAGTCTGGCTACTCATTCGTATTCCTTGCCGGGATCAATAAACCGGGATTTATATCAGTTCAATCTCCGCGATTTCTCATAGTGCATCGGCTTTATCTTGTAACCCAGGTTCAATTCCCTGTCGTAACTGAACGTAACAGTGATTACGCCACCATTACTCTCCACAGAAAAACTGTTAGTCATATCATTCATTTCGTTTAGCTGGAGCATCCTGGTGACCTTTTCCCTGACAGCCATTACGCTGGGGGATCCTCTCTGGGTGCTCTCGACGCCATCCAGTATGGAATCAATGGTGTTGGACTCGATTGCCTGCGGTACATATTGGATGCCGATATATGCACCGTAAGCAAACGCTGCAAGGATGATGATGGTTACGATGGTAGATGCGCCCTTTTGTTTTCCTGGCAATTTTTTCATGGTGACATGATTCCTTTCGTTAACGGGGTCAGCCCTGATAATAAAGGATAAAAGTCGAGACACCCACAGGATTTTCAGAATTCGTACTTGCTGATTCGACCAACAATGATGAAATCTGTGTTGTTTCAGTTTTTGCTCTAACCATATTAGTTGGCTACTCTAGGTGGATGCGGCAAATAACTGACAAATTGAGTACTGACACAAATGGTCCGGGTCTTTATGAAATCACGGCAGCAGTGGTGAACTGGTGCCACAAACAGGGGATGCAGGAAGGCCTGCTCACATTGTTCATCCAACACACCTCGGCCTCTCTCACCATCCAGGAAAATGCCGACCCTGACGTATGCCATGATCTGCAGGATTTTTTCAGCTGCATCGCGCCGCAAAACGGCCCGTACCGGCATACCGCCGAGGGGCCCGATGACATGCCCGCGCATATCAAATCCGCCCTGACACAAACCCAGCTTTCTATTCCGCTGCAGCAGGGCCGTCTCGCTTTGGGAACATGGCAGGGAATATATGTATTTGAGCACCGGCAGCATCTGCAAAAACGCCGGGTGGTGATGCATTTAATGGGTGATTGAGCCTGGGCCAATGTCATTTGCAATCTCAACTCCTGATTTTTACAATTATCTCAACTACATCAGCCCAGCTAAGCTGTTTACCGGACCATAAAATGTCAAAAAAACATATCAAACATATCAGCGCCTTAAAAGCCTTTGAAATACTTCTAAAAGAACCCAACGCAGCATTTATCGATGTGCGTTCGGATATGGAGTATCTGTTTATTGGTCATCCCAAAGGGGCGGTGAATATCCCCTGGATAAGTGAGCCCGACTGGGAGGTAAATCCGGATTTTGTCAGGGACGTCAGAAAACTGATATTAGGCGGCGTTATCGATAGCCCGGAACATCACGCCGTGCCTGTTTTGCTCATTTGCCGCAGTGGTAAAAGATCCGAAGAAGCAGGCATTTTGTTGCTGGAAAACGGCTTTCACCGAGTCTACAACATCGAAGAAGGCTTCGAAGGCGAGCTGGATGACAAACATCAACGCAGCACATTGGCTGGTTGGCGTTTTGATAAACTGCCCTGGGAACAATGCTAAGAATTCATTCCCGAATTTCCTGATCCAAATTATCGTCAAGGCTTGACCCACGTCATTGCGGTACCCGCTGCCGGGTTCAATATGGGGCCTCAACGATCATTAAATCAGGAGAAACTGCCGTGTACGGAAAACAAGCAGATCTGGCTGGTCCCGGGATCAGCACCTATCAGGAAGTGGCGAAGGTTTTGCCCAATGGATATGACTCCTTACTTACCCCCAGGGAAACCATGCAAGCCCTGTTCGGGGTAAAGAACTACATCGAAGAAAACCTGTGCAAGGAACTGAACCTGACCATGGTTCAGGTTCCATTGATTGTCGACCGCGACAGCGGCGTCAACGACATGCTGGATCGTGATGGCTCACGTACACCGGTCGAATTCCCCTGTGGACTGGGTCTGGATCAGCCCATTCACGCCCAGGTCGTCCAGGCTGCCACCAAGTGGAAACGGATGGCTCTGAAAACATTCGGTTGCGATATCGGTGAGGGTATCTGCACCGACATGAAGGCCGTACGCAAGGACTATTTCCTGGATCACGACCATAGTGCGTATGTGGACCAGTGGGACTGGGAAAAAGCCATCTCAGCAAATCAGCGTAACCTGGAATACCTGACTGACTCGATTCAGCGAATCTGGAAAGTCTTCAAAGGCGCGGAGACCTATGTCCACGATATGTTTCCGCAACTGAAAGACCCCCGATACCCGGATCTGCCCGAGGAACTGACGTTCATCCACGCCGAAGAAATCCTGGAAATGTATCCCGACCTGCCGCGCAAGGAGCGCGAGACCCGGCTGATCCAGGAATACCCGGCCGTATTCATCTACGGTATCGGCTGGCCACTGGCGGACGGCTATCCCCACGAGCTGCGCGCAGCGGATTACGATGACTGGGTGACCGAAACGCTGTCAAAAGACGGGCAACCGATGCACGGACTGAACGGCGACATCCTGGTATGGAACCCCGTGACAAAACGCCGCCATGAACTGAGCTCAATGGGTGTGCGCGTCACCAAAGAAACGCTGCCGATCCAGCTGGAAATGAGCGGACAAATGGACCTGCTTACTCAGCCCTATCACAAGGCCATCATGAACGATGAAATCCCGCTGAGTATTGGCGGCGGCATCGGTCAATCACGCGTATATATGTTATTACTGAAGAAAGCGCATATCGGCGAGGTCAGTGTGACGGTTTGGCCGCAGGAACTACGGAAAATTTGTGCGGAGAAGAATATTCACGTTCTCCAATAGGGGGTTCCTGAACTGGGTATGGGGTGAGGGTCAATACCAGACTCTCATCTCAACTGGCTGTCCTTACTGCCACGCCGGTTATACCCGCTGATCACTTCCTGTTTCTTGTCATTTGCTTCCTGACAGGAAATACACAAACGCACACCAGGGACAGCCAGGCGGCGTGCCTCAGGTATGGACGCATCGCATTCCTCACAATGATGCAGGCTTTCTCCGCTTGGCAGTTGGCTTTGGGCACGTTTGACCGCGTCTTCGATTGTCGCGTCTATCTGGTCCTGTACTGCCCCGTCTTTTGCAAATCCACCGGCCATACGGGTAGTTTACCTGTTTTCACATCATCAATACCGCAGATACTTCTGGCTGATGTATACTCCGCGACCACAATAGATAATGATAATAATAATCATCCCGGAGAATTATTTTGATTCACATTGTAGGTATGGGCTTTGCGTATCCTGAAGGGCTCATAAGCAACCAGTTCCTCGAAGACCTGGGGACAGGAACAACTGCAGACTGGATTTCCGAGAAAATCGGCATCGAAACACGCAGGTCTTCCCTGCCGCTGGATTATATTGCTGAAACAAAGAATTGCGACCTCCGTGCCGCACTTGACGTGTGTACAGACACACCAACCAGTTTGGGTACTGCCGCCAGTCTGATGGCTTGTGAAAAGGCCGGCATCAGCCCCGATCAGGTCGGAATGATAATTGCGAATTGCTGTACACCGGCACAAACCACACCCGCCGAATCCCAACGTATAGGCAAAGAACTGGGGATAAAAAGGGCCAAGGTATTTGACGTGTTTACCGCTTGTCCGGCATTCGCCCTGCATGTGGATTTTATCAATAATCACAAAGAAGAAACTCTTCCCGATTACATACTCTGCATTTCGACCGCAACCCTGACCCAGAAGGTCGATTACACCGACAGGACCGATGGTGCGATCTGGGGTGATGGTGCCGCTGCGTATATTTTATCACCCAGAAAAGAAGGCAGGCTGGTAGTTCATTCTGCAAATTATATTGCTGACCCGGTCAGAAGTGATGCTGTTGTTGTCGATACGCTGGGTTATTTTCACCAGGATGGCCGGGCGGTCAGAAATTTCTCTGTATTGCAAACCGTCAAGATGATGAGGACACTTGAGAAGAGTGGCGCGATTGACTGGAACCAGGATATTTTTATTGGCCACCAGGCCAACTACACCATGCTGCAGCAGATTACCGGTAATCGAAAAGTCCCTGACAACCACCACTGGTACAATGTCATAGATGTTGGAAACCAGGCCGGGGCCGGTGCGCCGGCCACACTTGCCGAGCATTGGGATGATATTACACTGGGCCAGAAAATCGTTGTTGCAGTGGTCGGCGCCGGTTTGAGTTGGGGATCGGTTCTGATGGAGGGACAGTAGCTGAAGAAGGGAGTGCCCTGGTTTTTTTGCGCCCCTAGCGCAGGTAAACAGCGAGTATCAATAAAGCAATCGCGAGAGCCTGTATTCCAACCCTGGCCCACATCAGCCGGGTGCTGACCATTTTGTCCAGGTCTCCACCCTGACCCATTGCAAAAAGACCTATCATCATGACTACAATGACCGCTAGTAATGCAATAACAATGACTACGCTAAGTAAATCCATAACAGGAACTCCCGCTTCTTGTGTGTCAAAATAGAATATAGCATGTGAAATTAGAAAAATGACAATCAGAAATCTTTTCAAAACCTTAAGCCTGCTTACGCTGGTATTGATTCTCGGCGCTTGTGAACGCAACACCGAAACATCTGGCGCGGGTGCAAACCTGCCCGTCACAACTGCCAACCCGGATCAGGAAGACCAACGACTGGCTGCATTTTTTGAAGAAATTTTTGAACGCGATGTCAGTCAAAGCCCGGAGTTTCAGGCATACCTGGGCCGCAAAACCGAAGACTATGGCCGCTGGGATGATTACTCGGATGAGTACGCAAGGACCATAAACCAACAGGCCAGGGCCGACCTGGAGCATCTGCGCGGGGAATTTGATTATTCTGCGCTGAGCGAAACCTCAAAGATGAGTTACCGCATCTTTGAATATAACCAACAACGGTCTTTACGCAATTTTAAGTGGCGGCATCATAACTATGCCGTATCCCAAATGGATGATATTTCATCAAACCTGCCCACTTTTTTGCAAAACATACACAAGATCGAAACCCGCCAGGATGCCGAGGATTACATATCGCGTTTGGCGGGTATCCAGAGGGTGATGCAACAGGTTGTGGAGCAGTTGCGCCGGGGCGAGTCAATCGGTGTGATACCACCGATGATGGTGTACCCAAAGGTTTTACCGGGCGCACAAAACATGTTGAAAGGCGCCCCGTTTGAAGAAACGGCTGAAGATGGCATATTGCTGGCAGATTTCCGTAGCAAATTGGCTTTACTGGAGATCGATCCTGAGGAATCCGCAATTTTGCTGAATGATGCGGCCAATGCACTCAGCGGACCGTTTCGCAATGGCTATCAGGCGCTCATTACAGAACTGCTGCGCTTGCAGTCAATTGCTGATAACGATCACGGCGTATGGTCTTTACCTGATGGCGAGGCGTTCTATGCCAATCGCATCCAGAATTGGACGACCGTGGTGAGACCGGTTGACGAGATCCATCAATTGGGTCTTGCAGAAGTTGATCGCATCCGTGCCGAAATGCAGCAGATCATGGAAGAAGTCGGATTCGAGGGGGATCTTGCCGCATTCTTTGAGTACGTGCGTAACAATCCTGAAAATTACTACGAAAATACTGATGCGGGGCGGCAGGAATATATACGCGATGCGACCGCACTTATCGAAGGTATTTACGACATCGCTGATGATTATTTTAATGTACTGCCGAAGGCACCCCTGGAAGTGCGACGGGTCGAGCCCTGGCGTGAAGATGGCGCCTCGACGGCGTTTTATAACCGACCGTCGCCAGATGGTTCACGGCCTGGAATTTATTACATCAACCAGAAAAACATGAACGCAGTGCAAAAACATATCATGAACTCCCTGGCCTACCACGAAGGTGCGCCCGGGCATCATTTTCAAATTGCCATACAGCAGGAATTGCAAGGCATACCCCAGTTTCGCTTATTTGGTGGTTACAGTGCCTATTCTGAAGGTTGGGCACTATATTCCGAGCGACTGGCCTGGGAAGCAGGGCTGTATCAAGACATGCCAATGCGAAATTTTGGCCGGCTGGCAGAAGAAATGAAAAGAGCCGTACGTCTGGTCGTAGATACCGGTATGCACGCCAAGCGATGGCCGCTTGAGCAGAGTATCGAATACATGACCGCCAATACACCGATGGCAACGGCCGATATCGAACGCCAGATCAAACGCTACTATGTAATTCCCGGACAGGCGCTGTCCTACAAGGTCGGAATGCTGACCATTTTGGAACTACGCAAGCGCGCTGAGCAGCAATTGGGTGACGCATATGATATCCGGGAGTTTCACGATGCCGTTTTGAAAAATGGTGCCGTGCCCATGCAAGTTCTGGAGCAGGTGATCGAAGCATATATCAAATCAAAAAAGTCTGTATCTGCCTGAAAAACCTTAAATACAACATCGCCCTGGTCATGACCAACTTCGAGGGGGGGGGAAGTAATGCAGGCCATCAACCAGGGCGACGACGCAGAATTACACAATCGGGCCACTGCCAAATTGATCCAGATCAAGTAATCAAATCAGGTAGCGGATGGCAACACAAAAAGAAAAACCAGCACAGGCGCATGATGAGCATGTCGTACTCGGCATGATCGCCGCAATGGGTGGTTTTTTCATGTTCACAATCATGAACATGTTCGCCAAATTGCTGAGCGAGAACCACTCGGTGATCGAGATCGCCTTCTATCGCAATCTGATCGCCAGCATGCCGTTTCTTATCATGGTATTCGCGTTTGGCCGGCGTGAAATTCTCGTGCTGAAGTCCAAGCCCACCCTGGTTGGTGTCCGGGCTGTTATCGGTACCATCAGCCTTGTCACCACCTTTGCCGCTTTCTCCCTGATGCCGATGGCTGACACGACTGCCCTGTTGTTTACATCGTCATTATTTATCCCGGTCCTGGGTGTGATTTTTCTGAAAGAATCCGTGGGCCGCTACCGACGGTCATTGCGGGCGCCTCCGTAGTTATCGCCTCGAATATCCTGATGATCTGGCGCGAAAGTCGTCTTGGCAGGATTTCCGAGGCCCGTTTTCGCGCGGAGTTATAGGAATATGGCTCAGCGTCGGCCTTTGCGGCGCAGGGCCTGTGGGGAAAACTGGCTGACCGACAATTCCATGTCGAAACGGGCCGCACCGTTGCTGTTGTCCTGCCGGTAGGAGACATAACGTCCCGACTGCAGGTCGTGGTGGGTCTCTATCGTCGTCCACGTGGTGGGAACCTCGTAATACACGATCGGGTGTGCCTCTGAGAAACGCCATAAATTGCCACGCCGATCGTAGTGTTCGGCCAACAGTATCTGGTAGCTGTCTTCGTCCAGGTAATAGGTTCGGCGGGGATTGATGTGGCGTTCGCCTTCACGCAAGTGTGCCTCCACTACCCATACCCGGTGCAGTTCATAGCGTAACAGCGAAGGTTCGAGGTGGCCAGGCAGCACCATGTCCTGATACTCGGGGTCACTGGCATGGACCCGGTAGGCATTGTAGGGCACGTAAATCTCACTTTTACCGACGAGCTTCCAGTCAAACCGGTCCATCGCACCGTTAAACATATCCGCCATATCGCTCACCGACAGGCCGTCGGTGGCCACCGTTGGATTGTCATAGGCAACATTGGGCGCCCGGATCACGCGTTTTTGCGATGGGTTGTAAGTCCAGACATTACGCGGTTGCAGTGCCTGGTTCAGAGATTCATGGACCAGCAATAATGTGCCTGCAAGGCGCGCTGGTGATTCTATGGTCTGCATCAGGTAAAGCAGTCGATTATCAATGGACTGTAGCGTAGCGCCTGGCTGGTGGTACTGGCTCAGCACCTCGATACGCATTTTTACAGATTGGTAGCGGCCACCCGCCGTGGCATTGATCAGGTTGAGGCGGCGTACGCTGCCGAGCCCCTTGTACTTGAGCTTGTGGTTCCAGATGAGTTCCCGCCCATTATCCGGAAACGGGAAGGGAAACCCTTCAGCAACCTCCAGCACACCCTCGCCATCGGCCGTGAGGTGTCCGGTCATGCCATTGGCCGCAGTTTTATCATAAATCCGTTGTGGAAAAGCTGCGCTGCGATGCGCTGGATATACATCGAGAAAGTATGATTCGCCGTATTTGCGCAGCATCGCGATCTGCCCGGGTGTTAAATGATCAGCGTGTTCGTCGAGGTTGGAAGTGTTGATGCGAAACAGCGGTGCTTCGCCGTCATAGGGGTTCAGATGTACTGTGCCGGGTTGATAGCCGTCTGGTGGCGTTCTGATGCCACCGGTCCATGCCGGGATACGGCCGTCGGCATTCCCGGCACGCAACGCCCCAACCGGCGTCAGATCAGTTTGCAACTGTTCAACCCGCTCCGGATGCGGGCCTGCCCACAGGCTTGCCATCGACCATCCGGCCAGCCAGCAAAGCGTCTTGATTAGCTGTTTGGGTTTAATCTGCACGCTCCATATCCAAGGCTTAGGGAGTCCCTGGCTTAAAAGCTACACCTTTTTCAAATGGATGCTAATAGTTTTTACCCTGATCCTGAATATTCGTTGATAATAGGCGGGATAACCGAGGCAATAATATGAATGATGCACAAGCGTACCCGATAGGCACTCCGGGTAAAAAATGGGGTGAGGAAGAAAAGGCGGCATGGCTCGCTGAGCAAAAGGCCAAACGATCATATAGCGATGAGGTTATTGCAAAACTCGAAGCCCTGAAAACTCGTTTTGATGTTGAGCAATATGGTGCGCTGTCTTATTCACCCGGCCAATACCCGCTTTATGTCGTCAAATCACGCAATTGGGATCAAGAAAAGGCCAATGTGCTGGTCACCGGCGGTGTCCATGGTTATGAAACCAGTGGTGTGCAGGGCGCGATACGTTTTCTTGAATCCGAAGCCGGGAATCATGCTGCACAATTCAATTTTATTGTTGCACCATGTGTTAGCCCGTGGGGTTATGAAACCATCAATCGCTGGAATCCGTGTGCCGTCGATCCAAACCGCTCTTTCATGACCGATAGTCCATCGGAAGAAGCCGCGTTACTGATGCAATATTTGGAATCCAGTTCGGTGGAAATCCTGGCACATTTCGATTTGCATGAGACCACGGATACCGACAACACCGAGTTCAGACCCGCCCTGGCAGCACGGGATGCGGTTACGCATGACAACTGGGATATTCCGGACGGCTTTTACCTGGTTGGTGATGCTGATAAATCCACAGATGACTTTCAAACAGCCATGATCAAGTCCGTAGAGAAAGTGACGCATATTGCTCCACCGGCCGGTAACGGCAAAATAATTGGTGAGACACTGGAGCAATGGGGTGTGATCAACTATGCAGCAAAGGCACTGGGACTGTGTATGGGTGTCACCAATGCTCCGTACGTTACCACCACCGAGGTCTACCCGGACAGCCCCAGGGCAGATGACGAAAACTGCATTGACGCGCAAGTGGCGGCCATCACAGGTGGTCTTGCTTACATAATGAAAGGATAGAGCAAAGTGTCAAAGCCCTGAACTGATTTTGGTTTTGTCCTAAAAAGAATTACCGGTGAAATTCCCGGATCCTTTTGGATAGTCGTAACCCAGCAACACCCCATCGGTTGAATACAGGTCGGTCCACGATGCCATATCGAAGCCAATAATCGCAATCGCGCAGGTTGGCATATTGATGATATTGGTGTTGCCCAGTCGGTTGGTCAGATATGTCATATCGGGATTGTGGCCGATCATCATTACTTTCCGGTAGCGGTCATCCACTCTTTCCAGCACGCCTTGCATGCCTTCGGCACCGGAAAAATAAAGACTTTCATCCGTTAGGATCACGGATTCATCAATACCAAGCTCCCGGGCGATATTCCTGGCAGTCGAAAGTGCCCTGTTGGCCGGACTTGATATGAAAAGCTCAGGTTTATGACCCTGCGCCAGCATTCTCCTGCCCATATCAGGCGAATTGCGTTGGCCCCGCTTATTCAATGGTCGATCCACATCAGCCAGGGTTATGTCTTTCCAGGATGATTTTGCGTGGCGTACAAGGTAGAGGATTTTACGTTCGTTAATCATGCCACCAGTATGCCGGAAGTTTCCGGGAGGGTGGAAGGAAAATAGGGTAGTCTCTGAAATGTACGTTCTATTCGATACACTACACTAGGCATGATGAAAATTGTTATTGCACCTGATTCGTTTAAAGAAAGCCTTAGTGCACTTGAGGTTGCAAATGCAATTGAGAGGGGTTTTAAACAGGTTTTCCCAACCGCTGAGTATGTGAAAGTTCCGCTTGCCGATGGTGGTGAGGGTACCGTGCAGGCCATGGTGGATGCTTGCCGGGGAAACATCATAAAACTGATGGTGACCGGGCCATCGGGTAATCAGATTGATGCATTTTATGGGATGCTTGGGGATGGCCAGACCGCAGTCATTGAAATGGCTGCGGCATCGGGATTACACCTGGTTCCAGCCGGACAGAGAAACCCATTAACGGCCAGCAGTTATGGAACCGGTGAATTGATTGCAGACGCCATAAAAAAAGGGGCGAGGAAAATCATTCTTGGTCTGGGTGGCAGCGCAACCAACGATGGCGGTGCTGGCATGATGGCAGCCCTTGGAGCCAGGTTTCTTGACCAAAAAGGACAGGCAATAACAGAAGGCGGGCAAGGATTGGCTGAGATTGCCCTAATCGATATAACGCATTTGAATCCCAGGCTCGCAGATATTCAATTTGATGTGGCCTGTGATGTTGATAACCCTCTATGTGGCCGCAAAGGTGCAAGTGTTGTCTTTGGTCCGCAAAAGGGGGCCACGCCTGAAATGGTTGAACAACTGGATAAAAACCTGGCTCATTATGCTGTACAGATAAAAAAACATTTGGGAAAAGATGTCCAGAACATCGAAGCTGCGGGTGCAGCGGGCGGCATGGGGGCCGGCGTGTTGGCCTTTCTATCCGCCAGGCTTCGACCGGGTATCGATCTTGTAATGGATACCATCGGACTCGCAGACATAGTAACCGGCGCAAGCTTGGTTATTACCGGGGAAGGTCGGATCGATGGCCAGACGGTTCATGGAAAGACACCGGTTGGCGTTGCGAGAATTGCAAAAGCTGCGGGTTGTGAGGTTATAGGTATTGCCGGTAGTTTGGGCGATGATTATGAAGCGGTTTACAGCCATGGTCTGGACGCGGTTTTTTCAATAACCCCTGGTCCAATGGAGCTTCAAAACGCCCTGGTAAACAGCGCGGTAAACTTGACTTTGTTTAGTAAAAACCTGGCTGCTGTCCTGGCAATGAGGCTTGAAACCCGCCGGTAAGTAAATTTGCAAAAGAGAGTCTGTTTACTACCACCATCCAATCCGCTGTCCACCCAAAAACAAGGCTACACCACCTGCCAAAACACCCGGTGTAATCGTTCCGGCCAATGCGATCGATAGTCGTCGCAGCCTCGGACCTCCATTGTCAGATTCTACTGCGCGCAGAGCTTCCGAGGCCCGCAGTTCCACAATCACATAACAGACGACATTCGCAAACACCGCGACCAGGCCAAACAGCACCTTGGTCATTAATGCATGATCATAGCCCGTTTGTTTCCATAGCAACCACCCGGTTAGAAGCACGGCGATCAATATGGGTATCTCAATAAACCTGTCGGTGATCCTGTGCAGGCCCGCAACTGACTTTTCGTCCAACTTGCCGCGAAACATCTGCGCTTCAAATGCGATCTCGACCAGCACCAGTCCACCCCAGAGGCCCAAAAATAAGATATGTGCTGCTGCCAATGGGTTCACTGTAACTCCGCTTCATTTGCCTGCCTCGTCAGTGCGTACAATACCCGATTTTGTCAGAGAGGACCGTAGCCCTTCACTGCAAAATGATATGATCATTGTCCATCCAGGCATCCAGACTACCAAATGATCAGAAAAGGACTGCGGCCGGGCTTTAAGTTCGGAATAGATCTGCCGGGCGATGAAACCAGTTATCGCAGGGTTTTACCGTTCAGGCGATCGTGGCTTGCGATCGGCATCCTGGCGGTTATGGATATTGTTTTTTCCATCCCGGCGGTGATCACCTTTCAACAGGCGATTTCCGAATGGGGCCAATTCGACTCCCTGTTTGACCTGGTGGCTGCACTGTTTCTGAGTGCCTGGTTACTGGGTTGGGTGATAGCGCCGTTAATCATGACCGGCATCCTGGTTTTGTTACTGATTGGCAGGGAAGTGCTGAAGGCAAGCCCGGGTGCCGTGGAAATCTTTATTGGAATACCCGTATTTGGAATCACTGCACGCTACGATGTTTCCAAAATGCGTAATCTGCGTTTCGAGCGCCCATTGAAGAAAACAGGCACCTCCTGGCGCGGTCCCCACCTGGTTTTTGACTATGGTGCAAACAAAGTTGCGCTTGGCTCCGTCATCAATGGCGATGATTTGTCAGTAATCAGGCGCCAGTTAAAGGCGGCAACAGGTAAAGATATCCGCCGTGGTGATGCACTGCCTTCGGAAGCAGAGGGTAAGTGGGAACAGGATGAAATATTGCCGCCTGAACCACCACTGGCTGAGACAGTTGCCAGCAGCGAGCCGCTCACACTGGCGTCCCCTTCGATATTGCTTTTGATTATCGCAAACCTGATCCCGGTTGCCGGCAGTGTCTTTCTTGGCTGGAACCTGGGTGATGTTATGGTGCTTTACTGGGCCGAAAGCGCCATCATCGGTTTTTTTAATGTCTGTAAAATCGCCGTCATCAGTCGCTGGCTGGTGCTGTTGGTGGGGCCGTTTTTTATTGGTCACTTTGGTGGCTTCATGGCCATCCATTTCCTGTTTTTATACTCAATTTTCGTAAAACCACAAGGTGGTATGGTTTCGGGTGACGACCTTGCAGATGTCACACAACTTTTTGTCGCTTTATGGCCGGCACTGGCCGCATTATTCATCAGCCACGCCTTCTCGTTTTACAAGAACTTTCTTGGCCGTCATGAGTACCGGGGCCGTACATTGAACCAGCAGATGACAGAACCTTACAGCCGGATCATCTTTATGCACCTGGTACTGATCCTGGGCGGCGGGCTGACAGTAGCTTTGGGCGGCCCGGCACCGGTACTGATCCTGGTAATTGGCTTCAAGATTTATTTTGATGTGAAGGCGCACCTGAAACAACACGCCGGCTAATAATCGTAGGGGCCACCCTTTTCGATAGCACGCTTGTAAGCCGGTAAGGCCCGGATGCGTTGTTGAAACTCATTTAGCGCCGGATAGCCAACCGGGAGGTCGGTGCGTGTCGCTGCCGCCTCGATGGGGAAACTCATCAGGATGTCAGCACCTGTCATTTCATCCCCACAAAACCAGGCTGATTTCTGTAGTGTTGCTTCCAGGTATTCCAGGTTGAGCTTGATGTTAGGGGCCGGCGTAGCCTGCCATCGCTTTTGTTGCAATTTGTTTGGTGATCGGTTTGATAAAAAATGGCACCGGTGCAGTTTCAATGCGGTTCAGGATCAGGGCAACAATCATCAACGGCATAAAAGTGCCCTCTGCATAATGCATCCAGTAACGAAACTGCAGATGCTCAGGTGTTCCAACTGCAGGCATCAGGCGCCCATTTCCATACTTCTCGATGAGGTATTCGACGATCAATCCTGATTCAGCAACGGTCACATCACCATCGGTAATCACCGGTGACTTGCCCAGCGGATGCACCGCACTTAACTCAGGAGGCGCCAGGCTGGTGGTCTTGTTGCGTTGGTAACGTTTGATTTCGTAATCAACGCCCAGTTCTTCGAGTAACCAGAGGATGCGGTGCGAACGTGAATTTTCCAGATGATGAACAATCAGCATATTTTTTCCTTGGTGTGAATGGCTTTTCTTTCTTACCAGGTCTATAACTAAATAACAGGGCGGGATACATTTACCAAGGAATAAATTTGCGGTCAACCTTCCTTGTAGCCCCGGCCTTTCGTTTTATTCGGGTTGCTGCTTGGTTAACAGGTTGCTGGTGATAGACTCGGCCGTAACCCTTGATCCTTTTTGAGAACAGATCCCTATGGATGCAAAACTGAATGTGCTTGGCGAACCGCTCGCCTCCTGCTCCGAAAACCCGCTGACCGGCTACTACCGTGACGGCTGCTGTAATACTGAAGCCGCGGACCTCGGCTCGCATACCGTATGCGTCCGTGTCACAGCAGACTTCCTGGAATTCTCTCAAGCCAGGGGGAATGACCTGTCGACACCACATGCCGAGTTCGGCTTTCCGGGATTGCAACCCGGTGATCAATGGTGCCTGTGTGCCGCCCGCTGGCAGGAAGCGCTGGACGCAAACATGGCACCGCTGGTTGTTTTACAGGCGACACACGCCGCCTCGTTACGCATCGTGAAGTTGGCTGATCTGAAACGGCACGCAGTGGATCTGGTCTGAACATATATTTCGCCAGGAAAATCCCCAACATCAGGAAAGCAATCGCAAGCTTGGCTGCCGTGCCCAAAACAACCCCCACCCACACCCCATAGCCTGAGCGGCTGGCCTGTTGAGTGCCGCGTCCGGCGGCTAGCTCAGCTGCTACCGCTCCCACAAACGGATCGAGAACAATGCCGGCAAAGATGATGGGGACACCGGGCAAGGCCGGCAAAATAGTGCCAATAAAACCGGTGGCAACAATCGAAGCTGCGAAGATCCACCACAGTATTGTCCAGTCCATATCCTTGCCTGTATTCCGATGCGTGCAGCTTGAAAAACTGCTAATAGTAAAAAAGAGATGGGTTACAAAAGCAAGATGCCGTCGGTCATGCGTTCAAGCTTGCCGCCTGAACCAGTCATGATATGATCATCGTGCAACAAACTCCTGGACCATCCAAGCATGTATCGATTGCATTCAACAAGCTGCCATTAGGAGATGCCTGATGACCAAACCGCTTTTGAAATGGGATGACAGTTACCTCATCGGAATCGAGGAACTGGACTTTGAGCACAAGAAGCTCATTGAAGAGATCAATATCCTCCACCAGGAACTGGCCGTACACAAAGAGAAATCAAACATCGATAGATGCCTTGGCGAGATTTTTGCGCGTATGCAGGCTCATTTCGCGCTGGAAGAACACGTCATGAAAGCGAACTCTTACCCTTCCTATGACGAGCACAAGCGCGAGCACGAAAACCTGCTCGGAACCTATACCGAAACCATGCTGAATTTCATGAATTCTCCCGGAACGGATTCTGGTGACCTGGTTGAGAGTGAACTCAACCACTGGATCGTGGACCACATCCTCACCAGCGACAAAAAAATGAGCGCCATGATCAAGGATGCCAATCAACGTCCCCTGCTCGCGCGCGTCAAGGAATTTTTCTATTCGCCCTGAAAGGAAGGATCTCAAAGAGCGCGGGTATATTAGTCCAACAGCGGGTTTTCAGGCTGACTCTGGTTGGTTAGTTTTTACCCGGCCCAAAAAGAATGCTGTTCACAAAAGAAACAAGAAATGAAAATGCGAGAGCCCACCAAAAACCAGCAATGTGAAAACCATCAATCAGGGCATCAGCGGCATAAAGAACCAGCACGTTTACAACCAGTAAAAACAATCCAAATGTGACAATCGTGATAGGGATCGTTATCAAAATGAGGAAGGGTTTTAGCGTGACATTTAGAACTGCCATTACAACCGCAACAATGAGAGCCGTAACAAACGAATCGACCTCAATGCCTGTAAGTATGTAACTCACGGCAAAAATACTGATCGTATTTATTAAAAGGTTTCTAATTATTCCACCCGTATTGTTAGCCTGATCCTGTGTCATGGTTCAATCCTGTTTAGTTGGTGCAACCACAGTATAGGTCAAAAGAGTTGCTAATTTTTTACCGCCACCCAACGATGGTAAATAACCAGTGAGATCGCCGTCGTTCCAGCCAGTGCCGCAAACAGGATCCACATCTGGCCCGGTTGATTGATTCCATGGGGACCGTAGTGCTGGTAAGCCAGGCCGGACAGCAAACCACCGAACAGGTTGCCAAGGGCCACGCTCCAGTAAAAGTAACCCATGTACATGCCGACTTTCTCCGGCGGTGCGATACGCCCCGCGTACTCCTTGGAGCGTGGACTGGCCATCATCTCGCCTAAGGAGAATACCAGTATCGCAGAGACAACCACCCAACCGCTCATACCCACCAGGTACAGGCCGAAACTGGCGATGGTAATGCACACGCCGATGATGATGCTGGTCAGAGGTGTGGTTTTACGCAAGAACCAGGAAACCAGCACCTGAAAAAGAATGATACCAAACGCATTGAGGTTGATCAGGTGTTCAGGCTTGATCTGGCCATGCTGCAGTACTGCGCGGGACCAATTGCTTGTATCAAATCCAAGACTTTGTGCGATGCCAGTGAACCAGGCCGCTGCCGGCCCAAACGAGACAATCAGATCCGAAGTATCAACGTAATCACGGATGTACTCCGGCAATGTCATGAAGATTTGGTTGAACGAGACCCAGAATCCGGCCATCAATAACAGGAACAACAGGTAACGCCCCTCGCCGATCACCATGGGCTGCATAAACCAGGGCCGTACCGAGTGGGCTGCATTCGTGGCCCGGAACAGGACATCCAGCACCAGGTTGCCGATAATCCACCCTACCCCAACCATGCCAACCAGTGAAAAACCCCACCATTTTGATCCCATCACCAGCACCACCAGCAGGCCACTGATGAGGATGAAGAAGCGTAAATTTCCGACCACCTCGACCATACCCTTAAAAACTTCGCGCAAGGGCCGTTGGCTCTCCGCCTCAACATCCCGTGGCGGTTCCCGGTACACCAGCAGGCAGACAATTGACAAAATCACGATCCACCCGGCCGAGGCGTAAAACACCAGGTTCCAACTCCAGCCACGTACGATGCCCGCCACGATCGGACCTATAAATCCGCCGATGTTGACCATCATGTAAAAAATACCAAATCCCACCGAACCGTTTTTCTCGTTGGTCGATTTCGCCACCGTGGAGATCACCACCGGCTTGAACATGCCGTGACCAACCGCCACCAGGAAATAGGCGCCCAGGAAAGGCCAGAATCCCGTCGGTAAAGACAGCAGCAGATAGGACGGAGCCATCACCACCGTTGATGCCAGGAACATCTTTTTATAGCCGTAACGATCCGCCAGTGCCCCAAAAACCGCAGGGAAAAGATAAAGGAAAAAAGTCGCCAGTCCCTGGATCACACCGCGGTCAGCCGAGGAAAAACCTAGCCCGCCATCCTCCACCGCGCCGGTCAGATACAAGGAAGAAACAGCATAAAAGCCGTACCAACCCATCCGCTCAAAGATCTCCATCGTGTTGGCGGCCCAGAAAGAGCGGGGGAATTGACTAAGAACACCGGTCTTTGCAGTCATCTGGTTATCCTTGGGAACAATCCTTGAGGGTCAGGGCAAATAAGATGGTAACGGTTTTGCCTTGAGGGCGAAACTTGCAACACACCCCCATTCAGCATATGTTGGTTTTCCACATTTACCAGATGACTCCAGGTGACACCATATGAGCCAACAAACCCTGACCGGATCCTGTCTTTGCGGTGCTTTGCAGTACGCCATTGAAGGTGAGCCCGTACACTTTTATCACTGCCATTGTTCTCGTTGCCGCAAGGCCACGGGGACCGGTCACGCATCCAACGTTTTCGTCAGTGGCGGTAGCCTTCAATGGACCGGTGATACCGATTCAATCGCAAGTTACAAGCTGCCGGAGGCCAAGCGGTTTACACGCACGTTTTGCAAAACTTGCGGTGGACCATTACCCAAGGATATTCCAGGCATGAACCTGGCGATCATTCCCGCCGGCACACTGGATAACGAGCCCAATATTGCACCCCAGGCGCGTATATTTCAGGATTCAAAAACTGACTGGTCCTGCAGCGGTGATGAAATTCACTGTTTTTCAGCGTACCCGGAATAGTCACATGACAAATCTGTGCCTATGAAATACCGTCACCTCGGCAAAGCTGGTCTCCAGGTCAGTGAATTGTCTTTCGGCTCCTGGGTCACCTTTCACACCCAATCTGATCTTAAAAAGGCCATCGAGATGATGGCGGTCGCCTATGACGCGGGCGTAAATTTTTTTGACAACGCCGAGGTCTATGCGGATGGGAAATCAGAAGAGATCATGGGGGCGGCCCTGAAGAAGCTGGGCTGGAGACGCGGCAGTTACCTGGTTTCAACCAAGCTGTTCTGGGGCCTGCACGATGGTCCCAACGAAAAAGACACCCTGAATCGCAAATACCTGTTGGAAGGGATGGACGGCTCACTCAAGCGCCTGGGCCTGGATTACGTGGACCTGTGTTTCTGTCACCGGGATGATCCCTCTACCCCGGTGGAAGAGATCGTATGGGCCATGCACAACATCATCGAGCGTGGCAAAGCACTGTACTGGGGCACCTCCGAGTGGGAGGCGGGTCGTATCCTGGAGGCCATTGAATTCGCTGAACGCAACCACCTGCACAAGCCGATGATGGAGCAACCCGTATACAACCTGCTGCAACGTCACCGCTTTGCACCGGAATACGAGTCCATTTACCGGGACCATGGTTACGGCGCCACCACCTGGAGCCCCCTGGCGTCAGGCCTGTTGACCGGCAAGTACAATAATGGCATTCCCGACGGCAGTCGGGGTTCCTTACCATCCTATGAATGGTTACACGAGAGCCTGACCGATTCCGAAAGCCTGGCGAAAGTGGCGGCATTGCAACCGATTGCAGAGCAAATGGGTGCAAGCCTCGCCGCATTCTCGCTGGCCTGGTGTCTGCAAAACCCACATATAAGCACCGTGATAACCGGGGCCAGCAGGATCGAACAGGTGCATGCAAACATGAAGGCAATAGAATTCATTGATGCATTTACGCCGGAAATCATGGAAGAGATTGACCGGGTGATGGGCTAGTGTTGATACCACAGGCCCTGCTGGACATGAAGCGATACCACAAGGTCAGGTGGGGGCATTTATGAACAATAAAAGGCTAGCTTAATGCAGCAAAAAGCACGACCACTGGACGGCATCAGGGTGTTGGAAGTCGGCCAGCTTTTAGCCGGACCTTTCACCGGCAGTATCCTCGCCTATTACGGAGCCGAAGTTATCAAGGTGGAGCCCCCGGGTACCGGGGATCCACTCCGCACCTGGCGCATCCTGGATGAAGATGGCACCTCCTTCTGGTGGCGCAGCCTGGGGCGCAACAAGAAATGTATCACTGCAAACCTGCGCAGCGAACAGGGGCGTGAACTTGTGTACCGCCTTGCCCGGAAATGCGATGTGCTGGTCGAGAATTTCAGACCGGGGGTCATGGAGAAATGGGGGCTCGGACCGGCGGACCTGTGGGCAGACAACCCGGGCCTGATTTACGCCCGAATTTCCGGTTACGGCCAGGATGGCCCCTATGCCTCAAAGCCGGGCTTTGCGTCAGTTTGTGAGGGCTTCGGCGGATTGCGCTACGTCAACGGCAAGCCGGGCGAGGCACCGATGCGTCCTAACCTGAGTCTGGGTGACACCGTCGCCGGTTTGCACACTGCGCTGGGTATCGTGATGGCCTGCCTGCACCAGGCTAACAACCCCGGTAGCAAGGGGCAGGTAATAGACACTGCTTTATATGAAGCGGTGTTCAACCTGCTGGAAGGCGTGGTGCCGGAATACGATGGTGCCGGTGCCATACGTGAACCTTCCGGTTCGACCATCACCGGGATTGTCCCCACCAATACTTACTATTGCGCGGATGGGAAATTCATTATCATCGGTGCTAACGGAGACTCTATCTTCAAACGTTTGTGCAAAAAAATAGGCCGCCCCGATATGGCCGGGGATCCGAGGTTTGCAGATAATGCCGGTCGTGTCAGGTTTGAGCAGGAAATCGATGCTGCCATTACCGCATGGACAGGCTCACTGGACTCAAGTGTAGCCCTTTCCCTGCTGGACGAGGCCAGCGTACCCTCCGGCCCGATTTACAGCGTCGCCGATATGATGGTAAACGAACATTTCATCGACCGCGGACTTTTCGAAGAAGTCAACGTGAATGGCAAGCACCTCAAGATTCCGGCGATGGTGCCCAAACTCAGTGAAACGCCAGGACGCACCGATTGGCCAGGCCCGGAGGTCGGCGCGTTCAACCAGGCCGTCTACACCGACCTGCTTGGGCTGTCAGTACAAGAAATCGCAAAGCTGGAGGAACAAGGAATCCTGTAGGGTGTTTGTTGCGATGTGAGTATCTATGATAGGTGGCCTGACTTATATCAGACCCCTGTTGGCACACGCGGAGCATTCCCAACGTTCTGCCCGTTTTGCTCGACATAAACGATGGCTTCTTCCAACAACGACAAAGCCTCCATCAGCACTTCATCAGCCATGTTAAGTGCCGGGTACATGCGAATATTCTCCTCTTGATCGCCAATCGCCCAAACACCGCGCTTTAACAACTGGCTACGTATTTCACGTGCGTACCAGAGGTCTTTTTCATCTTCGTTGGGGCTTTGAAAACTCACCCCCATTAACAGGCCATTAAGACGTACCTGGCGCACGACCTGGTATTTTTCTTCCCAGGCAGCCATCACCTCACGGGCCATCTCACCCAGGCGGGCAGCATTTTCCACCAGGTTCAGGCGAGCATAAAGCTCCAGTGTTTTCAGTCCGGCGGCACAGCCGGCGGGGGTGCCGGCAAAGGTTGAGCCGGATGAAGAGTATTCATTGTTACCCAGGATATCGTCCCTGGCGGCAATCCCGGCGCAAGGTGCAATTCCACCTGACAGGTTTTTTCCCACAACCAGGATGTCCGGTTCCACTGCATAGTGATCTATCCCCCACATCGCCCCGGTGCGCCCCATGCCGGTCAGCACCTCGTCCGAGATCATCAACCAGTCGTTCTTGTTGCAGATCTCACGAATACCCTGGATGAAGCCGGTGGTGGGAATCCAGTTGCCACCTTCAGCGAGACCCGGCTCGACCATAATGGCCGCAATATTGTCACGTGCCGCGATTGTATTCGGGATATGGTTGTCCAAATACCACAGGCAGAATTCCACATATTGTTGCTGGCTCATATCGGCCGGAATGTGGTCGCTATAAGGATAAGGCGCCTTGATGACACCGCCGGTCCAGGCTTCCATGTATCGGCTGGTATTGCCATCCAGACCGCTCAACAGCTTGGTGGCCAGGCTATTGCCGTGATACGAGGAGCCGAAAGTGATGATGTAGCGACGCTGGGTGTAACACAGCGCTGCGTGCACCGCAGCCTCAGCCGCTTCGGTGCCCGAAACCTCGAAACTGAAACGTGGTAATGATTTGCCGGGCATGATTTCTGCCAGTGCCTCGGCCAGTTCGTAACGTAATGGGTGGTCATAGTGAAAACCGTAGACCCTGTGTGCCTGATCGACGGCTTCTATCACCTCGGGGTGACAGTTTCCAACCGGGTTGGTGGCCCAGCCATTTTGAAAATCGATGTATCGTTTGCCATCCAGATCCCAGATAAAATCTCCCTCGGCCTTGCTGATGACAATCTGGTCAGGACTACGAAAGCCACGCTGTGCTGCGCGCTCGCGTTCGGCCTGGAAGCGCATACCATTGCGCCACAGGGGGATACCCCGCTCCAGCATCGCCTGCGTTTTAGGGCCACCGATCTTGAAACTCATCATAATTCCTCGACTTCAGGGATTGTGCTCAACCTTGAGTATAAGGTGAAAAAAGCGGAGACACCCATGTCTCTAAACGTTAGAAGTGATAGATTGCGACGTAAAAAACCGTGTAAACGAAGATCGCAATTTCATCTGATAAATGTCTATGCTCTTGGTAAATGTTTAATCAACCAGGTTTTCACCACCATCATCCATCTTTTGCGGACGACTCCAGTACTTGAATTGTGGCGTCCAGTCCGCTTCGGTCATACCGGCCATCCCCAAAAATGGCCAGATTGAGCAATACAGGTCACCCGGGCCAAAAACACAGGAATTCTTGCGGAAAATACGCTCACCCCGACGTTCATACACGACCGCTCCCGGCATATTGTCCACACCTTCCATCACGGTCTGTTCCTGTATGTATTCGCCACCGCCATGCGAGGCCAGATGAAACCGCCAGCCACGCGAGTTGGCAAAGCGCCGTTGCAATTCCGGTTCGTCTTTCGAGACCAGTACCAGCGCCATGGTCGACTCAATGTGCGGTACGAAACCATTCAGTCCATCGCCCCACAAAGTGCAATAACGACAGCCTTGACCCATGTTGTGAATGACCAGCAACTTGTCCTGGTCACCGAACAGGTCGAGCAAAGTGGTTTGGCCATTGCGTGTGTCAAATGAATAGTTCCTTACTTCGGTGCCGGTGCTTTCTGCCCGAAGCTTGGCAAGCCGTTTTGTCAGTTCAAAGATTTGGCCTTCAATTTTGGTGATTTCTGAAGACATCTGAAGACCCCGGTGATTAATCAAGTGGATAGCTAGTATAAACCACCACTTTCCAGGCTCTGGATAAAGCACCCTGCTCCGGCGTAAAGCGAACTTCAACACCCAATACCCATCATCACCGATATACCAGTTCAATATTCACTGTACGATTTAACCAGCAACTTTCCCTGCCAACATCTATAATTAATATGCATTCACAGAACACTATCAAATCGCTAGATTATTCATAATAGATCCGAAATGAAGAATTCAATAACAACCCGGCCCGACGATTCAGGTTGGCCGTGTAGAGATCACAATCACCGCCAAACCGCGCACAAGGAACTGTACGACCCGTTCACCCACTACTCGCGCGGTATGCTGTACTTTGACAAAGAGAAATTCACGTTCGTCGCCTACCGTATGCCCTATCTGGAACTAAACCGGAAGACGTGGAAAACGGAGCACGCGTTCACAGCCGATTACCAGCGGATGATTACCAGGAAGTACTCAGGCTGATGAGCACAATCACAATGATATGCCGCGTCGGAGGTGACTTTGTCCTGTGGGTTTGCCCGTTCACATCGTCCAGCGTGGATACAGCAAGCAAGTTTACTTTACCTCAGACAACGATATGGCTGCCTATGCAAATTGGTTGAGGGAAGCTGTAAAAAAGTATGATTTTACGACTAGCGAGACAGTGCTTGATCAGTCAGTTATACTATTTGGTTGGCTTGGCTTACACTCAGGATAAATAACCGGTGTCTTCATCACATTCCCTCATCTGGGACCGTCGCCTGATCGACCGTTACGATCTGTCCGGCCCCCGCTATACGTCCTATCCCACAGCGCCTCAATTCCATGAGCAATTTAGTGTGACGGACTTACATAATGCCATTGAACGTAGCAATGCCGCCGGCCGGCCATTGTCGTTGTATTTTCACATCCCATTTTGCATCACCGTTTGTTATTACTGCGCCTGCAATAAAATCATTACTGCCAACCGCTCGCGTGCCATGCCATATCTTGAGCGGTTAATCGAAGAAATTGCCATGCAGGGCAAGCTCTTTGACCGCTCGCGACCGGTACATCAATTGCACTGGGGCGGCGGCACACCCACCTATATCAGTGATGATGAAAAACGACTGTTGATGACAGCTACGCGTGAGCATTTTAATTTACTGGATGATGACAGCGGCGAATATTCCGTCGAAATCCATCCGGGTGAGACCAACGTCAGTGCTATCTCCTGTTTAAGAGAACTGGGATTCAACCGGCTGAGCATGGGGGTCCAGGATTTTGACCCGGTGGTACAAAAGGCCGTTAACCGTTTTAATTCGGTCAGCGAAGTTCGTGAGTTGGTCGACGCAGCCAAAGAGGAAGGTTTTCATTCTGTCAGTATGGATTTGATTTATGGTTTGCCACACCAGTCATGGCAAACGTTTTCAAACACCCTGGACAGCATTATTGAGCTCAACCCTGAGCGCCTGTCGGTGTTTAACTACGCGCATATGCCGCACTTGTTCAAAGTACAAAAGCAGCTTGATGCATCGGCATTGCCAAGCCCTGAAGAAAAACTGCTCATCATGGAGCGGATGACAGAAAAGCTACTCGACGCCGGTTACGTTTATATCGGCATGGATCATTTTGCCAAACCCGATGATGAATTGGCCGTGGCTCAACGCGAAGGGGTGTTGCAACGTAACTTTCAGGGCTATTCCACCCATGGTGGTTGTGATTTGCTTGCCTTTGGTGTCTCTTCAATCAGCGCCATCGACAATATCTTCTGCCAGAATCACAAGCAAATAGATGATTACCAAAATGCGGTGGGCGCTGGCCAGTTGCCTTTGGCTCGTGGTTTTGAACTGAGCTCTGATGACCTGCTTCGGCAGGAGGTCATTAAACAATTGATCTGCCATTTCGAGCTCAATTTTGCTGATATTGAAGCCCGCTTTCCGATCTCCTTTAAAGCATATTTTGCTGAGGAACTTGAGCAGTTAAAGTCGATGGCAGAAGACGGCCTGGTGGAGATTGGCGAAGCCCATATCCGGGTTGGTTTGGCTGGACGCTTATTAATACGACGTATCTGCATGACATTCGATGCCTATATGAAAAAATCCTCCACCGAAATCCGTTACTCAAAAATTATTTAAGGGGCTTCGCTTACTGGCTTTTACCCTAGGGAGCCTCTGAACAAGTATACGGCTCCTCTGGCTCTCAGGCGATTCCAGGATCAAGGCATCTTTTTGAAGGCATGCTGGTTGCACGCCAAAAAATGATAACGCTGAGCCTGGATTCGCCTGAAAGCCCCGGTGGGCGATGGTCTTGCCCAACCGGAAAGCGCTTAGACTTTTGATCTGATATGGTCGCGATATCTGGGGGTCGCGACCCTGTTTTCTTTTACATTCTCATGCGCGGGACATGAACTCGCCCGTTTCGGTGTTGATCTTGATGACTTCACCCTGCTTGAGATACTCCGGGACCTGGACTTCAAGGCCGCCTGCAAGGCTCGCCCGCTTATTGCGCTTGGTGGCTGTACCTCCCTTGAGCGCAGGCGCGGTTTCTACGATTTCCAGTTCTACCGAGGCCGGCAATTGAATACCTGCCGCCGCGCCATCAATGACCGTGACGAAAATGCCGCCCAATCCTTCGCTCAGATACTCCAGCTGGCCTTCCAGGTCCGACTCATTGAACGAGTACTGGCTGTAGTCCTCATCGTCCATGAAAACATACAACTCACCGTCAAAATACGAATAGCTCGCCTGGCGGCGAACAAAATCCACGTCCCCTAACAGATCTTCGCCCTTGAACGTCTCGTCAAAATTCTGCCGGGTCTGTACGTCCTGCAGTTTCATCCTGTACAGCGTGTTACTTCCACGTGATGAAGGTGCCCGTATTTCTATCCTGCGCACCGCACACACGTGCTCCTTGTGGCGGACAATTGCGCCTCTCTTTACTTCACTGGCCCTGGGCATTTGCCTGATCCTCTGTAATTAAAGGGGCCGGATACATTTAACTGCCGCCAACCCCAATTCAAAAATGTATCCTATCCCATTCTTACACCATTTGACGCATACTCAGCTATGAACCCTCCCGGTTCCGACAACCAGGTAATACAAATGACAACCGATGCGATAACCACTTTTAATCAATTGGAACTCAAGCAATCACTGCTCAAGGCGCTGGACGAGGTGGGCTATGAAACCCCCTCACCGATCCAGGCGCAAACGATACCGTTGTTGCTGGCGGGCAAGGATGTCGTGGGTCAGGCACAGACCGGCACCGGAAAGACCGCGGCCTTTGCCCTGCCGATACTTTCCAGGCTGAACCTGAATCAGAAAGACCCGCAAGTACTGGTGCTCGCACCCACCCGCGAACTGGCCATCCAGGTCGCGGAGGCATTTCAGAAATACGCCCATCACATGAAAGGATTTCACGTGCTGCCGATCTACGGCGGCCAGGATTACAATGTGCAACTACGCGCCTTGAAACGTGGTGTGCACGTGGCCGTGGGCACACCCGGGCGGGTCATGGACCATATTCGGCGCGGCACGCTGGTACTTGATAATCTGACTACGCTGGTGCTGGACGAAGGCGACGAAATGCTGCGCATGGGTTTTATCGATGACGTCGAGTGGATACTGGAGAAAACCCCGCCAGACCGGCAGATCGCCCTGTTCTCAGCCACCATGCCACAACAGATACGCCGTATTGCGACACGCTACCTGAATGATCCTGTCGAGATCACCGTCAAGGTAAAAACCACCACGGCTGAAACCATCCGCCAGCGGTTCTGGCCAGTGCAGGGTTTTCGTAAGCTGGATGCGCTGACCCGTATCCTCGAGGCCGAATCCTTTGACGCCATGTTGATTTTCGTGCGTACCAAGATTGCCACGATTGAGTTATCCGAAAAACTGGAGGCACGTGGCTACGCCTCGGCCCCACTTAATGGTGACATCCAGCAAAGACAACGCGAACGCACCATTGATCACTTAAAGAAGGGAAAACTGGATATCATTGTCGCCACCGATGTTGCCGCCCGTGGTCTTGACGTGGGGCGCATCAGCCATGTCTTGAATTACGACATCCCGAGCGACACTGAAAACTACGTCCACCGTATCGGCCGTACCGGCCGTGCCGGCCGTGAAGGTGATGCGATCCTGTTTGTGACGCCACGTGAAAAGCGCCTGTTACACGCCATCGAAAAGGCCACGCGGCAGAAGATCGAGATCATGGAACTGCCTTCCACGGACATGATCAACAACCGGCGTATCGAAAAATTCAAGCAGAGCATCACCGATACGCTGGCCAATGAAGACCTCGTGCTGTTTGCAGACATGCTCGAAAAGTACCAGCAGGACCATGATGTGTCGGCGCTGCAGATCGCCGCCGCGCTTGCCCGACTCGCCCAGGGCGACACGCCGTTTCTGCTGCAAAACAAGCCCCATCGCAGCGCGGGCAAGGGCTGGGATAAGGACGATAATTCAAAACGTACCGGCAAAGCCCGTAAGCAGTGGACCGGCAATGACGGACCACCTGCCGAGGGTATGGAGCGCTACCGCCTGGCGGTTGGTCACGATCACGGTGTTATGCCCGGAAATATCGTCGGGGCCATCGCCAACGAAGCGGATATCGAAGGCCGCCATATCGGCCGTATCGATATCCATGATGACTACTCGCTGGTCGACCTTCCTGCAGATATGCCGAAAGAGGTATTCAAGGCGCTGAAAAATATCTGGGTTTCGGATCAGAAACTGAACATAAGACGCCTCGATGACAAACACCCCAAAGCCGGTAAGAGAGTAAAAAACAGGCGTAAAGACAGACCGGCAAGAAAACCCAGGAAACATCGTACGCGGAAATGACAAGAAAAATAAGCGGACTTGGCGGTCTGCCCGAAAATGCCTTTATTCCTTTTGCATCCCATGCTCGTGGTGGGCTTTTGACAAGCGGTTCATCAGCGGCAGCACGGCAATGGCAATCGCGGTGCAAACCAGGGCGGCAATGCCCAGCTTGTTGAACAGATTGGTGTAGATCGGCAGCGACTCGAGCGGATCGGTAATATTGCGCGGCACGCTGGCATAGGTGGCGACGACGCCGCCAAGATACTGTGAGACACCCGAGGCCACAAAATAGGCCCCCATCATGAACCCGCCCATGCGTGCGGGCACGTAGCGCGCGATCATCGCCAGGCCGAGGCCACTGACCAGCAGTTCACCCAGCGAGATAGCACCGTATCCCCACACCATCAACCAGGACGAAACCTTGCCCGTGCTGTCTGCCATGTAACCTGAAGCACCGTAAATGAAAAAGCCGGCAGCCACGATCAGGAAGCCGAGGGCGAACTTGGCAGCTATGGAGATATCCTTGTCAGCCTTGCCTGCGCTCGTGTAGGCCCAGGCCAAAACCGGGCTGAGAATGAATATCCAGATCGGATTGAAGGCCTGGAACTGTGCCGGTGACCAGTCCCAAAGATGCACGCCGAAAACGACGAAGGCCGGGTCGACGTTGCGCAGCGCAAATAGAGCCAGTGACGTTGACATCTGCTGGTAGAAGATGAAATAGAAGACCGACTGCACCGTCAGTACCAGTGCCGCGATCAGACCCGCGCGCTCATTGCGTTGGCTGGTATTTATCAAGTACGCAAAAATGCCAATTACGACCGCACCGGCAAGGTATACAAAGGCGCGCGCGACACCCTCGTGCTCCAGGATATAGGCGGACGCAAACACCATTACAACGCTACCGGCCAGAACCGCACCCAGCTTGCCCCAATTCAACGGCTGCTCGTCAGGCTCCGAACCGATGTGGTCCATGTAGCGACGCATTAACCAGTAGTTGGCCAGCCCAAAAACCAGACCAACTGCGCAGACCGCAAAGGCGATGTGCCAGCCCATGCCGTTGCCGTAGTTTTCGTTGACATAGTCCTTCAACCATGGGGTTAGCAATTGCGAGATCATCGCACCCAGGTTGACCGCCATGTAGTAGATCGTAAAGGCACTGTCAATCCTGGAATCATCACCCTCGTAGATCTTGCGTACCAGGTTGCCGGCGTTGGCCTTGAACAGGCCGTTGCCGACCACGATGACACCCAGCGCACAAAACATGAACCAGACACTCTGACCCGGCACCACCATCAGGCCGTATCCGATGGACAGGATCACACCGCCGAGCAGCATGGTACGGCGGGTACCGAGAATCTTGTCACCGATCCAGCCACCGATTGCCGGTGCCACATAGATCAGTGCCGCTGCCGCACCCCACACCAGCGTGGCGCGTTCATCGGGAAACTCCAGTCGCTGCACCATGTAGTAGACAATCAGTGCTTGCATCCCGTAAAAACCGAAACGTTCCCACATCTCGATGAGGAAAATGGTGGTGAAACGCACGGGTCTGGGATTTGGTTGTGGGCATGGTTTCCATGAGGTCTCCAGTTTATTGTTATGCAGGTTTTTTAGCGTGTCTTGCCGCGTACCGGTGGCATGAACAAAACACGAATCGGCTAAGAATACCGTATTCGAACCATGGGGGTCCTGACTTTTCTAAGACTAAATGTTGATGACCCTGCAATAATGGTTTTTACTCTGTCATCTTATCAGGGAATGCCCCGATGAAATTTGGAATCGACCGTCTGCTAGAAGAACCTGGGTTACGTAAACCATTGCAAGGTCGTCGGGTTGCGCTGCTGGCCCATCCTGCATCCCTTACCCGAAACCTGGTGCACTCCATGGATGCACTGGCCGAGCTGGATGATATCGATCTGGTCGCTGCCTTTGGACCACAGCACGGTTTGCGGGGTAACAAGCAGGACAACATGGTGGAGTCGAAGGACTTCCGGGACCCGGTTCACGGCATACCGGTCTTCAGTCTATATGGCGAGGTGCGTCGTCCGACCACGGAGATGATGGAGTGTTTTGACGTGTTGCTGGTGGACCTGCAGGATCTCGGCTGCCGCATTTACACGTTTATCACGACGCTCAGATATCTGCTGGAAGCAGCGGCCAGGCACAAGAAGCAGGTGATCTTGCTGGACAGGCCCAATCCTGCCGGCCGCCCCGTGGAAGGCTTGATGCTGCGCACCGGCTGGGAGAGTTTTGTCGGAGCAGGCCCGATGACGATGCGGCACGGATTGACGATGGGCGAGATGGGCCGCTGGTTCATCAGCACGCTGAAACTGGATGTGGAATACGATGTGATCAGCATGGATGGATGGCAGCCCGGTGCCTCTCCGGGCTATGGCTGGCCGTTGTATGAACGCAGTTGGATCAACCCCAGTCCCAATGCTTCGAACCTCTGGATGGCGCGTTGCTACGCTGGAACCGTGATGCTTGAGGGCACAACGCTTTCCGAAGGCCGGGGCACCACCCGTCCGCTAGAGCTGTTCGGTGCTCCGGATATAGATACCCGTAAACTGCTCACGGCCATGGAGCATATCGCGCCCCAGTGGATGGAGGGCTGCCGCTTGCGCGAATGCTGGTTTGAGCCGACCTTTCATAAACACGTGGGTCAGCTCTGTGCCGGAATACAGATTCATGTTGAGGATGCCGCTTACAATCACCAGGCGTTTCGGCCGTGGCGTCTTATGGCGCTGGCTTTCAAAGCGTTGCGCCGGATCAGACCCGACTATGAGCTGTGGCGTGATTTTCCTTATGAATACGAACGCGATCAGCTGGCCATTGACCTGATTAACGGCAGTGAATTGTTGCGTTCCTGGGTGGATGACGACAACGCTACGCCTGCAGACCTGGAAATGCCCGCCCTTTCGGATGAAAGGCGATGGCAGGAGGAATGCGCTGCTGTGCTGATTTATCCCGAATAAGCCAGTCGAATAGAACAGATAGCGGGCTCATTTAGAGCATCATCGCCCGCCGAGCCAGTTCTTCCATCAGATTCTTACGCTCTGCTTTCCAGGCTTTATCATCGCTTTCGTTGCCATTCCTGTGCCTGTTCTTTTTCCGCTGGATGGCTGCTTCATCGCTCACCCAGATGATAGTTTTTTGTAGTTCGACACCTTTGAGGTCGTATTGAGCAACATATCTGCTCCATTCCTTCTCAAATTTCTCTTCTTCCTCCGTTGCACACAAGACCACGATATCGGCTAACTCGGGTACCACAGATTCCGTGGTGCTTTCGCCCGACGAGATACGATCAGGCTTGCTTTTCTCTCCTGCCACAATAGAGCCTGAGACAAGAAAAAGGGCAATTGTCATTAATATAAAGCGAGTTTTCATCGTGTTCCTCTGAGTGCGGGTCATAACCTATGAGTACTGGAGTACTCAATAAGTTTCAAAGCGCTGCTTTGGCGGCTCTATTTGAGAGCCTGATAAACGAGCGTATGGGATTTTCTGCATCAGCTGGGGTGATGTATCCGGCCCCATTATCCTTTGATTGGTCTAGCCCCTTATTTTTTGGATCAGTGCCTCTCGACGTTGAAAACTGTCCGCCGTCCAAGTCTCCTTAATCACGAAATACTCATCAAATATCCTGGCTCCCGCTGGCAGGGTCAGCCAGGGTTGTCGGGAGGAAGTAAAAATATGGACATCCGGCGGCAGTCGGGCCGACTCGTCAAGCGTACCCACTCGAATAAACCTGATTGCTTCCCCAAGATCATCCGCCAACACGAGATAGTAACTCCAGACAGCAACCTGGCAATCCGGGCATCGGGCGATACGCTGGTTGGCACCACTTGGTGAATCTACTGTTATCTCCACAACCGCACCCTTAAGCACTTCTACTCGCTCCGCTTCGATAAGCGCATTAACGGCAAATGCTGTGCCCGTCTGCCGTTGACACCAACTGCAATGACAGCAATGAACGATCAACGGCCGCGACAACATCCTGTAACGCAACCCGCCACAGGAGCAGCCGCCCTCAAATGTGCTGGCATGATTTGTCATGAATATCTCCCTGTGCTCTTGCCGGATTGCAAATGTGAGCCCTTAGGCCTTCCCCGTCAAGTAAACAGTTTTATGGGGTAGAACGGGCACCCAAGCCCCAAGCCACTAAAAGTGATGGGGGTCCTGACTTTGATTTCGCCAGTTAAAAATGGCGTACAATCAAGAGACACCAAACGGGAGAGTCAAATGACCATTACGCTACTACAACTATGGATGCCGATCCTCCTCGGTACGTTTCTGGCATGGATTGCGAGCGCCCTCATTCACGTTGTGGCCAAGTATCACAACTCTGATTACCAGGCACTATCGAATGAAGATGAAGTCATGGATGCCGTTAGAAACGGTTCACCAAAACTTGGAATTCATACCCTTCCCTACTGCGCTGAAATGTCCGAAATGAACAAGCCGGAGGTCAAGGAAAAATTCAATAAGGGACCTGTCGCTATTCTTACCGTGTTTCCAAACGGCCTGCCGAACATGGGCAAGCTGATGCCTCAACAGATCGGTTTTTTCCTGCTTGGCTGCATATTGATCGCGTACTGCGCCACACAGGTGCTCACGGCGGGTGCGGATTATATGACCGTGTTTCGTTTTGTCTCTACCGTCGGCTTTCTGGCTTTTGGCTGGGCCGTTGTTCCGATGAGCATCTGGTACGGACACCCCTGGACCACCACCGCAAAATACTTAGTTGATGCAGTGATTTATGGTTTGGTGGTTGCGGGATCATTCGCCTGGTTGTGGCCGGTCTGATTTGAAAAATAAAAAATGGGGGTGGCCATGTGCGATCAACAGACAGAAAAAGATATTGAGAAATATATTCGAGCCGGCAAACTGAGCCGAAGAGAATTTGGCAAATTCTCTGCATTGGTCGGCCTGGCCACTGTATTCCCCCAGTTCGCCAATGCTACGGGTGCTCATGAGTCGGAAGTGCAGGTAAAAACGCCTGACGGCATTGCCGATTGTTATTTCGCTCATCCCACCAGCGGAAAACACTCCGGTATCATTTTATGGCCCGATATTCGGGGAATCCGGCCAGCATTCAAAGTGATGGGCAGGAGATTGGCAGAATCCGGCTATGCCGTGCTGGTTGTGAACCCTTATTATCGCAGCAAGCCCGGGCTTGCTCTTCCCGAAGGTGTCAGTTTCCGGTCAGAAGAGGGTCGTGCCATTATCACGCCAATGCGCAACTTGCTGACGCCGGAAGCTATTGTCACCGACACCAAAGCGTTCGTTGGTTTTCTTGACGACCAGGATGCGGTCGATACCAGTCGAAAAATCGGTGCGGCCGGTTACTGCATGAGCGGCCCTTTTGTTATGCGCGCCGCGGCCGCCATGGCTGAGCGGGTTGGAGCAGTGGCGTCGTTCCACGGTGGCGGCCTGGCGACAGACAAGCCTGACAGCCCACACCTGTTGATACCTCAAACCACAGCACAGGTATTGCATGCCATTGCTGAGAGCGACGACGAACGTAAGCCAACCGTCAAGGACGATCTGCGTACAGCGTATGCAAGCGCAGGTATTGCAGCAGAAATCGAGGTCTATGCCGGTACCGCACATGGCTGGTGTCCGCCGGATTCGCGTGCCTACAACGAAGAACAGGCCGATCGAGCCTGGGGCAGACTCCTCGCTCTCTATGAAAAGGCTTTGTAAGCTATGTTTTCGGGTCAGATACAGCCGTGGAGAAGGGATTCGATTCGATCGCCTTTAGCAAGTCCTTGAGGCTAAGGAGGAGAATTTGTGGGATAAATCCTTGCTGTTCTTCGATATGCCGAGTAATTGTCTCGCTGAGCGTTGACAGGTCACTGGCTGTGGAATCGAAAACGACGTTTCCACTTTGGATATACGTGTTTACGTTGTTGAGGCCCAATGATTCAAGATACCGCTTGAGGTCCGCCATTGGCAGAATATTGTTTCCGCCAACATTGATGCCGCGAAAAAGTGCAATCCACGTTTTCAATAATTGCCTCCTTGCCAAAAAAGCCGCGTAACTATTTTCATTCTCTGTTTTTAATTAGTGTAATCCATGCTTGTATTGATTCTTCCAACATGGGAAGTGTGATATTGCCATTGCCCAGAACCCGGTCATGAAACTCCCGAATATCAAAACTCTGACCCAATTCGCTCTCAGCGAGATTGCGCAAGCGACGTATTTCCAACATGCCCAGCATGTATGAGTTGGCCTGCCCGGGCCAGGAAATATAGCGGTTGATTTCAGATTCGATATCTCCTGGCGGCCAGGCGGTATTCGCGAGCATGTAGTCTACCGCCTGTTGCCGGCCCCAGTCCTTGGTATGCAGACCACTGTCAACGACCAATCGTGCTGCACGTGCTGCCTGGTCGGATAACAATCCGATTTTGTCCAATGGGCCGCTATACAGACCCAGTTCATCGGCCAGCCGTTCCGAATATAACGCCCAACCCTCACCAAACCCGGAGTTCCACACGTAGCGGGCAATAGGGGTGGACGCTATCGCCCAGTTCAAGCGCAATGGCTCCCCTGCAGGTGATGGCCCGGATAGCCCTCGTGATATAACACGGATTGCTGGCCGGCGATTGAACGGTGGGTGGGGTCAACCACGGCAATGTAGTAGATACCCGGACGGGTAGCGTCTTCAGAAGATGAATGGTACTCACCGGTACCACCCGCCTCGCGGTAAGCCGGGTAAGGTTTTATCAGCATGTCTGCTTTCGGAAGGCGTCCGAATGCTTCCGGCATGGCGGCTTTAGACGCGTCCAGTGAGTCCAGTGCATAACTCAGAACATCATCTCTTGTCCGGAACGTGTAGTCCGGGTTCGAGTTAAGGTTTTTCATCAGGGATTCAATCGTCTCACCCTGAAAATGCTCATCGATGATGATCTGCATTTCGTCCCGGACACCTGCGATCATTTCCAGTCCCAGTTGATGAATCTCTTCTGCTGATGGCTGTATGGTTGCGAAGTAACGCACCAGCGTTGGATAACATTCACTACCACGCGGATTGGCACTCAATGCAATCTGTTCGCGGGCCTGCGGCAGGTATTCATTTTTCAGGAATTGAGCATAACGATTGATTGCCGGTACGGTCTTGTTATCAAAAACTGCCCGCAATTTTACGGTGTAATCCGGGTCATTTACCCGTACCGCCGGGTTTAGCAATGGACTGTCTTCGGCAATCAGAGCGCGTATGCCTTCGGGTACTTTCTCAACCGTCACCCGGGGTGCACTGAAACCCTCAGCCAGTCCCAGTCGCAGGTTTGTAATTTCTGTATCAATGTAGACGGCCAATGCTTCAAGGCGATCAATTGCCTGCTGTTGTTGATCGGCTGTGTCAACCGGCTGGATTTCAAACAAGGAGGGCCAATAATTGTGCCAGGATGTTGTCGTACTTGCTGACCACAACTCACGGCGGCATAGACGGGAGGCTTTTTCACCCGACAGTGATTCATGCAGGATTCCGTAGCTTACCCAGTCTCGGCTACCCACCTCGGCCGGCGAACCTGTCTGCTCAAGTTCCCTCAACCACGCGTCCTCGCGTGCCTGCCAGGCGGTCAGGGCATGCAAGGAGTTATCAAACAGGCGGTCATGACGGGCGCCAGGCAGGCTGTAATTGGTGCCTATTTCAGGATGTCGTTGAAGCAGAGCGGCGAGGTACTCGTCGGCGATGACTTCGATGCTTCTGTTTTCATTTTCTGTGGAGTGGTAAACAACCGGCTCTGCGGCATCTTTTTCAGTGCAGGCTAAAGCGGTAAGGCAGATCAAAACAATACAAAAAATATTTCGCATCCAGGGATTCCTCGCAGAAAATAATAAAGTGCAATGCTACCTTATTTCTTGATCGACCTGATAGTTTGGCATTGCCGTCTGGATCAACTACCCACTTCGCGACAGGGCATTTAAAAGCGGAGATACCCATGTCTCTAAATGCTAAAAGTGATGCTTATATGCAAAATACAAGCCATTTGAAAATAACAGTAAACACAATCAGTTACCAAGTTGCAGTTAGAGAGTATGCAGATACTTCATCAATAATTAGTCATTTTGACTAACTAAGCCGGGCAAGAGAAATTAGGAGGCAGAGTCCTTTTGGTCATAACAACGTTGGGCGGCGAGGAGCAATTGCCTAAGGCACATGGGCAATTGATACTGATGCACGGTCGGGTCGCAGTCGGCGCAGAATGTCTTGCCTACCCCGCATGGCTAACGGTGCTCCCTGGCGCTGTTTTCCGTGCGATAAGCCGCTCATGCAGTAGCGCCGTGTAAAGCAGGACCAGGTAGTACATGTTCAGTTCGCGCAACTCGGAGATGTTTTTATGCCGATTTCCCGGGGTTTTACCAATAACGGAGCGACCTGCATCATCAAGTGTGTGTGCCAGCAATGACAACACCACCACCAGGATTACCGTCGAAATCATCCACCTGGACGGCACCAGCAAACGAATGGTCGGATTACGGATCAAGGGAAGAAGCAGGGGGCCCAGCAAGAACCCGGACAGCATAGCAATGTTGGCGACAAGCTTCAGGTAGCTTACATTCTGCACACCGGTGGGGCTTGTTTTGTTGTGCCAGTTCCTGGTCCAGGTTTCCTGTGCCAACGAACCGTACTGGCCGGTGAAATACTCTACAAAGTGCGCGCCGTAATCTATCTCCTCCAACAATGTAACCACGCTGATTAACACAAGAAACAAAGCGACCAGTTTGATCCAGACGTCACTCGCAACCATGAAACAGCGCACAGAATAAAAAATGACACACAGCAAGAAGAAATTCTGCAGCATTTCAAGGGCGCCAAATTCGCGTGCAGAGAAAAGTGGCACCTTGTCCAAGGTTGGCGCCACGATATTCTGTAAAAACGCGTTGCCAGAGAAGTACATTGCCATCAGGATCAAGCTCAGCAGGCCGGGCAATACGATATGGGACTCAAAACGGTGTCCACGGGCCCATTTCGCAAATATTGATGACTGCATTTTTTCTGAATCAGTTTGTAATGACCAGGGTGAATCTTAATATTAATTACCACTCCAGACCACAATCGAAAAAAAAATCAGGGAAGTCAATTAGGCATCAATATTTGCTGAACTGCCAACCGCGACATCTACCAGGGGGTTTCAACGTCTTTTTAATTACGCAGGTCTTTGACAAGCACTCCTGCACTTATAGCTGCATCGTCATAGACTGCATTGCGCCAAGTTTCCCTGAGTGCCACATCATACCAATCGCGCATGGCGTCGAGTCCCAACAAGCGTTGTACATAAGTTTTTGCAGATTCACTTAAGGCCAGGTTATAAGTTTGCACACGAAATGCCACGGGCGCAAAAAAAGCATCAACTGCAGAGAATGAATCGCCCGCCAAAAACGGTCCGTTATAACGGCCCAGGCCTTCGTTCCACAACTCATCAAGGCGCGTGAGATTTTGTTGAAGTGCGGGCGATATGGAATTCAATTTTACCCGCATACCGCAATTCATCGGACACTCATTACGAAGTGCTGAAAATCCTGCATGCATTTCCGCAGTCGCACAGCGTGCCCAGGCACGCGCTGCGGGATCCTGTGGCCATACTCCCTTATAACGTTCGGCCAGGTACTCCACAATCGCCAGGGATTCCCAAATAATAGCCTGGTTATCGTGCAAACAGGGTACCAGTCCATTGGGACTAAACCTGCGAAACTCATCCCAACCGGATTCACCCTGTAAAGGTGTCTGGGCTTCCTTAAAAGGGATGGCAAGTATCTGCATCAATACCCAGGGGCGTAAGGACCATGACGAATAATTTTTGTTGGCAATATGAAGTGTAAACATGATCAGTTCCTTTTAACCCAGGTAACAAGGTGATCTTCAATCTGGTTATTCGCCTGGTACTGGCAAATTATATGGCCAGGAAATGATAGTCGATCCCGCCGACACCCGTCAGTTTACTCTGACACTTAACTTTGACCCCTTAATCATGTCAGCGGCAGTCCTGCGAACCAGGAAGCGAAAGCGTACCAGGTCGCGGTATCCCATACGGTTAATATGGCCCCCTGCGCGAGCACCAACAGGACAAGGGCGGGAAGAAATACATCGCGGCGCCCGCTCGATTTCCAGTCCCTAATGACCAATGTGATGACGATCACGTCAATGAATGCGAAAGTCATCCACTGAATGATCCCCGTCTCGAATGGAACATGATAAAAATTTACCGCAATAATGCGAGCGAAAATCGGGTCCAACAGCGTAAAGGCGGTGCAAATCATCCAGCGTGCGTGTACGTCGGACTGCTTGCGACGCGCTATAGCCATGGCATAGAAATATCCAAACAGGATTATAATGAAAAACTGCAGACCGAAGATGTACAGACCCTCGCTATTCAACTGCCGGACGTTGAGCTTGTAATTCGCCAGGAATATCGTGGATATTACGACCAACGGTGCCAGAGCGAAGGAAAGCTTACCCAGTGCCCGGTGAACTGACCGCCGCTTGCTGCGGATGAGGAACGATTGAGCGACCAGCATCGCACACCATGCGAACATGGCGAAGCCATGTACGTGTTCCCAGGTGTTATAAGTCTCGGGCGGTCGGGTAAAATAGGTGACCCAAAACCCCCACACCGCGAAAAACGGAATCAGGGCAAGAAAGAAAACACTGTTACGGAAGATCGACTGGTTAAAACTCATGGTATTTTTTCTTTTTTGGTTATGGAGCCGGAGAGTCCGTCTCCCGGGGTTCATTCTAAGCATAGACGCTAGCAGCCATTCATGCTTTGCTTGAGCCAGGCTTTGGATGTTGATGTTATTGCCAAATTCTGACCCCTTAATTTGTAGCCGTTGGTCACGTCAAAATGTAGTATAGGCATACGCTCTTGATCAGATATATCACAAGGACAGACAGATGAGCCCCACCGATAAAAAATCTGCTGCCAGGAAGACAGCGGTTAAAAAGGCAGCCGCTAAGAAGGCTGTTACCAGTAAACCTTCACTCGATCACGATGAAGTAAGCAAGATTAGCTCAAAGAATCTGGAAACGCTGGCAATGGACATAGATCGCCAGATGAAGATGCTGGCAGAGATCGATACCCGTGTGATCATCGCAAAAGATCAGCTCGCAGATTTCCAGGAGATGATCCAGGCAAAAATCAATGCCTTCCAGGAGAGGAAGGCCAATAAACCAGCGGGACACCACAAAGACCTAATGACGTTAATCCGGGAGACCAGGGATGAAGCGTCCAAGATCATCAAAGACTCCAAGGCAGTACACGACACTTATGAATCCGCTGTAAAGTACTTTGAAAAAGGCAGGGTGGCTGCCTTGAAAGAAGCGAAAAAAGCCGAGATCGTTCTGGTTAAAAAATTACATGAAGTCGAAGCGAAAATGTTAAAAAAAGCGGGCGAAATTAAAAAGAACATCAAAAATAATAGGTAGCTGACCAAGGAGCTGAATGATGGGATTACTGATAGCTGGTTTACTTGTTTGGGCGCTGGTTCATTTCACCCCATCACTGGCAGCGCCGCTAAAGCAGAAACTGACCACCCAATTGGGTGAAAATGTCTACAAACTTATATTTGCAGTGCTGATCTTTTCCTCGTTGGCCCTGATAGTATTTGGCTGGCGCAGTACAGTACCTTCATTTCTCTACCAACTACCCGCATATACCAGGCACATAGCGATGCTTTTGGTCCTGATTGCATTTATCCTTATGGGCGCTGCCAATTACCCAACCCGCATCAAACAGTTTATTCGCCATCCACAACTCACAGGTGTTGTTGTTTGGGCTTTTGCCCACCTGGTGATAAATGGTGATAGTCGTTCGGTGCTGTTATTCGGTGGTATGGGCCTCTGGGCGATTTTAGAGATAATCTTCATCAGCCGCAGGGAAGGTGAATGGGTCAAGCAGCCTGTACCAGGTTGGGCAAGGGAGATCAGAGGGCTTGCCATCAGTCTGGTAGTTTTCATTGTTGTAGTGATGTTGCACCCCTATATAGCGGGCGTTTCGATTAGATAGACTGAAAACCAAGCCATTAATCAAATGGAGCCGGATACGAATGGCACTTACTTAAGGAAATAAAGCCATTGATTCCAATAAGATGACGGCTTGAACCACCCCGACTTTACCGGAGACTCCATACTTTTCTCACTAAGCTATAACAGGACACCTGAGATTCAAAATTATTACAAACTATTGGTATCGATCACCAAAGAAGCATCCTGTTCAATTTGATCCCAATCTAAATCAAGGCCAAGACCTGGTCCTCGAGGAGCACTCACACAACCATCTGTTTCGATCCGTATCGGATTAGCACAAGCATATTCGAAATGTTCGTATGGAACTGGATGTTCAAAATAACTGCAACCATTAACACCCAACATAACATGCAGGTTGGCGGCCTGGCTTAAAGGATAACCATAACTTTGCAGTTCGGTCTTAAGCCCGTGGGAATTAGCCAATTCCATAGCTTTAATGGCAGCCGATATACCGCCTACATTACAAGGATCACAGCGTAATCTTGACCATGCGCCACGTTCAATGGCATCGGCTATATCTGGTAAATCTACCACAGTGTTACCAGCACAGAGAATATCCACATCCACTGCCCGTCGCAGTTCTGCATAAGCGTCAATGTTTGTGTCATCAAGAGGTGCTTCCAACCAATCACAAGACATCTTCGACAGCGCACGCCCTAATATGATTGAACGCTCATAATCATAGGTTTGTTCTATATCCACCATAAAGCGTAAATCTGTATCTGCTATGGCATTGGAAACAGCCGACACCATCTCTAAATCAAAATCCGGATCGCATTGAGTATGAAACTTTACTGCCAGATAACCCTTACGCTGAATCAAGCGTACGTAATCCAGGTATTCATCCACGGTTTCAAAAACAGGGCTACTGGCATAAGCGGGAATACGTTCTTGTGCACCACCTAAAAGTTTATACAGCGGTTGTTCCGCTTTACGGGCAATGGCATCCCATAGCGCAATTTCAATCAAGGATTCCGGATCAGGAATTGGTGCAGCGCGTGCCGCCAATAATGATTCAGTTATTTCTTCACGTTGTTGTAAATTTTTGCCGATTAATCCAGCTATAACTGGACGAAAAGCTTCAGCAAAATCTTCAGGGTCATCATATTGATCCTGCTCTTCATAATAATCACCGGAAAGAACCCCGGACGCACCTTCAATACCACAGGCTGTGGTTAATCGAACAATATTGTAATAAACAGGAGACGGCTTGCAAGCTCCCGTCCATCGGTAAGGGGGGGTCACGTTAGGCGCGACAAGATAAACCCGCAAACGGGTAATATCAAGATCGTTCATAGCCATTAGAAGGATTGAAATAATCTCACGCTGAAGGAGGTTTTTCGTCCGGCGAGGTTATCATTACAATCCGGTCACTGTAGTAACCATTGTAGTCGGTTCGCCCGCTTATGCTATAGGCACCGATGTTGCCAAATTCGAGGTAGTCACCAGCTTGTATATCAACCGGTAATGGGACAAGCCCTGGCAGTGTGTCTGTTGAGTCACAGGTTGGGCCATGTAATTGAAACTCCATTGTATCACCCTCAAACGGCTCGCCATCACGAAAGGCACGCACCGGAAAACTGTCAGGCCCATCGATGCGAAGCAACCAGAAGACACCAAACATGCCGTCGTTGAGGTATAAGCGATTGTCTTTGCGCAACAGCACTTCAACAACGGCCGACATGCCAGGCGCCGAAAGCGCGCGCCCCGGTTCACCGAGTATCTCTGCGTTGTCCGTCAGAGGCAGGCTGGCAATTGATTCTGTGATCACTTTAAAGTACTCCTCGAGACCTGGCACCATATAACCGGGATAGGACCTGGGATAGCCGCCGCC
>PVMK01176258.1_pt1 | contig 63310 bp, 70 predicted proteins | sample 1853481 | NCBI WGS metagenome assembly PVMK01 (sample SAMN08533507, study PRJNA380276) | Marine sediment metagenome, whole genome shotgun sequencing project.
AGTTGTGGTTCTGGCTCTGGTGATTCAAGTTGTGGTTCTGGCTCTGGTGATTCAAGTTGTGGTTCTGGCTCTGGTGATTCAAGTTGTGGTTCTGGCTCTGGTGTTTTTGAATCTTGAAATTCGGATAAAATATCTTCAGCATCTTTAGTCTTTTTGGAGGCACTCAATTTAATTTTCCTTTAATAATAAAATCTTCATTTCCTTTTATTTAATTTTTGATATTTTCACGTTGGATGTAATTTTCGAAAATTTTTTCCACTTCTTCATCATTTGTACTGTTTTTAATTTGATTTACCAGATCTTCTTCTTCGATCTCATAACAATTTAGAAAATCTTGTGAGTCTTTGTATACTAAGAGAACTTTATTTTTAAAAATGCAGTGATATAGATGCTCTTTTTCCATATGTTCAGGTTTGATTTTTATTCCATCTTGGTTAGAAGTTAATGGATAATCCACAAAATTATTCAAATTTAAGAGTATTTAGATGAATACGTAATACAGTAATAATCAAACCAAGTATTCCAATCATTGGAAACTAGAATAGTTTTCCACATAGACTTTGATTACTTTTATGCTCAGTGTGAGGAGATCAGAAATCCAGATTTACAATCAAAGCCTGTTTGTGTATGTGTTTTTTCAGATAGAGGAGGAGATAGTGGTGCTATTGCAACTGCAAATTATTCTGCAAGAAAGTTTGGAGTCAAATCAGGACTCCCAATTAGTTTTGCGAAAAAAAGACTAGAGGATCAAAAAGATGCCGTTTTTTTACCTGTGGATTTTGATTACTACATTAGCATATCCGAAAAAGCCATGGAGATTATGAAAAAAAATGCCGATGTTTTTGAGTATGTAGGAAAGGATGAAGCTTACTTGGAGGTTACAGAAGGGGTAAATTACAACTGGAAACAAGCTGAAAATTTAGCCATGGAAATTAAAAAGGAAATTAAAGAAAAATTGAATCTTACTTGCTCAGTTGGAATTTCACCAAATAAACTTATTTCAAAAATTGCCTCTGACTTCCAAAAACCTAATGGATTAACAATTGTGTTACCAGAAAAAGTTGATGAATTTTTAGAACCATTAAAAATTAGAAATATTCCGGGTGTTGGCAAAAAAACAGAAGAAAGATTTTCTGAAATGAATTTTCAAACAGTTAAGGACCTAAAAGAATTAGATGTGTTCACTCTCAATAAAGAATTTGGAAGAAAAAATGGAACTTACATATTCAACGCAGTAAGAGGCATAGACAACGAACCAGTAAAGATAAGGGAACCAAATACACAGTATAGCAAAATCATTACATTGAAAAAAGATTCGACAGAATTTGATTTTCTTTTAGAAAATTTTAAACAATTGTGTAATGAATTACATCAAATTGTTTTTAATAAAAATAAAATGTACAAATCTGTTGGAATACAACTAATACAATCAGATTTATCCAATAAAACAAAATCAAAAATGCTCAAAAATCCTACATTAAATTTGGAAGAATTACAAAAAAATGTAGAACAATTATTAAAAGATGCTTTGGAGGAACAAAAAATCCCCATTAGAAGAATTGGAGTAAAAGTATCTGAACTCTCAGAGGTGCGAGATCAAAGTAGTATCACAAGCTACTTTTGAGAAGTCCCTTCAGAATCTAACTTTTTGAGTCTCCTTGTTTCAATCAATATTACAATCACAAGGAAAACGAAAAGCCAGGGCAAGAACATTATTTCTCCTGCAACAGAATGAAATTCTTCCCATTGTTCGGCATCGGTGGTTACTTTTAGTGCATACCAGGATAAGGAAAATATTCTGATCATATTTACAATGATGGTGCCTATGATCCCCAGGATAAAGTAAATAGATTTTCTTCTTCTTGGAATATTCATTTTCAATAGAAATGCTCCCATTACAAGAGAAAAGATAATTACACTATGAACCCCTGCTGAAGGCCAAAATACCTGAAGAACCATCGTGCCATGATCACCTTTAAGAAACATGATGTTATCACGTCCAGTTGCAACTCCAAGATCAAAAATTCCTATCAGCCAAACATTTGCTTGAACAAGATATGGAACAACATATTGTAAAGGACCAAGTGTATCGTAGGGAAAGAATGCATCAAGTGAAAGAATGATTGCACTTCCTCCCAAAAAGATTGGTCCTGCGGGGGCAATTCGAATCCATCTTTTTCCAAAATATATTGTCAGAGAGGCAATAACAAAAATTACCATTACAATAAAGTCCCACATCCATGTCCAAGAATAAATAAGTTGAACGTTGTATTGTTCTGACGAACTTAAAATAAAATCTCGAAGTCCGTATTCTAGTCCAACAAAATAAGCTATCGTAAGAATCGCCAATGGAACTACTGCCAACAATCTTTTAGTAGGAATCACAATTTTGAGTCCTACTATTTCAGCAATGATAAATGCCAAGGCAAAAAGAAACCCGCCTCTACCTTGATTCCAGCTCAGGCTAAAACTATCAGGAAATACTGCGAGAGCAAATAAAATTGGACTTGAAATAATTGCAATTGCAATGTACAGATTTTTGTTTTGCACTATGCTTAAGCAAAAAATTGGCCAATAAATATCTCAAGCTTCTTCTATTCTAAAATAAAGAATTTAGCAGGGCATTTTAGATGCTCATAATATGGAGGCGAAGGCATGTCTTCTACAAAAAACAAGGTTATTGCATATTTTTCAGACTTTAAAATTATTTTATTACACTTATTGCAACGGGTATCTTCCATGAAGATTTAAGGGGAAAATTCTACTTTACAAGGTGGACGTAATTTTATGAAATTACTTTAAAAGAAATCAGAAATGGTTTTTTGCCTCATTAATTTTCCGATATCTGCATGCGAAAGCCATTCAGATTTACTGACGCTCATCATTTTTGAGGCTAAAGTAATAGCATGATCAAAGTTGTCAGTAATGAAAGGTTTTTTCTTCATCGCTGCCCGTATCCCTTCTCTTATTTGCCATACACCCACAGGAATGGAATATTCAGGTCTAATTTCCCTTAAAATTATTGCTCCTGATTGAATTTTATTTTTTGAAAGATATTCAACTATTGCTAATTTTGCAGCAAAGTATGCCCCAGCAATAGAAGGAGGATGATCAAGTCCTCGTGCATCTTCATGATCAGAGCCAAAGCCCAAAATCCCGTTGGAATACCAAGCTTCAATCATTTCGTAAATCCATCTGTGTGGAAATAATACAACAGAAAAAAGATTTCCTAAATGTTCATAGGAAAAAACCTTACACGAGTCTATCAAACTGTAATCAAGTATTTCTTCGGCTAAAGATTTTGAAATAATGTCATCAGTTGCAGTGATACTCCATTTGGTTGGGACGAGTTTTCTTTCTTTTCCTAACATGCCAATACTAAGACACTTTTGAATTCTAGAAACATCAATTCCAGTATTATACAAACTCAAAATGGCGTCTTTTGACTTTAAATCCTTATCATAGAAAATTTTTTCAATAGATTTAGTGGAAGAAGAACTAGAAAATTTTGCTGATTTAATCTCCCCGATTGGTCCAAAGGGCGCACTTTCACCATCAAGGGAGATACCTGATACAGATTTGTGAAATTCTAAATCAGAATCAATTGGTTTGGATGACATTGCGACATCTTGCAAATTTTCTATGTATCTTCCATCAGTTGCATTCACAGAAATTTTTTGAATCCCGCGAACTAGATTTAATCGAAAATTAACTATCTCTTCCAAAGATTTTCCAGCCCATTTTTCAGGACTGTCAAGTAAACTTGTATCTCCATGGATTGGAGGGACCATCGGACCTACACTTACCTTTGGATAATTATATGAACCCACAAAGATAGATGGTGGGCTGGTTCCACTAATAGAATCGGAGGAAAATAAATTCCCATATTTTGATAAATTTTCATACCATTTTGCCAGAATAGATCTTCGAATATCCTGTGAGTTAGAAGACATCTAATTTTGTGCGTAAATTTCTGCTATTAACTTGACTATTTTGAAAAATTTACCAAAAGCGGCTAACGTTTAAGGAACAACTTCTCATCAGGATTATGGCAGTTATGAGAATTGTTTCGTTTTTGCCTAGCGCAACTGAATTAATTTACGAACTAGGAGATCAAGAATTGCTTTATGGGGTTACACATGAATGCAAGTATCCAAAAGATGCACAGACAAAACCTAAAGTGATTAGCTCTGTGATAAATTCTGAAAAATTATCAAGTGGTGAAATTAACACCATGTCTTCCCAATTACTAAATGAGGGAAAAGATATTTTTATTTTAAATGAGACAAATTTGAAAAAAGCGAACCCTGATCTAATAATAACTCAAGAAACATGTGAGGTATGTGCAGCAAGCAACAATCAAGTTAACAAAGCTATTCATATTTTAGACAAAAAACCCATAATTTATTCAATGGATCCACACAACTTGGATGAAATTTTAACATCCGTAACTGAAATTGGAGAAATTCTTGGAGAAAACAAGAGATCTAAAGAAATTAGAACAGAACTTGAGGAGAAAATTTCACGCATTAAGAAAGCATCAAATTCAAGAAAAACAAAAGTTCTAGCAATAGAGTGGATTGATCCTTTTTTCACAGCAGGTCATTGGGTTCCAGAAATGATTGAGTTTGCAGGAGGAATAAACATGATTAGTAAAATAGGTGAACATTCTAGAAAAATGACCTTTTACGAAATATCAAAATCAGATCCAGAAATAATCATTCTTATGCCATGTGGCTTTAACACTGAGCGAACAGTTGAGGAATATAATAAAATACTAAAAAATAATCCAGATTGGAGCAAATTAAGAGCTGTCAAAAATAAAAAAATTTTTGCAGTTGATGCTAACTCTTTTTTCAGTAAACCAAGCATCCGAACCATCACAGGATTGGAAATACTAGCAAAAATTATTCAGCCAAAAAATTTTGTAAATCTTAGTATACCAAGTAATTCATTTTATAATCTAATTGAGCCTATTCTGGCTTAAGTTTGCATTCTACTTTTAACGATTTTACTGTGGTAAAGTAAATAATTACCAATAAGGCGATGGAAATTATTCTAATTGGAATTTCATAGTTGGTAAGAAATGCCATTGATGTTGCACCAACACTACCAAAAGTAGAGATGATTGCAAAACCAATAGGGCCACAGCTACAAGCTCCTGCAGCTGCCCCAATAAAAGAACCAAATACGCTTCCACCCATTTTACCTTTTGAATGTTTCAAGATATTAATTCGGTAAACGTTCATGGGAAGAACTAAAGCAGACAATCCCGATAAAATGACAATGAGCGAAAACCCCAATTCTGTTCCTGTGGGAATTTGTCCTACAAAATAGGGTTCAAGGAAAATAAATTCAGATAAAATAAGTAGTACGAATAACATAGGAATAAAAATTCCTATCGCTAATAGAGAATACCTAAAATTTGAGAATACAATCTTTAAAGTTTCAATCAAATCAGATCATATTATCCATAATTTTTTTGAATGTGCTGTATGGTTGTGCACCTTGAAATTGTTCTTGTTGATTATCAGGCCCAACAATGATAAAGGTTGGAGTAGCTCGTGCACCATGTTTTTTTGCCTCAGACACATTGTATTGTACCCTTTTAGTATATTTACCAGAATCAAGACAACTCTCAAATAAATCCATATCAAGACCTAAGCTAAAGGCAAAAGCCTTTAATCTTTCAGAACTTGCCCAGCCATTATCAATTTGGGATTCTTGAGAATTGTACAACAAATCATGATATTCCCAATACATCCCTTGGTCTTCAGCACAATATGATGCTTGGGCTGCAGTGGGAGAATCACGACCCAAGACAGCCAAGTCAACAAAGACAAGATTAGCTTTGCCTGTTGCAATATAATTTTCATAAATTGCAGGTTTTTCTTTATGAAACCAATTGTAACATGAACTGCATTGATAATCACCAAATTCTACAATGGTTATTGGAGCGGAAGGATCTCCTAAAATTGGAGAGCCCATTGCAGTTGAAACATCTCCATGAGTTCTCCCCATATCCAAGTTTACAGTTTCGCTAGGGGTGGATGAATATGATGCAATTATACCAATAGCTATAATGGCAGCAATGGCACCAATAATAATGCCTTTTGTATTCATAAAACAAATCGCCGAAATTTGGTTAAAAAACTTATTCCAAATTACTTTGAGATTTACGTCTAAACAGGTTCACAAATTTTGTAATTGCCGTATCGATTGGACATGCCTCACAGGTGACGCTTGAATAATGTGTATCAAAATGTCTTTCAAATTTTTCTCTAGACTTAAAGATAAGATCACACTGACTACAATAAACTTTAGTAACATTATGCTTTTTTGATTTTTCCATAATTATTTCTTGTATTTAGTCCTTATAAAGATCCTGTAGAAATTCATCATTTGAAAAAATTTTTGGATAAAGTCCGTTGCATTTAGTTTTGTCAAAGAATATCAAAAAGTCTTTCAAGATCTTCACTTTTCTATTCAATCATATCCTCCAGAGGTAAAAAGAAAGATAATTTTCAGAATGATTTTGAAGAGATTACAAATAGTGAAGTTTCACGTGGGCATTGTGTTCTACTTCAAATCTTGTCACAAACCCACAATGAGTACAGGAAAACATTTGAGGTTGTGGAACAGGGTCACGTTCGATTTTCTTCCCAGAAATAGATCTTATACTAACAAGGTCATTAGTTGAAATTACGGCAAAATTATGACCCTCTCCTATTGAATCCAAAAATTCTTTGATGGAATTTATTACCACGGTTTTGTCCAATATTTCATCATCCTCTATTGTAGATAAAATGAATTCATGGTGTTTTAGGGTGGGAATGGCGGCTACTTGGTCAGAGACATAGACCACTAGTTCATTTTTGATGGATTCGACATCCCTACAATCAATAGTAATCATGAAATTTTAAACATGTTATACATATTTTAGTTTAACAAAAATTTGAAAATGATTATTATGTATTGAATTTGTTTCATTTTTTGTATGAAAGACTCTGAAACATTTGGAATTGAGAGGGGTCATGGGGAAGAAGTAGTCGCCTGGTTAAACGAACAATCCAAGAATACAAAATTTGAAGCACGGTTATACGGATATTCTATTACTACACAGAATTTTGGGGATTTTGAAATGTTTTCATGGAGAGGTGAAGTGCAAATTGCTAGAAAACTAATAATCAAGGCAAGTAAGCGATTTAAAATTAAGGTTATTGAGGGAGGATACCAGCCTAAGGAAAAACTTTTCAGAATAAATAAATTTGATTTTGCCAAAGTTCACAAAGGAGATAAAACCATAGGACAGTTAGAATTTGAAATATCAAGGTTTGGAAAAGGCCAATGGGAAATAAAAAATGAAGAAAGACATTAAAGATGACCATTAAAAATTTCAATGAGGAAAAGTAAATGAAAAAAATAGGACTAGTTGGAACTGGCATGCTTGGAAATGCAGTTGGGCTACATTTGCTAGAATCAGAATATCAATTAACAGCATACAATAGAACAATTGAGAAAACAAATGAGCTAAAAAAGAATGGAGCTCATATTGTGAGGACGCCAAAAGAAGTTGCCAAAAATTCGGAAGTAGTGATTACTGTAGTAAAGGATGCAAGTGCGCTAAAGCAAGTATCGTTTGAAAAAGATGGAATAATTCATGGTAGTCATATGGACTTAGTTGTATGTGATATGAGTACAATTAATCCATTAGAATCAAAAAATATTTCAGAAAAATTTTTTGAGGATGATATTGCAATGTTAGACATCCCAGTAATGGGAGGTCCAAATGTGGCAATAACTGGAGATTTGGTAATGATGGTCGCAGGTAACAAGAAAACATTTGATAAATGTAAAGGGCTTTTTGATACCGTTGCCAACAAAGTTTTCTTTTTAGGAGAAAATGGGACTGCACACGGGGTAAAACTAGCGATGAACCTCCAAATTACAATGTTGGCCCTTGCGTTATCTGAAGGAATTACATTATCAAGAGCACTAAATGTAGATCCCAAGATTTTCCTTGAAATATTAAACTCAACTTATTTTAAAACTGGAATGAGTGAAAATAAAGCATACAAGATGATTCAAGACAAATTTGATGCAACATTTACCCTCGAAAATCTGAAAAAAGACATCAATACCATTTTGGATACCTCAAAATCATTAGGATTAGAGCTTCCCATGACAAAAAAAGCCAGGGAAGTTTATGAAAATGCGGCAAAAGACGGGTTTGGTAATTTAGACTATACAGGAATATTGGCATACCTAAAAAAACTAAATGAAAAGAGCTGATCTCTTTATTGTATTCTTATGACTAAGACATACCACAAATTCTATAAGCTACAACAATAAAATTGCAATATGAGATTAAAAGATAAGGTATCAATTGTTACCGGAGCATCAGGCGATATCGGAAAAGAAATATCAAAACGTTTTGTGGAGGAGGGTTCCAAGGTCATTTTAATAGCACGCGATCTTGAAAAATTAGAAAAAACAAGAAAAGAGATCGGGAATGAAGAATTAACCGCTTCAATGTCATGTGATTTAACAGATGAATCGCAGGTATTTCAGACAGTAACTCAGATTGTAGATACATATGGAAAAATAGACATCCTTGTAAATAATGCAGGAGCAATAAATGACCCGGTTCATTTCCACGAGATGCAAGATTTAGATATCAAAAAATTAATTGATGTGAACCTTTTTGGAGTTTTTCACATGACAAAGGCAGTTCTATCCAAAATGTCAGATGTTAAAAGTGGAGTCATAGTTAATATCGGTTCTATATCAGGTGAAAGAGCAATCCCCAGAGTACATCTTGCAGCGTATTCTTCTACCAAAGCAGCAATTTCCATGCTTACAAAAGCAATTGCAGTTGAATATGCAAGAAGGAATATCAGATGTAATAGTGTCAACCCAGGAATAATAAATTCAGGAATGATCAAACCATATCTTGATGACCCAGAAGCAAGAAAGGTAATTGAAGAAAGAATTCCTCTTGTAAGAATTGGGGAACCGGCAGATGTTGCAAATGCAGTATTGTTCTTAGCTTCAGACGAGGCAAGTTGGATTACAGGCACAATTCTTAACGTAGATGGTGGAAAGACAGCCTCAGAAGGATAATCCCTTTTGAAGCAAAGATTTTGCTAATAATTGTGCAACACGTAATGGTTCTGGAAAAGAACCTTGTAAAGTCAATTCATTTAATAGATATTTTACCTCATCTGTTGTACAACCCTCTTTTCTCACAAAAACCTCTGAAGATGTATGTAATGTAATTTTTTCTCGGATTCCAAGTTTTTGATAGTTTTTAATTTTGGATTCATATGAATCTGGAAAATGACATTTGATTGAATCTTCAATTCCCTCTGAATCATGATAGGTTACTCCAATAATTGGAATTTTTAATGACTCGTGAATTTTTTTAATATCAATGATATTGTACATCGAAATTATCAAACCAGAAATTAAGACATAGCTAATATCAGGTCGTTTTAAATCTTCATACATTTGAAGAATGACATCTGTAGCATCATCAGCATCCAGAGTTGCGCTTCCAAAGACAAATCCATCAATTACAAAATCCCTCCTCATTACTATTCCAGACAAGATAGATTTTCTGGAATTTTGGCGAAAGCTTTCAGCTATTGCAAGTCCACGTAAACCTTTTTTTTCAAGATGCAGAGGTCTCATTTTTGTTTCTCCTAAGATATGCCTTATAGCTAAACCCAACAATCCCCATCATTATTGCAGTAACTATAGACCACAATGCAAATGAAACTATGTTGTATTCCTCCATTAGAATAAGGAAAATAAATTAACCATCTAAAGTTTCGGTTTTTGAAGCATCATCTAATTAAAAACTGTCCTTTTAATTTACAAACAGACAAAAGATTTTATCAATTTCTGAAACATCTAAATAGATTCGATACGAATAGTTTTTGTGCCTGAAATAATATGTGAAGATTGTGGAAAACGCATGTTCCATGAAAATGAAGACACCTTGAAGATAGAAGAGGCAATTCATAAAAAATTCTGCAGAAAAAAAGAGGGAAAAACTCAAAGTTACATGCATCGAGATGCATCAGATACAACCACATTTGATGTAGAAAGACAATACGATCTTAGTGGTAGTCCAATCTTAAAAAAATAGAATTTTCTCACTACAAAAAATCCTCAAAATTATATTCCCGAGAAATATAGAAAAAAAGTTGGATAAAGAGTTTCATTACGATATTGTTGTCGTCGGGGCAGGACCTGCAGGTTCTTCAGCAGCATATCAGGCCTCTAAAAACGGAGCAAAGGTCGCAATATTAGAAAAAGAAGAATCGGTAGCTGAGACTGTTAGAACCAGTGGAGTAACATGGATAAAAAATATCAGAGAATTCCAAATACCAGACGATTGCTTTAATCCTATCAAAAAATTATTCGTTTTGTTCTCCAAATAACGAGGTGACCATAAGTGACTCTGTCCCCCAAGCCGCAGTTTTAGATGTAAGGAAAACATTTCGATGGTTGGCACAACAAGCAGAGAACCAAGGAGCAGATATTTTCGTAAAAACCAACGTTAAAGATGTAATAAAAAACCAAAATGGAGACATTGTAGGGGTAAGTGCTAATAATCCTGAAGGAGACGTATCATTTTTTGGCAAGATAATAATTGATTCTAGTGGATTCGGATCAGTAGTCTGTAAATCAATGGGCTTTGTTACCCAATGGAAAAGATTTGGAGCTGGCGCAGAATACGAAGTAAGGGCAGAGAACGTAGATCCTGAGACATGGTGGTTGATGGTAGGTCAAAAGTACTCTCCTGCAGGATATGCGTGGATTTTTCCGATAGGTAAAGACAAAGTTAGAATCGGAGTAGGAATTGGAAAGCCTGAATCATCAATTGACCCGACTGAGCGGTTAAAAGAGTTGATGGAGTCAAAACCAGGGCCAATTGGCAGGCTAGGCAAAATTACACCAATTGAATTTCATTACGGTTTGATTCCAAATGATGGGTTGTCACGAAAGACTGTTTACAATAATTTGATTCTAGTAGGAGATTCTGCAGGGCAAGCAAACCCGTTGGTATTAGAAGGAATACGATATGCCATAAAATTTGGCAGGGTAGCAGGAAGAGTGGCAGCTGATGCTTTAAAGTCCGGAAAAACTGATGAATCTGCCTTATTACCATATGAAAAGAATTGGCGAAAAGAAATTGAATCTAAAATAAAATCAGCAGGAAAAGTGCAGGACAGATGGGTTGGTCTTTCAGATGAGGAATGGGATAAGGAGCTAGATATCATCAAAGAGTTAACAGCAGAAGAGTTTTTGAATTTTATAAAGGCAGACTTTGGATTGTCAAACATGCTAAAACTTGCCACTCACCATCCAAAGTTGGCAGTAAGACAACTTTTTGGATTAGTAAAGGGAATAAAAAAATGAATAAACAAAATTACCAAGTGCTAATTATCGTACATTAAAGAAATCATTCACAATAACATTATGATATTCCAATTGAGCTACATATACTCCTGGCTCAAGTGGAGTCTGTACCAGTACGTTGAATCTACCTGAAGAATCATCCTTTAGGGCAATTGACTCTACCAAATTTCCTTGCTGGTCAAAGATATCCACAAACAAGTCTTCTCTGAATGCAAGTGATTTCTGGACAGCACCAGATAGAACAAGATTGCCATCGTATTGTGCCTCTATAATTGCATAGTGAGAACGAATGGGAAGATATCTTTCAATTAGTCTTCTCAACTCTTCTAATTTTTCTCCAATATTTTCTTCATTTCTATTTGCAAAACCAAGTTTGATATCACCAATTACCTTTGCAAACCTTGAACCATCATCATAATTCTTACCGCCAAAATTTTCAATGAATGTTTGCAGTTCTTCAAATTCTCTGGCTAGCTCCACAATATCATAATCAGATTTTGTATAAGCACTATCAAATTCCTCTTCGATATTATTATCCGAGTAGCTTTATCATCTCGATATTGCAAGGTTACAAAATACAGCCCAGGATCTGAAGGTGCTATCCATTGAGTATAGAATTCTCCATGTTGAGTATCAGAGAATTTCAATTTGCTATGAGTACTTCCGTCCATATTGTAAATTGTAACAAAGAGATTTTCTCGCCTGTCAGATTGTCCCTTGTCAACTGCACCTCGAATTATCCATATTTCTCTTTCCAAGTCATAGGAGATTGTATAGATAATTTTTTTGTTGTTTGCAACTAGATTTTCGCTGAGATATTGTCCAATCTCTAAAAGTTTTGCCTCAGTATCTATAAAATTCCCAATTTCAATAAGTTCGTAGGCATCAGAAATCAACTCATCATACTCGTCAGTAAATTGGGGAAAAACATTAGTCGATGAGGAAACTTTGATCACGGCCGAAGAAAAAGGATTAAAATTAGAAACAGCAATAGAGTAGGCCTCTAGTTTTTCCCTATACTCAATACGCTTCAACTCCTCTATATCGTAACCATCGGGTGAACCAAAGGGATCTTTATCATAAGCATATGAAACTTGCGTCCATTCAGAAAACAAATCACGAACCATTTTATCGGCAGCATCAATATCATTTCCTATAACAAGATCCCTTACATCATCAATTTTTTCATTAAATGATTCAGAGAATTCTATGAAACCTGGAAGGAATCTATTTTTTATCATCTTTAATTCCACAAGATTTTCAAGAGACTTTGCTCTTTGAAGCACATTTCCTGCACGTTCCTTTATTGCTTCCTCATCTCTTTTATCAAGGTCTGACTTTATCTTTGGAGCAATCTCGCTGACCCATACTAACAAGACTTCAATTCTGTCAATTCTCATAATAGAGGGATTGCCAGATGCCATCTGTTCTGCTGTATCAAGAATTTTTAGAGCGTTATCAATTAAGAAAAGATTGTTATAGTCAGCTTGAAGTTCTGCTTGTTGCTTCATAGATTGGTACTCGAATTTTAGAAGGACAATAGGATCTCTCTTTTCTCGCAGTTCAGTCATTGAGCGATCAAAATCAGAAACAATCTCTAGAATTTCATCTATGGAGGTTGCGTCATCTACCCTCTCAAGCAATCTTGCCCAATCCGAGGCAAGCCTATTATCAATTCCAATATCTTTTGAGATTTCTACTGATTTACTAATTCTAGAGGAGATATCAATAGTTTTTTTCATTTTGATAATATCTGATTCAGATTCAATGATATCCTCAACAGATGAGGCCCTCTCCAACTTGGATTTCAGAGATTCCCAGTCAGGCATTAAGATGTTAGCAAGTTCAGAGTTTTCATCAGAATCTGATGAGATGAATCTATCTATGTTATCTAAATTACGTAAGATTATGGCACCTTGATGGAGTTTAATTGTATCATCCTTGTTTTCAAGAACTTCATCAATGGTGGATTTACTGCGAAAGGAATCTTTTTCTCTATCCCATTCATTGTTTATAATTTGGTAAAGGTCACTTTGTTTTCTTGATACTATATCTAGATATCTTGCCTTTGATAAAAGATCCACAAGTTCAGATAATTCTGCAGTATAAAGAGGACCAGTGCCGCGTGCAAAAATAAATCCGATTTCTTCTTTTACAGGTCTTGTCAAAATAGTATTAGATTTTTTCATTAGATTGAGCAAAGTTTCTTCAATCTCATCAAAAGTAAGAATCCTAACAGGAGTTTTTTGTGGATTTATGTTTCGTACTTCTACAAATGCATTAGATAAAATATCTAATCCTTTTTTCTTATCACCAATCTCATAATAGAAAGCAGATGAAAAGATTTCACTATCAATGGATTTTGCTACCTCAAAAGAGATTTCATCATCTTCCAACATTAAGGCAACAGAATTCAATGATGAGGAAATTGCAAGTCGTATGAGTGGATTTATTTCAAAAGTAAATTCCTCAGAGAAAAACTCATTTGACAAATCAACATAGATTTTTTCTAATTCTTCTAGATCATTATTTGAAACTGCAATATTCAATCGATTAAAGAAACTGGTTCCCACACCAAATTCCTGATCAATCAAGTCAATTTTTTCAGAAACCAGAGTTTCAGCTGATTCTAGTAATTCTATTGGAGAAGGTTTGGTATATTGATTTGAGGTGACTTGAAATTGGGCAGAGGTAGAATGATCACCATAGAATAACTTTATTTCATACTCTCCACTTAGCCCACAAATTCTTCCCTCTAATGGAATTACCTCAGTAATGAAAGCCCCACTGGTCAGAGGTACTAGTTGTTGGATTTGACATAAATCACCTCGAGGATTAATAATTTGCATTATTAGGAATGCACTATCAGATGGATTTGCCACTTGTCCATAAATAAAAAGAGGTTCTCCTTTGTCATACTCACCAAAATTATCCAAAATGGTAATTCTGCTAGATGTTTGTGCGCTAGCATATACAGGCATTATCAAAATTACAAAAAAACAGATTACTAGCGCCCTCTTCCTCATAGAGCTCAAATGTTACCTTGATCATACTTAAAATTTAAGAAGGTATGATACCCAAGATTTGTCTAATTTGTAAGGCATTAGGCTATTGTTGTAACGTAAAAATCCTTTATCATGTTTTTTGGAAAATACTTTGATCTTGTTAAAGTGAGAATGCATTCACTATGAAACTGTTCTGCAGTCTTTGTACCACAAGATTTGCAAATCATACTGATTAATTTTTTGCACTCTGCACATTGTGCAAAATCAATAAGAGATCCTCCACAGATTCTACAAGATTCGTCTGGCAATTTCTTTTCAATAAAACCTAAAAAAATTTGGATATAAGCAAAACGTAGAACTCGTTCATCCTTTAGATTAGCCGAAGATTATAATGGAAAAGAAACAGACCAAAAGAATGGACCTAGTCCGAAAAACATTTGATGAATGGGCTCAAAATGGTAGAGCTGAATTAATGGAACAAGAGCATGGTAAAAATGTATCAAAGTTTTTAGAAAAAGTTTCTTTTAAAAAACCATTTTCATTTTTAGATGTTGGATGTGGAAATGGTTGGGTGGTTCGAAAAATTTCTGCAAACCCAAAGTGTCGAAAAGCCGTAGGAATTGATAAAAGTAAAAAAATGATAATTCAAGCTAAAAAAAATAAAAAAATGTCCAATGAAAAATATATTCACACAGATATTGAATCTTGGAAAAATACAGGTAAGTTTGATTTTATATTTTCGATGGAGTCTCTTTATTATGCAAATTCTATAGATGCCGCTTTAAAAAAAATATTTAAATTGTTAAAACATGGAGGGCAGTTTTTCTGTGGAACTGATTTTTACACAGACAACAAGGCAACGGCGAGATGGTCTAAAATGATGAATATGCAAATGCATCTGCTTTCAAAACAAGAATGGAGACAACTTTTTGTTGATGCCGGATTTGAAACAAAGACAAAACACATTAAAGATTTGAAAAGCAAGAAAAAATGGAAACGCGAATTTGGAACTTTGTTTATCATAGGAAAAAAATGAAAAAGAAATGTTCAAATTTAATTAAAATAATTAGAAGATGTGTGAGCTGGAGCACGAAACGCTGCTACGGCAGAGGAAACTCCTCCCTCCATACAGGAAATGTGATCCGGAGATGGATAATCAGAGATGATTGGCAACGGAGCAGAAAATAATCCAACCTGGCGCACTGTGATGGCAAAACCTGAGATTTCCAGAGAAGGAATGAAAAAAGCCGACCCACATGGAGCAAAGCCAAACAGAACTGTAGGATCCTGTACCAAGTTCAGGTAGGCTGCAAAGCGAAATATCGTGAAAACAGAAGGAGGGTTACTCCCAGCACACACTAATTATTATTTTGATAACTTTTGTTTTAGAATTAGTTATTGACTATCTCATTGAACTTGCTTGATCTTTGCAAAGATCTGCATTACAACGGCAAGTTCCATCACATAAACATGAACCCTGCATTTCACAATCACATTCTGAGCCCATTTCAGCAGATGCTGCACAACCACATGCAGCCTCTTCAGTCGTATCTGTTGATGGCGGCGGAGCTTGTTGGGTAGTTTCTGTCTCATATAGGTTTCTGGTCTTTTGATAATCACTATCATCTTTTAATTGGGCTTCTCCCCTGTTAGTTTGATAACCGCCAGATGAGGCGCTAGTTTGATAGCTAGTTAACCTATTTGGATCAATTCCGGTTTGGGCCGTTTCTTGATTCTTGAGGGATCTGCTACTTTTAATGAAAAATACAACTCCACCAATAGCAGCCATTGCTGCCATTCCATATACAATCGTTACAGGGAATTCACCAGTGGAAGTTGTTGCATAACCTTCAGGGGCAGTAGGAGTTACTCCCGCAATTTCCACGCCATCTAACATATCTAATGCACCAAATCCAATTGTAGAAAGATTTGCTGCATCAGCTGATTGAACACTTCTAATTACATATTTTTGATCAGCATTAACTTCTGCTTCAAAAACTCTTTCAACTTGCCTTCCTTCTCTAAGACTACTCTCCCCCATTGTCCAATGAGATATTACAAAACCTACTATTGATTCATCTAAACCAAAAGTACTGGCATCAACATTGATTCCAGTTGGGTCAAACAAAAAGTGCCAGTTCGTCATTGGTTGCTCTAAGATAAAGTTTGCATCAATCAGATTTTTTGATAAAATTTCTTCAGCTTCGGTTCCGGATAGTATATTGTATACCGCAGGTTCCTTATCTTTAAGTACAGAAATAGGATGGTTTATTTCAACACCATCAATTACAATTTCGCCAGTAGCTGTCAATCCTCTCCAACCCAAATCAATCAAAGTTTTAGTTTGATCCTTGGAAATTATATAATTAGTTAAGGTTCCTTCTAAAACCAATTTGTAATCTACAGCAGTACCTAGGTTTCTTCCTTTAAGATGAAAACTATAAGTTACATCTAGATCTGAAATTTGCGCTTGACTTCCATCACTTGTAATTTTAGAATTTAGAACATTAATCAAATTTTGAACATCGGGATTTGTTGAATCTGCAGTTCCGCTGACAGTCCATTCTTGGGCACGTAATTCATCAAATATTTTTCCGCCATTTGGATATTCAATAAACACAGTTTTAATGTAACTTACTTTGAATGTAGATTCATCACTATTAGGATTAATTCTAGCGTCCATTTGAGCTGCCCATGCAGGTGAACTAGAACTAACTACAAGTAGGCCAACAAAGAAAATCGTTAAAATTACAGCCCTAAACACGGGTTAAATTCTTCGATCAAGAGTAATAAACTTATCCAAAAAAAAGATCGGAATATTTTGAAAAAGTAATATTGAGTAATATTTACAGACTTTATGGTTTTAGAAGAAATATGATGGTAACTATATTAGCCGGGGGGACAGGTTCTGTTAAACTAGTTAGAGGATTGGCATCCCAAGATATCAAGGTGAACGTAATCACTAACGTTGGTGATAATTATTGGTTATACGGACTCTATGTTTGCCCAGATATTGATACTATAATTTACGGCTTAGCAGATATACTTGATCAAGAAAGAGGATGGGGAATTAAAAAAGATACATTCAACTTTTTGAGACAGATGGAAATCTTGGGGGAGGAGACGTGGTTTAGAGTTGGAGACCGAGATGCTGCCACTAATTTAATTAGAACAAATATGCTCAAAAATGGTAAAAATTTGAGTGATATTACAAAATGGTTGTGTGAAAAGTTTGCAGTGAGTGCAAACATCATACCAGTCACTGATAACAGTATAGAAACTAGAATTACAACTAACAAGGGAGAAATGCATCTACAAGAATACTGGGTAAAACATCGAGGAAAGGATCCTGTATTAGGTATACAGTACATTGGAGCAGAAAAAGCAAGGCCAAATCCAGAGGCAGTTAATGCAATTCATGATGCAGACAGGATAGTTCTTGCACCAGGAAATCCATTGACATCAATTGGTCCAATGCTTCAAATCAAAGGAATTAGAAAAGAACTTTCAAAAATAAAGAGAAAAGTGATTGCTGTAAGCCCCTTGATTGGAGATAAAGCCATTACTGGTCCTGCTGCAAAATACATGGAGGCAGCAGGTATTGAAACAAATGCATATGGATTGGCAAAGATGTATTCGGATGTTTGTTCCAATATTGTTGTTGATACAAAAGACAAAGCTCTGATTAAGAAAATTCAAGATTTAGCCATGAATGGATATGAGACAAAAATAACTATGAAAAATAAAATTGCCGAAGATGCCTTGGCTAGTTTTATTTTAAAACAAATTCACGTATAGTTTGAAAACCGCTGCAATAATACCAGTAAAAACTTTCTTACTAGCAAAGACAAGATTAGGAATATCCTTAGAGCAAAAAGAAAAAATCTGTGAAATAATGTTAGAAGAAATCCTACACACCTTATCAATTTCCCCCCAAATCGATAAAATCATAATTGTCACAAAGGAAAAAAAGGCTTTAGACATCAGTAAAAAATTTGATGCAGTTCCAATTATTGATAATAAAGAATCTGGAGTAAACAATGCAGTTGCCCTAGCTGACAATTATCTTTTGGAAAACAGATTTGAAGCTTCAATTGTTTTTCCTCAAGATATTCCATACATTAAAACACAAGATATCGATTTCATGTTAAAATTTAAAACTGCCTCAGATTTTGCCATTATTGTTCCCTCAAGGAGATTTGATGGGACAAATGCCCTTGTACGAATGCCAGTAAATTTGATGAAAACACATTATGATGAAGATAGTTACAAAATTCATATGAGTACGGCCAAAAAAATTACTAGAGAGGTATCTTTGGTGTTTGTAAAAAGAATAATGTTGGATGTAGATAATATGGAAGACCTAAAGTTTCTACTAAGTCAAAATGAGAAACCACATGTTGCAAAAAAAATTCAGAGTGTTTTAGAGTCAAAATAACCAATTATCGACAAAATTCTTAAAATACCTAATTTTACCATAATTCATCCAAAACCTTATATAAAATGAAATAGTAATGGTTAAATATTATAATAAATTTGCGGGAGAAAAGAAAATGGTTGAAAGTGTAAATCAAAAAGATAGATGTCCGAGATGTGGAAAAGGAACACTAGTCACAGACTCCAATACCGGTGAGAATTTTTGTGGAAAGTGTGGCTTTGTCATTACCGAAAAGGCAGATGAATCTGGACCAGAATGGAGATCCTTTTCAAATGAAGGAGAAAACAAGAGCAGAGCAGGAGTCCCAACCTCATTAGCGATGCACGATATGGGACTGTCCACAATAATCAATCCTCAAAACAGAGATGCGACTGGGAAGCCTCTCACGTCAGCAATGAAAAGTACAATTGAAAGGTTAAGAACTTGGGATAGTCGAAGTCAAGTACATGAACCAGTTGATAGAAACTTTAGACAAGCTTTTAGCGAATTGGATAGACTAAAAGATAAACTTGCAGTAGGCGACTCTGTTATTGAAAAGGCAGCTTACATTTATCGTAAAGCATTAGAGAAAGGATTAGTTAGAGGACGATCAATTTCAGCATTGATAGCATCTGCCCTTTATGCGGCTTGTCGTGACACAGAAACTCCTAGAACATTAAAGGATATTGGACAGTCAAGTAACATCAAACGAAAAGATATTGCTAGATGTTATCGCTTATTGCTAAGAGAACTTGAATTAAAAATGCCAGTAGTTGATCCTGTAAAATGTATTTCAAGAATTGCAAGTAAAGCAGGGTTATCTGAAAAGTCAAAAAGAAAGGCGACCAAAATTTTGCAAACAGCTGAAGAATTAAAAATTTCGTCAGGAAAAGACCCCATGGGATTAGCTGCACTGTACGTTGCTTGTGTAACAAATGGTGAAAACAAAACTCAAAGAGACGTGGCCGAGGCTGCAGGAGTGACTGAAGTTACCATCCGAAACAGGTACAAAGGCCTAAAAGTTGCATTAAACCTCTAGTTTGGATTCTCTTTTAGAATAGAAAAAATTTATCAGTATAATACTAATTGACAACGCTCCAGATGTCAAGAACATTATTTCCATTGAACTAACCAAAGAATGAGAAAATGCATCTTCTATAGAAATAGAGTTTAACTGTGAGATGAAATTCACGTATGAAAATATAAAATAATTGGTTGCCCAATGAACCAGAATAGCAGAAATCAATCCATATCTAAAATATAACCATCCTAAAATTATTCCACTGGCAGTAGCTTGAGCAAATTTTCCCTCGCTCCATGGCTCTCCAGAAATTATATGAGAGAGACCAAAAAATGCAGCCACAACAATAATCAAAATTATTACTCTCCTTGAGTCATAGATTTGTAAATTATCTGAGGGAGACCATAAGGATTTGAAAAAACTCTTAATTGAAGTTCTGTGAGAATAAAATGCAACCAAAGGAAGACCGATTAAGATTACTCTAAAGCCTATCTCTTCAGTAATAGGTGCCAAGCTAACATAAAAAAACTGGATTAGATCATTTTCAACAACAGGCGGAATTGTAGAAATCCCAAATCCTTCTTGAATAAAATTAATTATTGCAGATACCAATATCAAAATGGAAAATCCCATGGTGACGGCAACCATATAGTTAGATTTTGTTTTTAATTTGCCCTTTGATAAAAGAGAAGACATGGTTTTAAAAAATCCATCTTTAGGACCTATCATTGCAATGGCAAAAAAAATAATGTATGTAGACCATAAGACAATAAAGGCATCTCCGATTTCAATATCTATTGGAATTGAAAATTCAATTCCTGAGATAGATATTTCAAATTGATTTAAGGGATATTCAAAATTAATGTCATCTCCTAGTTCACTATGATACATCACATATGCCCCTATGGGGAATGAAAGAACCATCATTCCAAATATTACTGATAATAATGCAGAGTGAGGAATTCCAAAAGCCTGAAGAATTTTATTTGGATTTTGCAATTTTGGTCTAATGAAGTTCAATACTTGCTTCAGGGAACCCAAGACCGATAAGAGTCTCTTTTATTGTATCTCGATGATCACCTTGCAAAAATATGTAACCCTCTTTGGCGGTTCCGCCACAAGCATACTTGTTCTTTAAATCTCTAGCAACATTTTCTAGATTGTTTAATTTCGAATCCATTCCTTCGATCATAGTTCCTTTTTTCTTAAATCTCCTAGTTTCTAATCGAATAATGATTTTTGTATTGTCTTTTGCCAGCTCACTACAAGCACATAGATCTTCAGGAAGGCCACAAGTATTACAAATTACTGCCATTCGTTCGAAAAAAGTTCATCTCTCAGACTATTAAGCCTTCTTAGATGAAAAATTATCTGTAAAAAACAATGGGATTTTTTAGACAGAATATTTAATGAAATTTGTGTCAAAAGACCTTACAAAAAAAGCAGTAGAGATGCTACTTCAAGGAGCCACATTGTTAAGAGAACCATGTCCTTATTGTTCAGGAGTTAGAGTGATGAAGGAAGGGCAAGCATTGTGTGTTAGTTGCGGGAGAGAACCTGAAAAAAGAGACATTCCTCAACAAGATAAAAAAGAACAAAAGACAAGTTTGCTTGAAACATTAGAAAAAAAGCTTGAAGAGATATCTAAGGAATTAGAGCAAGAATCTGATCCGGAAAGGCAGCAAGTCATACTAAAATCGATCAATTCTCTCCTTGAGGCAGTGGATAAAATCAAAAGATGATGATAAAGTATTTATGTTAAAATCATGGTTTTGAGAATTAACTATGGCTGATAAAAAATCTGCACCTCTTCCAGCATCAAGCGGAGGTTTGATGAGATTCTTTGAGGATGAGACCAAGGGATTTAAAATTGATCCAAAAATCATAGTTTCCATACCAATTAGTTTAATCCTTGTTTCATGGATTGCTGAATTATTCTTTGCACCGTGAACGCCTAATGGAAAAATCAGAAGATGATGTTTCAAATATCCACAACAGGTTTTCCCTTACCTTAGTAAATCCATCATCACAATATTTCTCCCTTGTAGTTTCTTTACTTGTTGCTTCAGCTATTACAGCAATAACCCACTTGATGTATCTAGAAACTGATGAATTATGGTTTAGAATACCAGCAGTAGTTGCAACTTTAGGAGTTGTTCAATTAATCGACATACAATTTACTAAAAGAAAAGAATATTCAAAATCACTTCATGCATCTCTTTTTGGAAATCTACTTTGGCTGTTAACATTGGTAATGGGAATAGCTGCAGGTATCGTACTATCTAAGGAGTTATCACTGTTTTTTATTACATTTGGAATGCTTCTATTTGCAAGTTTTAGAATTGGAATTTTCACTACAACATTAGGGGCAAGTATCAAAAAAGCATGGGCAATTTGTCTTGTTCAACCACTAGCAATGTTTGTGGTGTTAATTCCAACTGATATGTGGATTCCAATGGTAACGGATCCTATGACCTTGGGATATGGAATATCCTTCATCATAATTGCAACTGCTTGGGTAAAATTAACTGATAGAGCGGGCAGGCCAGGAATGGAAAGCACTCATAGGACAATTCAAGCATATTTGGCATCACAAAAAAAATGATTTTTCCGAAGCTGAAGAATTAATGGAACTACGTTCAAGTAAAACTACAGTTGCCACAACCCAAATCAGGCTACATTCACCTAATCATAAGACTGATTTTAGAATGGTTTTGCCAGAAATTCATCCAGGGCCATATCATCCAGTAGGAGGAAGTAATATTCCATATCTGATTTACAAGAATTTTGATTCATCAGCAATGGTTATGCATAGTATTTCTGATCATTCGTTGAATCTACCTTCTAGAAACGAAGTGGAAAATTATTTAAAAAATCTAGAGAACAGTATTACCAAAGAAGAAGGACTTACATGTACAGAGCCTGTGACTGTTCAGATTAACAAGGCCAGAGTACTTGGAATCTTATTTGGAAATAATCCATTCTTGTTTTTATCACTGTCTCCTTATGGTATGGAAGATATTCCAAATTATATGAAAAAAGATATCGAACAATATGCAAAAAACAGAAATTACTCAAAACCATTTATTGTTGATTCTCATAATGCGATGGGAAAAGAAATTTCAAAAGAAGATGCAGAAAACATGTTAAAGGCTGCAAAATCTTGTCTTGACACTTTGATTAGAAAAAACAATTATCCCATAGAGTTTGGCTATGCAAACTCTGATGATATGGATGTTTGGACTGAGGACTTGGGAATGGGAGGCCTAGGAATAATGTGTATGAAGATCAATGACAAGAAATTCTTTTTAGGATGGGCAGATGCAAACAATATGGAAAATGGTGTTAGAGAAAAAATCGTACAAAATTTTGCAGATAAAAATTATAATCTTTTAGAGATATGTACATCTGATACTCATTTCGCACGCGTAAAGGCAAGAAACAAAAATGGATACTATCAATTAGGATTGATGACTACAGCCGATAAATTATCAAATTGGTTGTTAGAAATTGCTAAAAAGGCAGAGGATGAAATTGGTGTGGCAAAATATGAGATTCTAGAGAATCAGACTGAAGTAAAAATAATGGGTCAAGAAATTTTTCAAGATTTTTCCAAAGCCTTAGACAATTCCCTAAGAATTACAAAGATGATCATGATTGGTTGTGCTGTATTGTTTTTGACTAGTTTGTTTCTTTAGGCTAGGTAATAGTTAAGGAATTTCTAAGATTCTATAGTTTTCATTTCTTGTAGATTTCCGTAAAATTCATCCACAAATGATGAGAATTGAAAAATTGGAACTATTGGAACACGGTCAATAAAATCAATCTTATCTTGATATAATGTAACAATTACAGGCACAGCAATAGCACCAGGGGTTTTCGAGATATAGTGTTTTGTTCTTTTAATTTGATTTTTCACTGCCTCAGATAAAGCGGATGTACTATATCTTTTCCAATGCTTGCAATCAATTAGCATTGCTATCCCCAACCTTATCCCAACGACATCAATTTCCATACGTGGTTTTGTAAGAATAAGATTTTTTATTATTGCAAAATTCTTTTCTTCTAAAATTTCAGCGGTTAATCCTTCGAAGTCCCTCCAGTTAAGCGCAATAACAATCTCATCAAGAGGCAAGCCACTTTTAATTAGCATAATTGCTGTTTTTAGTTTGTCACCGTCGTCAAAATAATATTTATCTTCTTGTTTTGATCCAATACCCTTTTTAGAAAAAGTCTCTAAAATTTTTTTTGATTCAGTAATATCAGTTTTGGTAATAACAGAAAAATCCTGAACAGAAATTCCCCCAGGAATGATTCCAGGTAAAGTATTCAGCATTTTTACGGTAAATTTCAACTGTATTTTCATTTGCGAATAAGATGATATAGGTTTTTGGAGATACCAATCCAAGGTTATAATGAAATAAGTTTTATTAAGACCGTCTCAAATTATGAACATGAAATTATTGCTAGTAATGATACTAGCTTTTGCAATTATTGCTTTTGGCTTTAATGAAATTTTTGCAGAAAAAAATTCTTATTTTGATTCTGTGAGATTTATTCAATATTTAGATGAGAATACTGCTCTTGAGGAGGTAAGAAATGGAAATCTGGATATTTACTATTACAGAATTTCTGCAGATAGGCTAGAAAACTTAAAGGCCAGAGAAGGATTAGATGTTTTTGATTCCTCGGGCGGATCTTATAGTATACTTGTAAATCCTGCAGAAACTGAAAAATTCAATCCTTTTTCCATCAAGGAGAATAGGTTTGCGTTAAATTATCTAGTAGATAGGAAATTAATCGTAAATGAACTAATGTCTGGTTATGGAGCCCCAATGATATCAAACTATGGTCCATTTGATCCAGAATACCTTACAATAATCGAACAATTAGAGGCATTCAATTTCAGATACAATCCAACCTTAGCTGAGGAGATAATTACAAAAAATCTCATAGAAAGAGGGGCAATTAAAGTTGAGAATAAATGGCAAATAGAAGGAGCCCCAATTGAAATAATATTTTTTATAAGAAGTGATGATCCTGTTAGAAAATCAATTGGAGCAATTTTAGCATCTGAATTAGAAAGAATTGGATTTACGGTGAAAAAAGATTTCGGAGATTTGAACAAAGCATTTGTAGTTGTCTACGGTTCAGACCCTGCGGACTTGAAGTGGAACTTGTACACTGAAGGCTGGAATAAATCTGCCTTTGTGAAATATGATTCTGTGGGTTTGGGTCAAATGTATTCACCATGGTTTTCAAATATGCCAGGATTTAATGTTCCTGATTATTGGAATTATCAAAATGACTATATTGACTCTCTGAGTCAAGAAATCTATACTGGAGACTTTCAATCATCAAAAGAAAGAGAGAAGTTAATTCAACAAGCAACTGTTGAGGGAGTAAATGAATCAGTTAGAATTTTTTTGGCAAGCAAGATTGATCAGTATGTAGTACATCAAGGAACATATGGAATAGTAAATGACTTTGGCGCGGGGGTACCGAGTAGATTTACACCCATTAACGCACAAAGTGATAAAGATGAATTAGTTATTGGTGTAAAACAAATCTATCAAGGAGCTTGGAATCCAGTAATGGGATTTAGTGATGCTTATAGCAGACAAATTTGGGGAATTTTATCAGATCCTGTAACCTTCCCACATCCCTTTACTGGAGAAATTATTCCGATTCGTGGAAATTGGAAAGTAGAAACTGCAGGACCTGATGGGAAATTAGATCTTCCAGATGATGCAATAATTTGGGATCCCTATATTCAGAATTGGAAAAACGTGCCTGAAGATGCCCAGGCCGTTAGCAAAGTAACTTTTGATCTTGAATTCAGTAATTGGCATAATGGTCAAAGTATGGATATGAATGATATTTTGCATTCATTGTACTTTACTATTGAATGGGGTACTCAGACAGATGAAAGTGACAAAACCTTTGATTCGGAATTTACTCCACGTGCTGCCCAGTCTGTTGAGACATTAATAGGAGTAAAACAAATTGATGAAAATACAATTGAAGTGTATGTAGATTTTTGGCATTTTGATGAAGGAGAAATTGCTGATTGGGCATCCTTGTGGAGCACAATGCCATGGGAAATATTTTCCGCCATTGAGCAAGCAGTAATTGATGGTAAAGTTTCAATTTCAAGGTCTGGTGCGACTAGTAAGAACATCAATTGGGTTTCTTTGATAATTCCAAATGATGCATTTGTTATTCAGAGTTATCTAGATGAATTCAAAACAGAAAAATTTATTCCACCGCCATTAAAAAAATTCGAATCAAATTTTCAATATTTTGATAATAGGTATACCGCATCTTCTGAATGGATTGCAAAGAATAATCACGCAGTAATTAGCAATGGGCCATTCTATCTTGATGCATATTCACCAGAGTCAAGAACCATAAGCGTGTCTGCATTTGATGACGATTCATATCCTTTCAAAGCAGGACATTGGTCGTCCTTTGAAAACACAGAATTTCCACGAATAACAAAGGTTCAGATCCCAAATCTGATTCAAAAAGATGAAGAGTTTAACTTTAGTATTGAAACCTCTCAAGCTGATTCCATTCTTTATTTCTTGAATAACAATAAAGGAGAACTAGTATCGTCTGAAATAATAGAAGTTGAAGAAAAATCAACCAAGATAAAAATTCCTCGAGAAATTACCAAAGAGTTAGGTATGGGAGCAAATGATCTAAAAATATTTGCTATATCAAATTCCGTCCTTAAACCGGATTTTTATTCTACTAGCTTCTTAGTTACGGGTTACCAAAATCAATTGCCTGAAATTTCTCAAGATAGCATTCAATTCGAGGAGGATAAAGATGAATTTCTATGGATGGTCATACCCATAATAGGAGTAATAATTGCAAGTGTTGTTTACCTTAGAAAACGTTCGAAGTAGGGAGTCCATACTCTTTTAAAATATTCTCCAACTGCTCTTCGGATTCCATTTTAGAATATTCATCTAAAAGATTTTGATTTAGCTCGTAAAAGGTATGACCCCACTTGAATTTATCAAGCAATGCTAGTGCATCTTGTTTAAAACCCAAAATGAATAATGAGGCAGAAATCGCTTCAGCAGTTGTAAGTTTGTTTAATTTCGAATAGTTTACGGGATTACCAGCAAGCAATGGGGGTAATTTTCTTTTAACTCCAATGAATTTTTTAGAAAAAATCTGATCTGCTAGATTCCATGAGCAATCAATTCCAACGATTGATTTGATAAGTGATTTATCTTTTGGAAATAGGATTTTTTCAGAAAAAGGATCCAATACAAGATTATTTTTATTCATGTTTCGGATATCACTTGCGATTTTGAATTTTACCATTTTGGCTGCTGTGCATTTTTTTGGATCGTCTTGGCGGAATCGTATTACGTATAGTTTCAATAAAGTAAGGTAGGAGAAATTCTATTTGGAGTTTACTCTAATGGGGAATAATTAATTTTATAGTAAAGCCGAGATACTTGGTCATTTTTTATTACCTGAATATTCAAGACAGTGTCAGGTAACATCTCAGTTGCAGATTCAGGCAGAATTGAGAATTTCTCTACACGTGCATCAGGGCCACTATATCTTACTTTGAGATTAATTCCATACAAAGGGTCGACATTTATATCATCTCCAACTAACCGAAATACTCCAAATGGCAAGTAGATAATATCATAAATTTTTCCTGGTTTTCTTGTTGATTCCTTAACATGACAATCATTCTCTTGGCCAATTATGCAAACTCCTGTGGCTGTGACAACTCGAAGATTAACATTTGGCTCTTCTCCACGTGGGGATACAATAAGTGAGCCTAATAGGACTCGTGGGCCTGCTGGAACACCTTCAAAGTCTTTTTGGACAACATTTACGGAAACACTGACATCAGGTATACTGTTTACTTTTTCAATAAATATCCGAGATAGTTTTTCCACTGCAGATGGCTCTACAACATCAAACGACAGGGTTTTAGTTTCAAAATCTGCATTAACTGTTACTTCATACTTTCCAACGCTTGATACGGAATCAGGAATTGAGAATTGATACGAAAAAGAACCATTGGGACTTGGTCTAATCGTTGCAAAAGGACCCGAATGAATTCCACAGATAAAGTTGCCACAAGTAATTTCTTGACCGGATTTCTTAAACACACTAATCTCATATTTTTCAAGATAGATCAATTTACTTGGTTTTCCAGTTACATAAACTACATCTCCTGGATGATATTGTGATTTATCAGAGGAGATCAATAAAGATAGTGGCTCATCCCCCCCAAAGGTAAAGTCATTTGTTACTCCAAATGAATAGTCGGTTCGTTGATTCAGGTATACTGCCTTTACTGTGTATTGACCTTCACTGAAAATTGTTATAGGTAATTCAAAAAGACTCTTGAAATTTCCCCCTTGGTCTGGGTAAACTGATGCTTGTAAAATTTTCTCAGTTGGCTTGATGTCAGAAATTATAGTTAGATGCACTCTTTCAGGAACTACTAATCCCTCTTGTCCTTGTTCTATAGGAATTACAGAACCAAGTACCTTTAGTGTTTCTCCGGCCTTGTAGATTGGTTTTTCAGTGTATACATCTACTGGACTTATTGTAAGACTGTCATTTGCAGGATCTGATGAGAGCTTGAAGAATAGATCTATTCCTTCTGAAAAAGTTGCGACACGTATTTTGTAAGTTCCCATGTTAGTTGTAATTACAGACCTGCCATCTATGGATTTTACAGTTTCTTTTTTTTCTGCAGAAGGAGTAATCCATTTCCAAGAAAATTGTTGGTTATAGATAGTAGCCCCAGAGTTTATTATGCTCCCATCAGGTTTTGTAAGCGAAATTTTTACTGATGCCTCCCCAATGGGTGGGATTAATCCTGAAAGGTAAACAGTTTCTCCCAAGCCATAGACTTCTTTATCCAAAAATACAGAAGCACCTTCTTCTAGATATAGTGGATCAGTTACTGAAAACGTTACAGAGTTTGAATGTGTGAGATATTTTGCAGTAATGAGGTATTGTCCTTCTTGAAAAATACTTCGGTTAAGTTCAGTTGAAACAAAGTATCGTCCTGATGAATTAGGTATTGCAGTAAAATCATAAGAAACCAGAGAACCAGTAGTACTTAACTTGCCTCCACCTGTACTACCAAGTATAACTAGATCATTTCCATCTTTGTCCTTGATTGATACATTTACTACAGGAGTAGCAGTAGTTGATGTAATCAAGTCACCTACAAAACCACTAATAGTTATTGTATCTCCAAAACCATAAACGGATTTATCAGTTGAAAGCGATAGAGGCTCTCTAGTTGATACATAATTAGCTGGATCTTTTACTACCTCGATATTCTTAATTGCTGTTCCTATTGCTTTTGAAACTTGGATTCTGTAATCACCTAATCTTGTATCTTTGTTCGGAATTTGAAATGAATATTTGAATGAACTATCGCCTTCTAATCGTACAACATTTAAAATCTTGAATGAAGAAATTCCACCGCTACCAAATTCATTTATTGTAAGTGCAGTTTTTCTGGTCTGAACAATTTCCAAGTCTAAGGAATTTACCCAAAGATCATTTACTCTTCCAGTTATTGTGACGACATCGCCCAAGCCATAAACCTCTTTGTCAGTCCACAAAGAAATTGGAACACTTTCTTTTTCATCCACAATCACATCAAATGAGGTTGATGTTTTACCCAAATATTCGCCAGTTATCACATAGGTCCCATAAACGGAATCAATGGTTGTTAGATAAATTGATCCTGAAAACTCACCATTAGTGGGATAAAGTGTTCCAGAGAATATAATTACCCCGTTTGGATTTTTGACATCATACTTTAATCCCACAAATGGAATAATTTCAGTTGTTATTCCAGAGATGTATACTGTCTCTCCAGGCAAGTACTGAGACTTGTCAGTAATGATTGAAAAGATACTTGCGTCTTGTATTTCTGGCACTATAATTTCATCTCCCACTGAAAAGCCTGTTGATGATGTAGCTCCTGCATAGCTTACAGATACATTGTATACTCCTTCAGTTATTCCAAGAACAAAGTCCAGTTTTACTGTAGTTTCAAAATTCAAGTTACGATCTGGATAAAGCAGAACTTCAGAATAATAATTTCCTCCTTTAATTATAATATTGATTGGTTCTTGTTTAAAATCTCCTGCCTGTTTATAGAATACTTGTTCAGAAACCTGTCCTTTTATAACTGCAGTTTCTCCAAACAAATAACTAGGTTGTATAGAATCTATTGTTACAGAAACATCCTGAGTCTCTTCTGCTATTGGTTGTTTTCCATTTGATGAACCAGCAGTTGATTGTACAAACTTCCAATCATCGATACTATCAAAGTCAAGCCCATCATAAATTCTCTGCCAAGATGTAAAGTCATTTTTAATATCAGTTAATATTGGTGTTGCATCAACAACAATTCCGTTTTCATCACGTAATTCAATTACTTCATTGGTGTCAGTAAACCAAACTGGTTTGTGTGAATATGTTAAAAATTGGTCTGGTTTAATTACTGTTCCAATGGAAATAGTAAGTGTCTGTTTGAGAACTGTAGTAGATGCAATCTTCCAACCGCCAATATTTACATCTGAATCAGTAGGATTGTAAAGCTCAACCCATTCCTTGGGGGATGTCGAATCATCTCCTGGAGGATTTGTTTCAGCTTCATTAATTACGACATGATCTACAATTGGAGACAGGGCACTTGCTGGAATTGCAAAGCCTACCAAAACTAAAATGGAAAATAATATAGTGATGTTCCTTATCATTGTGTTTTCCTATATGGAATAGACCATAAGCCTCTTTTTAGAATTGAATAAAGGAAAAGTTGAGCTAGTTGTGAAAGTTGACCTCAGAAATCTTACCTTTTGTGTGTTTTTCATGCGTAAATTACAACTTTTTGGTATTTAGATAGTGCGTATGAATGATCTCAAAGTCAAAAATAAAGTGACTCACTTATCTGACTGATACGCGTTTTTTGCTTGGCCTACGCGCTAAACGGATAGGTTTTTTTGATTTTAATTTTGGCTTGTCAGTAGTAAGGCTCTTTCCTTTCATTTGCGCCTTTCGTCTAGAGATGTTTCGAATCTTTTCATGTCTTTGAAGTTTTTTTAGTTTTTCAGAAGTTAATCCTCTGGATTTTTTGGTGCTGGGTTTTTTCTTGGAGGCGTTTTGACGTCTTGTGAGCCATCCTTTCTTTGATGCCTTGCTTCTTTTTTGGTATTCACTAGATTTTGATGTTGATTTTTTTCTTGCACCCATGTTCTTTTTTCTTATATTGCCTTAATTATTTATTTCCCAAGTCACAGTTGGGGCATTTTTTATCAATAATTTTAAAACCGCATTCCATGCAAACACCTTCCCCAACATCCTCTTCAATCATCCGTCTCTTTCTTCCAACATAGACCTTAATTCCAAAAAATATCAATATTCCAATTAAGGCAGATACTTCTAGACGTATGTATTGAGTGATTCCAAGTACAACAAGGAAAATTCCTGCAATTAAAATAATATCGCGTTTCTCAAAATTCAATTAAATCACGATTATCAAGAATTCATAAAAACGTGCCGAAGCTCAGAGCCATTAGGTTTACTTCATCTCAAGTCATTACTCTAACTCTTCTTCATTGCTCGGCACTAAAATTACTACGATGGTTGATAATAAAATAATGATTAAAGTGGTGGGATCGGCGAGATTCGAACGCGCGATCTCTGCGTCCCAAACGCAGAATCATACCAAGCTAGACCACGATCCCAACGAATCATAAAAAATACCCAATTTAAGCTTCACAGATAATCATTTTAAAGGCAAGTCAAAGAACAAAAATCGTTGCAGGTAGAAGACTATATCAAAGCTGGAAAAATTGCTTCCGAAGTAAGGGAGGCCGTCAGAGTAAAGGACTGGATTGGCAAAACAGTTTATGAAATATGTGAAGAAGTAGAAAATGAAATTAAAAAAAAAGGTGCACAATGTGCATTTCCAGTAAACACAAGCATCAACGAAATTGCAGCTCACTATACAGCCGAACCAAATGATCCAATAACTATTACAGATACTGATTTAGTAAAAATTGATCTGGGCGTACAAATTAATGGATTCATTGCAGATACTGCAGTAACTGTTTGTTATGATCCACAGTTTGATGGTCTAGTGCAAGCTGCAGAAGATGCTTTAGAGAAGGCAATGTCAGTTGTAAAAATTGGCGTTAAAGCCAGTGATGTTGGACGAGCGATTGAAGCCACGATAAAACAAAGAGGGTTCAAACCAATTGCAAACCTAAGTGGACACTCTTTAGACAAGTATACAATTCATGCAGGAAAAACAATTCCGAATATTTGGTCAATTGGAGGATTTACTCTATCTGGAGATTCAGCTTATGCGTGTGAGCCATTTGTGACTACAGCAGATGCTGGGGGTTTTGTAAGAAATGGAAAAATTAAAAATATTTTTTCTCTAAATTCAAGAAAAAAAAACAAAAAACCTAGAGGCAGATAAACTACTTGATTTTATCTGGGAGAACTTTAACATGCTTCCTTTTGCATTACGATGGATTACAAAACAGTGGGAAGAAAAAGAAGCAAGAGAGCTACTTGATTATTTAATAAAGAAAAAGGCAGTGCAGGCCTATTCGGTATTAGTTGAAATTCACGGGCAAAGAGTTGCACAAGCAGAACACACATTCATTCCAAATGAAACTGGGGCTTTAGTAACTACTATTTCTCAATAGACTCTCCAAAGATTTTTTCTATTTGCATTATTCCATCACAGGAATTACATTTTAAAGTCTCTGCAAATAAGTAATCGCCTTCTTTAAATTCTCTTTTTCCTTCCATATTACACGATTTGCATTTTTCTGTTGTATATGCAATGACTGTTTTTTCTTTGGAGAACATTATTGAGAAATTCCTATTGTGTTTCCCACACCAATCAACAAAACTGATTGTCCAGTCTTTGTGTTCTCATGAATCATTTCATGGACTTGGGAGCGTACGTTTTCTGCTTGGTTAGCAATTTCTTTAGTCATCAAAGTAATTGCCTCCTTAATAGATTGTTTAATCACGATTGCAAAAATTGGAATGTTATTTTTAGTGGCAATATCTTCAATTTGAAATCGTTCAATTCCAATACCTCCAATTGCAGCTCCAAATCCCTGAGCAGTAATGGCAGAATCTTCTCCTTCCATTTTTAATGCAGCATCTACCATTATGATAATATCAGGTTTGTTTTTTGTAATTATTGTTTCCACAGCATCTCCTGGTCGACCAACGGTAGAACCAGGACCTTCTGCTTTTAACAAAACCAATTTTCTCCCATCATATTCTATTTCACTAACTACAGTCTGAAATGCCACAAACTCTTTTTTTGTATCTTGCATCATTTTTCCTACAACCATGGGTCCTATCCCATCACCAACAGGTTGTCCTAATTTAAAAACAGGAATTGCTTTTGTTATTGCTTCTGCCTCTTCCATGATAAAAGGCAAAATCATTTGAAGCGGTAAAATCAAGGGGTAATTGTTTTGTTTTTTTGCAGTCAAATACATGTGATTAATTATTTTGTAAATCATGTGAAGTGAGGTAGCGATTTCTAGAAGCGTAATAACTTTACTTAATTCTACTTCATCAATTTCTGGAGATAATGATTTTACATGATTTCTAGAATAATCCTCTCGTGCTCTAACGGTATGCCTTACCTTTTCCACAATTCCATTTGGATCCATATCCACTGGCATTATTGTAAAGTAATCTAAAAATCGGTCAATTTTTTTTGTGGGATCTTCTTTTGGATTCAAATTTTTCTTAACGTGTTCAATTAGCTCTTTTCTTGCTTCGGTTCTATAAGCATCTAATTTTTTGATACTTTTTTTGATTTCACTGGAGGTAACTAGTAATTGAATTCGTTGTCCGTAGAAAACGAAAAGAATTATGGGGAGAATCCAGATTAACATCAAAAGAGGATTTGAATCATCGCTTAATCCAAATAGTTGATCAAGATCAATATTCGTAAAATCTACCATGACTTCAGCGACCTAGGAATCCAAATTAAATCATTCGTATAATTTTGAGTTATCATCAATTCTGAGAATCATGCTAATCACTGAATGCTGAAAAATTAGTGATTCCTTTTATTATACTAGAAAGGAGGGTGGGTTGTGCCAGAAACAAAACCAATCATTGCAATAGTTAACGTTGTGGCTTCAGCATCAGTAGATCAAAAAATAGATCTTAATGAAATCACAAGAAAATTTCCTGACGTAGAATATCATCCTGATCTATTTCCAGGTCTGGTTTTTAGACTAAAGATTCCAAAGACAGCTACTCTAATTTTTACCTCAGGAAAAATGGTATGTACGGGTTCAAAATCAGAAGAGATGGCAAGAAAGGCAGTAAAAATCGTAGTTCAAAAGCTTCGAAAGGGAGGAATCAAGATAAAAAAGATGCCGAAGTTACCATTCAAAACATTGTCTCCTCAATCAATCTTCAAGGCAAAGTCCACTTGGAAAAAGCCGCAAGAACCTTACCAAGAAGCATGTATGAACCAGAACAATTCCCAGGACTGATACACAGAATGGTTGATCCTAAAACAGTAATTCTGGTCTTTTCATCTGGAAAACTTGTTTGTACTGGAGCCAAAAATGAACAAGATGTTTACAGATCAGTTAACAATCTACATTCATTATTAGAAGAAAAAAAACTAATGATTTACGATTAGATTTTAATTTAAAAATCAACTTATTTAATTGGGCTACCCAAAGGCACGTCACCATTTACGGTTAGCCAAAAGGGTTTATCGTCAACATCTGCTGCAAGCAACATTGCATTAGATTCAACACCAGCCATTTTTTTTGGCTCAAGGTTTACAATTACTACTACAACTTTACCGACAAGATCCTCTGGTTGATAATATTGTGCCCCACCAATAATGACATCTCGCTTTTCATCTCCCAAATCTATAATCCCCTTTATGATTCTGGATTTTCCTAGGATTGGTTCAGTTTCTATTATTTTTGCTACACGTAAATCTAATTTTGCAAAATCATCATAAGAGATCTGTGACATAAGAAACCCTTAATTCTCTTGTTAAAATTAATTTCGAATAGCTACATTAGATCTTTCTTTTGTATGCCACCAGTTTCAATCTCGTATCTTAGAGGCGCAGGTAATTCTAGATATTTTTTGTTGGCTAGAAGTACAATTTGATCTTCAGGAACATTTACCTTTTTTAATAATTTTCCTCGTTGATGAGCATAAGCATTTCTCCAAAACTCTGCAGCATCAAACGTTCCAATTTTTGTCATATTTTTTCGTAATTCATGTTATTGAAAGGACTGTGACGGAAGAATGGCATAAGCCGTTAGAACCGGAGTTACTGTTCTGGATTTTAGGCATGATGCCCATCACAGTCTGCTCTTTTTCCTAGTGTAATCTAATATATTTACTGCGAAAGCATCATTCTTTAGCCATGGCAATAATTGAAACCTCAATTGAGATTAATGCCCCAACTGAAAAAGTTTGGGATTTGGTATCAGATATTGATAATGAACCTAAATTTTGGAGGGGGACATTAGGAGTTCGAAATATCTCAAGAGAAGGAAACGTCGTTAATCGAGAAATCGTTATTGCATTTAGGGACCAAAAATGTCAGCAGGAAGTTACACTCTACCCAAAAGAAAAAATTGTGGCAGTATTTACAAAAGGAATAATCGGTGGTAGTAAGACTATAAATCTAATAGCTCAAAACAACCAAACTTTACTTGAGGTAAAATGGGATATTAAACTCACGGGATTAATGAGCATTTTTACAGGAATGGTAACAAAACACATCAAAAATGGTACAGAGTTAGCACTACAAAGCATCAAAAAAGAAATAGAGAGATAATTCGTAAAATGATTGTAGATATTTTTAATTATTCACTTACGGCTATCTTAATTGGAATCTGTGGGGCTTGGATATTTTTAATTAGGTCAATGTTAACCTCGTTTAGATTAACACCATATCTAGACAAATTTGAAAAAATAAAACACAATAATCCCAAGGTATCAATTATTCTACCTGCAAGAAATGAAGAGGAGTTTCTTCCTAAATGTTTGGACACTTTAATTGATCAAGACTATTCAAACTATGAAATAATAGTTATTGATGATTCCTCAGAGGATTTAACAGCAAAAATTATTTCAAAATATGCAAAACAGAATTCTAAAATAATTCCAGTCTCTGCAAGACCCAAACCAGATGGATGGATGGGGAAAAATTGGGCATGTATGGAGGGCTACCAAAAGGCAACAGGTGAATTATTGTTATTTACTGATGCAGATACAAAACATACCAAAAACGTAATTTCATTGGCAGTTTCACATTTACTTACTTTTAATCTTGATGCATTAACTGCAATGCCCAAATTGGTCCCACTTGATTTTTGGACAAAAATTACGTTACCTATGATATCCACCTTTTTGCATACAAGATTTTCAGCTGTTCGAGTAAATGATCCTTCAAAGAAAACTGGATATTTTTTTGGTAGTTTTTTTATTATTACACAAAAAACATACGAAGAAGTTGGAACACATGAAAGTGTAAAACAAGAAATTATTGAAGATGGAGCTCTTGGAAAAAAGGTAAAAGATTCAGGTCACAAAATGAAGATGGTAAGAGGAGATCATCTAATTGAGGCAGTCTGGGCACGTGATAAAAGTACTCTTTGGAATGGCCTCAAAAGGCTAATGATTCCAATGTATCTTCAAAGTCATGGAATTGCCGTTGGCATATTTTTTGCAGTTTTGTTTTTACTTTTTATGCCATTTCCAATTTTGGCCTATTCTTCAATTCTCGCTTTTGAAACCTTATCAAATTCTATGGTGTTTGTATCATCTCTGATTGCGTCGATATTGATCTATACTGGAGCAGTAATCGAAGTAAAAAAGGGACTGCATCTCAAATTGATTCATGCGCTTTTTGGTCCTTTAGGAAGTCTAGTGGTAGTTTTGGGATTCTTAAGTGGATTGCTCCAAGCGAAAAAAAATTCTTCGATTTCTTGGAGAGGTAGAAACTATTCCATGAAAGACCACGTTCAGGATTCGATAAGGATTTAGGAGAAATCTTTTTAGTCGTAAACAAGGAAATCAAAGTCTCTTGGATAGATCAGGCGTTATTGTTGGTGGAATTACTGGAGCAGTAATAGTTTTAGTCGTTTTTGCAATCATTATGATTCCACAGCCCAATGCAATAAAACCTGAAATTGTTGTGACCAATGGACATGATTTAAGTGCGATAGGAGAAATTGTTCCCTCTTATTCAAAAAAACTATCTTTAATTGAAATATTTAAAAATTCGGAAGCTGGTGTAGTACGGGTCAACATCCAAAGAGCCGAAGAGAGTATTTCTTCAAGCGGTGTGGGGTCTGGTTTTGTTTTTGATAAAAAAGGCCACATCATAACTAATGCACATGTTGTAGAGGACGCAATAAAGGTGGTAGTTACATTTTTGGATGGTAGATCGTATAATGCAGAGATAGTTGGTGTTGACACTTTTACTGATATTGCAGTAATCAAAGTTAATGCGGACTTGGGATTGTTGAGTCCTATATTCTTGGGAGATTCTTCAAATCTTCAAGTCGGCGAGGCTATTGCAGCTATTGGTAATCCCTTTGGGCTTTCGGGTTCAATGACATCTGGAATTGTTAGTCAATTAGATAGATTGCTTCCTTTAGATGCAGGATATTCTATTCCAGATGTTATTCAAACAGATGCTGCAATAAACCCAGGAAATTCTGGAGGCCCTCTATTAAACATGAGAGGTGAAATAGTTGGAATTAACACTGCAATACAATCTGCAACAGGAGAATTCGCAGGGGTAGGATTTGCAATACCATCACAAACAGTTGCAAAAATTGTTCCTATATTAATAAAAAATGGGGAATACAAACATCCTTGGATTGGAATTTCAGGAAGAGATATTGGTCCTGACTTGGCAAAAGTTTTGAACCTTAATGACGCTGTGGGATTTTTAGTGATCACTGTGATTCCAGATAGTCCCGCATCAAGAGCAGGACTGCAGGGTTCTGAAAATACCGTAGAGAGGGACGGAGTTCAATATACTGTTGGGGGGGACATCATACTATCTGTTGACGGATTGGAGGTCAGAGAAATATCGGATATTCTGATTCATCTGCAAAGGGCTAAGTCAGTTGGAGATGAAATGGTTTTAGAAATTATAAGAGATGGTAGGACAACTAATTTCACAATTATTTTAGGTGAGAGACCAAATGGCGAATAAAGCAATACAAGATTAAATACTTCTAAAAATGCATTTTTCTATTGAATGAGCTTGTGTTAAAATCTGAGAGTTTAAACAATGTTTTAGAAAATAAAATAGTTTCATATGAAAATATTCTGCAAATTTATCAAGATGCAAAAACTGATCCATCTGAGTTATTTTCAACTGCACAAAACTTGAGAGAAAAATTCAAAGGCAAAACTGTGACGTTCTCAAAAAAAGCCTTCTTCAATATAATTAACATGTGCAAGGATACCTGTACTTATTGTACATACAAAGCAGAACCCGGAGGAGAAAAACTATCGATGATGTCAAAACAAGAGATAAAGAAAATCTTGAGCCTTGCCAAAAAATATAGATGTGTTGAGGCATTATTTGTAACCGGAGAACGACCAGAGCAAAAATATCAAGAAGCAAAAGATTGGCTCAAAAAAAATGGGTTCAAATCAACGGCAGAATACCTAGTCCATGCTTCAGAATGGGCTTTGGAAGAAGGACTCTTTCCCCACACCAATGCAGGAAATCTTACTATTGATGAAATGAAAGAATTGCAGAAGACCAATGTTTCAATGGGGTTAATGTTAGAAAATGTCAGTGAAAGACTCTCACAAAAGGGAATGCCGCATTATTTGGCTGCAAGTAAAAGGCCCAAAGCTCGATTAGAAGTTTTAGAAAATTCTGGCAAATTAAAAATTCCCATGACGACAGGATTACTAGTTGGTATTGGTGAAACTCCAGAAGAGATTCTTTTGTCTATTTTGGCAATAAAAAAACTACATGAGAAATATGGAAATATACAAGAGATAATTTTACAAAACTTTCAACCAAAACAAGATACAATGATGAGTGATTTTCCATCAGCTGATGAAAACTATTTCAAGATTATTGTTTCAATATCAAGAATCATCATGCCAGAGATGAACATCCAAATTCCTCCAAATCTTTCACCAAAATCTTACCAAAGTTTTCTTTCCGTCGGAATTAATGATTGGGGAGGGGTATCTCCACTTACACCTGATTATGTAAATCCTGAGTTTTCTTGGCCAGAGATAAAAAAGATTGAAGAAAATTCTAAGAATGTGGGGTTTGATTTAAAATGTAGATTTCCAATATACCCAGAATTTTTCTCGTTTATTAGCAAAGAGTTAAGAGATAAGATGGCAGTTATTGAAGATGAGGAAGGGTTGGTAAAGCAGGAGTATTGGAGATGAGCATAAACATAGATTCCTTGTTTAGGAATGCAGATCCTCAAATTTCAGACATTCTAACCAGGGCATTATCAGAAAAAGAGATTTCAGCAGAGGAGGGACTTGTTCTTTACAATTCTGATGGGATGGGTTTTCATTTAGTTGGACTGGTTGCAGATGAGCTACGAAGAAGAAGGGTAGGAGATATTGTAACATATGTTGTTAACCGAAATATCAATTTTACAAATGTCTGCATAAAGCAATGTGGATTTTGTGCATTTAGCAGAGATTTCAGAGAAGAAGAAGGATACTTTCTTCCAACTGAAGAAATAGTACGTAGAGCAAAAGAGGCATATCAATTAGGAGCAACTGAAGTATGCATTCAAGCAGGTCTCCCTCCAGATATGGAAGGAGACTTGTATGAGAATATTTGTAGAGCAATAAAAAAAGAGATTCCAGACATTCACATTCATGGATTTTCGCCTGAAGAGGTTCTTTACGGTGCAACAAGATCAAACACGACGATTGGGGAATACTTGAAGAGACTAAAGGATTCTGGCGTAGACACCTTGCCGGGAACTGCAGCTGAGATTTTAGATCAGAAAATGAGGGATAAAATTTCTCCTGGAAGAATTAGTGTGACGGATTGGATTGACATTATCAAAACTGCACATAGAATGGGAATTAATACCACATCCACTATGATGTTTGGCCACATTGAAACTCCAAAACACAGGGTAGACCACATTGCAAAGATTAGAGAAATTCAAAAGGAGACAGGTGGATTTACAGAGTTTGTACCACTTGATTTTATTCACAACGAAGCTCCAATGTACAAACATCAGCTCCATGAAGGTATTAGGAAGGGAGCCAGTGGAAAGGACGTTCTGTTGACTCATGCTATTGCAAGAATAATGCTAAACAACTACATTGACAATATCCAAATGTCGTGGGTAAAAGAAGGTCAGAAAATGTCACAGCTATTGCTAATGTGGGGAGCCAATGATTTTGGTGGGACGCTAATTAATGAGAGTATTTCAACTTCAGCAGGGTCGGAACACGGACAGTTGTTAAGACCAGGGGAAATCAAGCGAATTGTAAGAGAGATTGGAAGAATTCCAGCAGAGAGAAATACCACTTATAAAATTTTAAAAAGATTTGAAAATTCAAATGATTCAGAAGAAGAGCTAGACAAAGTAAAGGATACTTCAAAATTTGGATCATACATGGAGCTAGTCAAGATAGAGAAATACAAGTACAAAAATCCAAGGAAAGAATAAGTGTATGCCTTAGAGGAGGCTTTAGACCATTCAAGAAAATTAAGAATTGATGAATGTGAAATTGTACATGTAAAACGAAAGATTACTACAGTTAGAATCACAGATTCTGAAATTTTCGAGATAAAACAGAATTTGGATGAAAATTATGGAATCAGAATTATTCATGATAAAAAAATATCTTCAATTCAAACAAGTAATTATGAAGAAATTCAAAAATCAATAGAGAATTTCTTTCAAACAATATCTCATCTAAAGCCAAGAAAATTTTGGAAATCTCTTCCACATGAAATAAAATCTAAAATTAAACTAGAAGGAACATATGATAAAAAATTAGATGAGATTTCAGGATATGTGACAACTGACATCGCACAAAATATGATAGATCACGCGTTAGACGATAAAATTAGTATGATTTCAGGATCACTCAACATAGTTTCTGAGAATTTTGATATTGAAAACTCCAATGGTCTAGCAGCTACAGACAGAGCAACTTACATCTCTGGAATTATTAATGCAGATTCACAGGTTGGAGAATCAGAGGTTTCGGGTATAGGTCAGGGGTGCTGTAGAACATTAGACAAGTTTTCTCCTGAACAAATAGGGAATGATGCTAAAACTATGTGTATAGAATCAATCAATCCAAAAAAATGTGAAACCGGTGAATATTCAATTATTTTTGAACCGTATTCTGTGGGAGAACTTTTGGCATTTGTTGTTTCTTCAAATTTTAATTTCAAAACATATTCAGAAAAAAAGAGTTGTTTTTCTAACAACTTTAAAGAAAAAATTGCAGTGGAGGATTTTAGCTTGATAGACAATCCCCACATTTCTCAAGGAATTGGAACGAAATCATTTGATGATGAAGGAATAAAAACAGAAATTAACACATTAGTTGATAATGGCATATTTACAAATACATACAGCAACCTTTTTGATAGTTTCAAAGAAGGGAGAGAATCCACTGGAAATGCATCAAGGCCTGGATCACCTATGGGACGAAGTGCAGAATCAATTCCAGTTTCTTTGCCACATAACATGCAGATAAAATCAGGAAGTGTTTCTCAGGAAGAAATGATAAAGGACACCAAACACGGATTGCTTGTTGGCAGATTATGGTACACTTATGCAGTTAACCCAATTAAAGGGGATTTTTCATGTACTGCCAGAAGTGGAATCAGAATAATTGAAAATGGTAAAATCAAGAGTCCTGGGAAACCAGTAAGAATTATCCATAATTTGCCAAAATTTTTGCAAAGCATTTCAGCTGTTGGAGATAATGAAAAAAATGTCCTTCAATGGGCATCGCTTCCATCCATTACTCCATCAATTAAGGTGGAAAAAATTAAAGTAAATTCAATCTAAAATAACAAATTCAGCAAAAATAGCAAAATTTTAGGCACAAAATTACTCAAATGACAAAGACAAATACAAGATAAGACACATATGCAATTGCCAGAGCAATTCCCATTACTCTGCTTATTACACCCATTTTCAGCGCTACAAATAATGAAACGCTAAATGCAATCATTATTGCATAATCAATAAAGACATCAGAGGCAACAATTACACCTCCAAGTACTGCACCCACACCCATAATCATTAGAACGTTGTAAATGTTGCTTCCAATGATATTTCCAATACCAATATCAGTTTGCCCTTTACGAATTGCAATAACAGAAGTAATCAGTTCTGGAAGTGAGGTTCCAATTGCAATAACTGTAAGTCCAATCAGTTTTTCAGATAAACCAAATTCCTTTGCTAAAACTACCGCATTTTCAACTGTAAGGAGAGCACCAACACCAAGTAATATTACACCAAGTGTGATTAGTCCTGCAGCCTTGAGATAAACATTATTTTTTGTAACCTTTGTGTCTTTATTGTTTTCATCTCTTTGTTTTTTTATATCTTTGAAGGTAAAAATTGTGAAAACAATTAGAGTACCAATTAAAATTATTCCATCATATTGTGAGATCTCGCCATCTATTGATAATGCAATTAACAAAAGAGAAACACCTAACATAATTGGAATTTCTTTGCGTAGTGTTGACCTTTTTATTACAAGTGGAACCATTATAGCTGCAATGCCAATAACCATTCCAATGTTTGCTATGTTGCTTCCAATAATATTTCCTAAGATTATCTCACTGTGTTCACCAGCTGCTGCAATGCTTGCAGCTAATTCTGGAGTAGAAGTGCCATAAGCAACTACAGTCATACCAATTATCAAACTACTTATTCGTAGTTTTTTTGCAATTATGACGCCGCCACTTACCAGCCAGTTTCCACCTAAACATAGCATTGCAAGCCCCACCAAAGTAAGAGCCACATTTATGGAAATCTCCATACTGAGACTTTAGATCAAGGTTGTTTAAAGGAGGTGATTTTCTTGAAGTTCACAATTCTAACAAGCAAAGTAGATCCCTAGGCGTCAAAATGGTGTAAAAAAATCATTCACATAGGCAAATAATACACTAGTTCAACATTAATAAAGTAATGTACCGTACCATACAGTATGATGCGAGCAAGATTGACATATGTACCCATTGAGGTAGCAGACCAATTTGAGGATTTTATTATCAAAAGAGAGGAGCGAGTATTAGATGCAGTAAAAGCAAGAACAAGGGATTACAGTACACTGTCACTTCTGAAATTATTGTATCAACTCAGAGGAAATTCTATGACATTTTCAGAATTGTACTCAAAGTCAAAGATTAGAATGAAAAGATCATTTCTAAACTATTTGCACCTATGTGTAGATTACAATTTTGTTCAAAAAGAACCAGTTGGATCAAATGTCATCTATTCAATTACAGACAAAGGAAGAGTAATGTTGAATTTGTTTATCCATAAAAAGTAATTAGACAGTACATATCGACGTAAAGAGTGCAAAAAGAATTTCCAGAGGCAGAAGTATTTGAGCTAAAAAAAACAAATCTAAAAAGCCCGATCATATTTGCAGGATTTGTTGGAGCAGGACTTGTAGGACCACTTGCCATCAATCACATTATAGAAAAATTAGAAATGGAAGAGATTGGAGTGATGAGATCAAAGTATCTTCCACCATCGACTGTTTTTATAAGAGGAAGATTGCGTCATCCATTTAGATTTTATGCAAACAAAGAAGGAACAATTTGTGCAATAATTTGTGAAATTACATTAAGAATGGATGGCCTATACTCGATTGTTTCGTCAATTTTAGATTGGGCAGCTGAAAAAGGATCTAAAGAGATTGTGATTTTAGATGGAGTTGCAAGCACTGAACATGACAATAAAGCATATTGTGCAGCAGAAGAAGACCTTGTTAGAACAATGGCAGATGCGGACATTAGCCTAATCCCTCAAGGATTTATCACTGGGCTTCCAGGAGGTATTTTAAATGAATGTCTAGTACGAGAGATTCAAGGTCTAACCTTACTTGCAAAAGCAAGTAAAGTAGACCCAGATCCTGCTGCAGCATCGACCCTAATTGAGGCTATAAATCGATTTTACAACATGGATATCGATGTGGAAGATCTTTTAAAAGAAAAAGACAGATTAAATGAGGACTTTAGAGAATTGTCCCAGAAATACGTAGAACATAGAGAAGAACTTTCTGGAATGTACATGTAAACCAGCATCAGGTAAATTCTTTTATTCACAGCAAATCCGCATCAAACTGTGGGACTGACATACAAAAAAGCAGGGGTTGATATTTCTAATATTAAAAAAAGTCAAGCGGCAATTGGCAAACTAATCAAATCCACACATAAACTTCAAAAGATGGTAAAGATAGAACATGGTTTTGGCCATTATGCAGGAATTGTAGAAATTCCGGGTGGAAAACTTTTGGCTACACATACAGATGGTGTTGGAACTAAAGTAGTAATTGCAAATATGATGAAAAAATACGACACAATAGGAATTGATTGTATTGCAATGAATGTTAATGACATTATATGTATTGGTGCAACACCAATCTCATTTGTAGATTATATTGCTGCAAACAAAAATGATCAGCAAATTTTAAAAAAAATTGTAGAAGGTTTAGTAAAAGGTGCAAAAAAAGCAGCAGTACCTATTGTAGGAGGAGAGACTGCAATAATGCCAGATGTAATTGCTGGAAAAGGATTTTCATTTGATTTAGCTGGAATGGTTTTAGGATTAGTTTCAAAAAAAGAGATGATTTTAGGAAATAAAATAAAACAAGGGGACATCATAATTGGTGTAAAAAGTTCCGGAATCCATTCAAATGGTTATTCACTTGCAAGAAAGGCATTATTAACAAAATATTCTTTAAAAGACAAGATCAAAGGAGTTGGCGCATTAGGAAATGCATTACTTACCCCTACAGAAATTTATGTCAAACCGGTTTTAGAATCAAATCAAAAATGTAAAGTTAGTGGTTTAGCACATATCACAGGTGGTTCATTTACAAAACTACTACGACTAAAAAAAGTTGGATATGAGATTGATGCATTGCCAAAAATTCCACCCATTATGGGTCTGATCGAAGAGCAAGGAGTAAGACCAGAGGAGATGTACAAGACATTTAACATGGGTATTGGTTTTTGTTTAATCTCACCACAGAATGAAGTTAAAAAAATAAGAAAAATCTTCAAAAAGCATAGAATAATCACATATGAAATTGGTCATATAATTAAAAAGAAAGGTGTCTTTGTAAACTCTAAAAAAATTGCATAAATAGGCTCAATAATAATCAAAATGGGCAGGTATTAGATTGCAAAAAATTATGCCAATAATTGGACTTTCGCTTGTTGGTATAATCATCATGTTATTCACATTACCCCAAATGATCGGGTTAGAGTTTACAATTGCAATGGCAATGACCATGTCAGTTTTGATGGGGATTTATGTGATTTTGGTCACTGAGGTCATACACAGAACAGCCCTTGCGATGCTTGGTGCACTAATCATTATCATTATTCTAATTTACACTGGCCTAATTCCCGCACATGATTCTGTTGACTTTGTAATAGGGTCTATTGATTTCAACACAATTGGGTTACTTTTAGGGATGATGATAATTGTTGGAATTCTTGGAGAGACAGGAATTTTTCAGTATATAGGAATCAAGGCAGCAAAACTGTCCAAGGGAAATGTCTGGAAGCTTATGCTATTGTTGTCAGTCATTACAGCAGTTGGTTCTGCATTTTTGGACAATGTTACTATGGTTCTTCTAATGGTTCCTGTAACCATTTCTGTTGCTAGAGTTCTGAACATAAATCCAGTTGCTTTAATTCTTGCTGAAATTTTTGCATCAAACATTGGTGGTGCCGCTACACTCATTGGTGATCCTCCCAACATAATGATTGCATCTGCTGCTAATCTTGATTTTATGAGTTTTGCATATCACATGACACCAGAAGTTATTATCACATTTTTAGCATCACTTGTAGTTCTTAAAATCTTGTTTAGAAAAGATCTTAAACAAAACCCTGAGAATGTTGCGAAACTTATGCAAATTGATGAAAGAAAGGAAATCAAAGATCCGGCACTACTCAAAAAAAGCGCAATAGTTCTTTTTGGAGTAGTTATTGCATTTATGTTCCATGGATCTTTGGATATTGAGGTTTCAATTATTGCATTATCTGGAGCCGCAATTCTTTTGGTAATTACAAGAATTAAACCGGCCAAAGCATTTACTCATGTAGAATGGCCTACCTTGATGTTTTTCGCAGGATTGTTCGTTATTGTGTCAGGTGTTGAATTAACGGGAGCATTGGAACTCTTTGCTCATCAAATAGTTACTGCAACTGGGGGTAATTTTGAAGCAACGGCCGTCATGATTATATGGTCATCAGCATTTGCTTCGGCATTTGTTGACAATATCCCGTATACCGCAACAATGATTCCAATTATTGAAAACATTTCGCTAGACCCAAGCATAGCAAATAGATTAGATACTCTCGACTTCAATCCTTTGTGGTATGCTTTAGCAATAGGTGCCGATTTTGGTGGAAATGGAACTTTAATTGGTGCTAGCGCAAATCTTGTCGCTATTGCAGTTATGGAAAGACATGGTTATCGCATGGCGTTTAAAGATTTCATCATTAAAGGAATGCCCTACATGATTATAACAACAGCGATTGGTACAGGGGTATATTTGGTAAGGTTGATGCTAAATGTATAATAATTGTTTTGGCTTTTTATTTGATAAGTTGGAGTATAAAGTATGGCCTTAGAGAAAGATTTTCAAGATAAAATAAAATCGTTGATTGATGAATGCCTCATACCTCATGGAATTCAAATGCATGAATGTGAGAAAGAACTTTGGAAGTTCAACTCTGAGGAGGATTTCAAATATGGTCACAAAGCAGGTGTAGTAATTGGAATAGTTGTCGGATATTATATTGCAAAATATGGTAAAATTCCTGAAAATGAAGATTTGACGGAAATGACAAAAATGGTTGAATTTCGTAAAGATGATATTCAAAAAAGTTTTGCAGACATACACTTTTTCTATAAAGTATAGAATCATTACACTTTTTGAATTTATTATAATCGAACAACAAAAAAATAATTTCTTCCTAACGCTCAAAGTTTACGAATGAATGCTGAAGGGAGTTTAATGGTAATAATTTAGATAGTTTACTCAAACTACAAGCCATATAGTCTTAAATTATCCAAAAAAAGCGAAATGACAAGATATGTCAGCAGAAATAAACAGTGATTCATTCAGAGAAAACATACTTGCAGTGATCAAGGAAATTCAGGGAGAATTAAACAAATTAAAAACTATCAAAAGAAATGTTGTAAGAAAATCAAACAAGAAAAAAACAGCTAAAAGAAGAACAGCTAGAAAGACTGTAAAGAGAAAAACAGCTAAAAGAAGAACTGTTGCTAAAAGAAAACCAGCTAGAAAGACTGTAAAGAGAAAAACAGCTAAAAGAAGAACTGTTGCTAAAAGAAGAGTGGCGAGACGAAGATAGGTTCCAGGTAAGCCAAGTTATTTAACGAATTTATGTCCAAATCAGTATGAGAATTCATGAGTAACCTAGATTCCGTTTTTTCTAAAGCGTGTAGTGAAATCACTCAGAATCTGCTGACAATTAATGAGCCTAGCAAAAAGCAGGTAAAACAAGAAATCATAAAAATCTGTGCCAAATACTCGCTTGAAAGAATTCCAAGAAATCACGAAATTCTATCAATGGCAAAAGAATCTGATTTTAATAAATTAAGAAAAGTTTTGTTGAAAAAGCCAGTTAAAACTGCATCAGGAGTAGCAGTAGTAGCACTCATGCCAAAACCATATGCATGTCCACATGGTAGATGTACATATTGCCCAGGCGGAATTGAATTTAATACTCCAAACAGTTACACAGGAAAAGAACCATCTACACTTAACGCAATTGGAAATGAATATGATCCTAAATTGCAAATCACATCAAAGATTGACAAGCTGATTGCATTTGGACATGACACATCTAAAATGGAGATTGTAATTGTTGGGGGTACTTTTCTCTTTATGCCAAAAGACTATCAAGAGAATTTTATCAAATCATGTTATGATGCTCTGAATGGAACGGATTCAAAAGATTTGCAAGAAGCCAAGTCAAATAATGAACATGCTACTATAAGAAATGTAGGATTCACAATTGAAACTAAACCAGACTACTGTAAGAAAGAACATGTAGATTTAATGTTAAACTATGGAATCACAAGAATAGAGATTGGTGTTCAATCTCTACAAGAACGAGTTTATGAAATAGTTAACAGGGGTCACAACTATAATGACGTGATAGAATCATTTCAAATTTCAAAAGATGCAGGTTACAAAATCGTTGCCCACATGATGCCAGGTTTACCTACAATTACTCCAGAAGAAGACATTGCAGATTTTAAAAAACTATTTTCCGATTCACAGTTACGTCCAGATATGTTAAAGATTTATCCATCATTAGTAATTGAAAACACGCCATTATATGAGGAATACAAACAAGGAAAATACATTCCTTATTCTGATGAAGATATGATCAAGGTGTTAACAGAAGTAAAAAAGAACGTTCCAAAATGGGTCAGAATCATGCGTGTGCAGAGGGAGATTTCTCCAAATGAAATCATTGCAGGGCCAAAATCAGGCAATCTAAGACAGATTGTACAGCAGAATTTACTCAGACAGGGGCTTTCATGTAGGTGTATCAGATGCAGAGAAGCAGGTCTTTCTAACAAAAAATCAGATGGAGGAGATGTGAAATTAAATAGAATAGATTATGACGCCTCAGATGGAAAAGAGGTGTTTTTGTCTTATGAAGACAAAAATGAATCAATCTATGGATTTTTGAGATTAAGAAAACCAAGCATTAATGCTCACAGAGAAGAGGTAGAACAAGACACGTGTATTGTCAGAGAGATTCATGTCTATGGAAAATCATTGAAGCTTGGAGAAAAAGAAGAAAATGAAATCCAGCATTCAGGACTTGGAAAAAACCTAATGAAAGAGGCTGAAAAAATATCCAGGGAAGAGTTTGATGCAAAAAAACTCCTTGTTATTAGTGCAATAGGTACAAGAGAATATTATCAAAAGTTAGGGTATTTGTTATATGGGCCATACATGAGCAAACCATTGAATTAGTGAAAAGAAATGTCAGAAACTGAAACAATAGGAAAAGGAATTTGGATAGATAAGTTAACTCATGAATTATTAGAGCGAGAAAAATCACTTGGAAGAAATTTAGATTTAATTAAAGTTGAAAGTGGACTTGGAGCTTCAGGGATTCCACACATTGGTAGTTTAGGAGATGCAGTTAGAGCATACGGAGTAAAGCTTGCCTTAGAAAACTTTGGTTACAAATCAGAGTTAATTGCATATTCAGATGATCTAGACGGTTTAAGAAAAATTCCAGAGGGGTTTCCAGAATCATTAGAAGAACACATCGGCAAACCTGTATCCCTTATCCCAGACCCTTTTGGTTGTCATGAATCTTATGGCGTGCATATGAGCAGTATACTTTTGGATGGGCTAGACAAACTGGGAATAAGATACGAGTTTAGAAGAGCAGTTGAAACCTACAAGCAAGGTTTGCTAAAGGATCAAATCCACACAATTTTAAAAAACAGCTCAAAAATAGGCGATAAAATATCAGAACTTGTTGGGCAAGAGAAGTTTCAAAAATATCTTCCATATTTCCCAGTTTGTTCTAATTGTAGTAGGCTATACACGGCTGAATCAACAAAATATCTCCCAGATGAAAAGAAGGTCTTGTACACATGTCACGATACCGAAATAGGCTCAAAGATGGTCAAGGGGTGCGGTCATGATGGAGAGGCAGACATTACAAAAGATTTAGGCAAATTAGCTTGGAAGGTAGAATTTGCTGCCAGATGGGCAGCATTTGATATACGATTTGAGGCATATGGCAAAGATATCATGGATTCTGTAAAAGTAAATGATTGGGTGTCAGATGAAATTCTGAATTACCCTCATCCACATCATGTAAAATACGAAATGTTCCTAGACAAGGACGGTAAGAAGATTTCAAAATCCTTAGGAAATGTGATTACTGCTCAAAAGTGGTTGGAGTTTGGAAATCCAAAATCAATTTTACTTTTACTGTACAAGAGAATTACTGGAGCAAGAGAGCTTGGATTTGAAGACATACCATCTCTTATGAATGAATACAATGAACTAGAAGATATTTACTTTGGAAGAATCAAGGTGGACAACCAGGCCAAGCTTACAAAATCCAAAGGATTGTTTGAATATGTCAACTTGTTAAATCCTCCAAAAGAGACTAGCACACATGTCAATTACAGACTTTTAATTGAATTATCCAATATATTCAAAGAAGATAGAACTCAAAGAGTAATGAAAAAACTCCTAGATTACGGAGTGATAAAAAACCCACAACCAGAAATTGAAAAGCTGATTGAGTTGGCTGGAAATTACGCTGATGAATTTGGCAAACAAGAAAAAGCAGAGATTGATCTTGATGAACGGGCAAAAAAAGCTCTCAAGGAGTTGACCACTGCACTTGATGCCGAAGAAGAACCAGAAGATATTCAAAACACAATTTATCAAATAGCAAAATCAAATGATATGCAACCAAAAGATTTCTTTAAAATTCTATACCAAATAATTTTGGGTACGTCACGTGGACCAAAAATTGGACCATTTATTTCAGATATTGGAAGAAAACAGGTAGCAAAAACAATTTCAGAATATCTATAGCTAAAACATGGCTCATAATCAACACAACAAATCAAGGAAAAGTGGAGGATTTGCGTTAATCATACTAGGTGCACTTTTGCTGATATTGGCTCCAGGCATCAACCCAACAAACCCAGAACTAGCCGTACCAGCATTATTTGGAGGCATAATAATTGGTAGTATTGGGTTTTACCTAAAATTTATTCGTAATAGAGAAAAGAAAACCTAAAGAAACGTTCATTTTTTGGAAAAAATCGTGAGGCTGTAATGGGACTGTTTGGAAAGAAAGAAGAGGTAACTGTGGAAAAGAGCGATGAGACAATTCTCCAAGAAGAACTTGAGACAGAAGTAGGAGAATTACAAAATGAATTCAGAAAAAAACAAGGAGAAATTATCGAGTATGAAAAAAAATTACATGCTGTAAAAGATGAGTATGATTCTACGGTAACCAGCCTGATGGAAATAAAAAAAGAAACAAATCAGAAAAAATTGGAGCTTGACGTAGTTAAACGAGAATACAGAGACATTAAGCAAAAAATTGAAGGTATAGATGAAAAATATCAGAAAAATAAAGAATTAATTGATGAATTAGAAAAAACTAAAACTACTTTAAAAAACGCTAAACAAGAATCGGAAAAATCAATCAAAGAAGACAATGAAACTAAAGAAAAGATTTCAGAGGCAAAGTCAAATTTACAAGAACTAAAGACACAAGAAATCCAAACCCAAAAAGAGTTGGAAGAAGTTTCCTCCCGTCTATACAATGCAAAACAAGAATTAGGAAGCCCTGGAAGTACAAGTGTTCTTACAAATAAGGAAAAGGAATTCATTCAAGAACAAATTGGGAAAAAACAAGATACCAAAGGCATAATTGAAGCTGCAAGTGTAGTTGCAGCATCCTTAAAATCAAAAATAAAAATGGCTGAAAAAGAACTTGAAGCAGTTCAACGACTATTGACAAAAGAACGCAACGAACATGCGCTCACAAAAGAAAAACTGGAAAAATTTCAAGGAGCCCAGTCTAAAAATCAATCATAAATCAAGGAAATATTTTTTCCATTTTTTCTTTATTTCTTCCTCAGAAAAGCCTTGATCATATAGAGGAGAAGTTACCTCAGCAATTTCACTTACTGCAACTAGAACAATTCCACCAATAGGACTTTTGATTCCATTTTCTCTATAGTGATTTAAAATGGCGTCATAGGTCTGGCCATTTTTAATTATAGTTCCTTTTCCTTTGAACCTAAAGCCTTTTCGTAATAATGGATCTACTACATTAATCTCGAGGTTTGGATTGTTCTCTAAATTCTTCATTGTGTTTGGAGAACGTATATCTGCAAATGCCAAGGTATTCTCATCCCATGCAATAATGGTTCCCTTGGGAGAAAGATTAGGAGTGCCATTCTTTGAGATTGTTGCAACATAACCTAATTTTTGAACGCTCAAAAATTTTTTTATCGACTCGGAAATTTTCTGCATTATCATCAACTAAAAATAGAATATTTAATTTTAAAGGTCATCTGAAAAAGTCTTCAGCCCACATTGAGAAAAAGAAGAAACCTATACCAAAGCTAATCATTCCGACCCACGCAACAACTTGCTGTTTTTTTGACATTACCAAAATTCCCCCATACATATTATTGAATCTACTTAATTTTGTAACTAGGATCTTGAAGGATCATGTTGTTTCCCAATATGTTTTGCCAGATCAATAACTTCGTGTCCAAAATCTTTTCCACAAAATGGACATTGAAATTCAAATTGGTTTGACACAATAATTGTTAAAACAAATAATATTTAAAAAATTTTCAGACATTATTTCTAGAGATCCCTCGGTATTATCACTGGATTAAAGGGTGTTCATACATAAATTACCAATTTTTTTAAAAATCTTTAAATTTTTTATTTATCCTTTTTCTCATCGGACTTTGGCTTGTCCCATAGATGCATGGTTCCACGTATCATAAAAGAACCCACAATAATTGCAACAATTCCCCCTACAATAAACATGAAAAATCCTCCAATACTTTTGATTCCAGCCAATAATTCCTTTACGACATCTTTGTAATTATAATTGTCCGGAAAGCAAGATTAATGACTAGAAAATCTCTATAATAATGAATTGCAGTAACAAGAAAATCGGGTGCTATCATGACAACTTGATTCATTTTGAAGGAAAAGGAAGATGCCTAATGAAAGACTGCAAATGTGAAAAGTTTCAAGTGCAGAGGACCTATCAGAGAGACGATAATTTATCTTCTAATTCCTGAATTTCTTTTTGGGCTATTTCATGTTTATTTTTAACAAATTCTTTTTTGGCTTTAATTATTGTAGATAATGCTTCTTTGTAACCTTGATCTCCTTCTTTGATAACATCGCATGATTCAAGTGACGTCAGATGTCCTGTTACTGTGGCCTTTGCATCTTTTTGATTAAACTTTACAATTCCTCCAAAGGCTTCAATTAGCATTAGAGCAGAGTCTGCTTTGCATTTGTGGGTAACTCGTCCTGTTTCTGTATTGAATAATTGAGTCACACCACCTGACAATTTAGTTACAATTACTGTCATGAAATTATAAAATATTATGTGGTATTAATTATTTTAGAAAAAAGATCAAGCCGCAGGTTCAGCTGATGCTGTTGCCTGAGATGCTAGAAGTTTATCAATTTCATTGATTGCCAGTTTATCTCTACCAATAAGATCAAACTTTTGCAATAGGGTTTCAAATTTTGTCTCTTCTTGAACTTGTTCATTTACAAACCATTCAAGAAATGCGTATGTTGAGTGATCCTTATCTCTTTGAGATATTTCAACCATCTTGTGAATTGCTTTTGTAACTGCTTGTTCGTTTTTCAATGCAGTTTTGATTAGGGTCTCAAGTGATTTGTAAGAGGTAGCAGGGGCCTTTGTTGCAGAAATTGTAGCAATTGCACCCATGTCATTTAGATAATGGACTATTTTGAGCATGTGAGTTCTTTCCTCATCTGATTGGGCATAAAAGTAACTGGCTGCACCTTCATATCCTGTAACCTCACACCAAGATGCCATTGCAAGATAGTTGTTTGTTGCATCGGCTTCAAGTCTAACTTGATCATTGAGTGCTTTTTTCATTTTTGCAGAAATTTTCATTCTAATAAAATAGTAATTTCTCTGTATTAAAAATGGTTTCTCTAATGTTGGAAATTCCAACTTTACTAGCCAGACTAATATGATAAAACCTAAAATTCTATTTTAACATAGTGGGTACGTGATTGCAAGATTATTCATTCTGTTGCTGGTTCTTGGAATTTCGATTGGATTCATTGTTGAGCAAGCAGACGGATTCATATCGATAAAAAAATACAAGGTGATAAATTCGCCAAAAGTTTGTGGGGACAAGATGTGCTCGGAGATTGATGAAAAGAGGGCAAAAAAAGGATTATCCTCGCATAATATCGAAATATGTGGAGACAGACTATGCTACGAAATTACAAGCAAGCAAGAAAATTTTGCAAACAAATCAAGTCCATATGGACAATTTCGACTGGGAATTGCACTTGATTTGATAGAGTGCAAGCAAGGACATGAAGTTGTAATCAAAAAAACTATCCAACTTCCAGCATGTGTAGATACAAAAAGTGCTGAGAAGTTACGAGAAAAAGGATGGGCAATTTCTGATGTCGAGCAAGAAGAAATTTTTGAAGAAATTTTAAACAACAGAATAACAAATGCAGATTTAATCACAGCAAAGAAACTTGATGTTTCCCTAAGTATAGTAACAGAGGAAATCTACAATCAAAGATATTTGATGTTTGATGGATTTGGATGGCATCGTTACACAATGTAGAAATTACAATCTCAGGAGAAGAATTTGAAGAATCTGTCAGGACAAAAACAGACAACAGGGGAAACTTGAATATGCCTTGGCCAATTCCTGACGCGGGTTGGTGGAAAACTTTACAAGATTTTTGCAACTGATGGGATACACGAGTTTGAGATGAATATTCCGATTATACCAAGGGATTTGGATCATTAAGAGTCTTGAACTAAAACACGTACTTCAATTTAATATTAAAATTGATTTAACAAAATTTTAATTCTCTCCTACCAGGACAACTAGAATTTCTGCTGGTTCATCACCATTGTTTTTCCCATTGTGGGTATAGTTGATGGCCTCTACAAACGAGTCGCCCTTTACAAATGTCATGATGCCTTGGTCTCCATAATCCACTGTAACTTCTCCCTCTATCACATATCCAATCAATGGATATTCATGGATGTGCGGCCCAGTTTCTGCACCTACTGGAATGGTAACGATCTTTGATAAAATCTGTGGCGGGCCAGACGGATATGAAATGTCCTGACCAATTACTGTCTTGTCAGTATCCAAAATTGTTTGCGATGAGACATCATCATAGGTTAGTAAATCGGGAGGAATTTCTGGTAGAGGAGGAAAACCAGGTAAATTAATTTCAGGCTCAAATTCAGGCATGATTTCTTGGAGTTTTTCCTCAGGTTTGACAGGATCTTCAAAAATTAGAGGTGTGATAATTTCTGCAATACCGTATTTTTCCCACTTGTTAGCAGTGTCTAAAGGGACACAAACCGTACTTTGTGAATTAATTCGAAGAACTGGGATTCTACCCTCTCGACATTGGTAATCTGCCAAAGATGAATCTTGTGAACTGACAGAAACGTAAGGAATCAATGAATCAGGACATCCATCCGCATCTTTGAATTCATTAAAAATTTCTTTCTCAAGTGGACAAGCATCGATAGAATCAGGAATTGTATCAGAATCAGAATCCGTTACGCCATCAATTATCTCCGGAATAATTTCTGGACAACCATCATAATCTAGATAACCATTAAACGTCTCCGGTAGATACACACAGGAATCCAATCTATCTTCAATTCCATCACCATCAGAATCTGGGAATTGATATTGTGTTTTCTCTTCAGATACTGAATCAGGGCAGCCATCCGTATCTTCGAATTTATTATAAGTTTCAGGAACTGTAAGACATTCATCGAATTCATCTAATATACCATCACGATCATAATCAAGTTCTCTAAGTGACCAAGCTTCATCTGTAAAAATTGTTAATGAAAAACTAACGATCGCAATTACTAAAAACAAAGCGATCATGAAATTTAATTTTTCAAACTTCAATTACAAAATGGGTATCTTTATCATTTAATAGTTATTTAGTGAAAAAAATTAAAATATTGTAACCAAAAAGTAAACTGTAAATCCTGTTAAAAATATAATTCCATCAAAACTTAAAATTTTTAAACCAATAGATGGTTGGTCCTCTTTGCAAAGGAATTTTCCAGTAACCAATCTAAAATTAACAATTACAATTACAGGGACGATCATTAATGAAAGAACTCTCGAAAAATCAACTACCTGTTTTTGAAATAATACCTGAAGTAGCATTGTATATGCCTGCTAAGAACCATTGATCATTCTTTATCCCAACTATATCGTAATTTGCTGAGGCCAGATCTCCTGCATCATTTAGTTTTGTGGATCCTATTACACCGCTATAATTTTCCGCAATTTCTGGAATTTTTGCTTTTACAATGTTAACGTCGTCACTCTGAGTATCAAGCATTGCAAGTCCAAAAATCCACACCGAATCATATGCGGAAAATGCGTAGATGCCTGCTGGTCTCCCAATCTCTAATTCTATTCTATTTTTCACTTTATCATATTCTGAAGAATATGACGAGCCAAACTGTACGGCGGTGAATTGTGTTGTTTCTGAAAACTCTTTCAGAGTTGGATCAGTAACCATTTGACTGGTTTCTGTAATGCCCGGTGAGCCAAACCATCGCACATCATCCAATATTTCGTATTCTGAGGCAGAATAAATTATTTGTACATATTCTTGAAAACCAATAATCAACACACCTATTTTTTCTGCACCTGTTGAATCTACGTAATGTTGGACTTTTTGTGCAAGAAATGATGTTTCGATAGGAAACATAGTTGTGTCAGGAAAATAACGTATACCCTCATCCACTGTCCCACCAATTCTTGTAAATTCTGAAAATATAGAGTCGTGCAGTCCATCACCCCATACGTCTCCTCTCCATATTGGAATTAGTGTTGTGATTCCCTCACTGTAGATTATATTGGCAATTGCATTGCCCTGCTGTGTTGTATCTGGAGCTAGTCTGTACAGATTATCATTTGGTATTGAAAGCGATGTTGCAGATGAACCATAAGATATAATTAAAATATTATTGCTATCCGAATACCCTTTCACATAACTAACTTCTGCACTTGAAGCAGGTCCAAGTACAATATTGATATTTTTTGCTTTAAGACTGGTAATTTTTTCAAGGGTAATTGTTGGGCTAGTTCCACTATCCTCTGTTATCATGTCTAGTTCCCAGTCAGATTCTAATTTTTCAAGGTATTCATTAAAATCAATTACAGCAAGATTTGCGCCAGCTCTTGCATCCTCTCCAAGATTTGACAAACTACCTGTTAAAGGAAAGAGTCCACCAATCTGTATGGTTCCTGTCAAAGAAGAAGGAGTATCCAAAATTGTTTCAGAAGAGATCTCATTCGTTGTAGTAGCAAAATAAACGCCAAGTGATACTGAAACTGCGAGAATTATTCCCGCCATTACCAATTTGGCGTTCATCGTTTTTGTGTATGCTTTGTCGATAATAAAATTGATTTTTTACTGATATTTGATAAAAAGTCCCCCAATCAGGCACGAAAAACCCCTACTGCAAAGCGTTATGGTGTGTATAAAATTACAAAAAATTATTTCTGATATCTAAAGCATCCAGAAGTGTGATCATTTACCATTCCTATTGCTTGCATTAATGCATAGCAAATAGTAGGACCAACAAAATTAAAACCACGTTTTTTAAGGTCCTTGCTCATCTTCTCAGAAATCAAAGTAAATGCAGGAAGGTCTGAGAGTTTTTTGAATTTATTTTTAATTGGTTTATGATCCACAAAGCTCCAAATGTATTTGTCAAATGTTCCAAATTCTTGTTTTACTTTAAGAAAGTGTTTTGCATTGTTTACTGCAGAGGTTATCTTTAGCCGGTTTCTAATTATTGATTCGTCTTTGATTAGCTTTGAGATTTGTTTTTGATTGTATTTGGCTACTTTTTTTGCATCAAAATTAGAGAATGCTTTCCTATAGCCTTCCCTTCGTTTAAGAATAGTTACCCAAGACAAACCTGCTTGGGCACCTTCTAAAATCAAAAATTCAAACAATTTTTGGTCATCATGCTCAGGTCTTCCCCACTCTTTATCATGGTATGAAAGATTTGGTTCTTCTGTTGCCCATTCACATCTAACAACCATACATCAAATACAAGAAAATTAACACAAAATATTAGTTACTAAATCAGAAATCCATCATGAAGCTTAATCAACAATTACTACAAATTAACAGAAATTTTGTAATTTGTTTTGTAATTTCGGCATCACTATCGGCAATTCTTGCCCAACTTTTATCTGATTACGAAAACCTTCTCAACACTACAATTACAATAGCGTTTGGATATGTGGTTTATTTTGGAATCTTTTCTGGTTTGTTTTATTGGGATAACAAAAACCGCTATAGGCAAATGAAAGCCCATTTGATAAAAAAAGAACTTTTCGGCCTAATCTCTTCATTTGGAATTGGGGAAATTGGATATCTTGCGGTAAGATGGCCCACCTTCTATTATTTTCTGGAGATAGGAATAGAGCCATATCTAGCATCACTGGTTTCAGAGATTATCGCCACCGCATGCTATATGGCTGTAGTCTCTATCTTCTTACGAGGCACAAAGACATTCTAAAGGAATCAAAATCTAGCATCATATTGTAACAATAATTTCGTTACAATATTTCCTTGCCGTATTTGATTTTTTGAAGACTTTGAATGAGAGTAGAAATTCGTAAATGCAATAAAAAAATTCCAATTTATGAATCTAAATGAATTTTTAAGCAAAAACCACCTTGCTAATCTGAACACTATATTTGGAGAACGATTTTAATTATCAGCAAAAAATTAATTTTATAGAAAGAAAATATGAATAAAAAAACAATAATTCTTGCTGTTTCAGTTTTAGTGATTAGCTCTAATTTTCAAGCAGTTTCAGCAGAGATTTTTTTCCCATCAACTAATGTCAGACTAGACGGCTCTCCCACATATTGCATAATTGAACTTACAGACGAAATTTCACAAAATAAAAATACGGAATGGGTCAGATTAACAGAAAATGCGGTCTTAGATTGGGAAAAAAACCTCAAGGATGCCGAGTTTGAAAATGATAGCATATGGGAAATGAACGTAAAAGTAATTTCCGACGAAAATGATGGTAGTTGTGAAATTCCAATAGAATTCAAGGACAAACCAGATCTGTTAGATACCATAGCAGGGTATTTTTCTTGGCCTCCAGGAAAAATAGTAATTTATTATTTACAGCCAACATTGTGCAATATTGTAACACCTTGTTATGATGATGAAACTTTCAAATCGGATGATGCAATTTATGCCATTGCAATTCACGAAATTGGCCACTCATTGGGTTTAGATCATTATATTTCAGACGATAATGATATCAATAAAAAATGGCAGTCTGGAACTAAAAGCCCACCTTCGGCAATGATTCCAACAATTCCACGGGTTTCCAGTTTATTACAAATTACAGATATTGATATTCAAAAAGTTCGTGAAATTTATGGTTCTGATGGGTTTTATGCATTTACAGCCTCTCCAATTCCAGAACCGACACCAGAACCAGTACCGGAACCAACACCGGAACCAGTACCAGAACCAACACCGGAACCAGTACCAGAACCAACTCCGGAACCAATACCGGAACCAACACCGGAACCAACACCAGAACCCATCATTCCATTATCACCATTAACCTCGATGAGTATTTCACATAAAGTAATAGAGGCAGATAGGTATGATAGACAGATAGTTACACTTGCAGGAAGAATTTCCGAAGAAGAATTTCATAGAGGGCTTTCAGTGATTATTACAATTCACAGACCAGATAACTCAGTAGAAGTTTTGAAAATAAAAACGACGGGAGTAGGCTATTTTGAAACATTTTTGATTTTCAATGATGAATCCATTAGGGGGGTTTATCACATTTCGGCTAATTACGCTGGACATGTTGATAAGAATTTGGACATCACATTTCAAGTGATTGATAAAAATTATGATTCCTCAACAGCATCAAAACCAGGCCCTCAAATTCTAGACAACTCTCAACCAGAAAAAACACTATCTCAAAATAGTGAAAAAATTCCAAACTGGATTAAAAACAACGCAAGGTGGTGGGCAAATGAACAGATTGAAGATCATACATTTGTATCAAGCATTCAATATTTAATTGAACAAAACATTCTTCAAATTCCAGATCTTCCAGAAGCTTCTTCTCAAAACTTTAGTGGAGTACCAATATGGATAAAAAACATTGCAGGATATTGGGCAGATGATTTGATTAGTGATGATGAATTTATCAAGAGCATAGAATATCTGATAGAAAAAGGAATTATTATAATTAGATAATTCAAAAAATTTTAAACGTTGATTCTCTAGAGTCATTTTCATCCAAGAATACATTCTAGGTCTAAAGGGAAATTTTCTGGGCAGTTAATGATATTCATAGGCGTGCCACAAAAAGCACAATTGAGTTTTAGACTATTTGTCAATTTTTTTGTTTATTGGGCAGTACTAAGAAATTCTACGAAAATACTATATGCTCTCAAGGGAATTTAGTACAGAACAAAAGGATAAAGGAGGAAACAAGAAAACAATGGCATTTCAAGATTATGTGGATTCATTAAAAGGAGAATTAGAAGAAATTTTAGATCTAGATGAATTAGAAGTAAAAATTTATCTTAACTTGCTAAGAACAGGGCCAATTACTGCAAGTGCATTAGCCAAAGAGCTTGATGTAGATAGAGCAAGAACGTATAGAACAGTAGATAAACTTGTGAGTCGAAATATTCTTTCAACTACTTTATCCATTCCAAAATTATGCATTCCAGTAGAACCAAAAGAAGCACTAAAACTTGCATTAAGAAAAAAAGAAGATGAAGTAAAGAAAATTAAAAAATCAGGAGAAGGAATAATTAAAAAAATAAGTAGCGAAATTACCATAGTGGATGGAGTAACTGTCCCAACTTTTCGTGTAGTTCAAGGCAGGGCAAACATCTATTCAGACATTGCCCAAATTATTGAGAATTCCTCCGGTATTATCTACATAGTAACTACCTTAGAGGACATATCCAAGATGTATCACAGTACAATTCCAGAAAAAATTACTGTCTGTGAGAAAAAAGGAGGAAGTGTAAGACTATTAGTAGAAATTGATGATCACCAACTTGTTGAGTTTGTAAAAAGATTTAGTGCTACAGAAACTAGAATTTGTAAACTCCCATCAAAAGGTAGAATGATAGTTCAAAAGGATAAACAGATGATAATGTCAGATTCTACTGCAGTAAGCCAATTATCATCAAACTCTGAATTAGATTTCTCTTTATGTACAAATTCAGTTGAGATGACAAATAATCTAAATAGACTGTGCGAATTATTGTGGAAATCAGGAGAGCCACTTGAAACCATAGACGTGAAAAAATACTTTAAAAATACCAATTAAAAATTATTTTTTTTAAGCACGGAATTTTTTATCAAACACATCTAAAAACAATTTAAAATAGAATATAGCGGACCCGATCGGATTCGAACCGACGACCTAACGCTCCGCAAGCGTTCGCACTATCCAAGCTATGCAACGAGTCCTCAACAGAACCGGACTATCAAATTTTTAAAAACGTTTGGTATTGAAAAAAAATTATGCTTCTTTTTCTGCGGGTTTAACATAGATGTAATTCATCAAGACTCCTGCAATGATTCCACCCAATATTGGTGCTGCCCAATAAAGCCAATGGAATTCCCAGAATCCAGATATTAAGGCAGGACCAAATGTCCTTGCAGGATTTACAGAAGCTCCCGTTAATGGAACTGCAACTAGGTGAATCAAAAATACCATTCCGCCAATGGATAATCCATGCATTCCAGGTGATGCTTTTTTATGTACTGCAGTCATGAAGATTACAAGAACTAAGAAGAATGTCAAAATTGCTTCAATTGCAAATGCAGAGCTTACGCTGTTGTTGATTAATTCACTTGGACCTCCTTGAGTTGCAAAGTTTACTTTAGCTCCTAGTTCTGGCACAATTGCCCATAGTGTAGCAGCAGCTGCTACTGCACCAATTAATTGAAATATAATATACCCAATACCATCAGCAATTCCAATTTTTTTTGTAATTATCATTGGAATAGTAACTGCTGGATTGATATGAGCACCAGAGACATGTCCAAATGCATAGACCATAAATGCAATAGCCCCTCCATGTCCAAGAGCAATGAATAGTACTGATTGAGTGGTTAATTCTTCACCAAATGCTGAAATTGCAAGAATTACTGAAAGGGGACCAAAAAATACCAAACCGTATGTGGCAATTGCTTCTGCAAGCCATGCTCTTGGATTAACCATCAAGCAAAAGCCCCGCCAATTTCCATATAAAAGATTCGGATAAGTTTTGATCTAATTGAAAAAGTAATTAATTATGTGGGGAGGCTAAAAATACATCATGATTTCAGAAGGAGATTCGGTTCCAAAGTTTGAAGCTACTGATGCAAATGGAAACAAGGTAAAATCAACTGATTTTAAGGGTAAAAAACACGTAATTTACTTTTACCCAAAAGATTTCACACCTGGTTGTACAACTGAGGCCGATGAGTTTTCCAAAGATTACAAAAAATTCCAAAAAGAAGGAATTGAGGTAATCGGGGTCAGTCCAGATGATGTGGAATCACACAAGAAATTTTGTGATAAAATGGGAATAAAATTTCCTCTTCTTGCAGATGCTGATAAAGAAATTTCGCAGAAATTCGGAGTCTGGGGAAAGAAAAAATTCATGGGGCATGAATACATGGGAGTTTTCAGAAGCACATTTTTAGTAAATCAAAAAGGAAAAATTTTTAAAATCTATCCCAAAGTAAAGCCTTCTGGTCATTCCAAAGAAGTACTTGAAGACTTTTTAAATGTGAATAAAAATTAAAAGAAAAAGTTGTAAAAAGGCTAGAAACCTTTTGGTAATGTACCTTTAGAAGACTTTGGTTTTTCAGGTTCTGGCTTTGCCTCAAACCCTTTTGGTAAACTTCCACGAGCTGAACCAGCACTGGATTGAGATTTTGCTGCAACTTCGGCTGCCTCTATTTTTACTTGTTCTTCGTATGCCTTTTTCTGTTCTATTTCTTCTTGTTCAAGTCTTTGCATGTAATTTTTTTCATATTCTTCTAGTTGTTGTGCTTTAGATTGTGATTGAGTGTTTGTGGTACTTGGAGGAGGTGATTGTGCAGTTTCTTCTGGTTTTGGAGCTTCTTTAGGTGGTTCTTGCTTTTTTTCTTGAATAGATACACCTTCTACTGTCATTGCAACACTGCTAAATGAACCAAATGTTTTGTCTGCTGGATGATAGGCCAATCTTTGTCTGGTTGCAAAGTATTGGT
>PVMK01152182.1_pt1 | contig 63245 bp, 56 predicted proteins | sample 1853481 | NCBI WGS metagenome assembly PVMK01 (sample SAMN08533507, study PRJNA380276) | Marine sediment metagenome, whole genome shotgun sequencing project.
GCCATCTGTCTGGTAAACATCGACACCCCGGCAGACGAAGAAGTTATTCATGATTTAAGTAAACTGCCAAATATCATCTCTGTCCGTCAGGTACACCTTATATAAACATTGGCCCGGATTTCAAACTTTAATTTGACGAAAACGTTACTTTTTCAAATGTTTCAACTTGCCTTGCAGCTGTTGTCTTAGCCATTCGATCCAGGAATCAAAGCCCTCTTCTGTCTTCGCGGATGTTTCAAAAATCTGCATTTGGGGATTGACTTTAAGGATATTTTGAACTGCGGCTTCTCTGTCATAATCAAGATACGGCAGCAAATCGATTTTATTGAGTAAAGCTGCATCACACACACGAAACATCAAAGGATATTTCAAAGGCTTGTCTTCTCCTTCGGTGACGCTCAGAACAACGATTCGCAAATTCTCACCCATGTCAAACTCGGCCGGACAAACCAAATTTCCAAGATTTTCTACAATTAGAAGATCAATTTCATCCAGGTTAAAGTTGTCGACCGCTGTTTTAATCACATGGGCCGCCAGATGACAGTCACCCCCGAAGGCATCCGTATTGACTTGCACCACCGGTGCACCGAAACCGGCAAGCCGGTCAGCGTCATTTGAAGTACAAATATCTCCGACAATGACGGCACACCTGATTTTTTGCGTGACATGAAACAATGTCTTTGCGAGGATAGCGGTTTTCCCGGATCCCGGTGAACTCATGACGTTGATGACAAAAACGCCTTTTTCCCGAAACAGTTTACGATTCTGTTGCGCAATCGTATCATTAACATCCAAAATCTTACGAACGATTTTTATTTCTCTGGTATCTGCATTCTTGCCACCCACTGAACCGCCGCCACCGCTATGAGAATGATGAGGTTTTTGGAAATCCTTGTGATGAAAACATCTTTGATTTTTATACATTAATGCCGGCATCTTAAGCATCCTCGTCGACAACTTCGATGGAAGTGATATCCAGTTCCCGGCCCGACAGCATCTTTACTGAGCCGCCGTTGCATTTTCGACACACAAAAACCGGTTCATGTGCGGTCCATTCAACATTACAATCCGTGCATCTGACCTTCAAAGAAATTTCTTCAATATTGAGTTCCGCATCACAAAGGGGGGTATCCTGAACTGCAATTTGAAAACAAAAATGAAGGCTTTCGGGGACTACCGCCGTCAGTTTTCCGACTTTTAAGTTGACCCTTTTAACCTGTGCATTCTTCAAATCGGCAGGTATTGAAGCAACTGCAATCTCAATAATCTGCATTGCAATACCCATTTCATGCATTAATTAAAAACCTCTGCACACAACTCCCCAAAGATACCGAGATTCTCACAGACATGAATTCCCGCCGACTTCATGGCATCAATTTTTCCCTGAGCGGTTCCGCTGCCGCCACTGACAATGGCGCCCGCATGGCCCATGCGTCTTCCGGGAGGTGCGGTCAGACCGGCAATAAATCCTACCACAGGTTTTGTGACATGCTGGGTTATAAAGTCAGATGCTTCCTCTTCGGCAGTTCCGCCGATCTCTCCGACCATAACAATACCTGTGGTTTCGGAATCTTTTTCAAATGCATCCAGGCAGTCAATGAAGTTGGTGCCGTTTACAGGATCCCCGCCGATACCGATGCAGGTGGTCTGACCGATGCCCTTAAGGGTTAACTGGTGCACCACCTCGTACGTCAGGGTTCCGGATCTGGAAACAACGCCGATGGGTCCACCCGGCGTATGGATCGGTCCGGGCATGATTCCAACCTTGCACTGTCCCGGCGTAATGATCCCCGGACAATTGGGACCGATGAGTCGGGACGCCGAACCCTCCATGTAATTTTTTATTTTCATCATATCCATAACCGGGATGCCTTCGGTTATGGCAACGACAAGTTCAACACCTGCGTCTGTCGCCTCCATAACAGCATCGGCAGCAAATGCCGGCGGGACAAAAACCATGCTGCAGTTTGCGCCTGTCTGCTCCACAGCTTCGTTGACGGTATTGAATACCGGCACATCGTCCATTTTCTGGCCACCTTTGCCCGGCGTTACCCCGGCAACCACATTCGTTCCGTAATCAATACACTGCCGTGCATGAAACTGTCCTTCTTTTCCTGTTATTCCCTGAACCAACAGACGTGTGTTCTTGTCAACAAATATGCTCATTCTTCATTCCTCGATGTCTTGTAATTTTTCATTACGAGCCCTTATTCACGAGCTCTTTCAGCAAAAATTTAATTATATGTGAAGCGATCCTTTTTCAAAAAACAATCATGTTACGGTTTTTATTTATCCGCAACAAACTGTGCGACCTTCTCTGCCGCGTCCTTCATGTCGGCAGCGGTAATAAGATTGAGCCCGGATTCGGCCAGAATCTTCCGGCCCTCCTCCACATTGGTCCCTTCCATCCGTATAACTACAGGAACATTGATCCCGATTTTTTCCGCCGCACTGACAACACCTTTTGCCAGCACGTCACAGCGTAGAATCCCGCCAAAAATATTGATCAGAATTCCTTTGACATTCTCGTCACTGAGCATGATTCGAAAGCCGTTCTCAACCATCTCGGCACTGGCCCCGCCCCCCACATCAAGAAAGTTGGCCGGTTCCGCACCCGCAAGCTTGATAATGTCCATGGTCGCCATGGCCAGACCTGCGCCATTGACCATATTCCCGACATTGCCTTCCAGCTTGATGTAGTTGAGATTAAATTTGGATGCTTCGACCTCAAGGGGTTCTTCCTCGTCTATATCACGGTATTCAATAATATCTTTATGACGATAGAGCGCATTGTCGTCAAAGTCGATCTTGGCATCCAATGCGATCACCGTCTCATCGGTGGTGATGACAAGGGGATTGATCTCCACCAGCGAGCAATCATAATCCATAAACAGCCGGTACAAACTTGAAAGCATTGAAACAAACGGTTTCATGACTGCCGGCGCCATATTCAGACCAAAAGCAACCTGTCGGCAGTGATACGGCTGAATCCCCATAAGGGGATCGATGTACACCTTGATGATCTTTTCAGGAGTTGTAGCAGCCACCGCTTCGATATCCATTCCACCGGCCTCGCTGGCCATGATAACTACCTTAGCGGTTTCTCTGTCCGGAATAATACTCAAATAGAGCTCCTTTAAAATGTTCAACCCCTGCTCCACGAGCACTTTTCTGACCTTCTTCCCTTCAGGACCGGTCTGGTGTGTTACCAGGTTCATTCCAACGATATCGCCGGCAACGCTCCCGACTTCATCCATGGACCCTGCAAGTTTAACACCGCCGCCTTTACCCCGGCCGCCGGCATGGATCTGGGCTTTTACAACAACCGGAAATCGGCCCAGGTTTTCGGCAACTCCGTGAGCTTCTTCCGGTTTGAACGCAACACCGCCCTCCGGAATAGGAATATTGTATTTTTTGAACAACTCTTTTGCCTGATATTCGTGGATCTTCATTAAACCAATTCTCCCTTTATAGTTGAATGTCTCGGAAATTCTACAACATACTGTAAATAAACTAATTTATTGGGGCTTGGTCTTTTCGCCTCATATATGGAATAATGGAATGATGGAATAGTGGAATATTGATTTCTAAAGGAATTTTATTATTTATGATTTTTTACTGCATAGTCAAGACGGATTTCATCAATACTCCAAATTCCCATTTTCCCCAAAGCCCATTACTCCATTATTCCAGTATTCCAACATTCCAATTGTGATCAGATGTTTCAGCCAATAACACACAGCACATCATCCTTGGCTACGGAATCTCCGCTGGAATAATTAATTGCTTTTATGGTCCCGTCCGCAGGCGCCTGAAGGGCATTTTCCATCTTCATGGCTTCAAGGATGACCACCGTATCCCCTTTGCTTACCGCATCTCCCACCTGCTTTGAATATCTAATGATCATCCCGGGCATGGGCGCTTTCAGGGGTGTGCCATCAACATCGGCAGGTGCGGGAGCCGAAGGCGCTGCCGGTTTGGGTGGAGCCGGTGCCGGTGCTGCAGGTGCTGTAGGTTCAGGCGGTGCGGGTTTAGGGGGTGGCGGCGCTGCTGCAGGCGAAACAGGTGCAGGCGCTGAAACCGGAACTCCGGCTGGCATTTGCTGGACATAACTGATGATCGGCGATCCACCGGGTTCTTCCACACCGACTTCAAAGTATTCGTCATCCACAAACACGTTAAATGTCCGCAGAGAATCGGTCTTGGGCGGGCCTTTCTTTTCAATTTTTTTAACCAGCCGGCCGAGTTTTGCCAGTTTAACCAGCTCTTCTTCTTCTTTGATCTGTTCCAGCGTTCGGGGCCTGACTTCCGGAGGCGGATCTTCCTTGCCATATTTCCATTTCAAAAATCTTTTCCCTGTAACAGGAAAAATGGCATACAAAACAACATCATCCAGGTCCTGGGCCAGGCCTTTGGTATCACTTTTAGCCTGTTCAAGCTCCGGCTCCAAAACTTCTGCAGGCCGGCAGAAAATCGGTTCTTCTCCCCTTTCATAGCCCTTCAGCGCTTTCTTTTGAACTTCAGGATCTATGGGTATGGCGGTCTTGCCGTATAAACCGTAACACAGATCTTTGACCTGGCCGGTAATCATCTTGTAGCGCTCTTCATCATCGTCAAAGAGAACATTGTTGACGGTCTGTATGCCGACAATCTGGCTGGTGGGCGTTACCAGAGGAATCTGCCCCAGTTCTTTTCTGACCCTGGGAAGCTCTTTGTAAACCTCATCGATCTTATGCAAAGCATCCATTTCCCTTAACTGGTTCACCAGATTTGAAAGCATCCCGCCCGGCGTCTGGTGCAACAGTACACTGATATCGATGATTGACACCTTGGAATCGTCCAGTAGGTGTTTATACTTGGGCATCACTTTCTTTTCCAGTATTTCGTTGATTTCCGCCAGTTGTTTGATATCGAATCCTGTGTCGCGGTTGGTGCCCAGCAGCGTCATCACCAGGGGTTCTACAGCTGCGTGAGATGTCCGATAGGCATAGGGCGACATGCAGGTGTCTATGATATCGACGCCGGCCTCGATGGCCTTTAAATGGCTCATCGGAGACATCCCGGAAGTAAAATGGCTGTGAAGGTGAATGGGAGGTTTCACCGCCGCCTTTAATGCCTTGATGATTTCATACGCATCATAGGGGGAAATGAGCCCCGCCATATCCTTTAAACAAATACTGTCGGCCCCCATGGCCTCGAGATCCTTGGCCTTGTTCACATAGTAGTCGATATTGTAAACTTCTCCGCCCATCCTCGGCTCGGTCATGGTATAGCAGATACAACCCTGAAAATGTTTCCCGCATTCTTTAATAACGCGAACCACCGTTTCGAAGTTACGATAGTCGTTCAAAGCGTCAAATGTCCTGAAAATGTCCAGGCCGTTTTCAGCTGTTCGCTCCACAAAAGCCCGGGCAAGATCATCGGCATAATTTCTGTAGCCCACAAGGTTCTGTGCTCTTAAAAGCATGGAAAAAGGTGTCTTAGTCATGTACCTTTTTAATGTCCGGAGCCTTTCCCATGGATCCTCATTTAAAAAGCGGTGCATGGTGTCAAAGGTGGCGCCACCCCATGTTTCTACGGCCCAAAACCCGACCTCATCCATTTTTTCGGCAACCGGAATCATATCCTCGGTCCTCCCCCGGGTGGCAAACAGGGACTGGTGGCCGTCGCGCAGGGTCAGGTCCTGTATCTTAACGGGATTTTCAGCCGCCGGCCTGTCCTTGCTGTAATCCATGGTAGTTATTTTCACGTGGTTGTGATCACTCATTTTAAAGTTCTCCCATTTTTAATTTTATATTTATGATTGAAAATTGTCCTTGGATCCAATGTTTTCAATCTTCAATTATGCAATTTTCAATTAATTAAAGGTTCTCATCTGCATCAAGTTGCGCATCTGCATCTGGGCTTGTCGGCCGCTGGCACCCCAAAGTCTTACCGGTGCAGCAGCAGCAGATGGAACCAGAGCCGGCTTAACCCCGGGCGCGGCCATAGACTGAATACAGATCGCCTCTTCCTCTGTTGTGATATAGTTTAACACTGCAGCTGTTGCAGCTGCGATCTTCTTGCTTTCTTCCATAGTTTCACCATTCTAACTTGACGATTTAACATTGAAAATCGAATATTTGAAGATATGTTTCCAAAATCAAAATCGTCAATCTTCAATATTAAGTATTAAATTACATCGGTATATTCCCATGTTTCTTCGGGGGGAGGGTCTCCCTTTTGCTGCACATGATCTCCAAAGCATCGATCAGGCGCGGCCTTGTCTCACTCGGAACAATCACAGCGTCCACAAAACCTCGGCTGGCAGCACAGTATGGATTTGAAAAGAGTTCCTCGTATTCACTAATCAGTTCCTTGCGCTTGGCCTCGGGATCATCGGCGCCTTTGATTGCCCTCCGATGAATGACATTGCAAGCCCCTGCAGCACCCATTACCGCTATCTCTGAGCCGGGCCAGGCAAATGCCATGTCAGCACCTAAATCTTTAGAACACATGGCAAGATAGGATCCCCCGTAATCTTTACGGGTCACCAGAAGCATTTTGGGAACGGTTGCCTCTGAATAGCACCAGAGAAGCTTTGCGCCGTGGCGAATAATCCCACCCCACTCCTGCTCACTCCCGGGAAGGTACCCGGGGACATCCGCAATGGTCAGCATGGGAATGTTAAAAGCATCACAAAAACGGATAAAGCGGGTGGCCTTGTCCGAAGCATTGATATCCAGACACCCGGCAAGAACTTGGGGCTGGCTGGCGATAATCCCGATGCTCCTCCCGTTCAGCCGTGCCAGGCAGACGATGATATTCTGGGCAAAGTACTCATGGGGCTCGAAAAATTCACCATTGTCCACGATTAAACGGATGATATCCTTCATATCATAAGATTGGTTGGGGTTGTCCGGAATAATGGTGTCTAATGCCGGATCAATGCGCCGGGGGTCATCTCCGGTATCAACTATGGGCGGATCTTCCATGTTGTTTGAGGGTAGATAAGAGAGAAGCTTTTTGATCTGATTGATGGAGTCCTCATCGCTTTCGCAGGCAAAATGCGCCACGCCGCTCTTTTCGTTGTGGGCCATGGCACCGCCGAGTTCCTCAAAGGTGATTTTCTCACCGGTTACGGATTTTATAACATCCGGTCCGGTAATAAACATATAACTGGTATTTTTGACCATAAAAACCCAGTCCGTCATGGCCGGCGAATAGACAGCACCACCAGCTGTCGGCCCCATAATTGCTGAGATCTGGGGAATGACACCCGAAGCCATGGAATTTCGGTAGAAAATTTGACCGTATCCGGAAAGGGAATCAACACCTTCCTGGATCCTGGCCCCACCGGAATCGTTCATGCCCACAAACGGAACACCGGACTTGAGCGCCATATCCATGATCTTGCAAATCTTTTTTGAATGCATTTCGCCCAAACTACCGGCCCTGGCCGTAAAATCCTGGGCAAAGGCAAATACCGGCCGTCCTTCCACAAGACCATGCCCGGTGATAACACCGTCGGACGGGATATCAACCTTTTCCATGCCGAAATTTACGCAGCGGTGACTCACAAACATGTCGATTTCCCGAAACGTGCCTGGATCAAAAAATATATCCAGTCTCTCCCGGGCGGTCAGTTTCCCTTTTTCTTTCTGTTTGGCAACCGCTTTTTCGCCGCCCATCTCCAGGATCTTCGCTTCGCGTTCTTTTAGATCCTTAATTTTATCTTCAATAATACCCATTACCAAATTCCTTTCATTTTTTGATATTGACCTTTAAGTGTTCCAATACGGCATTAGCATCCGGTCAATAAACCACCGCTTCTAAAAAATCAAGTAGATACCCACGGGCTTACGTCCGTGGCACTTTCTAAGTAAATTAACCAATTTTAGTTTTGGCATTCACCCACGGGCTCACATCCGTGGTCCTCTGCCAATTATTGATAGGGAATTGCAAAAGTCTGCCTTTTTGATAATAAGGTTCTGCCAAGCAACCTGTAAATTTATTCAAAATTTCGCGGTTCAATCATACATATAGATCTCATAATCGGTTTTTTCTCCGAGCAGATGGTCAATTTTCTCCTGGGTTCCCCGTCTCTCATCGCTGAGGACCCATTCCCTCCAGTTGTCCATGGACTGCCAGGTGCTGACCACCAGACTCTCCCCGGGACGGTCGATTCTTTTGAAGGTTTCCCCTGAAATGTAACCGGGTTGTTGCATGGCCAGATTTCTAAGTTTCTGAAGAAGAGGCTTTAAGGCTTCAGCCTTGTTTTGCGGAACAATTCGTTTAATGATGATTTTAACTGCCATTTTGCAATTCTCCTTTCCTTGATTATACCATCTCTCTTGATTCTAAACAGAAGGGTTATTGTCAAGCAAAAAAAGCAAGCGGTCTGCAGCCAATGTGGAAGCAGTCCTACCACTCTCTACTTCATTTAAAATCTCTGGAAGCAACTTGTTCACATCTGGATTTTGATAAAAACGTTCTTTTAAGCCTTCTTTTACAAGGGACCACATCCAGTCCACTGCCTGTTTTTTTCGGTTGGCCTGCAGTTCTCCGGTAAGCGTAAGTTTTTTGTGATGTGCCAACACGGATTCCCAAATTATATCTATGCCGGTCATATCTATGGCGCTGCAGGTGAGCACCGGCGGTTTCCAATTGGGCGAAGAAGGTGCTAAAAAATGAAGCGCTGTTTCATACTGTTTTCTAGCCATTTCCGCCTTTTCAACATTGTCTCCGTCTGCTTTGTTGACGGCAACGGCATCCGCCAGTTCAAAAACGCCCTTTTTTATTCCTTGAAGTTCATCACCTGCGCCTGAAATCATCAGCAGCAGAAAAAAATCGACCATGGAGGCGACGGTGGTTTCAGACTGGCCGACACCCACGGTTTCAACAATCATAATATCAAAACCGGCGGCTTCACAAACAATCATTGTCTCCCGGGTTTTTCTTGCAACGCCACCCAACGTTCCCCCCGAAGGCGATGGCCGGATAAATGCATTTCCCTCAATCGCCAGCTTCTCCATGCGTGTTTTATCTGCGAGTACGCTTCCACCGCTCCTTTTACTGCTTGGATCAACGGCAAGCACTGCCACACGATGCCCCTTTTTTACAAGCATTGTGCCGAGACTTTCGATGAACGTGCTTTTTCCGACACCCGGCACGCCCGTAATCCCAAGGCGTATCGCCTTTCCGGTGTATGGAAGCAGCAGATCGACAATCGTCCGAGCAAGGTCTTGATGCGCAGAAAGAGAACTTTCAATCAAGGTAATGGTCTTCGCAAGCACGCGCCGATCGCACTTCAGCACCCCTTGGACATAAACTTGGGGATCATCGGATATCATTATTGTTGCTCAAGAACATTCAAAACCTTGTTTGCCGAATCGGTGACGACGGTTCCAGGTCCAAATACACCCTTTGCTCCGGCTTGGTACAAAAGGTCGTAATCCGCCGGAGGAATGACGCCTCCAACAACCACATTAATTTCTTCACCGCCTTTTTCTTTGAGAAACTCGATAAGCTGAGGCACCAGGGCCTTGTGCCCTGCGGCAAGGCTCGACACGCCCACAACATGCACATCGTTCTCGACAGCCATCTGGGCTGCTTCTTCCGGTGTCTGGAACATGGGACCAATGTCCACGTCAAATCCGAGATCAGCGAATGCCGTGGCAATTATCTTTATCCCTCGGTCATGACCGTCCTGTCCCATTTTGGTTACCAATATCCGCGGTCTTCGTCCGTTCTTTTCCTGAAATTCATCGGTTCTCTTACGTATGGATTTAAAGATTTCACTGTCGGCATATTCTTCGGCATATGCTCCGGATATACACTGGGTCGTGGCCACGAACCGGTTGAAGACCTTTTCCATTGCATCTGAAATTTCGCCGACAGTAGCACGTGCCCGTACGGCGGGAATACAGGCTTCCAAGAGATTCCCCCCGGAATCGGCGGCATTGGTTATGGCCTCCAGTGTTCTTTGGACTTCATCTTTATTCCGTTTTTCTTTTATCTCCTTTAACCTTGCGATCTGTTCGCCTCGAACGGCTTCTGAAACCTCGAGAATATCTTTCAGCGGTTCTTCTTCTATTTGATATTTATTGACACCCACAATGACATCTTTTCCCTGGTCGATGCGGGCCTGTTTCCTGGTTGCCGCCTCTTCTATCCGCATCTTCGGCATGCCGGTTTCAATGGCTTTGGCCATTCCGCCAATTTCCTCGACTTCTTCGATAATTTTTCTGGCGGCTTTAATGATTCCGTCGGTCAATGCCTCTACATAATAAGAACCGCCCAATGGATCGACCACATGGCAGATTTGAGACTCTTCCTGAATGACAATCTGGGTATTCCTGGCAATTCTGGCGGAAAAATCGGTGGGAAGACCCACAGCCTCGTCAAAGGAATTGGTATGCAGAGACTGGGTTCCGCCCAACGCTGCGGCCATCGCCTCCAGTGTAGTTCGAATGATGTTGTTATACGGGTCTTGAGCGGTCAGGCTCCAGCCTGATGTCTGGACATGGGTTCGCAACATGAGTGATTTGGGGTTTTTGGGGTTAAACCGGCTCATGATTTCATGCCACAAAAAACGGGCAGCTCTCAACATAGCGATTTCCATAAAAAAATTCATGCCAACGCCAAAGAAAAACGAAAGCCTCGGCGCAAATGCATCGATATCCAGTCCTGCGGCCAGGGCTGCCTTAACATATTCGAGCCCGTCCGCAAGGGTAAATGCCGTCTGAAGAACAGAGTCGGCCCCGGCTTCCATCATGTGATAGCCGCTGATACTGACCGTATTGTATTTGGGCATGTTTTTGGAACAGTATCCGATAATGTCGGATACGATCCGCATGGACGGTTCAGGTGGATAGATGTAGGTGTTTCGGGTCAGGTATTCCTTTAAAACGTCGTTCTGAATGGTTCCGCCCAGCTGCTCATGCTTTACGCCCTGCTCTTCCGCCGCAACGATGTACCCGGCCATGATCGGCAGAACCGCCCCGTTCATCGTCATGGAAACCGTTATCTTGTCCAACGGAATCTGATCGAAAAGGATCTTCACATCCTCCACGGAATCCACAGCCACACCGGCTTTACCGATATCTCCAACAACCCTCGGATGGTCCGAATCATACCCTCTGTGGGTTGCAAGATCAAAAGCCACCGAAAGTCCGGTCTGACCGGCGGCCACGTTTTTCCTGTAAAATTCATTCGATTTTTTGGCTGTGGCAAAGCCCGCATACTGGCGGACGGTCCAGGGTCTTCCGGCATACATGGTGGCCATGGGACCCCTTACATACGGTGAAAAACCCGGAAGGGTGTTCACATGTTCCATCCCTTTAAGGTCTTCTTCGGTATAGAGGGGTTTGACCGGAATTCCCTCAGGGGTCTTCCAGTTCAAATCTTCAAGGGGCCTTCCTCTGAGTTGCTTGGTGGCAAGATCTTTCCATTTCTGCAAATCAGGATGTTCAGACATGGGATTCTCCTTTTTTTATTTTTTAAAAAATCGTTAAACGCTGATTACCTTTCACACAATTCTACCAGAACGCCGTTGGTCGCTTTGGGGTGTAAAAAAGCAATTTTTGCGCCGCCTGCGCCTTTTCTCGGTTTTTCATCAATAAGACGTATCCCTTTTTCCTTTAACTCTGCCAGGGCTTCTTCAATATTCTCTACACGGAAGGCGACATGATGTACCCCCGCCCCTTTTTTCTCCAGGAACTTGGCAACCGGCCCGTCAGGCGCCGTTGATTCCAGAAGCTCCACTTCGCTTTCTCCCACCGGGAAGAAGGCTGTGGTGACTTTCTGCTCTTCTACGGTCTCGGTTCCTTCGAAGGCAAGCCCAAGGGCATCCGTCCATAAATTTTTACCATCTTCGATGCTGTTTACCGCTATTCCGATATGGTCTATCTTTAATATTTTCATAAAAACCTCCTTTCAATTTATCTAAATTTTTCCATTACACGCTTAAACCTCGGCATGGAATTAATTATGGTATTATCGTCCACACAAAACGCAATCCTGAAATAGCCGGGTCCGCCAAAACCGCTTCCGGGCACCACAAGAATCAGTTCCTCCTGAAGGGCCTTTACGAACTTTACATCATCGGAAATCGGCGCTTTCGGGAAAAGATAAAAAGCACCCGAAGGTTTGACGAAATCGTATCCGCAATCTGCAAGGCCATGGCACAAAAGGTCTCTTTTTCGAGCATAAACGGAAATATCCACACTCGCCCCTTGAAGGGATGCGACAACTCGCTGCATCAAGCCCGGTGCATTGACAAACCCCAGTATTCTATTGGTCAGCGCCATGCCTTCTATCAGTTCTCCCTTAAATGACGCTTCGGGATTGATCGCCAGATAACCGATTCGCTCACCGGGAATCGAAAGGTCTTTAGAATATGAGGTGGCGATGATGCTCTCTCGATAACTGTTAAAGATGCTGGGCACTTTATAACCATCATAAACGATCTTGCGGTAGGGTTCGTCCGCTATGAGATATAGGGTCCGGTTCAGTTTTTCCCCTTTTTCTCTTAAAAGCGTTCCGAGTTCATCGAGACTCTCTTTTGAATACACCTGGCCGGTGGGATTGTTGGGTGAATTGATAAGCACGGCTTTTGTCTTTTCGGTAATGACATCGGAAATAGCCCCGATATCCAGGGTAAAATCGGGTTTTGTCGGAACGGTTCTTAGACTTCCGCCATGATTTTCCGCATAATATTTGTATTCGACGAAATAGGGCGCCGGCGTAATAACTTCATCGTCTGGATCGAGAATTGCTTTCAAGATAACGTTGAGGGCTCCTGCAGCGCCACAGGTCATGATCACGTCATTTTCCGAAACCTTAACCTGCTCCTCCCTGCAAAGAAAATCCGCCACAGACTTGCGAACATGCGGATAACCCATATTCGGCATATATCCATGGCCCTCCGTAATTGAAGACACCAGGGCGCCGTCGATCGCCGCTCGAAATTTTTCCGGAGGTTTCAGGCTGGGATTGCCGAGACTGAAATCAAACACATTTTCAGCCCCGTGCTCTGCCTTAAGGCGTGCGCCCTCTTCAAACATTTTACGGATCCAGGAAGATCCGGATAATGTTGTTTTGATATGCTTGGCAATGGTCATGTTAAACCCTTATATTGATATCTCATAAATTATTCAAAACTCGAGTTTCACACCTCTGAACAAACAGTGTGCAATCCGCCGATCCGATTAGCAATCGTCACGACCCTGAAGGAGTGGACAAAACTCGTGCATAAGTGGGCTAAAAAAAGAATTATATCCGATAATTATCAAAAAATCCCATGACTTACTAAACCCTTTTAATATATAAGTGTTATTAAAAAATTTGCAAGCTCTTTGTGTGAAAATTTTGAAGCTCCCCCAAATGGTCGCTGAGCGAGCAAAACAAACTTTTTACGAATTTCTATTTCAGGGCCGTTTGTTTTGATAAAAACCTTTTTTGAACTCCTCAAATCTGTCTTGGCTTATCGCGGTTCGCATATTCTGCATCAGGCGTGTATAGTAATGAATATTGTGGATCGTATTAAGACGATACGCAAGCAGCTCTTTGGCCATATAAAGATGCCGCAGGTAAGCCCTGGAATAATTTTGACAGGTGTAACATGCACATCCTGACTCTATCGGTTCCGGGTCATACTTGAAACGTGAGTTGCAAATATTTATGGCACCGGATTTTGTAAACATCTGGCCGTTTCTTGCATTCCGGGTGGGGAGGACACAGTCGAACATATCACCACCAAGGGCAACAAGTTCTACGAGATCCTCGGGGGTTCCGACGCCCATGATATATTTTGGTTTCGTGTCTTCGAGTATCGGAAGTGTAAAATCGGCAATTTCGAGCATGATATCCTTGGGTTCCCCGACGCTCAGCCCGCCAACGGCATATCCGCTAAAACCGATTTCCATCAGCGCTTGGGCTGAAGTTTCTCGCAAATCTTTGAACATACCGCCCTGAACAATACCAAACAGGGCATTTTTCTCCTTTCCAAGTGCGGCCTTGCACCTTTTTGCCCATTGTGTGGTCAGCTGGAGAGCTTTTTTGGCCTCATCCCGTCCGGTGGGATATTTTATGCACTCATCAAGACACATAATAATGTCAGATCCGAGGCAGAGCTGAATTTCCACTGATTTTTCAGGAGTTAACATATGTTGCGAACCGTCAATATGTGACCGGAACAAGGCGCCCTCTTCGGTAACTTTTCTTAGCTTTGCAAGGGAGAAAATCTGAAAGCCGCCGCTATCCGTTAAAATGGGACCGTCCCAATGCATAAAACCGTGGAGGCCGTTAAAACCGCGGATCACTTCACAGCCAGGCCTGAGATAAAGATGATACGTATTTCCGAGGATGATCTGGGCACCACAGTCCAAAAGTTCTTCGGGAGTCAGAGATTTAACCGAGGCCAGGGTTCCCACCGGCATGAAAACCGGTGTCTTTACTTCACCGTGAGTGGTCTGCAAAAGCCCTGTCCTGGCCCGTGTTGTGGCGGATTTGGAAATTACCTTGAAATTGAACATAAAATCTATACGATCAACATCGCATCCCCGTAACTGAAAAATCTGTACCTTTCCCTTATGGCGGCTTCGTAAGCCTTCAAAACCGTTTCGCGACCGGCAAACGCCGATACAAGCATCAGCAGTGTCGATTTGGGCAGATGAAAATTTGTAATCATTGCATCGACAACCTTGAACCCGTAACCGGGGTATATGAAAAGATCGCAGTTTCCGCTGCCATGATCAACAACCCCGCTCTGGTTCGATGCGTATTCGAGTGTGCGCACGCATGTCGTGCCGACGGCCACAATTCTGTTTCCTTTTGCTTTTTCGTGGTTGATGACATCCGCCGTCTGTTTGCCGACAAAATACCCTTCAGAATGGATGCGATGGTCTCTAATATCGGACACCCTTACAGGCAAAAAAGTACCGTAACTTACGTGAAGGGTAATTGCAACAACCTTCACCCCTTTTTTTCTGAGTTTTTCAAGAAGGCTTTCAGAAAAATGAAGACCTGCCGTGGGAGCCGCGACAGCGCCCTTTTGCGAAGCATAGACAGTCTGATAAAATCTCCTGTCCTCCTTGCTATCGGTCCTTTTAATATAGGGCGGCAAAGGGATACGTCCGATCCGGTCGAGGAGTTTTTCAAAACGACCGTTATATAAAAATTTCACCCGATAAATTCCGTCTTTAAAGTTGACAATTTTTGCTTTTAATCCCTGATCAAAAAATAATGTGGCACCGTCTTTCGGTCTTTTCGATGTTTTTATAATACACCGGCAAATAAATTCACCCGTATCCATCCGGTCTTTGCCGCCGTCCGGATAGCGTAAAATAAGAACTTCGGCCTTGCCGCCGGTTTCCTTTTGGCCGACCAGTCTTGCCGGAATGACAGCTGTGTTATTTATAACCAGAACGTCTGAAGGTGAAAGGAGATCGCAAATATCGTAAAAGCGGTGATGCGCCAGCATCTTTGTTTTCCTATCCACCAACAAAAGTCTTGATCGGTCACGCTGTGCCACCGGATTTTGAGCAATGAGTTCTTCGGGGAGATTATAGTTGTAATTTCTCAATAAAAACATTTCAGGTCGTTCTTCTTTTTTTGTTATTTCGCAATTAGGACAATCCGGGAAAGAAAAAGCAGGCCGCCATGGCCCCTACAGACCTTAACAGAATCGATGGGTTGCGTCAAATACGTCAAAAAAAGAACAACGCTTTCAACCCGAATTTTTACGAAAAAAGTGGCATTTCAGAACAAGTCTCTACTGGCCTTGAAGCATTAATTTTTCGTACATGTTCAGGGGGTGCACTCCCCCGCTTCACTCCGGTGTCTACGTGTCTGGTTATTTCAATAACTTAGCAGTGTTTTTCTTAAACCCTTTACCTATGTGCTTTTTCTTGCTATATTTTTTTCGTTGTTTTACCATCTGGGCACCTCCTGTTTAATGGGTTGAGGGTTGTCAAACCCCATTATAACAGGATTCCCATATGGTTTATCTAATTTTTACCATTACGTACAAAATTCAGATAATATACATCTTTTTAACACGACTGAGACACCCAAATCTCAGGGCGATGAAGCGTTCATTTCGGATATGAAACCACTCAACATGTGTCAGAGCAGAGATGAAATATTGTACGTGTTCAGGGGGTGCGCTTTCCCGTGTAACGTTATTGGCGGAGTGGCTTCGTTATTTCAATGACTTAGCAGTGGGGGAGACCGCGGCTCCCGCATGTTTTTCGCGGGAGAACGCGGAGGGGGCAGGAATGCCACCGCTGCTAAGTCATTGAAATAACCAGACACGTAGACGTCAAAGTGAAGCGGGGGAGCGCACCCCCTGAACACGTACGAAATATTAGAGAAGAATTGGAGAAAAAGAGATGAAGATTAATAGAGCATTAAAAATCATCGATGAGGGATGGGTGAAGAAACCAAAGGGTTTTCGGGTTCATTTTCAAAAAATAACCCATTCAGATATAACAACCGACTACGTCCCGGAAATTGATGCCACTCCTTTTGATTCGGCTGTGACGGCATGGAGAACAGCGTGGAAACTATTCCAGTCTACAAAATCAAAAAACCCTGAATTTGACGAGGCTGAGATGGTCAATATTTATGTTGTTGATGATTCAGGAAATCCAATAGCCTATTATGCCACAAATCAATTTGAAGTTTATAATAAGAGAGAAATAGAAAAATCGTAAAAAAAGGATGGTTCGACAGTCATCAATCTGCAAGCATTTTTTTAATCGTATTCACCAAGTCATCCCGACCTTGTTTTTTCAATGGCGAAAGCATCTCTCTGTAAAACGAATCTCGATGCCGAATAGTAATATCAAATTGTGCCAATAGTTCGGGTGTAACGTCATTCTCTACAAAGGCTTTTGTTTTATCGAGCGCGGCAATAGCCAAAAGTTCAGTCATGGTTCGGATGCATTTCTCACACTTTCCGCAGTTCAATCGGTCAGGGACATTGGCCAAACATACCCGAAAATTCTGGAAAGCAACATCCCAATCCGCCACGATTCTGAGTTTCTCCAGTCTGGACAAGGCGAGGTCCCGGTGTATAATCCTTAGATCATAGCTCGAATACGCAGGATCCAGGAGAGGATGAGAGCCGCACGGCGTCAAATTAGGGATATCATACGAAGATGCAATATAGACCAGATTCAGTCTGGAGGAAAAGGCATGCGCCACAGCTGCCAGAACGGCTCCGAAAAACCTGTCCAGCCAAAGCTCCCTTTCATCACATAAGTGTCTAATGTTGGTATACACCGGAATGAGAGTCACATTAGCATCTTTTGCGACCTCCGAGAGCGCCATTTTGGCCCGGTCAAATACATGGTATTTCATGCCTCTTTCAATAACACCACCGATATCAAAACCATGGACGAGAAGGCAATCCTTTATGGATCCGGGATGCTGTTCCGGATATGTTTTTTTGTTGATCCGTAAAGCAGCCAGGGAATCCATTCCTCCGGACAAAAAAAGTCCTGCCCGTCTGTGGTTGTTTAAGTTGCGTACAACGGAACGTGTATTAGCCTCTATATTTAAAGGCTTATATTCTCCTTTGGTCCATTCTTTCATTAAGGCCATCACTGTTTCCAGGCCTTCCCGCAAAGTCGGACATATTTCGGCATCTAAAAATATCCTTCTTTCACCAAAATGCAAGGCCGGAATAATACAACCCACCAGAAAAGCGTGTGGGTTAAGAGATAAATCTTTTGCAAACGCTTTTTCTGTTTCAATATAAATATTTTGATCCGGACGATCACAATCCTCCCATTGAACGGTCGCCGTCACACGCGCCCGGTTTCCGTCTTGGATGAAATTGAGGTTCGATATTCGCATAAAAACATCTCCGGGTCTTTTTCAATCTGTCTGAAAATCGTTCTTCTGACAACAAGGTAACCATTTTAAACAGATCGATTCAGGTTGTGATTCAATCAAACTTTTCTTTTACCATAGGTGTTGGCCAGATAATTTATTATTCGACCGGCAATGTCGAGTCCCGTAGCGGCTTCCATTCCTCGAAAACCCGGAGAATAATTGACCTCAATAACGTTGATCCGTCCATTTTGATCCAAAATTAAATCTACTCCTGCGATTTCTAGTCCAAGTGCGTACGTTGCCTTGAGAGCAATATCTTCAAGTTCGTGTGGAAGATCTTTTGGTCGACTTTTTCCACTCAGATGTATGTTGGCTCTGAAGTCTCCTTCCCTGGGCCACAGTTCAATGGCACCTGCAATCTTTCCACCAATGACCAGTGCGCGTATGTCCTGACGTCCTTTGGGGTGAATGAAGCGCTGTACCAGCAGGCCCTCGCGTTCATTCAGGTAATCATGGATAACCGTATGGACGTCGCGTTCTGTCTCAATCAGGGCAACACCTTCTCCCTGGCGGTTGCTGGCTTGCTTGACCACGACCGGAAAGCCGCCCAAACGAACCAATGCATCATGGAATCCCTCGGCCGAATTCACAAACACGGTATCAGGGACATTGACTCCGGCCTCAGTTAAGGCCATCAATGTCAGAAACTGGTGTTTGGCCAAGCGTATGGAATTCAAATCGCTGACAACCGGAATCCCCATAAGACTGAAGTGACGTATCAAAGTCAGGCATGAATCTCCCACCGTGGCACCTTGCCGAGGCAGTATCACGTCCATCTGTTTTATTTCCGGTTGTCCTACAAGAACGGGTTTACCCTTGTCAAGACAGGGCCACACGCGATAGGGGTGAATCAGCATTGACCGGTGACCCTGTTCTGTGGCTGCCTCAATCAGGCGCCGATTGGGATGATATTCATGATTTTTGACAGTAATGATTCCGATGTTCATAACAGTGGCTCAGTGTATTGTCGGCACAAAAAGGGGGGGATCAATCCTCAATCATCCATTCCGGCATCCATACACCCACTTCTTTGCCTAACTTCTTACTGTAGAAGGTGGCCACCTGCCGGGTCCGGTTGCGCAAGGCCATCTTCTGGGCGGCTACATTGTCCGAACTGATAATCGAAAAAAGTTTTATATCACCCACCCTTTCAGTCAGACCTTCCAAAAGCTTCGCCCCGATTCCCATGCCCCGGTATTCGGGACGGACCGAGGTATAACCTCGTTCCAAATAGTTGCCCAGATCCAGTCCGGACTGCCGGTTGACTGCCTCCACATATTCCGCCCTGGGTCGTTTGAGGCTGGAGTTCCCAACAATAACTCCGTGTTCCATGGCATAGCCTATTAGAAAAGCCCGTTCCAGATTATATCTGACCAATGCCGTATCTACCGATCCTCCGGCCTCTATTATGAGACAAATTTCATCTAAATATCCCGGCGGCAGGTCCCGTGGCTTAACAAAATAGTAGACGATGTTCTTTCCCATGGCGTAGACAGCCAACCCTTTATCCCGTATCCGCCATCGCAATAATTTTTTGGCGCCATATCTATTTAGATAAAGCAGCAGGTGAAGCGGGTCGTTCAGAAGGTGCCAGAATGGTCGGCCAGGTAACTTAGAGACCTGCGTATAGGCCACCGACGTTCCTGGCTTTTCCAAAGGGCTTAAAGAGGATGCGTTTGAAGACCGGGAGTAGCCCCAGGAATGGACGATATTTGGGTTGGCTGTCATAAACTCCAAAAGTTCTTTATCAAGGTCGGTTTCCGATCGAACCGGCATGATCACGTGATTCCAAATGCCAGCCTTGGAAGCACTCCATAAACGTCGGGTCAGGAATTTAAGTTGACCGGAGGGATTGCGCCACTGAATGAGTCTTACACCGGCTTGATAGGCGCTATTCATGGCCTCAAAATCGGAGGATTCATCCAGTAAACATGACAGCCCTATAAAAAAAGGTGCTTTTGTTACCACCTTCTTATCGGCCCGGTTCATCATATGGATTGGTTTCAGGCGGTGGTCAATACTTAGCAATCCCTCTGTGTTAAAGGATTGTTGGTATTTCTCCAGATCAGCCCAAAAGAGTGAAGGCGACATTAAATCGGACTCGGCGTCCTTCGTCATTTGAAGAGGCAACACTAAGACCGGAACCAGATATTCTTTCAATGGCAAGGCGCTAAAGTCCGGAGTCGTCTTATATTCTTGAGAAATACTTCCCGACAGTTTTCGAATCAAGGCTAACAATGGTTCCGGATCGGTTTCAGGAATCAGGGTGTTGCCATATTCTTCAGCGCTCGCCAATATCTGAAGATCACCCACCAAGGCCACATGCAATTCGGGATTCCGTTTTTTGCTGAAACGGGCCATGGTCAGAGCCGCCGGCAATTGGTCCGGTCCAGATACACACAAAATCAAAAGCCTTGGTTTCGAATTTCTGAGCCTGGAAGCAAGTCCGCTTCGACAGAGAGACAGAAATGGGTTGGTATCGGAATCATCGATAAACTCCTCGGCTTGAGGCCAGTCTTTAACACCAGGGTTGTAGAAACGGCTCCATTGTATGTGGGATGGGTAATAGGCCAAGGAGGCTAAGCTCATCAGAGCATCGACGTTTCTAAGGGCTTCTAAACAAAGTTCGGGACGGAAAAATTTCTCTGTTCTGAGAACTTCCAAATCGCCACCAACGTTGGCGATCTTATGCGCCCACTTTTTAGGATCTGTCGCCAAATCAGCCAATAAAGAAGCGGTTTCAGGGCCAGCCTTCTCAAATACGCCCTGCTTTTCTCTTTTATCAGCCAAACCGACGAAACGGCGCAGCTTTTTCGAAGTCAAAAGATGGTTCAGAAAGAAGTCCAGGTTGGCATCATACTGTTCCAGAGAAAGGCCCTTGCCGATGAGATACGGCGCCGTTCGGGCCAGAGACCATGGAGGTATGGACGGACTGGCAACCGGTGGGTGAACCAGGAGAATATGAATCGTTTCCAGGTTGTTCATGGAAATACATGCCTTCTACTTTCTCAATTAAGGTGAACGGTTATCTTTTTTCTGAAAAAGAATAAAAAAATTGCAGTTGGGTGTCAATTATAAATTGAGCCAAATTTTATTCGGGTTGGGAAAAACTGTTAATGAATTCTGTCGCCATTGGAGTCAAGTAAGAAATTTGTACCGAATGCACATAGTAATCATCCTGACGGATCACATTTATAATTTTTACATACATATAAACCTTCTCATCGGTTTCCTCGCCGATAAAATCGATCCGCACCTCCTGGAGAGGAGCGATTTCCTCGGCGCCCTTCAATGTCGCCCATAGGCTCGAAAAGTGCGTCAGTTCTCCAACAATGGTCGTTGATACCGCCTTTTTGTCTTTCATTCGGTTTAGCGTTACCAAAATCGGTGTCTTTAAAGGGGTCGCCTCTCCTGACACATCCGGGAGCATTAAGTTGTAGGGGGCTTTCATGCCGATCACATCATATAGATCGATATCATCTTCCACGCCCTTAAATCTTACAGGCCGAACGGAACGGACGATTACCAAATCTTTAATCTGCCCGTACGTCGATGGGGTAATCAAAACTTGGCCCCCAATGGTCGCCCCCTCCACCCGTGATGCCAAATTGATATTGTGCCCAACAACACCATATTTTGCGCGTTCTTTGCTGCCGATATTTCCGACTATGACCTCCCCCGTGTTGATGCCGATACCCATATGGAGAGGAGGAAGGCCCTTTTCTTTGTTTTTGCGGTTTACTTCTTCCATACCCAGCTGCATGGCCAATGCACAGGCCACTGCCCGGGCCGGGCTGTCTCCATATTTGACCGGTGCACCGAAAAACGTCAGTATGGAATCGCCGATAAACTCATTGATGGTACCTTTGTATTGGCCGATGATCTTGGACATTTGGCTTAAATAACTGTTAAGAACTTCGATAACCTGATCAGGGTTTAAATGTTCACAAAGGGGGGTAAATCCCCGCAGGTCACTGAGCATAATCGTTACTTCCCTGATTTCACCGCCCAATTTAAGACCGTCCGATGTGTCCAAAAGTTCTTCCACCACTTCTTTGGTGACATACCGGCCGAAGGTGTCCCGAATAAAATCCCTTTGGCGCAATCCTTCCATCATCTCATTGAATGCTGCAGTTAACTGCCCAATCTCGTCACGACTTTTTACTTCTATTGAATCACGGTAAGGCCCTTCTTCGGCCACTTGAACCGCGGAATTCATCAGGTCAATAATGGGTCGGGAAATACGTCGGGTAACCACAACTAACAAAAGTAAAAGTGCCATAATCAGCGAAATATTCAGTGCCGCCAACTGAAGCGTTAACTGATTGAGGGGTTTTAAGACCGTCTTGGCCGGAACACTTAATACAAAGCAGATGGGGGCCCCATTAACGCGATGAAATCCGATATACCGCTTTTCATTCAAGTAATTGCCCAGATATTGTTTGTATTGAATTTCCGTTTGTTTAATATCCTCGGACAACTGCTTATCTAATTCAACACCGGTAATGCCGATATCCAACCCGATCATGCTTTTGTCCGTGTGAAGCAAGACCACGGCGTTGGCGTCAACCAATATATTATCTCCACCTTCAAGAACAGGAAAGTGAGTCATCAGATTTTGAGAGGCTAAAGCGATATCTACATCCACTCCGAGAACGCCCATCAATCCGCCGGCATGATTGACAACTTTATGGTATAAGGTGATGGTGGGACGTCCGGTGCTGGCATCCAGATAAGGAGCTGTAATACCATGTAGAACACCGGGAAGTTGCTGTAATGCATATAGGTACCACGGTCTTTTTCGGGGATCGAAATCTTCAGGCAGCAATGTTGTTTTTGCTCGAATAAATTTCCCGTCAGGAAATCCCATGAATACCGATGTCACCGCTCTACCGAGAAGATCTTTGGTCTCAACAAACAACCGGTGCCGCTCCGAATCATTTTTCTCTTCCAAACTTTCGGTGATTGCCATTATCTTAAGTGTGGATTGAATCTGAACGATTCGAGTTGAAATCCGTTCAGCTGAGGCCCGGAGGAAATTTTGCCCGGAGATCTTCATCTGATCGATTAGAAGTTTATGCACCAGCAGATAGCTTGACAACGACAACACCGATAATATGAATACAACCGGGATGATAATAAAAACAAAAAACTTGCCGGTAAGGGTTTTCATCACTTAAATTCTCCGGATCTTTCTGCAGCATGCCGTCGGAATTTTCTTTTTTGAGCGGACTATCCGCCCGACTCACAGGCGAGAGGGTTGCGGGCAGACGTTATATTAAATATCGAGCCGATTTCTTAGCGGCTGTCCATTTAATCGAAATATCACCAAAAATCATGAAAAACGCAAGGAAAATAAGTAATACTGATAAAAATAATCATCACCAAATGGAAACACGGTATTAAAGCACAATCAAAATCAAAGAGCCAGTTTTCACAATGTTTTCACAAAACTGTTTGACTTAAAAGGCATAAATTAATAAACGTTAGAAAGTTCTCAGTAAAGCGGCACAAAAAATTGACCCTAATTAATTCATGGTGTTGCAATGAGCAGAGTATCCATAATATCGAAAAATCTTTCTAGCATATGTATCATCTTCGTTTTAAGTAGCATCTTTTTTTCTGTTTCTGTCTTTGCTTTCCAAAAAACATTTACCAACACTTTGGGAATGGAATTTGTCCTGATACCATCAGGAACTTTCACCATGGGAAGCCCACCCAACGAACCCTATCGAGGTAGATCTGAAGTCCGGCACCAGGTTACCATCAGCAAATCTTTCTACATGCAGACCACTGAAGTTACGGTGAAACAATGGCATTCCATTATGGGCCGACGAATGATGGTATCTAAAAAAGGTGCGGACAACATGCCGGTGACCCGGGTTTCATGGTTCGATTGTATGAAATTCATCAAGCGGTTGAATCAACTGGGAAAAGAAAGATATCGCCTTCCCCACAGAGGCGGAATGGGAATATGCGGCCAGGGCCGGAACAACCACCGCCTATAATTGGGGAGACACCATCGACTGTGAAAAGGCGATGTATGGAAACAATAGCCTGAAATATGATGTTTGCAAGATTTACATTAAATCCATAGGATTACAGATTGATCGGCCCGCACCCGTAAAAACTTACCGGCCCAGTCCCTGGGGATTGTATGACTTGCACGGCAATGTTTGGGAATGGTGTATGGACCGGTTTGGAGATTACGAAAAAAATCCCGTAACCGACCCCAAAGGTCCTGCTTCAGGAACAATGCGAATACGCCGTGGCGGCAGCTGGTTTAAATACGACTACTCATGCCGGTCGGCCAACCGGTCTTTTGGGCACCCGTCGACCCGGTATAAAACCACAGGTTTCAGACTGGTTAGAGTGGTTCAGTGATCTGATTACATCGAAACCAGTTTAATCCTTTTTGTGCCGGATTTTTCTGACACCTTTGAAAATCATGAAAAACCGACAGAACCCACTATTTTTGAACTGCAGAATATCGAACAATGGACGATGAGCTTTGATCATCCGTGAAGAAAGCAATTTTGAGAGCGTAGATGCTGAAACTTATCGGTAAATGGCTGAATATTTATGAAGATGAAATCGGACTTTTTTTGTGGTCCATGATTCTTCTTTTTTTGATCCGAAGTTCTGGTATTATTTTCAATAACTTTGCGGAAACAGCCTTTCTCAAGCGTTTTGGTGTGGAGTACTTGCCCATTGTTTATATGCTTAACTCCATAACCACTTTTATTATCATGGGAGTGATAGCCGGTGTTATGGCCAGACTCCCAGGTGTACGCCTATTATCCTATCTTCTTGTGTTTTGCGGTACATCGGTAGCGGGGCTCCGCTTTTTAATTCCTTTCGGTTTTGATCTCCTCTATCCATTACTGTTTATGTTAAAGTCCCAGTATGAAATCTTGCTTGGGCTCTTATTCTGGAATCTCGCCAATGATCTTTTTAATACTAGACAGTCAAAACGACTGTTTCCGTTAATCACGGCAGGCGGAGTTCTCGGTGACATCATAGGAAGCTTCGGAACCCCAATAATGGCAAGAATAATATCTATGGACAATTTGTTGCTGATCTATCTGGGGATTACAATGCTGGGCGCTATAACCGTCAAAGGTTTAGGGTCTCGTTTCCCTACGATCCTTCTCTCTGACAAAAGAACCATAACGGCCAAGAAAAGCAAATCACGGACGGGTATCATTGAGGAAATCAAAAAAATAATTCCGCTTATTAAGGAGTCCACGCTGGTAAAGATCCTCATTTTGTTAACTTTTTTGCCCAATGTAATTGTTCCTATAATGAATTACCAATTTAATTTTGCCGTTAACGAACAGTTCGCCACTGAAAGCGGGATGATTGCTTTTTTCAGCTATTTCCGTGGCTTTATGAACGTCATCAGCCTCTTTTTACTCCTGTTTGTTAGTCGAGCATATGGACGTTTGGGCCTGCCCGTGATTCTCATGTTTCATCCATTCAATTACATACTGGCATTATTGGCCTTTTTACTCCGTTTTGATATTTTTTCGGCTATGTATGCAAGAATGTCCACCAATATCTTGAGGACAACTTTCAATAAGCCTGCCACAGCCGTGTTAATGGGACTTTTTCCCGAATCTCACCGTGCCGTAATGAGGGCTTTTTTAAGGGGAACGGTTGTACGGATCGGCCTTTTGATAAGCTCAGGCATCATTTTGATTTCTGAAAGTTTCTTCCATCCTAGATACCTTTCCCTTGTGGCGATTCCAGTAGTATTCGCATGGATTATTACTGCCTTTTCCCTTAAAAGGTCTTACTCGAAGATCTTGCTAAACCTGATATCCACGGATATGCTTGATTTAAAGGCTCTGGAGGAGGCAGACATGGAACAACTTTTCAGCGGGGGGAAAATAGAGTCACAGCTGGTTCAGGCGTTTCTCGACGCCCGAGGGAATCGTTCCCTTTGGTATGCCCGACTGCTTAAATCCCTGGGAATAAAAAATCTAGATCAACACCTTTTGACAGCGCTGAGATATCAGAAGGGTACCGCCAGGGCAGATCTTTTAGAATTTCTGTCTCCCCAGGCTGGGAAAGAAGCCGCTGATATGTTGGTGGGTCTGGCAGCATCTGAAAAAAATCCGGATATTATCGCAGCCGCTGTTAAAGCTGTAAACCGGCTTGACATTGAATCTTCTGCCGTATTCGATTATGAACCCTTTCTCAACAGTAAACATCCTGAAATTAAAGCCCATGCACTGATAGGACTCTATCACCGAACACCGGAAAAATACGGTTCGACCATCGCTTCCTGGCTCCATTCAGAGGATTTGGCCCAGAGGAAGGCAGGCATCATCGCTGCCGGCGGATCAGAGAATATTTCTTTTTCCGACCGTCTTAAAGAAATGTTGGCCTACAAAGAAAATGAGCAGGTTTTGCCTTTTATTTTGAATGGGCTTTATGAACTAGGGACAACAGATCTTAATGAACTGGCTCTACCATACCTTTTATATAATACAAAGGGGGTTCGTCAGGCAGCACTAGCGGTCATTGAGATCTCTAGCGACGAGCTTTTAAGAAAAACCATTTTTATGATGGGCGATTCCGAGGAAGATATATGCGAACTTGCCAAAAAAAAGATTGAAATAGCCCCACATCAAAATACTCAACTGCTGGTTGAATCGCTGGCCATCCCCAACCGTAAGGTGAGAAAGAGCATATTTGATTTGCTGGAATCTTTGAATATTAAAGATCTGGATATTTTCCGGTTCGCCCAAAATCAGATCCAGGACAGTTATCAATACCTGTCGGATGCCGTAAGTCTTGAAGCCTTTCCTGAAAACGATTCACGGAACCTTCTCATCGAACATCTGAACCAAAAAATGCTGCTCAGGATCGAAAACGTTCTTCATGTTCTGGCCCTTCAGGACACCTCGGGAGAAATGAAAGTTATATACAGGGGAATATTCTCTTCGGATTCCCGTAAACGTGCAAACGCCATGGAAGCCCTTGAAAATAATATGGACAGACGCCTGCTTAAAGAAATGATTCCTTTGATGGAAAGTTCTTCTCCCCAGGAAAGCCTTAATATCGGAAAAAAGAACTTTGATCTCATGGGCTTAGATTCCGGAGAAAAAATATTTATTTCTCACCTGGTTACCTATAAGGATTGGGTCACCGTGGCACTGACCCTGGATTTGATACAAAACCATGAACCTGAACAGCTCGATTCCCATATCATATCTGAATTTATCACATCTGAAAATAAATACATCCGGAGGACAGCACAAAAAATTGTCGATCAAGAATTAGAAAAAGGAGAACCACATGACGGATGACGCCACGATTTCTGAAAAAATCATGCTTTTGAAGGGCATTGAATTGTTTGAAAGTCTGTCCGTTGGAGAACTTGCCGCCATCGCATCCGTAGTTGAGGAGATCGATTACCCGGTTGATGAAATTATTATCAAAGAAGGTAGCGCCGGAGACACTTTGTACCTGATGATTGAAGGCGAGGTGTCGGTGATTAAAGATTTGGGAGAAATCAATGAGATTGAAATCGATCGAATGACAGACGGCGAATACTTTGGAGAGATGGCCCTCTTTGAAGATACGGTACGATCGGTGAGCATCCGAACGGAAAAACCGTCCGCTTTTATGGTGCTGTATAAACAGGAATTCAAAGAAATCGTCCGGGAGTATCCTCAGATCGCTCTGGAGATCTGCAAGGTTTTAAGTGGTCGCATTCGCAAACTTCACCAAAAAATTGAAGCTCGAGATTTTTGTAAAGAAGATGCTTCATGAAATACAAAGAAATATCGTTAAACATCTAACCCGGACAAACCCCGCAAACGGGACAGGCCGGTTATACCGAAGCGGAAATCCCGATTTATCGGGGAACCAAAAATATTTGCCACAAAGACACTAAGACCCGCCCGCCTCGCCTAAGGCGAAGCCGATGGCGGGCAGGCACAAAGGATATATTTATTATTCTTTCTTTGTGCCCTGGTGCCTTAGTGGCAGAATGGAAAAAGTTTTGTCAAAAAACGCACAAAATTAAATTTTAAGTAAAAAGGTGGAGAAGATGAAAATAGCCTTTATGATGGACAGATTGGAATCCATCGAACCGATATGGGAAACCACCAGTTACCTGATGTACGAGTGCAATCAGCGGGGGCATACGGTTTATTTCTTAGAGCCTCATGATATTTATATCCGCGGGGGCGAGGTTGTCGCCAGGATGCGAAATATCACCGTCACACCGGATCTTTCCATGAAAAAATACTGGCGATCCACAATAAACTGTCTGAAAAAGGATGAACTCATATTTGAAACCGTGACCGAACTCGATGTATTGTTCTTGAGAAAAAATCCTCCCCTCAATTACCAGGCCATCGAATTCCTTTCACCCATCAATGACCAGGTCTTTATGATCAATGCCACCAGCGGACAGATTGTCGGCAACAGCAAATTATATACCCTGAATTTTCCGGACATCATTCCGATGACACATGTATCCAGAGATCCAAATAGACTAAAAAAAATCATTGACGATTTCGGGGGGGCCATGGTGATCAAACCCTTGCAAAGATTCGGTGGTGAAGGTGTTATCAAAGTTAGTACAAAGGACCAGGAAAATTTGAATTCTCTGATCAATTATTATGTTAAAGGGTACGAAAATTATCCGGAACGTGAAGCGATTATGGTGCAGGAATTTTTGGAAATCGTAAAAGAAGAAGGGGATATCAGGATATTGCTTTTAAATGGGGAAATTCTGGGCGCCATGCGGCGTAAACCCAAAAAAGGAGATTTCAGAACCAATGTTCACGCCGGTGGTCATGTATTCAAACATGAAGTGACGGATCGGGAAAAAGAAATCTGCCGGGCAATCAAAAGCCGTCTGATTAAAGACGGCCTCTATTTTGTGGGGAATTGACGTAATCGGAGACAAGCTGGCGGAAATCAACTGTGTCAGCCCGGGAGGCATACCCCGTATCAATCGACTGGACAGTGTAAAACTGGAAGTCAAAGTCATAGATTTCGTGGAACAAAAAGCAATTCAAATGAAAGCTCTAGTTTCGAACCCTTAATTTTTTAGGTAAAATTATATGAATGCGATCGTTAAACTGAAAAAAGCAGCATGAGCCTGGATATGGTGACGGTACTTGAAACGTAAACTTCTATTGTTTATTCACATTTTTATCATTTTATTATTGCCGCTTTCCTGTGGAAAGCAGCCGGATCATCACTTTCTAAAAATAGGGCTGCATGAAGAACCCAAGACCTTGAATATCTGGCTGGCCAGTGACGCCAATTCCAAAAAAATCCTGTCGCTTATTTATCAGCCGTTATATCTGCGGGATCCTGAAACACTCACCCTGATTCCCTGGCTTGCCGACGGTGAACCGAAGTATCATCCGGATACAATTTCATATACCGTCCGCCTCAAACAGGCAAAGTGGTCGGACGGATCGGATGTAACATCAAAGGATGTGGCCTTTACCGCCAACCTCATAAAAGAATTCAGGGTTCCTCGATATTATTCCAGTTGGAAATTTATCAAAAAAATAGAAACACCGGACAAACACACTGTCCGGTTCTATCTTGAGGAACCGAAAGCCATATTTTTGACCCGAACGCTGACGTCATCGATTGTTTCAACAAAAGAATGGGCAAACATTACACAGGCCGCCAGAATCAAACAAAAACCACTGAAAGCCCTGATCAATCACAAAATTGAAAAACCGGTCGGGTGCGGTCCCTTTGTTCTAAAAAAATGGCGGCGGGGAACTTATGTTCATCTTCAAAAAAACAGGTTTTTTTTCGGCCTTCATCAGGACATCGGCGGTCGAATTCTCGGCCCGTATGTGAATGACCTTCTTTTCAAAGTTTACGGAACCGCTGATGTTGCCGTACTGGCCCTGAAAAAGGGGAGTATCGATATGTTCTGGTGGGGAATTCAACCCGGATATATCGATGACTTAAAGCGGCAGAAAGACATCCAGATATTTCATAGTAAAAAGAGCGCTGTGTATTTTATGGGCTTTAACCTGAGAACACTGCCGTTCAGCGATGTCAGTCTGAGGCGGGCGGTGGCCGTCCTGGTTGACAAGGAGTTTATCATTTCTCGCATCCTCCAGAAATACGGTACCCGTATGGACTCTATCATCCCGCCGGGGAATCGATACTGGTTTTGTTCGGATGTCTCCCGCTACGGAGAAGGCATGGATCGAGACGATCGCATTAAAAAAGCCTATCATATCCTTTACACGGCCGGATATACTTGGGAAGAACCTCCCGTTGATGAGAGCGGTAAAGTGGTTCCTGGTAAAGGGATACGGATGCCCGGCGGTCAACTGATGAAAAAAATCACGATCTTAACGCCACCGGCAGATTATGATCCCCACCGGGCTATGAGCGGTATGATGATACAGGAATGGCTGAAGGCTTTGGGCATAACGGCGCTTTCCCGACCCATGGCCTTTGGGGCTCTGCTTACACAGGTTAAAGGGCGGCATGAATTTGATGCCTTTATCCTGGGATATGGAAGGCTGTCCATGGATCCCGATTATTTGAGAAATTTTTTCCATTCCGCCAACGACAGACAACGGGGCTGGAACATGAGCGGATATAACAATCCCGAGTTCGACCGTATCGCCGAAAAATCTGCAAGTGAGATGAACCGAGAACAGCGCAGAAAACTGATTTTGAAGATGCAGAAGATCATCATAACGGATGTTCCGTATATCCCTATTTATAATCCGGCACTCCTTGAAGCGGTACGCAAAGATACATTCAGCGGTTGGGTGGAAACCTTGGATGGAATTGGAAATATCTGGTCCTTTTGCCTGGTCAAACAAAATGATACAATATCTCGATAAATTTTGAAGAATTGGATTCAATAATATAAAACACCTGAAACGCGCATGTAGCTGAACTTAATCCGGAATTATTTTAATGGAAGTCCGAAAATTTGTCTTTAAAAGACTGATCGAGATATTCGTCATTTTCTTTGTGATCTTGACGGTACTTTTTTTGCTGTTCCGCTTAGCGCCCGGCGACCCGGTCACCCGGATGGTCGACCCGACTATGACCCCGGAAGATGCGGCGCATTTAATTGCCCAACTGGGGCTCGATCAACCGATCTGGCTACAGTATATTTATTATCTCAAAAACTTCTTAACCGGAAATTTCGGAATTTCTTTTCATTACGGCGTATCGGTGTTCTCGATTATTTTGAACCGGCTTCCAAACACCATCCTCTTGTTTACCACTTCTATATTTCTTTCCGCGTTTGTCGGTATTTTTTTGGGCAAAATCGCATCCTGGAACAAAGGAAAAAAAATCGATACCTGGATGACCCTGGGAGCGCTGGTTTGCCATACCCTTTTTCTACCGTGGCTGGCTTTAATTATGATCTGGATTTTTGGATTTAAAATCGGATGGTTCCCCTTGAACGGCATGATTTCACCGGAGATATGGATAGATCCGTCATCCGGATTCTGGTTGAAATCCCTGGATGTGGCGCATCATATGGTTTTGCCGCTGGCCACTCTATTTTTTATTCATTTTGGAAGTTACTTGCTCCTGATGCGCAGCAGCATGCTGGATACACTTAAAGAAGACTATATTTTAACGGCAAGGGCCAAGGGACTCGAAGAAAAGGTGATTCGAAACCGACATGCAGCACCCAATGCGGCGCTGCCCGTGGTTACCAGCATAGGAATCAGCCTGGCATTTTCACTCAGCGGCGGCGCCCTTACGGAAACGGTGTTCAGCTGGCCGGGGATCGGGCGAGAGCTGGTCTTTGCCGTCAGCAACAGTGATTATCCTTTGGCCCAGGGCTCCTTTTTATTGATCGCCATCGTGGTTCTGATTGCCAACCTGGTGGTGGATGTTCTTTACGCCTACCTGGATCCAAGGATCAAGTATTGACAGGAAAACCGATGATAGTGAAACGATCGACGCAAACATCAAATATCAGCGCAAAACCTTCCAAGAAGTTCCCGATCATCGAGCGTTTGAAGGAAGGCTGGGGGGTTTATAAAGAGAACCTGATTGGGAAAATAGGTCTGACCCTGCTGGTCATTTTTGCGCTGATGGCTGTATCCAGTTTTTTTACGCCATTAATCGATCCCATGTACCATCCCATGACCGGAGTAGATCCGCAAATTTCCCATTCCACAGGACCGAGCTGGCGTCACTGGCTGGGAACGGACTTTATCGGCCGCGATATTCTGTGCCAGCTTTTGGCCGGTTCCCGCATTGCGTTTATGGTCGGGATCTCCGCAGCATTCATGAGCATATTCCTCGGCACGATCATTGGCATGATTGCCGGCTATGCAGGTAAAATCACAGACACACTCCTTATGCGCCTGGCGGATATGATTATGGTGATGCCGACCCTGCTGGTGGTGCTGATTTTGTCGTCATTGTTCGGACAGTTAAATATCTGGACGATTGTTCTGCTTATAGCCCTGTTTCGCTGGCCGGGAGTTTCGCGGGTTATCCGGGCCCAGACACTCTCTTTAAAGGAACGGCCGTTCATCGAAGCTGCCAAAGTGACCGGGGCCTCCCATTTTCGAATCATTTTCCGTCACATTATGCCCAATGTTCTCCCACTGTCACTGTTGTACATGACGTTTCGTGTCACTTCGGCCATAATTATAGAGGCAGCACTGGCATTTCTGGGGTTCGGAGATCCGAGCACCGTCAGCTGGGGCATGATGCTGCAATGGGTATGGAAAACCGGACACATGTTTCAGGCGCCTTACTGGCTGCTGCCTCCCGGCATCTGTATTTCATTGCTTACCCTTTCATTTTATATGCTGGGCCGTGCCATGGAGGAAGTGCTTGATCCCAGGCTTCGAAAGGAGATTGCACAAGAATAGAATGGCTCTGTTGACGGTTGAAAATTTAAGTGTCGGGTACCATACTCGAAAAGGTTTCCTAAAATCGGTACGGGGAGTCTCCTTTGCGCTGGCTGAGGGCAAATCCCTCGGCCTTGTCGGAGAATCGGGCTGCGGCAAAACAACCATTGGTATGTCATTAATGAGATTGCTCCCCGAAAATGCCGCTGTCACCGACGGGAGGATTCTGTTTGAAGGTAAAGATTTGCTTAAGCTGTCGAAAAAGGAGATACGGCAGGTTCGTTGGAAAAAGATTGCGATGATTTTTCAAGCGGCCATGAATGCCTTGAATCCGGTCCATAGGGTCAGTGAGCAGATTGCAGAGGCTATTTTGGCGCACGATGCCGATATATCTGAAGAAGCCGCCATGAAACAGGTTGAAAGCCTCTTTCAGGTGGTGGGGATCCCGCCGGAACGCATGAGAGACTATCCGCATCAATACAGCGGCGGCATGAAACAGCGTGCCATTATTGCCATGGCGCTGTCCTGCAATCCGTCTCTGATCATTGCAGACGAGCCCACCACCGCCCTGGACGTCATTGTCCAGGATCAGATTTTAAACGCCATCAAGGATTTTCAAAATAAACTGAATATTAGTCTGATATTTATATCTCACGATATCGCAGTCGTAGCAGATGTCTGTGACAGTATCGGCATTATGTTTGCCGGCCAGCTGGTGGAATATGGTAACGTGAAAGAAGTTTTTCATGCGCCGATGCATCCGTATACCCGATCACTGCTGGCGTCGTACCTGACGTTGGACAAAGATATCGTTCAATTAAACTCTAATATAGGTGAAACTCCGGACCTCGTTAATCCAATACCCGGATGTTGTTTTTCCGAGCGATGCATCGTTTCAGAAGCCGCTTGCAGTCTCAACACCCCTGAATGGGTAGAGATTTCACCGACTCACAAGGCCCTTTGCTACCAATGCAAATGAAAAAGATTCTATAATGAAAGATCCAAACAAAGTTATCGTACAGCTGGAACGAATCTCTAAGACGTTCCGAACGAGGGCTTCTTTTTTAAAAGGAGACCCAAAAGAGATTGTGGCACTCAACCGGGTCTCTTTTGAGATACGCAGAGGTGAAATTTTTGGTCTGGTTGGTGAAAGCGGCAGCGGCAAAACAACGACCGGCCGTCTCATCGTAAAGCTGGAAGAGCCGGACCATGGAAAATTGTTGTTAGACGGAAATGACATTACCAAAATCAAAGGAAAGACCTTGAAAGATTTTCGCAGGAAGGTACAGATGATTTTTCAGGATCCCTATCAGTCTCTGAATCCTTATCTTTCCGTGTACGACAGCGTTTCTGAGCCCCTGGTCGTCCACAACGTGGGCAATTCTGAAACCCGCAAGGATATGGTCCGGCAGAGTTTGAATTCTGTAGGCCTTGCCCCTCCGGACGAATTCTTTTACCGCTACCCCCATCAGATGAGCGGTGGTCAGCGACAGCGAGTCGCCATTGCCCGGGCCATGGTCCTGAAACCGGAGTTCGTCGTCGCAGATGAGCCCACATCCATGCTCGATGCGTCATTAGCGATTCATATTTTTAATATTTTGTCTGAGATGCGGAAGAAACTGAACGTCACCTTCCTTTTTATCACCCACAGCCTGGCAGCCGCACGCTATCTATGTGACCGTATTGCAGTCATTTATAAAGGCGAGATGGTCGAGACAGGGTCTGCAGAGGATATTATCCAAAATCCCCAACACCCGTATACCCAGGCACTTATCAAGGCTCACCCTCGATTCCGGCATTAGTGATAAAGAAAAAAATTGTCCATGGAACGGTTTGACAAATAAACTCCCCGACACCCAAGTTAGGGGCTTCGCCCCAATTGGAATGATGGAATGCTGGAATAATGGAATAATGGGTTCTGAGATAATGCAATGTTGGGTTAATGGTAGAATTTGTGTTGACGATAAAACTAAAAATGGATAATATCCTTTTTAAAACCAACCTTCCAGTATTCCACTATTCCATTATTCCATATTCGAGGCAAGCGTTCAAGCCTCAAAAAATGTCCTATATTTTCATTAAGTTGTAGAATTTCCGAGACGTTAAATCATCTAAACACCGCTATGAAGCATCTTTCATCCATCGATCCAGGATGTCCCTGTCTTTTTGATCGATGGCGGTGATCTGAAGCCGATGGACTGTTTTCCCCGCTCTTTCTTCAACGGACAGTACCTTTGCATAAATATCTTCAAAACAGTGGGCATCCACACAAAAATCGAAGACCAGCTTGATATCGGTAAAGGGTATCAGCGGCGGCATAATCGATGCGGTAATCGAATTCTCACTCAACATGAGGGTCTCCCCCGACAGGGAGCGGTTCGATATTTTTTTATCTTCCACTTTCCAGCACCTAAAAGCCAGGTTCATGGGAACTCCCGCCTCAACGACATCCCGCACTTTTAGTTCAAGATTATAGGGCGGTCCAATTTGTTTTACGGAATAGGCCACCAGAGGTCGCTTGACGCCTTTCATCATAAATGCCTGGGGATCTTCACAGGTAACCAATTCCTTGATCAGGTTGTAAGTCGATTCTCCAATGAGAACCTGTCCGCCGACAGTATTCGACTCTATGCGCGCCGCATTATTCACGGCCGAGCCCACAACAGCATATTTCATCCTCACTTCGGAACCAATATTGCCGACCACCACACTGCCGGTGTTGATACCGATGCCCATTTCAAAGGGAGGGTGGCCCTCACGGATAAATGTGTTGTTCAGATCGTCCAGTGCATGCTGCATGGCAACGGCGCAGGCAACCGCGCGCTCGGGATCTGTTTCGTTTTTTTCAGGAACCCCGAAAACGCCAAGGATCGAATCGCCGATAATCTCATCGATGATGCCGTCGTAATATAGAATTATCTTGGACATGCGCTCAAGATACCTGTTCAGAAGCTGGACCATGATTTCCGGATCCAGGGTCTCAGACAGGGCGGTGAAACCGCGAATGTCCGACATCAGAATTGTAACGGTTCTTCTTCGGCCGCCGATTTTATGCCCTTCAGGGGATTCCAGAATGTTATCAACAACCTTCTTTGAAAGGTATCGGCCGAACATATCTCGAATAAAATTTACCAGGCGCAAACGTTCTTCAGAGACTTTGAGTAGGGCGGCCAGCATCTCTTTTCGTGTTGCGACAATCTCTTTGATCTCCAGGGGAGTATCTTCCGCCATATTCACATTGAACTCAGTAAAATCACTCTCCTTCAAACGCCGATTCGAAGCGGAAATGGTCTCAAGGGGCAGGATGATTTTTCTATTGAGAAACTTCCGAAAGGTCACCATGACAAAAAGAATAATAATGGCAATAAGCAGGGAGATCCTTACGGCATACCAGAACAGGTCCACCGGTTGTGCATGGTGATCCGTCAGATATCTATACAACAGAGACCATACCAGCAAAATGCTTTCAATGATCAGAATGCGCCAAAAAATCCCTTTTAAAAGAATTTTCCGAACGCCTTCCCTTGTGTCGTTTGTTGATTTAACCCTATTTTTTTTGTCTGCTGTTTTTTTCAACGAGCACCTGTTTTGAAATGTTTTTTGAATAAAAGCTTATGTTGATCCTGCCTATTTTTTTCCCAGATACACCAGACAGACTCCCGCAAGCATCAGCACAAACCCAAATCGTTGCAGGGCCTTATCCGGCATTTCAAGAACCTTTTCTATAATAAACTTCATTTTTTCAGGAAATGCAAAATACGGAAGTCCTTCCACAACCATCACCATACCGATGACGCAAATAAAAAATTTCATTGAATTACTCTTTCGACTCAAACGACGTCTCTAAATTTAAAATCAATAACCTCATTAATTCGCTTGAAATCATCAATATTTCGGGAGATTACCGTCGCACCGATCTGGCGAGCCATCAGAGCGATACAAACATCGTTATATCCTCTCGGGTTATTCGGATCGAGTTTTCCGGAAAAACGAAGTTTATTACAAACACGACCAATCAATATTTGAGTAGATGGGTTCGGTTGCACCAGTCGGCCCATTTTAACAAATTTGTTGCCAAAGCGAATTAAGTGCTTTACTTCTGATCTACCTTTAGCGCCTAACCACAGCTCATGAAGCACGGGATGAACCAGATACATCACCTTATGAAATCCACTGATCTCATCCTTATAGATACCATAATTAAAGATGCCGATATAAATATTGGTGTCAAATACAACTTTTTCCTGCAAGTTTTAGACCTCCTCAAAATTAAAACTTCCGGCATCTATCAGGGTTACTTCAGCCAACTGAATGTCGGTATCAAATTGTTTGAGAACGGCATTGATGGCTTCCTTCTCTGATTTTGTATTTAATGCAATTTTGATGCGATTGATTTGCTCCTGATCAAGCTCAACAGTTTTCTTTACAAGTGCCATAATTATCTCCCATATTAGCCATTTAATACTTATGTTTTTTATGTTATAAATGTAATACAAAATTCCCCTGTTGTCAATGCATTTTTTGCGACTTCGACTTTTTACGAGACCATCAAATTTGGCTTGACTATTTTATTGTGATCATACAAAATTCGACAAAATAGCCGTGTGGCGGAAATCCCGATGTATCGGGGAAACAAAAAGTTTTTTATCACGAAAGTAAATATCCTGGTCCAGAGGGCCAGGCTTTGGGTTACCCCTGGAAGGGGCTGTTTCCCTGAAAGCCAGACAAGTTAAAAGTGATCTAAAATGCCTATTTATCCCGTATTAAACGGGGAAGTTATGGAGTCGCTTTCAGCCGTCGTAGCCATAGGCTACTATGGCGAAGTCGGCTCGCTCTCTCCGAGCTGTAGGACTCCGTCTCGTAGAGACTACGCCTCGGAGAGCTCTACGAGCCGGAAGCCGCTGATTTTATATAATTGATAGAATTCCTTAACTTTAGCTCACTTCAAACTTTAGTTTACTTCAAACTCTTGCAGCAATTTTTTAGGCAGAGCCAGAGAACTCTGACCCCCGCGACGCGGGGCAGGCAAGGCCCATCAGAGATCCCGCTTCGCGGGGGAGGACCAGGTTTTTTATGACGAAATAAAATATCTAAGGATTTAAAAAAATGGAATATGAACCGGTTATTGGGCTTGAAGTTCATACCCAGCTCAAGACCAAGACAAAGATTTTTTGCAGCTGCTCAACACGATTCGGCGCAGCGCCCAACACTCACACCTGCCCCGTATGTCTGGGTATGCCCGGTGTGCTCCCCGTCCTGAATAAAAAGGTGGTTGATTACACCCTGCGCATGGCCGTTGCAACACACTGTGAAATCAACCATGATAGCAGATTTGCCCGTAAAAACTATTTCTATCCAGACCTTCCCAAAGGATACCAAATTTCTCAGTACGAACTGCCCATCGCCCAAAATGGATTTATTGAAATAGAACTAAACGGCCGAAAAAAACGGATCGGTATTACACGCATTCACATGGAAGAAGATGCCGGCAAATTGACTCATGATCCTGACCGCCCATTGAGCATGGTCGATTTCAACCGAACCGGCGTACCCTTGATGGAGATTGTCAGCGAACCGGACATCCGATCTCCTGAAGAGGCCGGTGCTTATCTCCGACTGCTGAGGTCCATCGTCCGCTACCTCGGCATCAGCGACGGCAATATGGAAGAAGGGAGCTTCCGGTGCGACGCAAATGTGTCCATCAGACCCAGAGGATCCGGCCCCTTCGGGACCCGGGCGGAATTAAAAAATTTAAACTCCTTCAAGCACGTTGAAAAGGCGATTTCGTTTGAGATCAGCCGACAAAAGGAAATCCTGGAGGACGGCGGCCAGGTGGTTCAGGAGACCAGATTGTGGAACCCGGACAAAAACAGATCCACGTCCATGCGGGGGAAGGAGGAAGCCCATGACTACCGTTATTTCCCGGATCCCGACCTTTTGCCGCTGGTCGTAAATGATGATTGGATCGATTCGATCAAAACGGCCATTCCCGAACTTCCGGATGAAAAGAAGAAGCGGTTCATCGATGAATACACGCTTCCGTCATACGACGCCGAACTTCTGACATCGAGCCGGGAACTTGCGGATTACTTTGAGGCCTGTGTGGATCGCTTCCCAAACCCCAAGCAGATCAGCAACTGGGTCATGGGGTCTTTGCTGGGTCTATTAAATGCCCAGGGCTTGTCCATTGCCGAGTCGCCTATTTCCCCCGAAAATCTCTCCCAACTTCTTAAATTGATTGACCAAAAGATTATCAGCGGTAAAATCGCCAAAACCGTATTTGAGGAAATGGCACAAACCGGCCGGCCGCCCAAAGAAATCGTGGCGGAAAAGGGGCTGGTTCAGGTTACCGATGAATCGGCCATAAAATCGGCGGTATTAACGGTGCTCCATCAGTGTTCAAAGGAAGTGGACGATTATAAAAAGGGCAAGACCAAGCTTTTCGGCTTTTTCGTCGGCCAGGTGATGAAGGAGACCAAAGGAAAGGCCAATCCCAAGCTGGTGAACAAAATTTTGAAAGATTTGCTTGAAAACGAATAAAAAAATTAAAAAAATGTCACGAAAACACGAAAGGTCGAAAAAAGATAAATAAAAAACTTAACAATTTAGCAAAGAAATGGAAACTGGAAATGAATTTTTTTTTAAAAAAAACAAATAATATCTCAAAAGCTTTTCTTATTGGTTTGATACTGATTGTCGCAAGTGTCGGCACCCCGCTATCGGCATTTGCCAAACCGGTTCAGGTGGCGGTTGTCCCTTTTAAAATAAATGCTGAAAAGGATCTTTCCTATTTAAGAGACGGCATCGTTGACATGCTCTCATCTCGACTCTCCTGGGCGGACAAGGTCATGGTAATCAACAACCAGGAGACCGAAAAGGCGCTTAAAACGGTTATCGGTCCGTTAAATGAAATCAAAGCACGAGAAATGGGGGCTAAACTGGACGCCGACTATGTTCTTTTCGGCAGTCTCACGGTTATCGGAAACAGCGTAAGCATCGACGCAAAAATGGTGGATGTTTCCGGTGAAAAGGAGACGCTCTCTTTTTTCAACCAGAGCCAGGGGATGGACCAGGTGATTCCCAGCATCAATCTTTTTGCATCAGACATCAATGAGAAGGAGTTTGGCCGCGTGATGGAAACCCGTCGGGTTGCGCCGTCCACCGGGCCGTCTTCTACCCGAACAGGGCAAGCCCAGGAAGACGTTCGAGCCCATCCGGATAAACTCATTGCCGGTGGTATTGCCGGCGGCGAGCTTCAGGGTGGCCAAAAGGCCGCACCGGATTCTGCATTTATCCTCACACAATCGTCCAATAGCCAGTCGGCTCAATTCTGGAAGAGCCGGAATTTCAAGTTTCTTATAAATGGTATTGCGATGGGTGATGTGGACAATGATGGTAAGATCGAAACCGTAGTGGTTTTAGATAACAATGTATTTATCTACCGGACGATTAACAATAAGCTGGTAAAAATTAAGGAAATTGCCAAAGCTAGAAACGACCATTATATCGGTGTTGATATCGGTGATATCAACAATAACGGTACACCTGAAATCTTCATAACCAGCCTCAACGCCCTTCGGAATCAGGCCAATTCATTTGTTCTTGAATATGACGGTGAGAAATACAAAACAATTATTGACAGAACACGCTGGTATTACCGGGTAATCCAACTATCCGGCCATGATCCGGTCCTTTTCGGCCAAAAGCACAAGACAGATACGGATGATGTGTTCGGTCCTGCCATTTTCAAATTCGTATGGGAAAATTCAGACTATATCCCGTTGCAGCAGATTCTGCCGAAACATCGAGCCAATGTGCTTGGGGTTGCATATGGCGATATTATGGATACCGGCGATCCGGTTGTCGTAGCATATAACAGTAGCGACCGTTTTCAAATTGTCGATTCCCAGGGTGAGGTACGCTGGAAAGGGGCCGAACATTACGGCGGGAGCACCCTGTATTTTACCCCTCCAAAAACCGATCCCGGCAGTGGTGAAAGCAGAAAATACTATCCCATGCGTTTGCAGTTGACCGATTTGGACGACGACGGTAAATACGAGGTCGTCGCTGCAAAGAATCATGAAATCGCCGGAAACATGCTGGATCAGTTCAGGTATTACACCAACGCCCATTTTGAGTTGCTTTCCTGGGATGGACTGGGGCTTGCTTCCAAATGGAAAACGCGCAAAATTTCAGGACATATTCGTGATTTTGCCATCGGCGATTTTGACAATGACGGTCAGATCGAACTTGTTGCAGTGGTAATCATCAAGGAAGGTGCGGCTGTATGGGCAAAACCGAAAAGTGCAATTATTGCGTATGATTTGAAATCTAAGTAAAAATCCTGGCCCTTAGGACCGGGTTTTTCGAGATTAAATAAAAAAACCGGGGCAAAATTGCCCCGGTTTTTTAAACGTTTCGATCTAAAAGATAAGCCTTTAAGTGCTCACCTTCTTAGAAATTAATCTGCCATTTGAGACCAGCATAGGTAACGTCACCCCGGTCAAGACCAAGAGGGTTATCTTTGCGATCAATGAGGCCGATTTCCGGTACAATAAAAAAGCCGGGCGTAATGGTATATGAGAGGTTTGCATAGACCTGAGTAGTTTCATCCTTACTGGCCCCGCTCACATCCAGTTCGTTTTGTTCAGCTCCGTAACCAGCTTCGATCGTCATGGCATCACTGACTTTGTATCCCAGAACGATAAGATACCCAAAGCCGTCGTTGTCGACAAACTGCCCGTTAATGATTGCAGCTTGGTCGACCATGTCTTGAGGATTATATGCACCATAATTTCCCTGGTTTTGGCTAATGTGAACGCCGGCTTTCAGGTATGCAGCACCAAAGTTAAAGCCGCCGCCGATACCGGCAAGCCAGGAATCAACATCCTCATCGCCAAGAATGGTGCCAAGTTCTTTATATTTCTGGTAGCCAGCGAACACGTCTATAAAGAACTGATCGCCCTTGAACTTATAAGAGCCCTCAATCTTGGGAAAGGTGACTTCTGTATCAGTACCACCATAGGTGAGGATATCGTTCGGTTCGATCAGTGCAATTTTGAAACCCGCCATCTTCCACTGGATCATCGGTATACGACCTGTGTAAAACTGGCCGACGCCGAGCAGATCGCCGTCACCGTCATAGACGGAGTTGCTGTAGAAAGAGGTGGCCGGTGTGTAGGTCTGGCCGAGCAGGAGTTGTTGACCATCCCCGAAGTTGTACGTCCCGTACAGTTTTCTTTTGCCGAATGAATCACTCATTTCAAAAGCACCGCCGATCTCGTCGTTAAACTTAACCGTCGCGCCGATACGGCTGTTGCCCTGCTGTGCCCACTGAAGATTGTCGATACTGTCGTCTGCGCCAAAACCGGGATCATCTTGGACGTAAAATGTGGCCATACGGGCACTGCCATAAAGATTCCACTCGGCAGCCATGCCTGTTGCAGTAAAAGCACCAACCATTGCAATAGCTGCTACAAATATGATAAATTTCTTCATCTTTAATTTTCCTCCTTAATGGAATTGAATTTACGTAAAACAACTTAACCTAATAATTGCCTAATAATTCTGGTTCTTCTTTTTTCCGATTCACCTCCTTTCTCCGCGCAGCAGATTCCAACAGGAAAATTGGCATCCAATACGCTGAATTAATTTCAAAATATTCCGTCTATACCTGTACAGACAGAACATTTGAAATCCAAATACCAGTCTATTGCCAAAATGTCAAGGATTTTTTATTTACGAAATCTGTATTACATTTTGTTGGTATCATGGCCCAGCTATTTTATTATGTCAAGTAAAATTATATATAATTTATATATAATTCTATTGAATTAGGATATATTGTATGCTATTAAAATAAGTTACTATATATTGTGGAGATGCCAAGCCAAATTATGAATAAAATCGAGCTGTTTTCTGACAATTTAACGTTTAAGTGCCGTAACGACTCAGGTTTACTTTTTACTTTTTACTTTTTACGGAACTATCAAAGTTGCGTATAATGTATTTGACTTTTTGATCATTATTTATTAAAAAGCAGATAAAATTTATACGTTCCTTAAATCTGAACATTCCATATACTCTATGAAGAATATCAGAAAACAGGCAAATATCACGCGTTATATACAGATTGCACCGTTCGGCCTGCCTCAATTTAGACCAACCTTTCCCAAGTTCGGTATTGTTTCTAAACGATATATCTTTTTAACCAGATTAACCAGACAATTTAACAGGAGGTGGTGAAATGAAAAAGCTTTTCGTTTTTCTGTGTGTTGCAGGCCTGATTGCTGCCAGTGCGTCTCCCCTTTTTGCCGGCGGGATTGAGAACAAAACCAATTGGAGCGCGGAGTATATCAGAACTCTCAACAGAAACGCGGCAACCGACTCGGCCGACATCGTGATGTACAATCCGGCCGGTGTGATGAAGATGGATGATGGATTGTACGGCAATCTCTCCGTTCAATTCATTCTCAAAGATTACACCAACAACATCAATGGCGTTGATTTTGACTCGGATGAACCTTCGTTTATACCTGGGTTGTTTATGCTTTATAAACAAGATCGATGGGCCGGTTTCTTTGGCCTGTCCAACGTGTTGGGCGGCGGAAAAGTCGATTTTGAGAAAGGGAATGCCACCACCACTGCACTCGGTCTCGGCATCATCACGGGTGCGAATACGCTGCTGGCCGGAGCAGGTGTTCCGGCCGCCTTCTGGTATTCGGATATCAGTCATCAAGCATTAGAAGGGGAACATATCGGATTGGGCTACACATTTGGCGGGTCCTTTGAAATTAACGACATGTTCTCGGTTTCTCTGGCGGCAATGTATGTGGGCACCGAAAAAGAAGTCAAAGGCACTGTCACGGTTTCCGCTGGTACTCCTGCACCAAGTCCACCCTTTCCGCCGGGACTCAACGCCGATCGTACCGGTAGCGTGGATTTTGAGGAAGATGCTAATGGATGGGGCGGAGTGATCGGCTTGAACATTTCACCCACCGACCAGTGGAATATCGGCTTTCGGTATAACACCAAAGTCGATCTTGATTACGATCAAACCGTTAATCAGGATACCCTGGGGGTTCTGCCCGCACGGGCATCACCGATGGCGGCGAAAGCACGCGCGACCTGCCCGCCATATTAGCCTTAGGGGTATCCTATAAGTTGAACGACAAAATTCGACTGGAGACCAACCTTACCTACTATTTCAATGAGGATGCCGACTGGATGGGTGATGAAAATTTTGTGGATAACGGCTATGACCTGGGGATCGCCCTTGAATACACCTTTAATCCCAAGCTTAAGGGGAGTATAGGATATTTGCACACAGATACCGGAATCGATGCCGAGTACATGCTTCCGGAAGCTCCGGAGCTGAACGCCAACACCATTGGCACCGGTGTTGCCTATGAAGCGATTCCCGGCATGATTTTGAACTTCAGCCTCGGGAATGCTTTCTACGAAAAAGATTCTTTTGTCGAATCAACAACCGGCACTACCATAGAATACGAAAAAAATAACTTTTTCTTTGCATTAGGCATTCAGTATAAGTTTATGTAATAAAATCTCTTCACGATATAATTACCGCAACAGCGGTAATTAAAAAAGAAAATTCCAATAACCAAAAAGGGCCGGGTTTAACCCGGCCCTTTCTTCTTATCACTCGTCACGGTTCACTTTTTTCATACAATTCTTTTGAACATTTTTTCAAGGTCTTTGCGGGTCATTCTAATCCAGACGGGCCGGCCGTGGGGACAGTTGGAGGGCTGATCACACGCATCGAGCTGCTCCAGCAACCCCTTGATTTCTTTATCTGAAAGCTTCTGATTGGCCCGGATGGCTCCGTGGCAGGCCATGAGTATCAGGCACGCGTCAATGGCTTTTTCAAGACCCGGCGTAAAACCGATCTGGGCCATTTTTTCCACCATCTCGATGACCAAAGGTTTAACCGCTCTGTCCTTGAGAAGTGCAGGGACCGATTTTACCACAAAAGTATCCCCGCCAAAGGGTTCTATTTCCAGTCCCAGTTCATTCAGATCCGGAATCAGTTTCTCAAGAATTTTCGCTTCCCTGTATCCGAGATCAAAGGTTTCCGGGATGAGAAGTATCTGGGCCGTCGTTCTTGAATCTAAAGACCGGTTCTTGAGGCGTTCAAAAAAGATCCGTTCGTGGGCGGCGTGCTGGTCGATGAGAACAAGCCCGTCGGCTGACTCGCAAAGAATATAGGTGTCATGAAACTGACCGATCACCCTTAAATCGCTAAACCTTTTTTTTGACCAGAGCGCCGCCTGGGTGCCGGTGGACGTAAAACTAAGATCCTGTTTGAACGGAGATGCTGAATGTCGGTCCCCGGTTGCTGAATGTTGGGCTTTGATATGTTGTTCGGGTATTCTGAAATGGGTTGTAGATTCGGCAACACCAAGCTGTTCGGCGGACGGACGGCTTTCCTGGGTTTTCTTCATGGTCCATCCAGGCTGATCAGAAAAACGCAATCTATCCCTCACAACCCCGGCAACGGTATCATGAACCTTTTTCTGCTGCGCAAACCGGATCTCGTGTTTAGTGGGGTGAACGTTAACATCCACCTGGTCATAGGGCACACGGATAAAAAGGACGGCCACCGGATACTGTCCCTTTACCAATCTGCTATGATACCCTTCCAACAGGGCATGCTGGATGACCCGGTCACGGACATATCTGCCGTTTACATAGACGTATATCCCCCGGTATGTACTGCGTGTAACCCTGGGAGAAGACAACCAGCCGGCTATGGAAAGGCCATCTCCAGCAAATTCTATTCTGAAAATATCGTCTTTGATGTCTTTGCCCAGAACATCTACGATCCTGTCCACAGGATCGTCTGTGGCCGGCCAGTTTTTAACTCGTCTGTCGTTGTGGGTAAGCCTGAAGTGGACGCCGGGCCGGCCCAAGGCCGTACTTGAAACCGCATCTGCAATGTGCCCCATTTCCGTGTTTACGGTTTTTAAGAATTTTCGCCGGGCGGGCATATTAAAAAAAAGCTGTTTAACGGTAATCATGGTCCCCGGTGGAGCACCGATTTCCGATACTTTTTTTAGGGTACCCCCTTCAATAATAATTTCGGTTCCGGCCTGTAAGGTTTCGTCCCTGGTTACCAGACAGAATTTTGAAACCGCGGCGATGCTCGGCAAGGCCTCCCCCCTGAAACCAAGGGTGTTGATTGCAAACAGATCTTCGTCTTTGTGTATTTTACTGGTTGCATAGCGTTCCGGTGCCAGAAGGGCATCATCGCGGTTCATTCCGGTGCCGTTGTCGGAAACCCGGATCAGAGACCGCCCCCCTTTTTCCACTTCAATCATGATTCGGCTGCTGTCCGCATCCAGCGCATTTTCCACCAGCTCTTTGACCACCGAAGACGGGCGTTCCACAACTTCCCCCGCAGCGATTTTGTTGGAAAGGATTTCAGGGAGTATTTTTATTTTAGACATAATTGATGGTCTCGTAAAAAGTCCGTTTTTACGAGTTTGTCATAATTGATACGCAAAAAGACAGTGACGAGTAACGAGAGATAGGTGACAAGTTAAATTCGCTTATCAACCATTACGCGTCACTCGTTCCTCTTTTCTATTCACTCTTTACTATTTTCTGTTTTTTCAAGAAGTGTGCGACACAAGAAATCCTCGTCTAGGGGTGACAGATCGAATTGTACACAGGCCTCTTGGATGACGGCTGTTAATTCCTTTCCGGGATTATACTTTCTTTCATCAGAGACCCATTTGACGGCTTTTCTTAAATCTTCTCCAGTTGGTTGAATACTCATATTCTGTTTTCCTTTTTACGTTTCCTTCGTGGTTTTATGGCAAAAAACATCTTAAATATCGAAGTAAGATATTTTATCATTGTTATTCATATAAAAAGACAGAGCGAAACGATTCCATCCTTCAGCATTCGAAATTCTTTATTCGATATTCGATATTTGTATTGCTCAGCAGCTTATTTGTGGCGCGAATGATAATTTTAAGCATCACCCTTTTGGTTCCGCCTTGTCCAGGGTAGGTTTTTTCTTGTGAAAATCCGTTGTTTGCTCGAAATTGTATGCCACCTTGAAGAGCTTTCCCTCCTCAAAATGTCTTGCCATTATCTGGAGCCCGATGGGAAGGCCTTCCGATGAAAATCCACAGGGAACGGAAATGCCGGGTATTCCGGCAAGATTTGCCGAAAGTGTAAAGATGTCTGACAAGTACATGGTCAGCGGATCATCGGTCATCGCCCCTAACTTGAAGGCCGGTGTGGGCGCCACCGGTGCCAAAATCACATCACAGATTTCAAAAGCTTTGCTAAAATCTCTGACAATCAATGTTCTCACCTGGGATGCCTTGCCGTAGTATGCATCATAATATCCTGCCGAAAGAGAATAGGTCCCAAGGATAATCCGGCGTTGCACCTCGGGACCGAACCCTTTAGACCGGGTTCTTTTGTACATTTCCATAAGACTGTTATTATTTTTGTCCCGGTATCCATACTTGACACCGTCATACCGGGCCAGATTCGAGCTGGCTTCAGAAGGTGCAATAACATAATAGGCTGCCACCACATATTCCGTGTGAGGCAGGGAGATTTCAACAGGTTCGGCGCCCAGGGCTTCGATTTTTTTAACCGCACGTTCAACCGCCTGGGAAACGTCCGGGTCGATCCCCTGGGCCGTGCTGTATTCCCTGGCGATGCCGACGACCATGCCTTTTAAACCATTTTCAAGAAAAGACGTATAGTCCGGCACATTCTCGGGCACGGATGTGGAATCCGAAGGATCATAGCCTGAAATAGAATTCATCAATATGGCGCAATCGGTGACATCCTTTGTCAAGGGACCGATCTGGTCTAAGGAGGAGGCAAAAGCGACGAGACCAAAGCGGGAAACCCTCCCGTAAGTGGGCTTCAACCCGACCACGCCACAGTGAGATGCGGGCTGACGAATGGAACCGCCGGTATCCGACCCCAAGGATCCAATACACATATCCGATGCAACAGCCGCCGCCGATCCGCCGCTTGAACCACCGGGAATTCGGGTCAAATCCCATGGATTATGGGTCAGTTTGAAACCGGAGTGCTCGGTTGATGATCCCATGGCAAATTCATCCATGTTCAGCTTTCCAATAATCACGGCGCCGTCTTTTTTTAATTTCTTTACCACCGAAGCATCGTATGGGGGAATGAAATTTTCTAGAATCTTCGAACCACAGGTTGTCCGGAGGCCTTTTGTGCAAATGAGGTCCTTGAGGGCGATGGGAATCCCGGTGAGAGGTGTAAGGCGGCCTTCTAAAATTGCCTTGTCGGCTGTTTCAGCCTGTGCCATGGCTGTTTCAGAATCCACAGTAATATATGCGCCCACCTTTTCATCGACTGCATTTATGCGATCAAGAATTGCTCGCGTCAGATCCTGTGAAGAGATCTCTTTTTCTCTTAAAAGCCTGTGGGCTTCTTGTATGCTCAGTTCATAAAGCTTCATACCTGCCAATCCTTATTATTCTGTATTATTGAAACAAACTGATTTTAAAAGAGCTTCAGGTGTGATTAACCCACCACCTTTGGAACAATAAATTTTCCATCCTCTTTATCCGGAGCGTTGGCAAGGGCTGAATCCCTGTCAAAACTTTGCTGTTCATCATCCTCCCGAAAGGCATTGGTCATTGAAATGGCATGAGAGGTCGGCGCCACCCCTTTTGTGTCAGCACTTTTCAACGTGTCGAAATATTCCAGAATCGTTCCAAGCTGTTCGGCAAACTTGTCGATCAATTCTTTGTCCACGTCAAGGCGGGAAAGATCTGCCACATGGATAACTTCTTCTCTGCTTATTTTCATTATATCTCCTTAACCCGGACAAGCCGGAAAAGCCGGAAAAGTGCCTAAAGTGAGCTAAAGTTTGAAGTGTCTAAAGTTAAAGGTGTCGCTTTGCTCCATCTATTCATATAAAAATTGTCAGAATACCTTAACTTTAGGCATTTTAGATCACTTTAGATCACTTCACACTTATTTGTATGATGAAATCAACAATAGAGGTATAAATTTAATGTAATTGAAACAGGAAAATCGGGAATCAAGCCCCTAACGCTGAACGATTATCGCTTCTATTTTTTCGTTTTTTAACCGTTTGATGGTGCCGCGGGTTTCAGCCCTGTTTTTAAAATACCCAACCCTTACTCTGTACCAGATGCCCTTATCCGGAATCTTTCCAATACTTCGATATGCAGGGTATCCCCTTTTTTTTAACTTGGCCACCATTTTGTCGGCAGCCACCGAATCCTTTAATGAAGCAATCTGAATGGTAAATTTTTTATTGCGGTCAGCCGTTTTTTTTAAGTTGACCGTCTTCTTTTTTTGGGTGGTCGCAAGCTTTTTCGGCGGGTTTGTTTTTTTTGTTTCCGACTCGGCCTTTTTGGGAGGGCTTATTTTTCTTTTTTCGGACTCGATCTTTTTGGGGGGACTTGTTTTTTTTGTTCCGGACTCGGTCTTTTCTTCAGGCAATGGCTTACTTTTTATTTTAGGAATGTCAGCTTCAAGACCGTCATCACTGCCGTTTTTTTTCAGTGTCTCGTAAAAGCCCATTTTGGTTTTATCAATGTCAGCTTTTGAATCTATTTTGTACTGATCCAGTTCTTTTTTGACAACAGCTTCCTTGAGAGCCGCCAATTCGTTCTGAAGTTTTTCCATATTAAACTTTACCGGCACCGTCTCTCTTCCCACAAGGATACCGAGTACAAACATCCATCCACAGGCAAATAATGTCAAACCGATCCATACGGCCAATCCTTTTCGCGGCGGCGAAGGATGAGACTTCTTTTTTTTCGGTGAGGCCTTTTCTTTTTTTCCCATTATTTTTTATGGGTTAATATACCCGAAGGGACGCTGTTTTAAAAAAATTAAAGCCTTGTCCCGTTTTTTGTTTTCATGATTATTCATTTTCACAAAGGTTTCAATTCATAAAGACTTTTCATTTCCAAGTCAAGACACTTTGAAGGCAAATTTATCCCGGACAAACGCATTTGAATCCCAATAGAGAGAAACACGCCGTCGCTTCGCTGTTACGAAATCAAACACGTTAACCCTGCAAATTTATCGCCCCGTACTTGAAGCTTTTTCCCTTTTATGAGATAATTAAATTGTTAATCATCGAAAACATGAAATTGCAGAAAGAGAGCAGGCCCTATTCAGAAATAATCGATGGTCTAAATTAATGCAGGAGGAACAAAAATGCTGGTTAAAAATTGGATGAGCAAAGAGATCGTAACTGTGGATGCTGATGATTCCATGCAGAATGCCATTTATATTCTACAGGAACAGAACATCAAAAAACTGCCGGTTATGGAAAAAGGGCAAATTGTCGGCATCATAACCGACAGAGATCTGAAAAAAGCCTCCCCTTCTGATGCGACCACACTGGATATGCATGAGCTTTTATTTCTCATATCCAAGATAAAAGTAAGGGGTTTGATGAAAAAACCTGTTTATACGGTTCAGCCGGATTATACCGTGGAAGAAGCGGCAGCCATTCTTCTGGAAAAAAGGATTTCAGGTCTTCCGGTGGTCGATGAAAGCAATCGCCTGGTCGGAATTATTACCCGCAGCGATCTTTTCAGAGTGATCATCTCCCTGAGCGGACTTGGGAAAAAGGGCATCCAGTTTGCCATTCGCATCAAAGACAAGCCGGGCACCATCAAAGAGGTCAGAGAACTCATCCACGAATATGGCGCACGCACTGCCAGCATACTGAGTTCATCGGATAATGCACCTGTCGATCATTTAAATTTCTATTTCAGAATTTACCAGATCGACAGGGGAAAACTCCCCTCTCTTTTAGCGGATATTAAGGAGAAAGGGACCCTGCTATACATGGTGGATCACCGGGAAAACAAGCGAACCATTTACGATTCGTAATTTTGATGGCTTCGTAAAAAGTCTTTTGTGAGCGACATCGAGCAATTTTGGAGAAAGATTCATGATGAGTTCATCAATTTTGTATTGACATAAACCATTTAATGATTTAGACATTTTTATAGAAAATCGCGGTCAGAAGGCCGCAGTAAAAATTTAATTTATCAAAAAAACAATCAAAACCACGAAGGTACGGATATCAAGAAGATTCCTTAGCTTTGTGGTTTTTTTTTGCGGTAAAGGAGGTCCCATGAAAAAAGGCTCGATATTGGTTCTCGTGGTTGCAATGACGGTTTTTTTGGCAGGAAAGGCTTTCGCCCATTTTGGTATGGTGATTCCTTCGGATTCCATGGTTATGCAAGACGAAAACAGAACTGTGGCCCTTAAAGCATCCTTTTCTCATCCCTTCGAAGGCGTGGGTATGGAACTGATAAAACCTGAGATTTTGGGTGTCCTGGCCAATGGCCAAAAACAGAATCTTCTCGGCGACCTGAAAAAAATTAAGATCATGGATCATACGGCCTGGGAGTTGGGTTATACCGTGAACAGACCGGGAGTATATATGTTTTATATGGAACCCAAGCCCTACTGGGAACCTGCAGAGGATTGCTTTATCATACATTATACAAAGACGGTGGTAACGGCATTCGGTGACGATGAAGGGTGGGATGCGGAAGTGGGACTCAAAACCGAGATTGTACCGCTTTCGAAACCTTTTGGGCTTTATACCGGAAATCTTTTTCAGGGGATCGTCAAACTCGACGGAAAGCCTGTTCCCTATGCAATGGTGGAAGTGGAATATTATAATAAAAACGGAACGTACAAAGCCCCTAACGATTACATGGTCGCCCAGACCATCAAAGCGGACAAAAATGGTGTTTTTTCCTATGCCGCTCCAAAAGCCGGATGGTGGGGTTTTGCTGCTCTCAATCAAGCAAATTTCAAGTTAAAGCAAGCCGGTGAAGAAAAAGATGTGGAACTCGGTGCAGTTATTTGGGTCAAGTTTCATGATATGAAATGAACGTAAGAACAGCAAGTTAGGGGCTTCACCCCAATTGGAATGGTGGAATAATGGAATAATGAGTTCTGGAATAATGCGATGTTGAGTTGATGGTAAAATTTGTGTTGATGAAAAACTAAAAATGAATAATATCCTTTTTAAAAAGCAACTTTCCAGTATTCCATAATTCCATAATTCCATATTCGAGGCAAGCGTCCAGGCCTCAAAAAAATGTCCCATATTTTCATTAAGTTGTAGAGATGCCGAGACGTAAAACTATGCATATATCTGAAGGCATATTATCACCAACTGTTCTCATAGGCGGAGCGGCCCTTACAGCGGCAGGTGTTGCAGTGGGCATGAAAAACTTAGATCATAAAGAGATTCCCACCTTGGGCATTTTGTCGGCGGCCTTTTTTGTCGCCACTTTGATCCACGTACCCGCAGGCCCTGTCTCCGCACATCTCATTCTCAACGGCCTGGTGGGCTTGATTTTAGGGTGGAAAGCCTTCCCAGCCATACTCGTCGGTCTCGCACTCCAGGCACTCCTTTTCCAGTTTGGCGGTATAACAACGCTCGGTGTGAACACACTGAATATGGCGCTTCCCGCCGTTATCTGCTACTATGTGTTCGGAAATGGCTTGAAACCCGGCGCCGGCCGCTCTGTCATCATCTCTTCGGCCTTTGGAGCCGGCTTCTGCTCGGTGTTGATGTCCGGCATTATGGTGGGACTTTCCTTGTATCTCACCGGCGAAGCGTTTTTGTCCGCCGCAAAACTGATTGTTGCAGCACATCTCCCGGTAATGTTTATCGAGGGTATTTTGACGGCTGTCTGCGTCCTGTTTCTAAAAAAGGTAAGACCTGAAATTCTGGAGGGAGACCATGTTTCGTGAAAATTCACATAATGCAATCGCTTTTGGGTTAAACTATACCATTTTTTGTTTTATTTTCATAATGTTGTGGCTTTTGTTTTTACCCGCTTCGGCATCTGCGCACAAGGTCACTATTTTTGCCTGGGTAGACGGAGATACGGTTCACACCCAGAGCAAATTCAGCGGAGGCAAGCGGGTAAAAAATACACCGGTACTTGTCTTTGATCCCAAAGATGTTTTGCTTCTTGACGGAAAAACCGATAAAAACGGGATGTTTTCCTTTAAAATACCCCAAAAAACATCTTTAAAAATTGTACTGAAAGCTTCCACGGCCCATATGGCTTTATGGAAAATACCGGTGGAGGCACTTGGCGGGACTGAACCGGAGAATGCCGCCAAGACAGACGCTCTCCAGGATTCCCTTAAAACTTCTCCAGATTCGGTGGATATAGAGACCCACAAACAGGTTTCCGGATCTTCAACCGTTACTTTGGAGAAACGGGAAATCGAAGAAATCATCGATGCATCCCTGGATAAAAAACTGGCGCCTATAACTGAAATTCTGGCAGATTCTATACATCGCGGTCCCGGGATTACAGAGATTATGGGTGGACTCGGATATATTTTTGGACTGGTGGGCGTCGCCCTTTATTTTGCAAATCGTAAAAGAAAGAACTGATGATCGAAGAACTTGCAAATGGTAATTCTTTTATCCGGCGGCTCGATCCTCGCGGCAAGATCGTTGTCGTGTTCCTTTTTTCGATGCTCGTTGCCGCAGCCAACCGGCTTCAGGTTCTTTTATGCGCGTTGGTGCTCGGTTTGCTGATGGTGCTGGCAGCCAAAGTTCCGGTAAAGGAACTCATCAGAAGACTGATTCCAGTCAACATGCTGATTCTTTTCCTCTGGCTTTTTCTCCCCTTTACATTTGGAGGAGAACCGCTTTTTTTTATGGGGTCCCTGGCCGTCACTCGAGAAGGCGTGTTCTATGCGACACGGATCAGCATTAAATCCAACGCCATGATGCTAATGTTGATCGCTCTGGTTGCGTCGACGCCCATCTTTTCCATGGGCCACGCCATGCATACATTGGGAATCCCCAAAAAAATCGTACATCTGTTTTTCTTTACCTACCGCTATATTCATGTCATATACAGAGAGTATTTCCGGCTGAAAAATTCAATGAAGATCCGAGGCTTTACACCGAAAACCAATCTGCATACTTACAAGACTTTTGCCTATATGGTGGGGATGCTTCTGGTCAAAAGTTTCGACAGGGGCCAGAGGGTCCATAACGCCATGCTGTGTCGCGGTTTCAAGGGGAATCTTTACAGTTTAAGCAAGTTCTCTTTTAAAAAGATCGATATCGTTTCCGTGGTTTTTATGCTGACGCTGATTATTCTTTTGGGAGTGCTGGAGTGGAAAAAAACGATTTGATTATTCATCTTCAAGATATTTGTTTTAACTATCCGGGCAGCCCGCAGGTTCTCGACAGGCTCGATTTGAAGTTTTACAGAGGGAACCGGATCGGGTTGATGGGGCCCAACGGCAGCGGGAAAACGACCCTCTTTCACATTATCATGGGTCTGTTAAAACCATCTTCCGGATCCATCGAGATATTCAATCGCCCCGTAAAAACGGAAAAAGATTTTATACGGGTCCGTGAAAAGATCGGTCTGCTTTTTCAGGATGCGGATGATCAGTTATTTTCACCGACGGTCTTGGAAGATGTCGCCTTCGGCCCTTTGAATATGGGCAAGTCCCGGGATGAAGCCATGGATATTGCCCGCAGCACCTTAAACTTTTTAGGCCTTACCGGTTTTGAAGACAGGATCACCTACAAACTGTCCGGGGGAGAAAAAAAGCTGGTTTCCCTTGCCACAGTCCTTGCCATGGAACCCGAGGTACTTCTTTTTGATGAACCGACCAGCGGTCTTGACGACCGAACAAAGACGACCCTCAAAGACGTACTGGCCAGTCTCGATCTATCCTATATTATCATATCCCATGAAATCGACTTTTTGACTGAAATCGCAAATTCTATCTATTCCATGGACAACGGCAAGATCCTTTTCGACAAAGAGGTCCATGTCCACCAGCATGTCCATGCACATCCCCATGGAGCATATAATCACGAACACACTTAGAAACCTTTGAAAAACGCCCTATCCGGGAAAGCATCTTCGACTTTTGTAACTTTTGGGTTTATTCTGCATAAAAAAAGGGGTTCATCTTCACAAATGACCCCTTTTTTCCAAATTTTCAGAATTGGTTTATGCCAATCCGGCAACCTCTTCTTTTATCGTTACCGCAATCTTAAACAGGGCAGTCAATACCAGAAAACCGATGGCCCATATGCCAAGGGCAATAAGAATTTCAGGCAATGTCGGAACATATTCATTCACGTGATGCAGAGGGTTCGGTACAAATCCGCCTGAAATCATTCCCAGTCCCTTGTCAATCCATGTCCCGATAAACACGGTTATACAGGCAACAACCAGAACGGTTTCGTTTTTTCGGGTTATAGGGTTAACCAGCAGAATAATCGACACCACCATCAGAATCATAGATGTCCACATCCAGGGAACCAGGGCGTTATGTCCGTGCAAACCGGCGAAGAGATATACAAGGTGATCCATGTGTTCCGGTATCCGGCTGTAAAATACCACAAAAACCTCGCAAATAAAGAAGAATACATTGATGGTGATGGCATATGCCACGACCTTGGCGAGGGATTGGATTTGTTCTTTACCAGGGTTGAACCGGCTAAACTTTCTGACAATCATGCACAGCAGGATTAATAATGCCGGACCCGCAGCAAACGCCGAAGAGAGAAAGCGGGGGGCTAGAATGGCGGTCAGCCAGAAACCTCTGCCCGGAAGACCGCAGTAAAGAAATGCGGTGACCGTATGAATACTGACTGCCCATGGGATAGAAAGGTATATCAACGGCTTTAACCAACCGGCCGGGGCAACATTATTGCGCTCGGCTTCAAGCACTTTCCAGCCGATAACGATGTTCAGTACAAGATAGCCGTTCAACACGATCATATCCCAGAAAAGGACCGAGCTGGGCGTGGGGTGCAAAAGAACATTTACAACCCGTGTCGGCTGACCGAGATCCACAAAAATAAACAGGATACACATGGTAACCGATGCAACCGCCAGAAATTCTCCCAAAATGGTAATTCGTCCAAACGCTTTATAATTATGCAGGTAATAAGGGAGAACGACCATGACTGCCGATGCAGCCACACCGACCAGAAATGTGAACTGGGCAATATAGAATCCCCATGATACGTCCCTGCTCATGCCGGTAATTCCGAGGCCGAAACTGAACTGCCACAGGTAACAGGCAAAGCCAACGCCGATAACGGCCAGCAACGCCGCCATCCATCCATAGTATCTCTTGTTTCCTATTAGGGCTTTTTCAAGCATAACCACCTCATACAATATAAAATACTGATGGCCCAGCACCCAGGGCCGGTTTACGACGAATGGTGTAATTGTTTCTTAACATTTCTCTGACCGCTGATCCAGGATCATCCAGATCCCCGAAAGTCAGTGCACCGTTGGACACCTCCACACAGGCCGGCATTTTTCCAACTGCCAGTCTTTCCGCACAAAAATTGCATTTTTCAACAACCCCTTTTGTCCGGGTGGGGAAATTGGGATCGGTTTTTTTGATAAAGGGGCGTGGATCTCTAAAGTTGAAACTTCTCGATCCATAGGGGCAGGCTGCCATGCAGAACCTGCAGCCGATGCATCTGTGAAAATCCATCAGCACAATGCCGTCCTCACGTTTAAAGGTCGCCTTGGTGGGACAAGCCCTGACGCACGCTGGTTTTTCACAATGGTTGCAAAGGGTCAGAAAAGATAAATGATCGACCCTCTCATCAAGGAACTCATGTTCCTGGGTGGGAAAAGCATGTTTGAATTCTTCCGTCCAAATCCACTTGATTTCATGGTTTTTATTTTCAAGCTTGGGAACATTGTGAATCTTATGGCAGGCCTCAATCATTGGCTTGAGATCTTCCTCCGACTCGATTTTGCGGGTGTCGATGACCATTGCCCATCGTTTCGCCGATAGAGCATCTTTACTTTTATTGACCCCAGGCTTGACAACAGCACCTTGCCCGCCTTCGGACGACGCCAACACTTTCAGTGCAGGCTGGACCCCTAAACCCAGCGCTGAAATTCCAGCTATTTTTAAAAAGCATCTTCTACTGCTTTTCATCACTTGGCCTCCTTCGGATCAATGTGGCACTCCCAGCAGTAAGGGGTTACCGAAGCATAATTGTGGCATTTGTCACAAAATTCAGCCTTATCCGTGTGACAATCAAGACATGTACTGGAAAGACTCATATTAAATTTCTTCCCACTGCTGTTAACAAATATCCTCTTGGCATCCCGTACAACCGTCTCCCGCCATTCATTAAGAAGCTGCATGTGCTCCGAGGTCATGTATGCTTTGGGCATAACACATTCTTTGGCGGCTTTCGCCTTCTCACTCAGCTTGGGCTCGGGCGCCGGAGCAGCCTTTCCAAGGTTGTACCAGAACGGAAAGGTAATCAAAGCCACGAGGATACAAAGGCCGGTTACAATTTTTCCTTTGTCATACATCTTCTTTTTATTCGGCATCATCCTCCTCCATTCCCGGCAGGGGTTCACTGCGCAGATCCGTCGTTCTCTTTCCTTCACCGGGCAGAATCAGTGCATTTCCCACCAGTTCATGAACGCCGGTTACATCTACTCCAGGGACCCAGTACTCCATTGAAGCCGGAAGCGCCGCCCGGTCGATGGCACAAATACAGGACAGCATATTCACCCCGTGTTTTTCGTGGACATATTTAACCGCATTGGCCCTGGGCAGGCCGCCCTGCATCCTCAGTTCCATATTCTCTCCGGCATTCAGGCCTGACCCGCTGCCGCAACAGAACGTCTGTTCCCGTATCGTATTGGCAGGCATTTCATAAAAATTATTGCATATGTTATTAATAACATACCGGGGTTCTTCCAGCAGCCCCATGCCCCGGGCCGTGTTGCAGGAATCGTGATAGGTAACCTTCAAATGGTCATTGCGGCTGATATCAAGGTCGAGTTTATTGTGCTTGAGAAGATCTGCGGTAAACTCGGCAATATGGACCATCTTGGTCGATTTGGCATTTTCGAATTTGGTGCCGGTAATGGGCGAAACCGGATCTTCCAGGAAGTCGGCCGGACCGTTCATCGTATCCATATACTGGTGAATGACCCGCCACATGTGACCGCACTCTCCGCCCAGGATCCACTTCACCCCCAACCTTTTGGCTTCGGCGTACATTTTTGAATTAAGCCGTTTCATCATTTCATGGGAGGTAAAAAAACCAAAATTGCCCCCCTCGGAAGCATAGGTGCTCCAGGTGATGTCAAACCCATACTTCTCCTGTAAAAAGTGAAACAGCATCATATACCCCATACAGGTAAAAGTGCCGGGGTCGGCAAAAATATCGCCGGATGGGGTGATGAACAGGATGTCGGCGCCCTTTTTGTTGAAACTGGGTTCCACCTTTACACCGGTTATCTCTTCAATATCATCGGCAAAGAAATCCATCATGTCCTTAAACGCATGGGGCTGAATTCCGAGATGATTCCCTGTTCTGTAGCAATTGGCCACAGGCGTGGCAATCCAGTCTATGTTGAGGCCCACTAGATTTAAAAGCTCCCTCCCCATGATGGTAATCTCAGCCGTATCAATGCCGTAAGGACAAAAAACCGAGCAGCGCCGACATTCTGAGCACTGAAATAAGTAGTACCACCATTCTTTTAAGACATCCGGAGTCAGTTCCCTGGCTCCGATAATCTTTTTGAGGTTCTTTCCGACCGATCCGATGGATCCGATAATTTTACCGACGGTTGTAAAGTCGTTTCTGTATACCGAGCGAAGCAGCTCCGCTCGAAGAACAGGCATGTTCTTGGGGTCGCCGGACCCGATAAAAAAGTGACATTTGTCTGCACAGGCACCGCAACGGACACAGATGTCCATAAACACCTTAATAGATCGAAACCGGTCGAGCCGTTCCTTGAAACCTTTGGAAATTATCTCTTGCCAGTTTTCAGGCAACTTCCAATCTTCTTCGAGGGGATTCCATGGTCTTGGGTAGGGAAGTCCGACATATTCAACGCTCTTTGGGTTTGCAGCATAAGAATAGATCCCCTTTTGGATATCAACAGGGGTATCCATCCATCCCGTCCGGGGAGGTCGATAATCTATGTTTGAAAGCAATCCCTCAAGTTTTGGAAAATCTGACATTATTTACTCCTTTTCCTCCGGCGTTTCCGGCGCTACCGTTTTTTCCACAGGGAGCCCTACTTCTATCATTTTTTCCCTGAATTCATCTTCATAAGCGTCGTATGCATGAATTTTAACCGGGTAATTCCATGGGTTGACATGTCTTTTGGTGCGGCTGTTATTAGCCAGATTTCTGGTGGGGCTCATAAAGATTCCCCCCAAGTGCATGAGTTTGCTAAACGGAAAATATGCCAAAAGAACACTGACAAAAAATAGATGTCCATAAAAGACGCCGCCGATCCCTTTTATAACATGAGGTTTAAGAGTGACCAGGCTCATGGTGAATTCTTTGACGCCCACAATATCCACCCTGGTAAAATACCGCATCAGGATGCCGGTGAAGGCGATGCCGAAAATAAGAAAAAGAGGAAAATAGTCCGAACCCAGTGAAATATACTTCACCTGGGGGATAAGTATTCTTCTTAAAAATAGTAATGTTACGCCTGCCAAAAGGGCAACGCCGGACAACATGAGTCCCGGCAAGCCGATCTGCAGAAACCCGTCGAGTTTTGCCACCAGTTCCACACAGCCAGGCACCGGATCGGTAAATAATCGCAGATGTCTGAACAGCACGGTGAAAAACGCCCAGTGAAATGTCAGCGAAAAAAGCCAAAGCCATTTTTCCCATTCATAGGAAATTTTGTCGCCCTCTTTTAGCTCACATTTTGTATTTCTGAACAAGGATCGAAAAAAGACAACCTCAAGGATCATTCGCACGATAACGCCGCCGGTGGTGGACGGATTGTCGACGTTGGCCGATTTAATCCAGGGCAGAGATTTCTGCTGTCCGCAGGTTGTGGGAATTCGGAAAGGCACCGGGGAACGCGCCCAGTCTATAACGCGGTTGATAAATCCTAAAATGAAAATTATTAGCCCCAGATAAGGTATGATAATACCGAAAAGTACCGCGGCCACCGGAATTTTAACACCTACATAAGCTAGCAGAAATAAAACGATGACCGCTATGAGGGAATACATGTAACTAATATTCATTATATCATTACCTCACTCGATGGCCCATGACGACAATAGAATAGATTTCAAATTGTTCATGCCGCTTTTTAAAAAAAGCCGGATCACGATTTTACGAAAAATCTATATATCGTTAGGAGCCTCTTTACATATATTAATGTTAACCTGATCCGGCGTATCCGCCGGCATCTCACTCACCAAGCCAGCCCGCTCGAAAGCCCTGAATGTCCTGTTTTTCATCTCATTGGCTTTGAGTTCGTATATCTTCTCCCTGCATTGCATGTATAAGTTAAAGGCAATCAGGCTGAGCATGTCGATTTTTGACTCAAACAACAGAAGTTCGTTGAAAAGCCGTGCTTCGGAAATTTCTTTCTGTGTATATTCTCTGATAACATCTTTTAAAAAAAAGATGAAATTGGTGGCTTGTGAAGGGGAAAAATTCTGAACAGCTCTGATTCTGATGATCGGGTCAAGGAAGGAAGTAATGACTTCATAATCCATATCCCCAAGGAGTTGATCAAATAATGCCTCCAGCCCGCGGGAAATGGTTCTGCCGACCGGGTTGGCAAAAGGATCCTTCTGGCGCTTAAGAAATTTTGCGGTGTCGGATGGATACGTTTCGATCGCCGAGGCGAACCACTTTTTTATAATGGCGGTTTTTCCTTGCGCCAGTAGATTATTCAGCCTCATATTTAGGACGGCTCCAAATTCCTAATTCTATATGTCGATCAGAGGTCAACGATATTTAATTTTTTCTTAATCGGCAGTCTCAAGCGAAAAAAAAGGATACATACATTTAAGAGAAATCCTATAAACATTTTACAATTTCATGTCAAGGATAAATGAAAAAAAGATGTCTAATATTATGAAGTGCGTCACATTTTAGCATCCGGATAAACCGAGTCCAAACCCCATCGAACGCGCACATCATCGAGGGTCCGATGGGGGTTTTTAGGTCACCTTATGTATCAGTGGGATGGATGATCTTTTATTAAAAGATGGTACGTGTTCAGGGGGTGCGCTCTCCCGTTTTACTCCGGTGTCTTCGTGTCTGGTCATTTCAATAACTTAGCAGCGGTGGCATTCCTGCCCCCTCCGCGTTCTCCCGGAAAAAGCATACGGGAGCCGCGGTCTCCCCCACTGCTAAGTTATTGAAATGACGAAGCCACTCCGCCAATATCGTTACACGGGAAAGCCCTCCCCTGAATACGAACAAAGGATGATCTTTTATTAAAGGGTGTACTGTTTGGCTTATTTTTTTCCGAGAAACTCCGGGGAACGCGCTCGCCGTTGCAACTCAACACGGAAAGTGCCATTTTTTATGTGCACCGGTGCACACATTTATGTGCATGGCAGTTTGGATTTTTCGATTATGTCCAGCTTGCTCATCGGTGTGGATAAATTCAGGGAGTGCCCATCCGGAAACGGGGCTTTCCATATCATCAGTATTTGTCCAAATTCAGACCGAATTCATTGGTTTTTGACAATAGGGTATTACGATGAATGCCAAGTTTCACCGACGCTTTTGTTCGATTTCCATCAACGCTTTCAAGCACTTCATAAATATATTTTTTTTCAAATATACTCACCGCTTCTTTTAAAGGTAACCCCCTGATTTCCTTATTGCCGATATTAAAGGAGGCATTATCTTCAAGATGGATCACCGGACCTTGGGTAATGGTAAACAATCTTTCCACCAAATTCTCAATTTCCCGGACATTCCCCGGCCAATCGTATTCCAAAAGTACTTTAACAGCTCTTTTAGAAAACCTTTTTGGGGTTTTCCCGGTTTTTTTGGAATTCAACTCCAAAAAATGATCCAAAAGCAACAAAACATCATTTCCCCGCTTTCTCAACGGGGGTAACCATATCGGAAAAACATTGAGGCGATAATAAAGATCTTCCCGAAATTTACCCTGCAAAATCAAGCTGTTGACACTCTTATTGGAAGCGGCTACGAACCTGACGTCGACCTTGACAACCTTTGCGCTGCCCAGTCTTTCAAATTCCTTTTCCTGGATAATTCTCAAAAGTTTTGCCTGCATATTGACATCCAGAGAATCAATATCATCGAGAAAGACCGTACCTCCATCGGCAAGCTCAAGCTTTCCGATACTGGTCCCGATAGCTCCTGTAAATGCCCCTTTATTGTGCCCGAAGACTTTACTCTCCATCAGGGTCGGCGGTATGGCGGCACAATTAATCACCACAAACGGCTGTCGGCGTCTATTGCTGCGGTTATGTATGGCCCTGGCCACCAGTTCTTTGCCGGTTCCACTCTCTCCCTGAACAAGTACGGTCCCGTCGCTGACGGCAATCGTTGATATTAACTCAAAAATTTTCCTCATTTTTCTGTTTTTACCGACCATCTTTTCAAATGGGTGGTACCGTTCCAACTCGTTTCTGAGATAGGCAACTTCCTTTACAAGACGTCGTTTCTCTAAAGCCCGGCGGATCACGGTTAATACATCCTCCACCACAAAAGGTTTAATGATATATTCATAAGCTCCCAGCTTAATTGCCTTAACCGCCGATTGAATTTCATTTACAGCGGTGACCATGATAATTTCCGTATTCGAGTCTGTTTCTACAAGTTTTGACAAAAGATCAAGTCCGTCGATATCCGGCAAAAGGATGTCGAGCAGAATCAGATCAACTGAATTTTTTCTAAAAATATCCATGGCTTCTTGCCCTGTTTCGGCCAGAAGCACATTGTATTTGTCTTTGAGAACCATATTAAACGATTGGCGGACGCCATTTTCGTCATCAACGACTAGAATTGTATCATTTTTTTTCATGGGTAAAGATCCTAACAATGCTCATAAATGAGCGGAATAAAGTTTTACTTAGCCATCTATAGTTGAATTCATGGCTTTTTACGAGATCATCAACAAACAGCCGGTCAAAATCCTTTGTCCTTTGAATCTATACAGGATACAGCAAATTTTATGCCATCTTTTTTTGATCTTCCGGCCGGATCGAATTACGAAAAGTATAGGAATTTATATCAACACAAAATTGAATCATCGTCAATCATCAAAGAACCGGCAGACGCATGCACAGAAAAATGTGCAATTATGCACATTTTTCTGTGCATGATTACCCCTTGGCGATCTAATTGCATAATATTTATGGGCTCGATTGAACACTTTAGCGATCCACAAACCGTCATAATGTAAAAAAATGCCCAATGATTCAAGGATTTCCAGCAATATCAGCAGCACATTTAAAAAAAATGATTTTTGTGTCCAATCCCGACGCCGCTTGTGTGGTTTTGGCACGTTTTTTGAGAAGAATAAAACCAAACAAACGAATTGATAAATATCTCATATTGAAGCTCCCTGCAGCAAACAGAGAGGAATGCTTTCGCTGTTGCAGTTTAATCTGAATATTTTGTAAAGAATATCGTTTTAATTCTGCCAGTTGCGTTCTCTT
>PVMK01124545.1_pt1 | contig 63240 bp, 70 predicted proteins | sample 1853481 | NCBI WGS metagenome assembly PVMK01 (sample SAMN08533507, study PRJNA380276) | Marine sediment metagenome, whole genome shotgun sequencing project.
CTTCCGATACGTACTACCTGTTGCTGCCATCCCAGCCGACCCCGCTCACTTCCGAAGAGCCGAGACTCTTCAGGTTCGGGCCGTCTCCCCCATTCGGAGACAACGATCCCGAACATGATGATCGCGATTCCTCCAGCGGCTACCAGTCGTGACTGAGATCTCAATGACACCGCCAACGCGTCGTAGAGATTGCCTATCAGAACCTCCACCTGCTGGTCATCGGCGATCCCGATGCTCAGGTTCCTCCCACCGGGCACGAGCCATGACGTCGAGAGCGCAGCGATCGACACGGCCGACCCGATCATGACAAGGGAGAACCGGCGCGGACGACTCAGGTACACGATCAGGAAACCCAGCGCGAGGGCCACGATGACCGCCGCGATCGTCGTGAGACGGGCGACCGCGACATAGGGAGACGCGTCCGGGAGTTCGTCGGCATCGATGATGGAGACCGAGTCGAAGAAGTCCGTCGGGATCAGAACATCAAGTTCGGGAGCGATCACTCGAAGCGGAGCACGCACGAGATCTTCGATCGAGGTCAGATCGCTCTCGATCGACCCGTCGTCGCCGTCGATGATCGTTGCATGGAGAAGTACACCCACGTTCGTGAGGACGATCTCGAACTCGGGGGTCTGCAGGATCGCGGCGAACAGCTCGATGAGTGGTTCCTCAAGCAGGAGAACGACAGGTCTGTCGATTGCGAGTTCGTCCACGATGATCTCGGCAACCGCGATACGCGATGACTCCGTCCGCAAGGAAGAGACGGTGGTCGCGACGAACGTCTCAGTGTCGATGATGTTCCGGTTCACCCAGATGCCCATATTGACCACGTACAGCATCAGGGCCAGCAGCAGCGTTGCGAACACGATGGTCGACCGGCGCGTGATGGCCACGGACTCTCCTTGATCGACACCGAGACTACCGCCCGCCCGAAACCGGTCTTCAGACCGAGTTCGGGAAATCATCTCGTACGCTGGACTTGTACCCCGCGCTGCGGCCCGTCTCTTGAAATCAAGATGCATGGCACGGTGCGCGTCGCTCTCTTTCTGTTCCTGCTCGCGGGAGCTGGCTGCACCACGACCGGAACCGCCCCAGCAACGACACCCACCAGCACCGCCCCGGTGACAACGGCGGTCCCAGGAACGGTCGTCACCACGACAACATCGACCACGGTCGCCACGACCACCACCACGACCGTCGATCGACTCACCGAGATCGCAGCGATCTTCGAGGACCTCGAGAGACGCCGGCTCCAGGCCATCTTCGACCAGGACGAAGAAGCCTTCCGAGCAGTCCACGCCAACAAGGGGTATGAAGAGCTGAGCCTTCAAGTGATGAACCTCTTGATTGTCACCGACCCACAGGCTGCGTCGATTCATGTCGAAGAAGTGCTCGAGGACAGCGATGAGTGCTTGGCCGTGCGGGCGTCAATAGATCTCACGACCGCCACCGAGGGAGGCGAGCTCAGGACCAACGTTCACGTGATTGAACGATCTAGCGCGGGTTGGGGCTTCAGTTGGACAGGAGAGGGCTGGCAATGCATCGGACCACACCCGCTGTCGGACTAGCGGTCATCGCCATCGTCCTTGGGATCCCAGTTGTTCCAGCCTCCGGACAGGAGGTGTGCGAATTTGACCGGGCGGAGGGAAGAATCGTGTGCGAAGAGTCGGGTGGCACCGATTCTCCAGGCAGCGCGCCAGTGCCGACGCCAAGAGTAGGGAAGCGATACGTCCATCTGACCACCCGGGCGGGTATCGGCGACTGCTATTACTGGTCGAATACCGCGGGCGGACTCGATGCGTGGGATTCGGCGAACGATCCGGCGATCATCAACATCGTGCTCCGAACGCCGGAGTGTCCGGTGAACGCTGCGCCGCTCGTGGATGCCGAAGAGACGGCGTGGACGATCTTCAGATCGTGGCCGCTCAACGCACCCCGGGTCTCGCTACAGCCGGCAGGTACGGGAATCACGGGACTGCCGACGTACCTCGCAACACCGACGCCCGCTTCCATCTCACACACCGAACTCCTCCCTGACGGAAGAACACTCAGGGTGCGGGCGCACATCGAGCATCTCGATGTCAGCTGGGGAGACAATTCGCTCGTGCGGTACCAACCATCGGGTGCCCTCCCGTTCCCAAGCGGTTCGGTGACGCACACCTACCTGCTCAAGACCTGTACCAGCGAATACAGGAACAACCACCCATCAGGTGGCCTGTGTCACCCAACACTCAACCGCTACCAGATCACGGCAACCTTCTCATGGTTCGCAGAGTTCACAACAGATAGCGCATGGAACGAACTCGGCACGTTGACCCGAACCACGTCCGCCAACTACCCCGTCGACGAGGCCCGCGGCGTTTCGATTCCGTAGACGCGGATTCCAAGCCGGCGACGTCACGATTACGCTGCGGCACCATGAGCTTCTATCTCGGCGGACCGATCGATCCTGAGGGTGAGCGAATCGCCGGGGAGACGACACAGTACTCTGACGGCGAGCGGGTCTGTTGTCTGTCAGCGAAGGCGAAGCCGAGCGGGTCTGGAGCGAGCCGAAGGCGAGCGACTAGATCAGATCTTGTTCGCGGATTCCGAAGCTTGGGTGGCGGAGCCTGCAGAGAGCGAGCTTCTCGAGTTGGCGGATGCGCTCGCGGGTCAGATTGAACTCCTCACCGATCTCTTCGAGCGTACGCGGGATTCCGTCGTAGAAGCCGTAGCGAAGCGCAAGGATCCGCCCCTCACGGGTCGGGAGCCTGTCGATCGACTTCCGTAGCGAGTTTGCGATGTCGAGTTCCTCCGTCACCTTGACGGGATCGACGGCATCTTCGTCTTCGATGAAGTCACCGAGCTGAGCACCGTCCTCGCCGATCGGCTGCTCAAGGGAGACCGTGTCAGCAACGGCAAGGGCCAACTCGACCTTCGTCACCTCGACACCCGCCTCCTCAGCGATCTCTTCTGGCTTGGGGTCACGTCCGAGCTCGGCCTTGAGAGAGGCTTGCGCGGCACGGACCGCAGCGAGCGTGTCATGAAGATGCACAGGTATGCGGACCGTTCTCGACTTGTCAGCGATCGCTCTTGTGATGGCCTGGCGAATCCACCAAGTGGCGTAGGTCGAGAACTTGAAACCTTTGCGCCAGTCGAACTTCTCGACTGCACGGATCAGACCGAGGTTGCCTTCCTGGATCAGGTCGAGGAAGTCGATGCCAGACGTGTTGGCATACCGCCTTGCGTTTGCGACAACCAGCCTGAGGTTCGCAGTGAGGAACGCATCCTTGGCTTCCATCCCCCTCCGGACCTGACGCCTGAGCAGGATCTCCTCTGATCGCGTCTTGAAGTCACCGGTCTCGAGGCGCTCACTGGCGGCCTGGCCACCTTCGATCTTCTGGGCGTAGTCAACCTCGTTCTCGGCGGTGAGAAGCTCGAACTCGCCGATGGATGTGAGGTACTGGGAGACGAGATCAGTGGTGAGTCGTCCCCGGTCGTCTGTGAGTTTGGAGCGCTCTCGATCCTTGAGGCTGCGACTGAGCGTGTCGCGGTCCATCCGCTCCTTCGCCTCTTCGCGCTCGCGTTGCGCCTTGTTGACGATGGCCTTTCTCGGCTTCGCACCTGTCGTCATCCAACACCCTCCACCGACGTCGACGGGAATCCTCCGCGGGCAACGAGATCAGAAGTTTTGAAACATTCGAATCCGCCCGACCAAGGCGTGCTACTCAATATCACACAGGCTCTCCCGTTTGTGAACCCACTATCTCCTCGCCGGAAGGTATCGAACCCAGCGGATTACCGGCACCTGGGCGGAAGACCTCAGACCACAGACCTCAGACCTCGGACCACAGAATCCAGAGATTCGAAGTCCGAAGTCTGACCAGAGGACCCGGAGGCGAGCGAACGCGGGTTAAGGAACTGTTCACCTTGGAATCGGAACGTTTGGTCACAGGCTGCAGTTTCATCAGTGAAGACACTTGGTCACCGGAAAATTGGGAGTGGAAGTGAACTGGATCAAAACACATGCGCGCATCGTCGCCGGAGTCGCCGCTGCCGGGCTCGCAGGGCTTGTCTTTCTCGTCGTGTGGTTCCAACCGCAGACGGCGTTCATCGACGACGTCGTGAACGACACGATCCCTGTTGTGGCATCGGTACAGCAAGATTCAAACGACGACGGAAGTCAGACGACGGACGACGGAACAGAAGCTGAGTCGGAGATGGTCGATGGTGAGTCGGAAGAAGAGATGGATGAGGACATGGAGGAGGAGGCCGAGGGGGCTGTGACCGAGCCCGCTGCAGGAGAGGTACCACCGTCCTTCCCGCTCACCCTCGGTGAGGGTGCCTTCATCGACCTGGCGCACACCGGGACCGGCGTCGCCAGGGTCATAGAACTCGAGGACGGAACCCGCATTCTCAGATTCGAGGACCTCGACGTGCTCAACGGCCCCGACCTGCGGGTCATCCTGTCGCCGTCAGCGCTCGTTGAAGACGACGGCGCATACGACGACGGAGCGTTCATCGACCTCGGCCCGCTCAAGGGCAACAAGGGAAATCAGAACTACGAGATCCCGCCGGAGATCGACCTCGATGACTTCGCAACCGTCGCCATCTGGTGCCGCAGGTTCAACGTATCGTTCAACGCCGCTCCCATAGGGTCCTGACACAGCACCACGAACCACGCCGCAGAAATGCTGGTCGGACTTCAGACTTCGGACTTCCGAGAGCGAGCCCCAGCGAGCGACCACGCGCGTAGGATTGGGACACCGAGGAGGTTGATATGGATCGGGAGAAGACGATTGCATTCATCGATCAGTTCACCGCGATGGCTGCGGGTGCCACGACGATCGGCCTCCTCGCTGTGGCAGACCGAACGGGTCTGCTCAGGTCCATGGCACGAAAGCCGGCCCGAACCGTTGATGTGATCGCCGGGGATGCAGGTCTCGATCGCCGGTACACCCGTGAGATCCTCTCCGGACTCGTAGCGGCCGGCGTGATCGACTACTCACCGGCCGATGCCACGTTCGGGCTGAGCGACGAGCACGCCACCGTCCTGGCCGACGACTCTTCTCCGTACTCGATGACGGGCTGGCTCGACATGCTCCCTGCCGCACTCGACCACACGGATGAAATCGCCACCGTCGCAACCAATGGCGGAGGCGTTCCCTTCTCCTCGTATGGCGACCAGATGGTGCGAGGCATAGATCGAGCCAGCACACCGTCGGCAACCATCCTGCTCACGCGGAGATGGCTACCAACCATGCCGGATGTGGTGGAGCGACTGGCCGCAGGAGGGCGGATCGCGGACGTCGGTTGCGGCTCCGGCTCCGCCGTGAGAGCAATGGCCCGCGCCTATCCGGAGGCAACCGTTGTCGGTTTCGACATCGACAAGCCGTCGATAGAGCGGGCGATGGCTGGCACATCCGAGCCGAACGCATCCTTTGTCGTTGGCAGCTCCGATGCGATGACAGACCACGGACCATTCGACCTCGTAACGCTCTTCGACGTTGTCCACGACCTCGCAGACCCGCTGGGTGTGCTGCAGCAGGTCCGCGAGTCGTTGTCCGACGACGGAGTCATGCTCATGATGGAACCGAGGATCGCCGCCAACCTCGAGGACAACATCAACGACCGCGCCGCTCTGCTGTACGGGATCTCGACGTTCCACTGCATGACCCAGTCCCTGGCGAACGATGGCGCAGGCCTCGGCGCTGCTTGGGGACCGGCCGCAGCCGAAGAGCTGTGCCATTCCGCAGGATTCACGAAGTTCGATGAACTCCCGATCGAGAACCCGTTCTCGGCCTTCTTCCGCGTCGAGTAGCTTCCAAGCTGGCACCGGAATTCGGTTCTCGTCTCCGGGTTGGTCTCCCCAAATCCCAGTGGTTATTGGGGTTCGCCGTATCCTTTCGAGCCATGACACAGACCTCGTCGAACCTCCCCGTTTGTATCCATTGCGGCACTCCCAGACCAGCAGATGAGACCCAATGTCCGTCGTGCGGGAAGCCGTGGATCGATGTGCTCGTCGCAGACGTCCCGCCTGTCGTGCCGGCTGTCGAACCCGCTGCTCCCCCAGTCGCTGCAGCCGTCGCTGCCGCAGCCACGGCCGAGTTGGTCACGGGCGATGACGACCCGCCCCTTGCGCCGCACGACACCGGCGAGTTCGGACTCGACGAATGGACGCTGCCTCCCGAGCCACCGAAGAGTCGGCCGCTCTGGCTGATCCCCGTTGGTCTCGTCATCGCCGTTTTGGGATTCTGGGCGTACGTCTATTACGCCGACACAGGAACATCAACAACAACCGTCGTCGCTGAACCATCGACGTCAACCTCAACTGTTCCGTCGACTACAACCACGGTGGCAGCACTGGCGGCCGAATCGACGACCACCGCTCCGCCAACGACTACGACGACACTCCCCTATCCATCAGCCGCAGCATGGGAAGAGTCCGGTCAGGGGATCTCGACAGCGCTCCTCAAGATGAAGGCCTCTGGGCTCGGACCGATAGACATCGGCAGATCGCTCGCCGACGTGAGTGGCCAGCTCGTAGCGAGTCTCGGCCCGGCCGAGTTGGCAGGCGACGCCGACCTGTGCCAGCCCGAGGAGGCCTACTGGCTGCAGTGGGGACCGCTGAGAGCGATCTTCGACGGATGGGAGCCCACGTCCACCTTCGTCGGCTACCGATACGCCGAAGCCGATGCAGGCGAGACGAACGTCCCACTCACGACCCTGTCCGGGCTACGACTCGGAGACGCCGTCGCTGAACTACAGGCGACATACAACTTCTACACCGTGACCTTCGAGGTCATCGAAGGCCAGGACTATTTCCGCCTGCTCGACGGCGGGGAGCTATTGCTGTGGGGCCCTGTCTCAAGTACTGACCCGACCGGTACAGTTCTCGGGATCTACTCACCGTCGCCTTGCCCGGCGAGCTGAGACCGCTTCCGACACTGACCACGACTGAGACAGAGCGATGACTGACACCGCAGAACCAGTACCAGCGAAACGGCCAACGCACAGGTTCCTGACGCTCGCCAATTTCGCGTTCGCTGCGACGTCGATCGTCACATTCATCATCATCGCGTACGCAACGAGATCGAACATCGGTGTTCTCGTTGCTGCGATCATCGGCACAACAGTTGGCGCCGCCGTGTGGTGGGTGGGCACATCTGTCGCATCACGGAAGCGGATGAACGAACTGCTTGGAGACGTGCCGCTACTCGGTGCGATCCCACCGCATGACTCAGCGTCCGCACCGGCCCTTGGCGATTCGGGTGCCTCCGACGCATATGCAAAGGTCGCTGCCGCTCTTGAGGGAGAGACAAACGGGCGTGTGCTTCTCGTCGGCTCGGTAGAGCCACGCCAGGGTGCTACCACCGTTGCGATGAACCTGGCGATCTCGGCAGCCAAGTCCGGGCGTCGGACCGTTCTCATAGACGGCGATGCCGACCAGTCCGGCGTCTCCCGGTTCATGGCGTCAGGTGTATCGCCAGGGATCACCGACATCGCCACAGGCGAAGCAACCATCTCGGACGCGGCACGCATGTGGGCCGTCGATGACACGACCATGTTGCCCGTCGTCCCTTCAGGCGAACCGATCACCGACGTCGTGAGTCTTGGGGGCATTCATCTTTCGGACGCCGTCGAAGCGTTGGCTGAGCGAGCCGACGTCATCCTGATCGACGTGCCGCCTGCGATCACCTCGGAAGCCACGAAGCATCTGGCCGCTCACGCAGACGGCACGATCCTCGTGGTTGCAGAGGACACCGACGCTGATGTCGTTGCAGAAGCTGAAGCCAAGTTCTCAGACATCGGCGCACCGGTTCTCGGCTACGTTGCGATCGGGGCAGACAAACGGCTGATACCGCTTGCAACGCTGTGGAAGCCGATCGCATTGCGCGTAGCGGTCGGCTCCATCCTGCTCCTTGCGGTCTTCACCGCTATAACGGGGGCCCAACTTCTCGACTCGTGGAACCGCATCGAGCGAGCAGAGTTCGATCTCTCCGATGCCAGAGCGATCCTTTCCGACGGCGCCATTACGACCTCAACTACGACCGTCGACACCAGCCCGACGACCACGGCGGCTGATCCGACAGGAACAGCGACAACGACGACAACACCGCTCGTCGCACTCCCTGACGAGCCCTATCGCACGATTCTCCTGATCGGGGGAGACGAAGACTCCGGGGCAAGCGACGTGATCCTGTACCTCGTCATGCCGACCAACGGAGCAGCCCCGTTCATGATGTCGTTCCCGCGAGATCTCTACGTCGACAACCCTTGTACCGGTGGAAAGAGCAGGATCAACTCCCTGTCACACGGATGTCGGAAGAAGGGCATCAATGGAGGCACGCTCCTCTCGGTCCAGGTCTCTGAGATGACCGGCATCGATGTCGACCACTTCGCGGAGTTCACCTTCGATGGGTTTGCAGACATCATCGACACCGTCGGCGGAGTGGAGATCTGCGCCGGCGAGTACGACGTACGCGACTTCCCCAAGGCGAAACTCGAGTTACCCGCAGGGTGCAATATCGCCACGGGCGCCGAGGCCCTGTCGTGGGTCCGGTCCCGGCACACGCAGATCTTCAAAGATGGGAGATGGCGCAGTATGCCCGGCGCTGGTGACCTCATGAGAAATACCCGCCAACAGGACGTCCTGTTCGCGATGGCGACGAAACTCAAAGCCTTCGACTCGCCTCAGCAGTTGACCCAAACCATCTCGAGCGTCGCCGATACGTTCACCTTGAGCGACACACTCGACCTTCCCCACGCCGTCAGCCTCGCCTGGCTACTACGCGGCCTCGATCTGGAGGACATCAATCGCCTCGTGATCCCCGTCAGGCTCACCAGGTCGCCGAACGACCAGTCGATTCTCAAGGCGAACGTGACGATCAAGGAAGTGATCGCTGCGGTGTACGGCGATGCGCTCCCGCTTGAAGACCGGTAGAGCCGATGGTCAGCGTGGTCAGGACACAGCGTCATACAATGAGAAGAACGGCAAGAGGACACGAACGGTGAGCGACCCACGCGACCCAACTCAGAACCCACCAGGGTGGACCGATCCATATTCGGACCCGGTCGACACCGGCGGTGTACCCCCTCTTGTCCCCGGTCAGCCTCAAACAAGCCCGAACGGCCAGCCCCCGGGCTCACCACTCCTTACCGGCTTGATCATCGGATTGCTCCTCGTGGCTCTCTCCGTCGCTGTGTTCCAACTGTTCGGAGCCGAAGACGATGGAACGGCTGCTGGAACGACGACGACCACCACCGAAGGGACCTCAACCACGACCACTGAGGGAGGCTCGACCACGACATCGTCGACGACGACCTTGCCGAGTACAGACCCCTACCCACCCGTCGATCCTCCGATTCCCGCCGAGGACATCAAGATGATGACGGACGGCCTGAGGATCAACGACAACGACATCAAGGATCTCATCTTCGGGATGGAGGCAGACCTTGCCGTCGGACGCCTCGTGGCGTCATTCGGGCCGGCAACCCAGGACACGGGATGGCAGACGTCCACCGGGCAGTACGGCGTCTGCGCCGGCGACCTCGAGCGAGTCGTCATCTTCGACACCTTCGCCGCCATCGTCACGAAATCGGGCGGCCAGGAGATCTTCAACAGCTACCGCAACGACCTCACCTCCGGTGGAGGGCTTGGTACAGACCCCGCCTCGATCGAGACGCTCAGCGGTCTCGTCATTGGAGACACGGTCGAAACGATGCAGACCATCTACGAAAACCAGCGTGTCGTTTTCGGAGCCGATCCCAAGCTTGGCCCGATCTACGAGATAAACAGTGCCGCATCCGGTATCCAGCTCCTCTGGGGCCCCGTCGAAGGCGAAGACGATACCGACAGGATCAGCGGGATCTACGCCCCAGATGTCTGCAATCGATAGGGAACCATCGATGACCGTGATGCAGGTAGAGTTCCGCCCATGAAGCCGAGCTACATGACTTCGTTGCTCATCGGGTCCGTCCTTGGCTTGGTGATGGGTGTCGTCCTTGCGACCTACGTCGCGGCAACCGGTGGCACTCCGTCCTTGATCGTCGAACTCGAAGGTGCAGACGTTGTACCGACTTTCGCTCCTGCCGCATCGGCGATGTGGATCACCGTGATCATCGCCGGGCTCATCGGAGGATGGATTCTCGCCGTCGGCACCAAGGCGATCGCCAGCGTCATCGAGCCGGAGGGCGACACAGCGTCTGTCACCCTGATCGGAACCATCGGTGCGGTTGTCGGGGCCACCGTTGCAGTCGTCGTCATGCCTCTCGGGATCACGATCCTGGGTTCGGTCACAGACGGTTTGGCCATCATCGGCGTAGCCGATCTGTTCGTTCTCTCCGCGATCACAGGCCTCGTCGCTGGCGGTTCCGTCGTGTGGCTGTCGTACGTTCTGGCCCGCCAGCCACAGCACGTAGAGGACACCGACCTTCTCGCTGCCTAGGGGCCGTCCAGGTTCCAACCTATCTGTGCCGCCTTATCCCATGTCGCCTTATCCGTCGTGTTCGTGTACGGAATCGTCATCTGCATGCTCGATGAGGACCGCTATCTGTTCGCCGTACGCACCCGCCTCGAAGGTCACGACAACGCGCTGGCCGGTGACGACGTGATCTCGAAGGTGTGACAGCGGACCACCGTAGAACAGAAGTCCGGGCGTCGGCCTGAAAAAGTGGCTCTTGCCTTCGGAGTCCATGATGACGAGGGACTCAACAGCCGTCAGATCGCCGGTGACCTCGGTCACGATGCCTTCAACGGTGTTCGGCTCAACCGAATCGTCGGATGCACACCCAGACACGACCAGGAGCGCAGCGATCGCGGCGACCAGAAGGGCCATCCTTCGATAGCTCACTTCACGAACCGGCAAGGATCGCCTCGAGCTCTCCATCACCGAGCACGCCTTCGATCCTGGCGATGACGACACCGTCCTCGTCCATCACGAATATCCACGGCTCGGACGGAAGTCCGAACTCCACGACGGCCGGGACGAGGTGATCGACATCGGGAGCGAATCCTTCTTCGGTGAAACCTTCGTACACCTCGATGTGGATGAAGTTGACGTCGGAGGTCGTGGCCAGGATCTCCTTCGCCTGATTCACGAGGGGGCCACACGTCGCAGACACGCAATACGCGGGCGTCGCGAACAGCACAACCGTCTTCTGCCCGTTCTCCAGCAGGTCGTCGAGCGACGACTCGTACAGGGCCGGCAAAGGATCAGCATCTGTCGTGAGTTCCTCGATCTGCCGATCAGCCAGAGTCGGAGTCTTCACCCTTGGCGCCGGTTCCCCTATCGCAACGGTTTGCGGCTCAGCTTGGATATCGATCAGGAAGGGTTCGGTGTCTTCCCCCGTTGAGATCGTGAAGTCGATCTCCCATAGTCCGGCACGATCGAACGGCACGTACGCGCGGTACAGGCCGATGGATCCAGGGATGATCCACGTGAAGATCGCATCGGCCTCGATCTTGTTGTCTGGCGCCTCGAGTGAATGAGCCACCAGCGACACGCTCTCCTCAGGCGATCCACGGCGAGTCCCGTTGATCTCGTTGACCGCGAACAGCAGCCGATCATCGCCGACGGCGGAATCAGTAGACGCCCGGACACCGATGAGAACATCTCCACTTTGCTGCTGTGCAGGCTGATCGTCAGACGAACATGAGGCGAGGACGAAGACAAATGCAAGACCTGCTGCGACGATGCGTTTCATGGCGAGAACGGTAGGTGCCGCCGCCACATACGACACATCACGGACCTTGTGGTCACGCGTCGGTTATGGGGCCGTTGAGCGATCCGATCCGAACGAACGCCAGACGTCCGCTACGGCATCGATAAACTCGCCGCCAGCCCACACCAACACGAGAAAGAAGAGAAGGAGAACCAACGCGGTACCGATGCCCCGGACCCACCCGATCCACGACTCCTTCTCGGCAAAGATCGAGTTCCACATCTCGCCGATGATTCCGACGCGGGGCTTTCTCTCAGGCTTGACGGCTGGGACGACCGGGGTTTCTTGCGACGGGGCAGCCGGTTGCTCGACGGTGGTGAACTTCTTCTCCTCGACGTGGTCTACGACAGACGGGTCCGGGTCCGCCACATCGGGCCTCCGTTCCTCCAACGCAGAGACATCCACATCGAGTGCGACTGCCAGTTGCGGGACCACCGCCGTTGCCGGGGCCACCTCGTCGCGCTCCCATCTCCTCACCGACGAGGGAGATCGCCCGACGGTCGCGGCGAGTTGGCCGAGAGACATTCCCTGCTGGAGTCTCGACTCGCGGATGAACCGTCCCATGGAGGTTGCTTCGTCCATGGGACGCAGGATATCCGCATTCTCTCGTTCGGCTGGTACCGACTTCCCCTAATGTGATACCCAACACGAAAGGATCCCCATGCCATCCGATGTCTCAACACTCGCGGAGCTGTACGCACAGAGCGTCGCCGCCTTCCCTGACAATCCTCTTTTCGGAAACCGCACGCCTGACGGGGCATGGGAATGGATGAGCTATCGCGAGTTCGGCGATGCGATCGACAAGGCTCGCGGCGGACTCCAGTCTCTTGGCGTCACCAATGGTGACCGCGTCGCGATCATCTCGGACAACAGGACCGAGTGGGCCGTGGGCGCATACGCCACGTACAGCCTCGGCGCTGCCTGGGTGCCTATGTACGAGGCACAGACGCAGAAGGACTGGAAATTCATCCTCAAGGATTCGGGAGCCAAGGTTCTGTTCGCTGCGACCGACGGCATCCGTGCCCAGATCGAAGAGATCCAAGGGCGAGATCGAGTCACTCGAGTCGGTCATCGTGATCGACGATCCAGCAGGCGGGCAACGCGATCGATTACACCGAACTCCTTGCCCGCGGGTGCGGCCAACCCTGCTGGTTCAGCCGTCGTGAAAACGGACGATCTGGCCGGACTCATCTACACGTCAGGGACGACCGGGAATCCCAAGGGCGTGATGCTGTCCCATGCGAACATCACGTCGAACCTCAATGCGCTGTCGGTGATCTTCCCCCTTGAGGAGGACGACCGTTCAGCGTCGTTCCTCCCCTGGGCGCACTCGTTCGGCCAGACCGTTGAACTGCACACGCTGATCTTCTTCGGCTCCTCCACCGGGCTCACGAGTGCCAAGACGCTCATGCGGGACATGCCTGAAATCCACCCAACGATCCTCGTTGCTGTGCCCACCGTGTTCAACAAGGTGTACGACGGCCTCCAGAAGCTCATGGAAGCTGAGGGCGGCATCAAGAAGAAGATGTTCGACGCAGCTGTCGCGAATGCTCACAAGCGCAACGAGATGCTCGAGAGAGGCACCCGCAGCTGGCTGGTGGACAAGAAGCGCAACCTGCTCGACAAGCTGGGGTTCTCGAAGGTCCGGGCAAGATTCGGCGGGAGGGTTCGCTATGCGTTCTCCGGTGGCGCAGCGATCTCAACCGAGGTCGCGGGGTTGATCTCATCTGTCGGCATCACGGTGTACGAGGGCTATGGGTTGACAGAGACAAGCCCGATCGTGACCTGCAATATCAAGGAGGCCCGACGCATCGGATCTGTCGGCCGTGCGATCCCCGGCGTCACGGTGACCATCGACACGGAGGTCACCGGCGACAAGGAGATCGGTGAGATCGTCGTCCATGGGCCCAACGTGATGATGGGCTACTACCACCTGCCTGAGGCCAACGACGAGGTGTTCACCCACGATCGTGGCTTCCGGACAGGTGACCTTGGGCACGTCGATGCGGACGGCTACCTCTATATCCGTGGGCGCATCAAGGAGCAGTACAAGCTTGAAAACGGCAAGTACGTCGTGCCGTCACCGATCGAGGAGATCTTGACGCTGTCGGGCTACATCCTCCAGGTCATGGTCTACGGCGAGCAGCGCCCCCACAATGTGGCAGTGATCATCCCGGACTTTGAGTACCTCGGGAAGTGGGCGGCAGAGAACGGAGTCGATGCATCCGACCCTGACGCACTGATCGCAGACGAGCGGGTGATCGAACTGTTCAAGACAGAGGTCAACCGTGCGCAGAGCGACATCAAGCATTACGAGCGGATCAGAGACTTCATCCTTGCAACCGAAGAGTGGACGCCGGAGAACGGCATGCTCACTCCGTCGCTGAAGATCAAGCGACGCACGCTGATGGCCGAGTTCGGCGATGGAATCAACGACCTGTACGCAGGCGACGATCCTCTGCTCGGCAGGGACACACAAACGAAGTAGCTTCAGAAGACCTCAGACCACGGACCACAGACCGGACGGCAGATAGCTGGTTCTAGAAGCCTTGTGGGACGTTGGTTTTGGCCCAGTTTGCGAAGTTGGTGAAAGGGGCGACCGTCGCCTCATCCGCAGCCTCTATGCGGTCGTCTGAGTTCGGTCCGAAGTACGTGTAGTCCTCGAAGTACTCGAACATGTGTCGGACTCCGACCGCCCACGGTGCGAACGAGTCCCATTGCTCCGCCGGAGCCTGCTGGAACCCGACGTCATGTCCCTGGCCTCGCAAGGTCCCGACGATGTCGTCCCAACTGACAAGATCGCCAGCGAACGAAAGGCGCTGACCGTCGCCCCAGCGGTCTGGGTCGGCGAGGACGCCAGCCACCAGGTTTCCGTACTCGGAGATGTCACCCATGTGCATGCCGCGGGCGTCGGCCTTCATCGGTTGGCTCCACGACGGCGTGCCGTCAGGCCCCGGCTGCTTCGGGTACATCGGCGAGATCAGGTTCTGGAAGTAGAACGGTGGTTCCACCAGTGTCGAATACTCGAAGCCAGCACCCGTGACCGCATCGTTGACCTTGGCCTTATTGGTGAAGTGTGGCACCTGGTACTCCCCGTCGGAGATCTGCTCCACGTTCGGAAGTGTTGACCAGACGTAGTGCTGGACCCCAGCATCACGAGCCGCATCGACGATCGACGACGCCTGCGCAACCTCATCGAGATCGGGCCGTGCGAACGAATTCGTGTTCGCAAAGACACCGGAGACTCCGTCAAGCGCCGCAGCGAACGTATCGGGACGATCAAGGTCGACCTCGACCGTCTCATCGGCGAGGGGCACCGAGTTCATGGGGTTCCTCGTGAGCGCTCGTACATGGGAGCCACCCTGCCGCTTGAGCGCGGCGACGACGCCACTCCCTTGTGCTCCGGTCGCTCCGAACACGGCGATCGTTCTGTTCTCTTGTGACATTCTGACTCCCTTGACTTCCTTTCAGCGAAGGAAGATATTGTTCTGTACACAACTACTTTAGTTGTGTCGACAACTATTGTCAAGGGGATTAGAGTGGCGATATGACGACACCGAGACCAAGCCACACCACCACTCCCGATCTCGATCTTGCCTCGATGCTGCGGCCTTCCGGCGCGTTCCTGAGCGCTCAGATCATGCTCAGCAGAGCGATCGACGTCCACGTGGTGTCACGATCCAAATACGACGGTACGACGCTTGACCTTCTGATCCGCATCAAGCTGTCAGAGGAGGGGCAACTGCGGGCCGTCGATCTCTGTGATCAGTTGCAGAAAAGCCCGAGCCACGTTTCGCGGGTTATCGATCGCGCCGAGCGCGACGGGCTGGTGAAGCGCCTTTCGGATCCGACCGATCGACGAGCACATCTTGTGACGCTCACCGACGCCGGGCTCGCTGTCGTCGAGGAGCTCATACCGCACCTCGCCGAAGTTCTTGAACATGCGATATTTGATGCGCTCACAGCCGGGGAGATCGACGTTCTCGTCGCCTCGCTGGAGAAGGTCACCCTCGCCAGTCGCAGGCTGATCGTCGAATAGCTATTGACGAGCATCGGGGCCGAACAATTCGGCCCCGATGTCGTGTGGCGGAGGCGGACGGGAATCGAACCCGCCAGGGAACTTTCGCCCCCTCGTCGGTTTTGAAGACCGCGACGTCCACCAGGCACGCAATCGCCTCCACGGGCAAGGGTACTTCGCATAGGATCGATGCATGACTCGCACGTTCCAAGAGCGGCAGAAGGTGCGTGGTCGGTCGCCTTGGGCTCCCTCGATCCCCCCGGCTCGCTTGCGCTCGCCAGTCCCCCTTGAAAGGGGGACTGCTGGGCCAGAGCTTCACTATGCTCCATCGGACTACTCGCGAACCCAGGGAAGAGCATGGCTGACGCAACGTTGATGGTGTGGATCGATCAGGATCTTTGCACCGGTGATGGAATCTGTGAAGAGATTGCACCTGACGTATTCGTGGCGCGCGACGACGGCCTGTGGGTCGTCAAGGAAGCCGCCTCCGTGTGGGGAGCCGACATCGTCTTCGATGGCGAGCAAGCTCCCGATGGGAGCCGCGGCGTCGCTCGAGTTCCCGACGACCAACTCGACATCGTTGTCGAGGCGGCCGAGGAATGCCCTGGCGAGTGCATCATGATCGAGCCATTCGACCAGGACACCTTCGCCAAGCGCGGCGCCTGAGTCCACCTAACTCGTCCGTAGTTTCTAGCTGTCGCATCCAACGCGCCGTCACGTCTCGGGTGGCGCTCTCCGTCGCGAGGTCCCATGGTCCAGCATGGGTAGCGCTCGGGTGTCAAGTTCCTTGACGTGAACGGCAAGGAGAGCCGACACGGCATCGATGTGCTGCTTGAGACCGACGACCATCTGCTTCAACGCCTCATTGGGCAGACGATCGATGTGCTCTTGTATCTGTGTGGCGAGTGGCTCGCCGTCCTCAATCGAGACCATCGCCGCGGAACTTGTACCAACGCCCTGTACGCCGTCCGCTCCGATACATCGCACGCTCGCAGCGTCCACGCGTATGCTTGAACCGCCGCGGCTACGCGGATGGGAAGGAGAGAAGCCTCTTGGAATCAGTCACCGCTGAGTCACGGGCCCCGGGTCGCTCCTTCGTGCCACGCCTGCCATTCGACTCGTTCGGCGGCTTGGTACGGCACATCACTGCGGCCGGTCTCTCAGGTTTGATCGCGGGCGTGCTCGTTGGAGGAATCGGCGGCCGCCTGTTCATGCGGATCGCAGGTGCGATCGCCAGTGATATCGCTCAGGGGAGAACCACCGAGGCAGGCTTCACGGTCGGTGAGGTAACTTTCGGCGGGAGCATCGGACTCATCATCTTCCTTGGGATCTTCAGCGGTCTCTTCGGTGCCGTGTTCTACGTTGCGCTCTTCCCATGGCTCTCATGGGCGGGCCGGTGGCGCGGCCTCGCCTTCGGAGTGACAATGTTCGCTGCGGTCAGCGCCACATCAGACCTCATGAACCCCGACAACGTCGACTTCTTCATCCTCAAGAACGAGCCGATCCTGGTCGGATTAATGATCATCCTGGTCGTCGGATTCGGTCTGGTACTCGATGCGTCCTACCGCGTCATCGACCGGTGGCTGCCACCGCCCGACGTCAACGTGAACATCGCTTACTACGTTCTTTCAGCGGTCGGGTTGATATTCGTCGGTTTCGCCTTGCTCGCCCTCTTCAGCGATCCCTGCGATTGCGAGCCACCAAGGGGGGTTGCATGGTCGATGGTCGTTGTCCTGGCTGGCACAGCAGCGCTGTGGCTGTCGGCCCTGCTCAACTCGCCACCCAGATGGCTGGGCCGGGCGTCCGCGGTCGTCGGCTATCTCGGAACGGCGGGTGTGCTGGTGTTCGGACTGATCCGCGCCATCTCCGATGCGGCTGACATCATCGGCTAGGGCTGGATCAGCGAGGGCCCGTGATGTAGCTCTCCAGCTGCTCGATGAGGAACTCCTGCTCCTCGATGACAGCCCGGACGACGTCACCGATCGAGACCACACCCAGAAGCTTCCCGTCCTCCACGACAGGGAGGTGACGGAATCGGTTGTCCGTCATGAGCGCCATACACGCGCCAACCGTGTCTGAGGGGGTGACCGTGACAGGGTCAGGCGTCATGATGTCCGCCACAAGCGTCTCTCGAGAGCTCTTATCCTGCAAGACGACCTTGCGTGCGTAGTCACGTTCTGACACGATCCCTACGAGTTCATCGTCAGTCAGCACGACGAGCGCGCCGATGTTCTTGTCCGCAAGCATGGAGAGGGCATCGAACACCGACATGTCGCCAGGGACGCTCCAGATGTCCTGACCCTTGAAGGCGAGAATGTTGCCAACCGTCTTCTGCATGTCTCCTCCTCACGTAAACCTACCAACTCGGACGACCGCCTGCCCAACGCTCACTCTCTGGCTGAGATGTACGATGCATGCACGCGGCACAGGAAGTCCGGCAATGGAATCTGAGAACCTCCAGTACACGACCGACGGGAACGTCGGCTACCTCGTACTCGACCGGCCGGATCGCCTCAACGCCATGTCGTTCGAGATGCTGCATGATCTTGTCAATGTTGCAGCGGAGATCGCTTCCTCAGACGTGAGGTGCCTCATCATCTCGGGAAGCGGGACCGTCTTCTCTGCCGGTTTCGACGTCGAGGCATTCCAGACCGGACTCCTGTACGAAACGGAGACAGTCACCAGATACGAAGCAGCCGAACTAGGCAGCAGGATGGCTGATGCGATCGAGAACCTGCCGCAGGTGACAATTGCAGCGATGCATGGACATGTCGTGGGCGGTGCCGTGGTACTTGCGGCAGCAAGCGACCTGCGGGTCGCTGATTCCGACACAGTGTTCTCGATCCCCGAGATCGACCTTGGCATCCCACTCGGATGGGGCGGCATCAGAAGACTCGTTCGTGACATCGGGCCCGCACTCACCAAGGAACTCCTGCTGACGGGCCGGCCATTCACCGCACAAGAAGCGCGCAACGCAGGATTCCTCAATTCCGTCACTGATCCTGGCGGTGCCATGGCGACCGCACGAGAACTCGCGGAACACATCGCGACGAAGTCGAAGTATGTGGTGGTAACGACGAAGCGACACGTCGCCGAGATCGTGGACGGCGACACATCCCGTGACGATGCGCTGAGTCTGATCGCGGGCCTTGACGACCCCGAATCTACTCGCTTCCGCGAGGCGTACCTCGCTCGATTCGGAGACACTCCGTAGCCGGAAGACGCCAGATCAGGCCAGCACGTTGTTCTCGGCTACATCTATCGGATCTCTGTCGACCGAAAAGAACTCCATCGGCACGTCGGTATCGAAGTTGGCACGCTCCCCCGTGATCCACTGGGCCATCATCGAGCCGATGATCTGTGACTCCTTGAACCCATGGCCGGAGAAGCCGTTCACAACAGCGAAGCCGTCCACAGCTGTAGGCCCAACGATCGGTAGGACGTCCTGCCGGTTGGCCGTGTACAGACTCGCCATGCCCCCGGGGATGCCCCGATACGGGAGCGAGGGGATTCGGTGGTGCAGCGCGTGGATCTTGGTGTCGATAAACGACCGGTCTGCTCCGTGGACGTAGTCGTCAGGATCGACCTCCTCCATCTCGTCCTCTTCGAGGAGCGAACCGACGATCACCTGGCCTCCACTGGCCTCCGGCCTGAAGTAGACACCCCCGGCTGCGTCGACCGTCACAGGAAGGGGGCGTGGAACGTCGTCTGGCAGGTCCCGATAGATGATCTGAACGCGGATCGGAACGAGGTCCCACGGCACATCCAGCCCGACCATCGCATTGATCAGGTTGCACCACGGACCTGCTGCGTTGATCACAAGGCCGGCACTGATCTCGGAACCGTCGTCCAACTGGACGCCTGACGCTCGACCACCGGACATGGTGACATTCGTTACAGCGGTACCCAGCCGAACATCGACACCCGACTTCTTGGAGGCGATCGCAACATCGAGAAGGGCACCGGTCGCATCAAAGAACCCGGTGTCGCGCTCGAGAAGGAATCGGCCGCCAGGCGCACACTCGTGCTCGATCTCTCCCGTCAGGTCGAACGGAACCGTGCATGTCGACAAGGCAGGGAAGAGTTCCGTCACCTGATCGGCATCGATGTCGACGGCGTCGATGCCCTCCGCGGCGAGCCGAGCCTGATCGGCTGCTACGGACCGTGCGTCGTCACCCATCATCCAGAGGACGCCAATGTCATGAAGACGTCCGTTGGGTTCCGGCTCTCGCAGATACTCTGACCAATTCCGCCAGATGATATTGCCATCTCGGGCGACCCGGATGCTCTCGGTCTTCGAGTATCGCTGACGCGTGATGGCGGACGATCCGCCGGTCGATCCCTCCCCCAAGCCGATGCCCTTCTCAAGCACGGCAACGGAAAGTTCCGACCTTCGCGCTATCTGATAAGCGATCGACATCCCCATGATGCCTCCTCCGATGATCGCCACATCAACATTCTCGCGTCGCACACGCACCTCTCTTGTGAACGGGCAAACCCTAGACCGACGAATGGCACCCAACCTCAATCGGTCTGGTGTGTGGCTGGCGCCTACACTCTCAACCCGTGCCGACAAGACTCGTTCGCCTCACGTTGATCGCTCTGCTGCTGTTGGCTGTGGCCACTAGTGCAGCGCCCGCCTTCGGCGCCGGTGAAGCCATCAAAGGCAGACTGAGGGCCACGTTCGCGGAGGAGCGGACACCGGTTCCCGACGTCACCATCGACGTGACCCTGGACGGGCAGCCGATCGGTTCGGCGGTGTCAGCAGAGGACGGAACCTGGCTCGTACCTGTTCCCGGGGCTGGCACGTACCAGGTCGAACTTGACGTATCCACACTTCCCGAGGGAGTCGACCTCACGGACCCTGAGAGGGTAATTCTCCCTGCGGTTGAGGTCGGTGAAGGCCAAGAGAAGACAGTGATATTCAGGTTGGGACCGGGTGCCCCATCCTCGGTTTCGACGTATCAGCGGGTTGGCTCGCTCACCGTGCTCGGCCTCAAACTCGGTGCCGTCATCGCATTGAGCGCGATCGGGCTCTCGCTTGTCTTCCAGGTGACGGGACTGGTCAACTTCGCTCATGCAGAGATGGTGACGCTTGGTGCGATCTCGGCGTACCTCTTTCACGGCAGCCCTGTCGGCCCGCAATGGCCACTGGCCGTTTCCGCCATCTTCGCTGTCGCGATCGGAGCATCGTTCGGATTTATCCAGGAAAAGGCCCTGTGGAAGCCACTGCGCATGAGGCAGGCAAGCCTCATAGCGATGATGGTCGTCTCGATCGGCTTGTCCTTTGCGATGAGGAACTTCTTCCTGATCGTGTTCAACGGTGAACCAAGAGCGTTCCCCGACTTCGCTGGTCAATCACCGATCGTGGTTCTCGGCATCCCGATGGTGCCGAAGCACCTGTTCACGATCTTCGCCGCCATCGTCATACTTGGAGGCCTGGGCCTCTTCCTCTCGAAGAGCCGTTCGGGTACTGCGTTGCGGGCCGTCTCGGACAACAAAGACCTTGCCGAGTCCTCGGGGATCGACGTGAACAAGATCATCGCACTCACCTGGGTGCTGGCCGGAGGGCTGGCAGCCATAGGGGGTGTCTTCTTCGGCCTCACCGAAACCGTGCAGTGGGACATGGGATTCCGGCTGCTGCTACTCATCTTTGCGGCTGTTGTCCTCGGCGGCCTCGGTACAACCTATGGCGTCATCGTTGGTGCGATGGTCGTCGGGTTGGCAGTCGAGCTGAGCACTCTCTTCATACCGAACGAGTTGAAGCTGGCCGTTGGACTCATCGTTCTCATCATCATGCTCCTCGTTCGGCCCCAGGGAATCCTCGGCACCAGAGATCGGATCGGCTGATGGACTGGATGGGCATTCTCACGGACGGTGCGCTTGCGACAGTTGGGCCGCTCACCGCCGCCTATGCGTTGTCGGCAGTCGGGCTCAATCTTCAATTCGGATACGGTGGACTACTCAACTTCGGCCATGTCGCCTTCATGATGGTCGGGGCGTACGGCACGGCCATGACAGTCGACGCAGGGGGATCACTCTGGCTCGGGATCGTCGTTGGAATCCTCGCCGCCGTGTTGCTCGGGTTCCTCTTGGGCCTTCCCACGTTGCGGCTGAGAGCGGACTATCTCGCTATCGCCACGATCGCTGTAGCCGAGGCGCTCCGTCTCATCATTCGCTCAACCTGGGCAGCGCCGTACACCAACGGTGTGTTCGGAATCCAGGGCTTCGCCGATGAGTTCTTCGCCCTCAACCCGTTCCCAACAGCCGAGCTATACGGGTTCGGGTCGTTCGTCGTCACCGGCAGAAAGTTGTGGGTCATGATCGTCAGTTGGATCGTGGTTCTGCTCGTGACGCTGCTCGTCAGACGCATCATTTCCAGCCCATGGGGCCGTGCACTCAAGGCGATCCGGGAAGACGAGGATGCGGCCAGCGCCCTTGGAAAGAACCCGTTCATGTTCAAACTCCAGGTTCTGATGCTCGGCGGGGCGATGGCTGGACTTGCCGGAATCCTCATCGGCATTGAGCAGCAGAACGTCACCCCGGATGGCTATCTGCCGAAGATCACATTCATCCTCTACGTGATCGTGATCCTTGGCGGCGCAGGCACGATCTGGGGCCCGATCGTGGGTGCGGTCGTCTTCCAGTTCCTCTTCTTCACCGTCGACTCGTTCATGGTTGATGCCCAGGCCCACGTCGGATGGGTCAACGATCTGCTCTCCCCGTCGGATGCCGGACAGCTCAAGCTCGTATTCGTCGGCATCGGGCTGATGCTCCTCATGATCTTCAGACCGCAGGGGCCTCCTCGGAGACAGAGAGGAGACGTTGATCGATGAGCGCTGAGACCCACAACCGCATCGCAGAGCCAACTCCGGGATCCGCCAAGCCAGACCCCGTCCTCGTCGCAGACAACGTGAGTCGTGCCTTTGGGGGTGTCCACGCCGTGAACGTTGACCACCTTGAAGTACAGCGACATACGGTGACGTCGCTCATCGGCCCCAACGGTGCCGGAAAGACGACCCTCTTCAACCTGCTCACGGGCTTCGACAGGCCAGACACAGGAAGCTGGAGCCTCGACGGAGTCGACTTGAGCGGTCAGTCGCCCCACGAGATCGCACGTGCGGGCATGGTGAGGACGTTCCAACTCACAAGGACGCTTTCGCGGCTCTCGGTACTCGACAATATGCTCGTCGGAGCCAAGGGGAAATCCGGGCGAGCGGCTCAAGGGGGCGTTCCTCGGTGGCTGGCGCTCAGCGGAGGAACAGAACATCGAGAGGGCCCGGGATCTCCTCGATCGTTTCTCTCTCGCCCAGGTGACGGATGACTTCGCAGGCTCACTGTCGGGAGGCCAAAGGAAGTTGCTCGAAATGGCGCGTGCCCTCATGGTCGAGCCGACGATCGTGATGCTTGACGAGCCCATGGCCGGCGTCAATCCCGCGCTGACTCAGTCGCTCCTTGGTCACATCACGTCGCTGAGGGACGCGGGGCTCACCGTCGTGTTCGTGGAGCACGACATGGATGTCATCCAGGAGATATCTGACTGGGTCGTGGTCCTGGCCGAGGGCAAGATCATCTCCGAGGGCACGCCAGACGACATATCACACGATCCCGAGGTCATCGATGCGTACCTCGGCAAACATCACGGGGAGGCCGCATCGTGAGCGAGAACACGATTCTCACCGCAACAGATGTAGTCGCTGGATACCTGCCGGGTGTGGACATCCTCCAGGGCATGAGCCTGCACCTGGACGAAGGGGAACTCGTTGGGATCATCGGACCGAACGGTGCTGGAAAGTCGACGTTCGTCAAAGCGGTGTTCGGCCTCGTCGACGTTCGGTCAGGGTCGGTGACGTTGAGAGGGGAGTCGATCACGGACCTTGCCGCACACGAACTCGTTGAGCGAGGTGTGGGATACGTGCCACAGCGAGGCAACGTGTTCGGGACACTCACCGTTGAGGAGAATCTCAAGATGGGCGTCTTCCTCCGACCGCACACATGGGTGGAGCGGTTCGAGGTCGTTGCCGATCTGTTCCCATTACTCAACGATCGCAGGGGCCAGCGTGCGGGGCTCCTGTCAGGCGGCGAGAGACAGATGGTGGCAATGGGAAGAGCCCTGATGATGGACCCCTCCGTGCTCCTCCTCGACGAGCCATCCGCAGGACTGTCGCCCTCGAACCAAGACCTCGTCTTCGAGCGCGTTCGACGAATCGTCAACGCTGGCGTATCCGTGCTCATGGTTGAGCAGAACGCGCGGCGGTGTCTCCAGATCGCAGACCGCGCCTACGTCCTCGACCAGGGACAAACTGCCCACACCGGGGCAGGAAGGGACCTGCTCCACGATCCCAAAGTCATCGAGCTGTATCTCGGAACCCTCGGCAAGGTCGACTGACAGTCTCTCTCAAACAAGCGGCTCTCACACACGAAAGTGGGGCCCGCCGAAGCGGACCCCATTTTCATCGGTTTCTGTCTTCGTATCAGGCGCCTGGAGGAGCCACGGCCTGACCATCAACTTGTGCCGCGCCATCAGCGTCGTATGTGAAGATGTCATACGTGCCGATTCCTGGCTCACCATCCGGACCGAAGTCCAATGGGCCGGAAGCGCCGTCGTAGTAGATGTCTTCACCTGCGACAAGAAGGTCGTAGCAGTCGCCGAAGCTCGTGCACTTCGTGCCGTCCTTCGTCACGCTGATCAGGTGATCAACGTAGACCGCTGGGTCTGAGCTCTGTGCTTCCTGAGCAGCGAGCACCTCAACCACCAGGCAGTCATAGAAGTGAGACGAGAAGATCAACGGCGTACCGGGGAACGCAGCCTCAAGGCGGTCAGAGAACCCTGGGGTTCCATTCGCCGGCGAGGATGAAGGCGCCGTGCCGCGGATTCCAGCGATGAGTGTCGCATCGCCACCGAGTTGGTCAGCACCGACCGAGTCCTTGAACCCGTCAGCAACGTAGATCGCACCGTCGTACTTGCCCTGCAAGTCGAGGATCATCTGGCCACCCTCGGAGAAGGTGATCATCACGAGTGCATCGGCACCCGATGCGGCGATCGCATCAGCGACATCCGTGAAGGACACAGAATCTGGCGGGTACGCGATCTTCGAGACCTCAGCGCCGTTATCTGTCAGGAATCCCTCAAGCAAGTCGGCGAAACCGACACCGTAGGTGTCGTTCCGGTATGCGATAACCACGGTCTCATGGCCATCGTCCTGCACGACGCTGCCAAGCAGGGGAGCTTGAAGCACATCGGACGGTGCAGTGCGGATGTAGTACGGATTGAACTCAGGAGCAGACAGCGAAGCACCCGTGTTCGAACCCGAACACATCACGACGTTGCTTCCCTGAACCTTGTCGACGACTGCTGTCGTAACGCTCGACGCCGCGGCACCGAGGATGCCGTGGAACGTGCCATCGAGATACTTGTCGACTGTGACCGAGCCAACCGCAGGGTCGGTTCCAGAGTCACCGTACTCAACGGTCACGAGACCGGGGATCACGGCGTTGATCTCGTCAACACCCATACGAATCGGATTCTCGAGCGCATCGATGATGACCGCAAGACCACCCGTCTGAGGCAGCAAGGTGCCGAGCTTGACCGGAATCGCTTCGAACTCCGGGAGCGCTTCAGTGGTCGTCGGCGCAACTGTGGTCGTGGGAGCAGCCGTTGTCGTGGCCGCCTCCGTTGTGGTCGGCGCAGCCGTGGTCGTAGGAGCAGCTACCTCTTCACCCTCATCACCAGAGCTGGCGATGACGATGATCACGATTATTGCTACAGCAGCAACCGCGATCCAAGGGAGCCACTTTTTAAGGTTTTCATTCACGTTGAATGCCTCCATGTAGTTCTTGACGCACTGGACGGAGCCACGTGCGTCATGGGAGAGTACCCACCAGAAGCGTCGACTGACAACACGTTTCCCGATGCACACCGCTCTTGCGTTACCGTTCAACGATGGCTGATTCCTCAGAATCCCACGTACGACGGCAGCGCCAACGCCTTACGGCCACCGTTACCGACCTCGATGTCGACAGACAGCGAGCGTTGCTGGTCGGGCTCGTTCGATCGCGAAACGACCGGGCGAGGGGTACAGCGAGCCTCGAGGAACTGGCGCTTCTGACCGAAACGGCAGGCTCAGATCCGGTGGAGTCGGTGTTGGTGCGGCGTGAGCGGCCGGTTGCCGCAACGTTCATCGGAAAGGGAAAGCTCCAAGAACTCGTCGGCGTGTCGAAGGCCGAAGACATCGACGTCGTCGTGTTCGACAACGAACTCACGCCCGCCCAGCAGCGGAACCTTCAGCAGGCGTTCCAGTGCGACGTCGTCGACCGGGTCGCCCTGATCCTGGACATCTTCGCCCAACACGCCCACACGAAAGAGGGCATGCTCCAGGTCGAACTCGCCCAGTCCCGTTACCGGCTTCCGAGACTGAGAGGCAAAGGTGTCGAGTTGAGCCGCCTCGGTGCAGGGATCGGCACGCGAGGGCCCGGTGAGACCAAGCTCGAGACCGACCGCAGGCGGATCCTTGAACGCATCCGCAAGATCGAAGGTGTGCTCAAGGACGCAAGCCGGTCACGTGCGACACGAAGCAAGCGGCGGAGGGGATCAGGCGAGTCCGTTGTGGCCATCGTCGGATACACGAACGCGGGCAAGTCGACGCTGTTCAACCAGCTGACGGACGCGGACGTCCTCGTGGACGACAGCCTCTTCGCGACGCTCGACTCGACGGTGCGCAAGCTACAGCTGCCTCAGGGCCACACGGCGTTGGTAACGGACACGGTCGGTTTCGTCCGGGATCTGCCCCACGAGCTTGTCGAAGCGTTCCGCTCGACGTTGGAAGAGGTCGCCGACGCAGACCTTCTCATCCACCTCGTTGACGCATCCGATGCTGACCCCGACCTCCAACTCGCCTCCGTCCGCGCCGTACTCAACGAGATCGGCGCCGAGAATGTCGAGGAATACGTCGTCTTCAACAAGATCGACGCCGCAGGCCCCACCGCTACCGGAAGGCTCCAGGCCTTGCATCCGGATGCAGGTTTCATCTCAGCCAAGACGGGGGAGGGTGTCGACGGACTCCTTCATGACATCGTCGCCGAGCTGCACGCCCGCACCATCGAACTCTCCCTGTTGATCCCGTATGCGAGGGGCGATGTCGTCACAGAAGTTCATGAAGCCGGCGATGTCCTGAAGGTCGACCACACCGACGCAGGGACCGAGGTGACCGTCCGGATACCGCACGACGATGCCCACCGCTTCAGAGAGTTCGTCGCCGCACCTGAGTGATGGGCACAAAATGGACGTCCGACTTCGGACTTCGGACTTCGGCTATATCAGATCGAGAACCCCTGGCCGGATGCGCTCATGCTCACCGTGCACCGGAGTTGCCGCCGGTGGCCGGACGTCGATGACCAACGGCGGATCGCGATGGTCCGGAAGTAGGACGAGCGACACGTAGGCCACCTGGATGACGAGAGCCACGACGCCCGCAGACGACAGCCCGAGCTCCGTTGGCCAGAAGGGGAGGACCGGGATCAGGGCACCAACGACCCATGCGATCTGGAACATGGTCTCGGAGGTCGTGAACGCCCGCGCTCGGTCCTCCTCGGGAACGGTTCGGTGCATCATCGCGTCGAACGCGAATTTTGCGGTGCCCCAGGCGAAACCCGCTGCGCCAACGAGAACAGACGCGGCTGCCAACGACAGCACCTGTGCACCGATGAACGCTGCGATCGCCATGACCGCGAGGGCACCGACGACCATCGGCTCCTCACGCACGTGTCTCCCGATCGTCGGTGCGGCCCACGCTGACAGGAAATATCCGAGCCCCGCGGCTGCAAGCAGTATGGCGAGGCTTGCCACGCTGGAATCTCCCTCTCTGAGCGAAAAAGCGACCAGCAGCACGAGGTAACCGTTCAGGAACCGCACGCCAGCGGTCGCGAAGCGGGCGAGGCGGATGTCCCGTGGAAGCTTGTAGCGCCGCCGCCTACCAGTAGCGGTGTGCACAACGCCCGTGACGGGTGGAAGTTGTGTTGCTGAGACCGTCGCCACGACGTACAAGACGATTGCCCCGATCAGCACGGGGACAACGCCGAACAGTGCGTCAAGGCCTGCACCGACCGGTACGACGATCGCGGCAGCGATGACACCGGCACGGGCAAGTCGAGCGTTAGCGTCGATCAGCTCATCCGTGTTCCGCACAACGACCGGGAGAACGCTTGAGCGGGATATCCCATGGAAACGGGACAACACGAGCATCAGGAACGCAAGGGGGAACAGCCACAGGGAGTCGATCGCAATGACGAATCCTGCCGCGACACCGGCTCGGCCGATCGAGGAGAGCGCAAGCCCCGCGCGGTACGCCCCCGGTGACCGGTCGAACACCCTCGCGAGCAGAGGGCCGAGCAGGGCGAACGGTGCAAGAGTGAGCAGCAAGTAGAGAGCTACGTTCGATCGCGCCTCGGTGCTTGGCACGGAGAAGAACAGCGTGCCGGCGAGAGCGACCGCAACGAGGGCATCCCCCGCGACTGACGCGGCATGTGACTCGGCAAGGCGACCGTAGCCGTGCCCCCATCCACGGAACACCGATGTGAAGGCCCGACCGAGGGACAGCAGCACCACCTTCATCTTCGAACGCGGAACAACGTCAGGCTGCATGGGGCGACCCTATCGCACGAATCGACTATCTCGACGCTTCTCAGAGCAACTGCGTAGCGAGTTCGGCAAGCGGGCTTCGGACCGTTCGCTCCATCGTTACGTGTCCGAACATCGGGTTGCCCTTGAACTTCTCGATGAGCGCTGCGAGGCCGCCGAACGGGGACACATACGGGTTGTCGACCTGGGTCAGGTCTCCGCAGAACACGACCTTGGAGTTCGCACCCATCCGCGTCAGGATCACCTTGAGGGTCGGCAGTTCGAGGTTCTGCGCCTCGTCAACGATCACGAGTTCGCCCGTGATCGAACGCCCCCTCAGATACGTGACGGCCGCCAGTTCGAGAACGTCCCGCTCGAACAACTCCTCGACGGCGTGCCTCGGGTTCGACCCCTCGCCACCGAAGAGGGCGTACAAGTTGTCATGGACCGCAGCCATCCACGGCTCGAGTTTGTCGTTCAGGTCGCCCGGAAGGAAGCCGACTTCCTGGCGGCCGAGCGCCACGAGTGGCCGATACACAGCAACCTTGCGATACCTGCCCATCTCGATCACCTGCTCGAGACCGGCTGCGAGCGACAAGTAGGTCTTGCCTGTTCCGGCCATCCCCATGATGCTGACGGCCGAAATGTCGGGGTCAAGGAGCAGATCGGCCGCAAACGCCTGCCTTGTGTTCTTCGTCTCCGTACCGAACAGCTGTCGAGAACCGGCGACACGCACCGCAACAGGGTTCATCCCGTGTTCAGCAACCTTCGCCAATGCCGAGGCCGAACCAGGCCCTTTGAGGATGAGGTACTGGTTCACGATCCCGTCGAGCTCGGGAATGACCGCCTTTCCCGAGTCATAAATCTCGTCGATGACATCGGCGTCCACTTCGACCTCTGCCACACCGCTGTAGGACTCGTCCACCTGGACGGTGTCACCGCGGTAGTCCTCGACGGCGACACCGAGTTGTGCGCTCTTGATGCGGAGGGCGGCGTCCTTGGTTACCAGCACCGTCTCTCTTCCGGAGTCGTGAAGGTTCAGGCACGTCGCGAGGATGCGGTGGTCCGGCGTAGAGGGATCGAGAACCTCGGGAAGCCGATCCGAATAGATGCCATTGAGTTCGATCCTGACGGTTCCGCCGGACGGCATCTCGAACGGTTCGGCGAGTCCGCCGTTGCGGGAAGCGCCCATCTCCTCAAGGAGGCGGATCGCTCTCCTGGCGTTCGCACCGACCTCATCCATCCGGTTCTTCTGGCGGTCGAGTTCCTCGATGACAACAAGAGGGAGAACCACCTCATGCTCCTCGAAGTGGACAAGCGACTGGGGGTCAGCGAGAAGAACACACGTGTCAAGAACGTACGACTTGCTCCCAGAGGGCCGATTCAACGTCCGTTCAAGCACTTGCCGAAGCTACCTGCTGGCCGCGTGGTTTACAACGACCCAAGCGGAAGACCACGGACCACGGACCAGAATCCCACTTCACGATTTCCAGTCGGACTTCGGACTTCGGACTTCGGAAGAGCGATGTGCCACAATCGCTCATGGTCAAATATGCGGTGATCGGGGCGGGGTCTTGGGGGACGACGGTTGCTGCGATGATTGCGCCCGTTGTGGAGACCGTCATGTGGGCACGGAACGATGCGGTGGCTCAAGACATCGAGCTTCGGAACCGCAATTCTGCCTATCTCGATGGCTTCGATCTTCCCGGAGTCCCTTCATGCGACGACCGACCTCGCTGAAGCGCTGACCGGTGCCGATGTTGTGGTCATGGGAGTCCCGTCGCACGGCTACCGGGCCGTGCTCGAAGACTGCGCACCGCTCATCGACACGAGCACGCCCATCGTGTCCCTGTCGAAAGGGGATCGAAGCAGGGTCATTGATGCGGATGACGGAGGTCACCCTCGACGTCCTGTCTGGCCACGACCCTTCGGTCGTCGGGGTTCTCACCGGCCCGAACCTCGCACGCGAGATCATGCAGGGCCAACCAGCAGCCACCGTGATCGCCCTGCCGGACGCCGAAACATCATCCGAACTTCAGCAAGTGTTCATCAACCCTCGATTCCGTGTCTACACGAACACAGACGTGGTTGGCGCTGAGTCTGCAGGTGCGGTGAAGAACGTGATGGCGATCGCCGCCGGGCATGGCATCCGGCAAGGGATATGGAGACAACACTCTCGCAACGCTCGTGACGAGGGCGCTCGTCGAGATGACACGACTCGGCGTCGCGATGGGCGGTGACCATCGGACCTTCCCCGGCCTCGCTGGCCTCGGCGACCTGATAGCGACGTGCAACAGCTCCCAAAGCCGCAACCACAAGGTCGGCTTCGCTCTCGGACAGGGCCGCACGCTCAAAGAGGTCACATCGGAGATGAACATGGTGGCCGAAGGTGTCAAGTCCACACGCGGCGTATTGGAACTCGCCCAGCGCCACGGCGTCGAGATGCCCATCGCCGTACAGGTCGGTCGGGTCATCTACGACGGCGTCGAACCGGGCGTTGCGCTCCACGAACTCATGACGAGGGCCGCGGGGAGCGAGTACTCCGACTAGTCGGCGGTGCTGAGAGCCGGAGGGCTGAAGGCGCTCCTCGCCGCTTCGACCTCGTCTCTGATCACACAGTCACCGAGATGATCGTTGACCAGTCCCATCGCCTGCATGAACGCGTACATCGTCGTCGGCCCCACGACCCGCCAACCCCGTTTCTTCAGATTCTTCGAAAGCGCCGTCGACAACTCGGTTGTCGGCTGGATGTCCACGGGGGCAGGACCCCGAGCGGGCTCGTGAGACCAGAGAAACGCACCGACCGATCCGAACTCGTCAGTCATCTCCAGCGCCCTTGCTGCGTTGTTGATAGTGGCCTCGATCTTGCCTCGGTGTCGCACGATCCCAGCGTCCTGGAGCAACTCCAACACGTTCGCCTCGGTGTACTCCGAAACGACCACAGGATCGAAGTCGGCGAATGCCGCTCTGAAGTTCTCCCGTTTTCGAAGGATCGTCAGCCAACTCAGCCCCGCCTGGAACCCCTCGAGACAGATCTTCTCGAACAGCCGACGATCGTTCCCCTGCGGGAACCCCCACTCGGTGTCGTGATACGCCTGGTAATCGGGATCAGACAGCCCCCACCAGCAGCGGGGACGCCCATCGGCACCGGGTTCGGTATGCATGGGGGCAGAATAGACCACGGACCACGGACCACGGACCACGGACCACGGACCACGGATACCGGATCCTCGCAATCCGAAATCCGAAATCCGAAATCCGACCAGCACTTGCTCGAACGACATTCCCCCCGGACTTCAAACTTCGGTGCTCCTATCCGTCGTCCGTCGTCCGACTTCCGTCGTCGCGCGACTCTCTCCTGCGCTGCCTTCGAGTACTCGAGGACAACCTTCATCACGTCTTCTATGTAGTCGGGGTCGAGGCCGATCGTTTGGGCGTCCTCTCGGGCCTCCGCTATGAGTTCTGCCTCACGGTTGGGGGACTCCATTGCCAGGCCTCGTGACGCCTTCAGCTGGCCGATTTCGATGGAGCTTCTCAAGCGTCTTGCGATCAGTTTCAGCAGTTCTCTGTCGATCCTGTCGATCTCATCACGGAGCGATGGGATCCCGAGACCGTCCATCAGCGATGCGAACGCGTCGAAGTCGAGGTGACCGCCCGTACGGAACCCTGCTGAGGGGGGATCCGGGTGTACCGCCACCATGAGGCCGTCGGCACCGGCGACCCTGGCCGCCAATGCAAGAGGCCCGATGAGGTCAAGCGAACCTGTGGTCGGTGCAGGGTTCACGACGACGGGCAGTTGAGACATCTGTTGCACGACCGCCACAGCCGAGATGTCGACAGTCCCTGACGTTCGTGGGTCGAAGCCTTCCGATCCACGCTCGCACAGGATCACCCTGGTACCGCCGGACAAAACATGATCAGCAGCAACGAGCCACTCATCAACCGTCGCCTCAGCACCCCGATGGACGATGACCGGGAGCCCAGACTCGCCCGCTGCCACGAGCAGTTCATCCTCCAGCATGCGCGACGGTCCGATCTCGAGGAGGTCCACGTGCTCGACGGCCTTGGCGACCTCGTCGGGCTCGAAGACGAAGGTCGATGTGGCCAGGCCCGTTGCTCGACTTGCATGCTCGAGCAACCACAGGCCGTCCTCAGCGAGCGGCGAGAAACCAGCCGCAACGTCATCCGGTAGGAACGTTGCCGACCGCAGCACAAGCCCTCCCGCCTCACTGACCGCGGATGCCGTCGCCATGATCTGTTCCTCGGATTCGACGGCAGCAGGACCGGCCAACACGGGGAATGCCCCATCGCCAAAACGCACGTCAGCAGCCGCAACCACGGTCGTTTCGAGGTCGGGTTTCCGCTGGCTCTTCAGTTGTGGTTCGTCGTCAGCCACGGTCATCACCCCCCAGGAGGTCCTTGCACGCCTTTGCGAGGCTCGGTGCGATCGGCTCGAACGCTGCGAACCGATCGTCCGTCGTCTGACCGGCGACGTACCTCGCATAGATCTGCTCGATGATGACAGCGATTCGGAAGAGCGCAAGCGCCTCGTAGAACGCGACGCCAGAAACGTCGAACCCCGTCCGCTCGGCGTAGCGCGCTCGCACCTCGCTCTTCGGCATCACATCGCCGATGGCGACGGCACGATCACCGAACACCGGATACGTCGGGTCGCCAGGCTGGGCCCAGTACGCAAGCAATGTTCCGGCGTCGACCAGCGGGTCTCCTCTCGTGGACATGTCCCAATCGAACACCGCCACAAGGGATCCGTCATCCCCGATCATCGTGTTGTCGAGTTTGTAGTCGTTGTGCAGGATCGCCACCCGCTGGGGTTCGGGGAGCGAGCCCATGAGCAGGTCGCTCGAGATCTCCATGTCCTCGACCGGCCTCGTCGCTGCTGCCTGCCAGCGCCTCGCCCATCCTTCGATCTGGCGGGAGACGAACCCATCCGGATGCCCAAGATCGTCGAGGCCGACATCAGCCGGGTCCACGCGGTGCAGATCCGCGAGGCCGTCAACGAGCGATTCGGCAACCGTGCGCTGTGCGGATGGTTCCGAAAAGGACTCGGGCCAAGTTCTGCGCACCACGGTTCCGGACCTCCGCTCCATGACGAAGAACGGTTTTCCCATCACATCGGGGTCGTCGCAGTAGTGATACGCCCGCGGGGCAAGGGGATATGCACGCCACAGCCGCGAAAGCACGCGGTGCTCCCTGCTCATATCGTGTCCGCCCTTGGCAACCGACCCAAGGGGTGCGCGCCTCAGAACGAACTCGCCGCCATCAGTCGCCACCGCTCGATAGGTGAGGTTGGCCGCCCCGCCGGGAAACTGATCGAACGAGATCGTCCCGTCACCGAACAGTTCAGGCAGGTGGGCGCGCAGGTAATCGGCGACTGAGGATTCGTCGAAACGCTCTTCATCCCTGATCGGTGCCGTGTCAGCCATCGACAGGAGACTAGAAGAAGGGTCAGCCGACGACCATCTGCCAGCCGAGCGCCACGATCGCGATGGCGAAAACGACCGTGACGCCGACCTCGACGCCATGCCGCATGGCCGAGACACCTTCAGCGCGCATCGTGGGACCACGCTCGACACCGATGACACCGACGATCCCGACACCGACCAACACCGATGCCGCGAGCATCCACGCGGACGCGTCGCCAACCGGGCCCACATCAGCGAGTCTGTCGATCATCATTGCAAGAAAGATTCCGGCAAGGAACAAGTTGCTGAACACGAAGAACCGCATCGCCCTATCCCTTCGGTCCCGCAGCTTGTGTGCGAGCCAGACGAAGGCGACGCCAAGGGCCACTGCCGTTGCTGAGTAGATCCAGCCAACGGCGGATACGGCCGGCAGCATCAACGCCGTCCCCGCTGCGACCACCGAGTACCAGAAGATGTTCGCAAACGTCGGTGACTCCCCTGCCACAACCGGCAGCATCGGCACAGAAGCCGCCCGATAGTCATCTTCGTACTTGAGCGACAGTGCCCAGAAGTGAGGCGGGGTCCAGAAGAAGATGATCGCGAACATCACCCAGGCGGCGAGCGACAGCGAGTCGGCATACGCCGCCCACCCGATCAACGCAGGGATCGCACCGGCGGCTCCCCCGATCACGATGTTCTGCGTGCTCGACCGCTTCAGCAGCATGGTGTACACCACGACGTAGTAGATGTAGGCCGTTGCAGCCAGCAGGCCAGCCAACAAGCTCGCACCGAACGCAAGTACGAGGAAGCCCGCAACGCCGAGGAGTCCACCGAACCATGTTGCAGCTGAGGGACTCACCCTGTCCGTTGGCAGCGGGCGGGAGGCCGTGCGACGCATCAGCTTGTCGATATCGGCGTCGTACACCTGATTGATCACGTTGGCCCCACCAGCCGCAAGGGTCCCTCCGAGCAGCGTGACGAGGATCAGCCCGAGACCCGGCCACCCGTCCGCCGCAACCACCATGGCGGGGATCGTCGTCACGAGAAGCAGCTCGATGATGCGGGGCTTCGTCATCTCGACGTATGCCCGCACAACCGAGCCCTTCTTCTCAGAGGTTTCCATGCTCATCGCGCAAGTACCGGATCGTCGGCTGTGACGTCCTCGCTGAGAACCATTGCACCGAGCAGCACGAAGAGGATCCACAACGCATCCGCAACCATGAGATGAACCACCTGCATTCCGAGCGGCGTGAGCAGGAAGATGTTTGCGATTCCGATGAAAACCTGCGACAACACGACCAGCATCACTGCGCCGGCAAGCCGCCTCGTTGTCGAACTCTTGGACATCGCGAACTTGGTTGCGATCCATGCCACGAACATGCCCCCTGCCACGGCAACGAACGGATGGACGATCCGCAGCCGAAGGAGAGCCGGAGCGGTCGGGCCGAATTCATCTGAGATCCCGCTCGCTACAGAATCGGCAGGGAACACGGCGTCAGCGATCGCGTTCAGTGCACCCGTGCTCCCAACGATGAGAAGCGTCACTGCACCGAGGAGCAACCACTTGGCGGCTTCCCGAGATCGGTGTAACGCTGGCTCAGGGTTCCCGGAACCCCACCACGCTGTGAGCGTAAGTGCTGCAAGGAGGAAGAACGTGTTCGTCAGGTGAAGCGGGACGGCGATCATGCGGCCAACCGAGATGTCAGCGTCAACCCAACTGAACAGCACAAGAGAAGCACCGAGAAGCGCCTCGATGACGAGGAGCACGGCCGCTGTGGCGGCTGCCTTCCGGACGATGCTGCCCTTGGAGAACGCCCACAGCGCGAGAAAGAACAAGCCGGCGACGCCGACACCACCGAGGAAAGAGGACACCCGATGAGAGAACTCGATGAGTGTCTCGACCGTGGCGTTCGGGGGGATGAACTGGTCGCCACACTTCGGCCATGTTTCGCCGCAACCGTCGCCTGAGCCTGTAGCACGGACGATCGTTCCCCCGGCGATCACGGCGAGATTGAACGCAAGCGTCGCCCAAGCAACGATCGAGAACAGCCGTCGACGAACTGGTACTGCTACGGGCATGTCGCAAGGCTACCGGAGGCGGTGGCCGACGATCCGCCAGCAACGCCGAATCAGCCGACGTTCGGCGGGGCTACGCTTCGTTTCATGAAGTCGCTCATCGCCATCGCCGCACTCGCCGTAATAGGCGCCGTCGTGTACAAGATCCTCACCACCGAAGTGCCCATCGACGAGTCCTGATCTGGTGCTCACGACCAGACGCTTCGGCTCGGGAGCGCCCCTTGTCGCCCTCCACGGATTCACCCATACCGGTGAGCAATACCGCACCCTCGCAGAGGCAACCGACCGCGACATCCATGCACCGGACCTTCCTGGGCATGGCTCCTCCGCAGACGAGTCCACGCAGATCGCCGACGTTCTAGCATCCCTGTCTGAGACGATCGCTGCAGTAGGCGACGAAGCTCCGCTTCTTGGTTACTCCCAGGGAGCACGATTGGCACTCCTCCTGGCAACGCAGACGTCCAGTGTCAACGGCGGCCTGATCCTCGCGTCCGGGACCGCAGGTATCGAGGATGATTCAGATCGCCGCGACCGCAGGGCATGGGATCGGTCCACGGGAGACGAGATCATCGAAATGGGGATCGAGCAGTTCATCGACGAGTGGACCTCGAATGGGATGACATCAACAGAGGGTCTCCCGGCGGCCCTCCGGAAGTCGGATAGGGAGGAGCGGCTCGCCAACACCGCCCATGGGCTCGCATCGGCGCTGGCCGGCTACGGAACAGGGACCATGCCCAGCGTGTGGCACCTTCTCAACACCATCACCGTGCCGACCCTCATCCTCACAGGATCACGCGACACGACATATACCGCATTCGGTGAGCGCCTGGCTTCGGAGATCGGGGCCAACGCGTCACACAGGATCATCGATGGTGCAGGGCACGACCTACTCCTGTCAGGCCCGACAGCCACCGCGACACACATCACCGAGTTCCTCGGCTAGTGCCGCGTACTCAATCGATCTCTATCGGAACAGCGGAGCCCGACGTCCAGTCGTAGAAACCCACTCCGGTCTTCTTGCCGAGCTTGCCTTCCGCGACCATCGAACGGAGAAGGTCTGGCGGCTCGAATCGGTCGCCGTAAACGGAAGCGAGGTGTGTGGCGATGCCGAGCCGAACGTCGTGGCCGACAAGGTCACCGAGCATCAACGGCCCCATGGGATGACCGTATCCCAGCGACATCGCCCGATCGATGTCAGCAGGTGACGCAACGCCCTGTTCCACCATCCGGACAGCCTCGATCCCTGCGAGAACCCCGAGCCTGCTCGTCGCAAACCCCGGCGCATCGTTGATGAGCGCTTGTTCCATTCCGAGAAAGTCGACCATCGATGAGATGGCAGCCAGCGTTCCTTCGTCGGTACGCGATCCCTTGATCACTTCGACGAGGTGCATGGCCCACACGGGGTTGAAGAAGTGCATGCCTGCGAACCGCTCCGGACGGTCAAGTTCCGCGGCAAGCTCATCGATCGAAATGCTCGACGTGTTCGAAGCGAGAACGACCGGCTGTCTCGCTTCAGCAGCACGAAGGAGGGAACGCTTGAGTTCCACGCTCTCGATCACCGCCTCGATGATCGCATCCAGCCCTTCGGGAATATCGTCGATCGATGCGACGGCCTCGAGCCTTGTCTTCGCCGCTTCCGGATCATCAAGCTTGCCGCGCTGAGCAGCAACATCGAACGTTGCCCTGACGCGGTCAACGGCTGCGATCGCCGTCGCAAGATCGATGTCAACGACCACAACGTCGGATCCGTTCGCTGCGAACCGATGCGCGATGCCGATGCCCATCGTCCCGCCACCTACCACTGCGATCCGCATCTCTCTCCTTGTCGTTCCCGCCAGAGTAGATGGCCTCGGCAGACCGCACGCAATGGCCGGCTCATCGACTACTTTCCTTGTAATGGAAAGCCCCCGACTCACCGCATACAGCCACGGCGCCGGTTGAGCATGCAAGCTCGGTCCTGACGAGTTGGCGCAGGTTCTGCGCCCCATGCACAACACAGCTGCGACGACGCATCCGGACCTCATCGTGGGTTTCGCCGGGTTCGGATGACGCCGGGCGTCTATCGCATCGACGACGATCGAGCGTTGGTCCAGACGGTCGATTTCTTCACTCCGATCGTCGATGACGCATACGACTGGGGGAGGATCGCAGCGGCGAATGCGCTGAGCGACGTCTATGCGATGGGTGGCGATCCCATCACAGCCCTCCAGCTCGTCGGGTGGCCGCGGGATGACCTTCCTTTCGACCTTCTCTCCCGGGTGATCGAAGGTGGTGTGTCGGTGATGGTCGAAGCTGGGTGCACGGTGATCGGTGGCCATTCCATCGACGACCGAGAGCCGAAGTACGGGTTCGCCGTGACCGGCTACGTTCCGACCGACGAGATCATGACGAACGCGGCAGGCGAGCCCGGACAGGTTCTCGTCCTTACGAAGCCGATCGGAACCGGGATCATCGCCACGGCGATCAAGAATCAGAAAGCGAGCAGCGAGATCACCGCGACAGCGATCGACATCATGGCGACGCTCAACCGGGATGCCGCTGACGCAGCAAGGCGCGTCGGTGTCAAGGCTGCGACCGATGTCACCGGGTTCGGATTGCTCGGCCATCTCTCGGAGATCGTCCGAGCGTCGGGAGTCAGCGCAGAGATCGAGGTCGACGCGGTGCCGCTCATCGACGGCGTGACACAGATGGTCGAGGACGGCATGATCCCCGGAGGCACAAGGCGGAACCTGAAATCGGTCCTGTCGATGTGCGACTTCGGTGAGCTCGACAGGAACGCACAGCTGCTCCTTGCCGATGCGCAGACGAGCGGGGGGCTCCTGCTGTGCGTCGACGCCCCGTTGGAACAGGCCCTCCATGCGGCCCTTGCTGACAACGGGGTCTCCGCATGGACGATCGGCAGCCTCACTGAGCGTCCCTTCGAACACGGACCGTCAGGCAGGATCACCGTCCGTTGAAGGACCGCTTGATAGATGGATTGCATCGGATAGGCTGAAAGTGCTGGGTCGCTTGTCGACCCTCTGCGGGCCCCCTCGTCCCCCCTGGGGGGTCCGCAAATCCAGCAGTGAGCCCCCGCCCCCCGGGGGCTTACTGCATTCTGACGTAGTACGTATGACGTAGTACGTAGTACGACTCGGAGGTCGTGTATCGGTTGGTTGCGCGCCAAACCCACACATGTGTGTCCTCCCTCTGATCTGGGTCGTACTACGTCATACGTACTTCGTACTACTGCCTTCACTGCCTGCCGAAGTGCCCACAACTCCTGACCGATTTCGCTGAGCGATAGGCTGCTGTTGCGATGAAGATACGAATACCTCGCCCGCGCCAGTTCGGCTCATCTCTCAGGGATCTCGCTCGCCAACGACCAGATGAAGCCGAGGAGTATCTCGATGCGCACCACGACGCTTGGGAAGAGCTGGCGGAGCACGATCCTCACGACGCAGCAGACATCCTTGAGGCGCTCGATGAAGAGGGAGCGGTTGACCTTCTCCAGGACCTGCCACCTGACCATGCGGGCGAGGTCCTCGATGAGATGCACCCAGAAGCTGCAGCCGATCTCCTTGAGGAACTCGAGGCGACCGAAGCCGCGGCGATGCTCGAGACCATGGAGCCGGACCAAGCGGCTGATGTCGTCGGGGCGCTTGAGCCGATCGATCGCACGGCCGTACTCGCTGCGCTCGGCCCCGAGGCCAGCGCTGAGATAGAGGCGCTACTCCTCCACGCTGCCGATTCCGCTGGCGGCATGATGACCACCGACGTCGCTGCCCTCCCCATCGACATGACGGCGGGAATGGCGATCGAGACGCTTCGAACCCTGCACGGCGAACTCGGTTCCAACCTCCTGTACGTGTGCGCCGTCGACCCGGAGAACCGCCTTGTCGGGGTCGTCTCGTTCAGGGACCTGGTGTTCGCACGCCCGGAGACAACGATTCGAGATGTCATCGAACCCACACTCGTCAGCGTGAGGCCGGAAACCGACCGCGAGCAGGTCGCTGAACTCATCCACCGGTACAGGCTCATCGCCATCCCGGTGGTGGAAGCCGACGGCACGTTAGTGGGCATGGTCAAGTTCTCTGAGGCGATCGAGGCCATCCAGGCCGAGGTTGGTGAGGACATCGCGGTCATGGTCGGGGCGGGGGAGGAGGAGACGGTGTTCACCCCGGTGAGCCTGTCCGTGCGGAGACGGCTTCCGTGGATCTTCTTCAATCTTGTGGTCGGCGTCTTCATCGCTGGCATCATCGCCCAGTTCGAATCGACGCTCGCGACGTATGCCATTCTTGCCGCCTACATGCCGATCGTCGCACTCCTGGCTGGCAACTCCGGCGCTCAGAGCCTCGCTGTCATCATCCGCTCGATGGCCGTCGGCGACTTGCCGCAGGGAAGGGCACCGAGAGCCATCCGCAGGGAGGTGGCGATCGGCCTCATCGACGGCACGATCATCGCCACATTGTCGGCGCTCTTGGCCGCCCTCACCGTCGGATTCTTCACGAGCGAATCCGTGGCGGCCATCGCCCCGATCGAGATCGCCGTCATCATCTTCATCTCTGTCTGGGTCGCGTTCATCGTGGCTGGTCTTGTCGGTGCTGGAATCCCTGTCCTTCTCAACAGTTTCGGACAGGACCCAGCGCTTGCGTCGAATATCTTCCTCACGTTGATCACTGACATCGTCGGGTTTGCGGGCTTCCTACTGACTGCCGCGCTCCTGCTCAGCTGACAACGCCGCGTCAGGACCCCAACACCGTTGCTCCTGCAGGCGCGAACGGCCCCAGGAATGTGATCGTGAACCCGTCATCGAGCCGCGCAAAGTAGTGATCCTCGATAGACGCGATCTGCTCCTCCGTGGCATCGGGGTTCCCAACGATGTTCGCAGCTGCCGGGTCGTCGATGACATGCACCGTCGTGATCGGAGGGAACCGTCGGACAACGTCAGCGATGACATCCTCGAGGTCGATGTCGGTCAGCGTCTCGTAGCTCGACGAATCGAGCAGTACAACAACGGTGTCGCCCGTGCCCTCGCCGACCGAGCGCTGAACGATCTGGTATTCGGGGGACGACAGTTGCTCGACCGGAGCCAGCGTCGTCGAGGTGCTTGACGTTGGCGGTGTCGTCGGCGGGGGAAGCGTCAAGAGGGGGGACTCGGCGGTGGTTGTCGTGTTCTCCGTCGAACTCTGACATGCGACCGCGACCACGGCAACGGCAGCCACCACCACGATGAGTCTCAACCTTGGCATGTGGTCAATGCTACTTCGGATGCTCAGATGCGTTCTGACTCTTCCAGCCACGCCTCATATGAGATCCCCTCGAGCCAGACCTCGCCGTTGACGATCCTGAACAATTCGACGACCGATTCGAACGTCTCCTCGTCCGGTTGCTGCTCAAGGAGGTGCTGGCTCAGGTCGAGTACTGGTCTCCACGCCCGGGGCCCCATCGCGATATCGACGCGAGTCCTCCAGTCCAAGCTGGCGTCGCCAGCTCTCGCATCGCTCGCCCAGAACACGGCAAGTCTCTGTGCCGCCCGTACGAGGCGTCTGAGCAGTTTCGCTGACTGCTTGTCCAGGTCCGCTGTGGCGGCGACACCGTCGAACCAATCGGCGATCGACTGCTCGGTCAAGTCGTCCGGCGACATGACGGCCGCTTCGAACAGGGCTTCGACATCAGCGAGCACGCTGCTCACGTCGTTTCTCTCTCCACAAGTTCACGGAACCCACCGAGAAGGGAAGCGGTCACGGGGCCCGAAGGGAACTCGGCATCGCCGACACGAACCACCGGTGCGACCTCACGGACCGTCGACAGGGAGAACGCCTCATCGGCATCGAGAAGATCCTCGATGTTGAACGATCCAACCGTCACCTGCAGACCGAGTCCGTTCGCCACCTCCAGAACGGCGTTGCGGGTGACCGATGCGAGGATGTGACGGTCCAGGCTCGGTGTGAACACAGCGCCGTCCTTCACCCAACCAAGCGAGAACGTGGGTCCCTCGAGCACGATTCCACCTTCGCCGACAAGGGCGGCATCGTCGAAGCCGCGCGATCTCGCGGTCATGGTCGCAGCAAGGTTCGGACCGTACGAGAGGGTCTTGGCCCCGGCGAGTTCGCTCGTTCGGCCATCGGAATGCCAAGGGGCCTCGATGATGTCGAGGGTGTATGTGTCAGGGATGTCAGGGACCTCTTCAAGGAAGACCACGATCGAGTTGTCAGTTCCCGGGTGTTTCGCATCCAGCCCACCCGTCACATAGACCCGCAGAACGCCTTCACCGGCAGCCGCAGCCGCCAGACACCAGTCCCTGAGCGTGTCCATGGATCCGAGCTCGATCCTCAACACTTCCGCGCCTCTCTCAAGCCTGGCGAGATGTTCGCCGATCCTGAACGGGACACCGCTGTAGGACCGCATGGCCTCGAAGCAGCCGTAGCCGCGCTGGAAGCCGATGTCGAAGACCGAGACCGAGGCAACCTCCGGATCGAAGGGAACCCCGTTGATCAGAACCGGGCCGATCGCTCTGCTCACGGAACGAACCAGTTGGTGATCGGCAGGCGTCTGTCCCTGCCGAAGGCTTTGCGGCTGATCCTCACGCCAGGGGCGGCTTGACGTCTCTTGTATTCGTTTCGATCAACCATGCTTGCGATCGTGCGTACGAGGGCCTCGTCTTCACCCGAAGCGATTATCTGGGACGACGTCATGTCCTCTTCGATGTACATCCTGAGGATCGTGTCGAGCACCGGGTACGGGGGCAGCGAGTCCGAGTCGAGTTGGTCAGGGCGGAGTTCCGCCGACGGCTCTTTCTCGATGATCGCGATGGGGATGACCTCCGTCGTGCTGTTCCTCCAACGGGCGAGCTCGTACACGGTCGTCTTGTAGACGTCCTTGAGGACGGAGTAGCCGCCAGCCATGTCTCCGTAGAGGGTCGCGTACCCGACCGCCATCTCTGATTTGTTACCCGTTGCTACGACCATCCCCCCGAACTTGTTGGAGACAGCCATCAGGATCGTGCCTCGGATGCGCGCTTGGAGGTTCTCCTCTGCGACGTTCTCGGGAGCGTCCGCGAACACGGGTGAGAGAGCGTCCTGGAAGCCCGTGAACATCTCCTCGATGGGGATCGTGTCGACACGTATGCCGAGACGCTCAGCGAGGTCGATCGAGTCCTCCACGCTCCCCGTCGACGAGTACCTCGTCGGCATCGTGATCCCATGGACCGCATCGGGACCCAATGCGTCCACGGCGATCGCCGCGGTCAACGCCGAGTCGATACCGCCCGAAAGTCCGATCACGACCTCGGAGAAGCCGTTCTTCGTCACGTAATCCCTCAGCCCCGTCGTGATCGCTCGGTAGGTCTCCTCGAGCTCTCCGAGTTCGGCAGCAACCGACGGCGACCTCGGAACGCGATCCTTGTCCGCGGCCGGGGTCACGTCGATCACAGGGAGTGTTGCGTCCTCCTTCTCCGCCACCACGATGTCAACGGTGAAGCGATCCTCGACGAACACCGGTGAGCGATGAACGAGTTCGCCGCTGGGCCCGATGACCATGGAGGACCCATCGAAGACCAGTTCGTCCTGACCGCCGACACAGTTGACGTACACAACGAAAGCTGCGCCATCCACGGCCCGCTCCGTCAGCATCTCGAGGCGTTCAGCGCTCTTGCCGACGTGGTAGGGCGAGCCGTTGATGTTGAGCAGCACGCTGGCACCACCTGCCGCTTGAACCGATGGTCTCCCCTGCGCCTCCCATATGTCCTCGCAGATCGACACGCCGCATAGAACCCCTGCGATGCGATGCAGCTGGGGGGGCGTATGGCCTTCGGCGAAATACCTCGCCTCGTCGAACACTCCATAGTTCGGAAGCAGCGTCTTGTGATAGATGGAGATGATCTCGCCGTTCGCAAGAACCGCGGCAGCGTTCGCAACCTCGCGAGGCACCGAATCGTCATCGAAGCGCTGCTCGGGGAGCCTGTCGACGAACCCGACCACGACCGCCGTTGTGCCAGAGCGAGCAGCGATCGTGTCCAACGCAGCGAGGTTCTGGTCGACGAACCCATCACGCAGGACGAGGTCCTCAGGGGGATAACCACAGATCGCTAGCTCCGGGAGAATGAGCAGATCCGCATCCACGGACTCGGCCCATGCCATCGCATCGAGGATCTGAGCAGTGTTCCCCTTCATGTCGCCTACAACGAGATCGAGCTGCGCTCCCGCAACCCTGAGCGTTCGGTTCACACACCCTCCACGGTTTCTTCGATCAGGTGGTCGACAACCGTATTGAGCGCATCGGCAGGCTCAGCGCCCACGGTGAGCGCGCGCTCATAGACGGCCCGCTGGCGATCCGAGCTGGTACCACCGGCCACGATCGTCCTGATGTGTTCAACGTGCTCGAGCGCCCCGATCTCCGCGGCCTGCTCTCGCACCATCTCGATGAGCTCCTCGACAAGGTCTGGCACCGGAACGAGCTTTCCGATGCCGAAGTCGATGAGAGACTCGTCGACGCCATACCGCTGCGCCCGCCAGTTGTTCTCCTGGATGAGCATGCGCGAGTACTTGCGGAACTTCCTGTTCTCCTTGCGCAGCTGATACAGCATGGCGAGCAACGACTGGTAGGTCGCGGCGATCGCCAGCGCATCGACGTATCTCGTGCAGATGTCGGTCGAACGCATCTCAAGTGTTGGGTACCGGGAAGAGGGCCGGATGTCCCACCACAACTTGGAGGCGTCCTCGATGACCCCCGTGCCGACGAGTACCTCGATGTGTCGCTGGTACTCGGCCCAACTTGAGAAATCGTCTGGGATGCCTGTTCGGGGCATCGACCGGAACACCGACGTCCGGTAGCTCTTGAGACCGGTGTCTTCTCCGTGCCAGAACGGTGATGATCCCGAGACCGCAAGTAGGTGTGGCAGGAAGTACGTGACCTGGTTCATCAACTCGATCCGAAGGTCCTCATCCCCGATACCGACGTGAACATGCATCCCGCAGATCAACAGACGCCTCACCACACCCTGAAGTGCCTGCTCCAATTCGTTGTATCTCGACTTGTCTGTGTGTCTCTGACGACTCCAGTCTGCGAACGGATGTGTGGATGCCGAGATGATCGCCATGTCGTAATCGCCGACGGTGTCCGATACAAACCGCCGCATCACAGCCAGATACTCGGCAACTTCGGTCAGATCCTTCGCGACCGGTGTCCCGATCTCGACCTGCGAACGGATGAACTCCGGGCTCGTGGCGCCGACCGGCGGATGCTCGAGGGCGTCGAGAAGTTCCTTTGGCAGGTCCGGCACAAGGTCGCGCGTCAGACGGTCCACGACGAAGTACTCCTCTTCGATCCCGATCGTGAAGAGAGGCCTCTCGGGCGTCATGTTTCCTCCGACGTGTGTGCGGACCTACGGTACTTGCTTGCTCTCAGGGTACGAGCAAAAGACCCTCGTCTTCAAGGGCATGGGACAGCGCACCCTCCTCTCCGGGTCGTACGGAGATCGTGAGGACACCTCCTCCACCGTGAGGAGCGTGCCGCATCTGGATGTCCCTGACGTCGACCTCAGATGCCTCGAGAGCGTGGCCGACCCTGGCGATCTCTCCTGGTTGGTCAGCAAGCGCCACTCTGACAGCAGCCACCGGGGCTCCCAGGGACCGCCGTGTCTGTCGCGCCTCAGACAGGAGCGCAAGCAGGGTGTCGTCCTCCGACACGATCGCAGCTTCAAGAAGCGCCAGACGCTCCTTGAGAACGCCGATGGAGGCGAGAACCGCCGATGCGTTCGTCTGCAGGATCTCGACCCAGGGGATCGGGAGTGATGCCCCGACCCTCGTGAGGTCCCTGAAGCTTCCTGCCGCGAGTTCCAGAGCACCATCCTCGTCCACAGCGGTCGCAAGAAGCGCACCCGCGACGAGTTGCGGCAGGTGGCTGATCCTGGCCACGGCAGCATCGTGGTCTGACGCACTCATCCTGACGACGCGCCCGCCAAGCGCCTCGATGACCGACACAACCGATCGATCCGCGTCGGGGTTCGCTCCGTCCACCACGACCCAGGAGGCACCTCTGAAGAGGGCAGCGCTCGCTGCCGCAGGTCCTGACGTCTCCCTGCCAGCCATCGGATGCGTTCCGACGAAGGCCGCCAGATGGTCTGTTACGGCCAACACGGGAGCCTTCACACCTGCAACGTCCATCACAGCGGTGTCAGTTGTCAGATCTGAGAGAACTTCGATCGTCGCTTTCGGGGGAACAGCAACGATCACAACGTCGGGAAACCGGGTTCGAGGACGGCGTCCAAAGAGTCGGCGTATGTCGATGCGAGTCCCCGATCCTTCGCAACAGCGAGCACATCGGGGTCAGCGTCGTAACCGACGACGGTCCATCCCGATTTCGAAAGGCCGACGGCGATCGACCCCCCGATCAACCCGAGACCGATGACTGCAGCTCGTTTCATGTGATGAGGCTAGGGGCGTTGCGAATAGTCCGGCCCAAGCGAGATCCAGAAGTCAGAAGACAGAAGACAGAATCGAGATCCGAAGTCCGAAGTCCTACCAGAACAGGTGCCGGAGGCGGAGATTCTGGTCTGATAGCGAGCGCAGCGAGCGGGTCTGTCGTCTGTTGTCTGTCAGCGAGCGCAGCGATGCGGGTCTGGAGCGAGCGAAGCGGGCGACCCTACCCTCGGCTCATGCGACGGGTATTCGTAACTGGGGCTGCCACATGGACCGGTGGTCAACTGGTCAAGCAACTTGAGGCACGCGACGACCTTGAGGTCTTCGCCGTGGACGATGCGGATCCGCGCGTCTCGTTTACATCACCCTTCGAGAAGCTGTCTCTCGAGCGCCTTGCGCTCGCTCGCTACATGCTCGAGGTCAAACCGGAGATCGTCGTTCATCTTCAGTCGGTTCACCGAACCGCAGAGGAGGGTCGCAATACCGATGGTGAGGAGAGAATCGTCGGAGCGCTTGCCCTCTTCGGAGCCATCGAGCGCCTCGACACCGTGAGCACCGTGATCGTCAAGTCGGACACCGCCTTCTACGGAGCAAGTGCCAGGAACCCATCGGTTCTGAGGGAGTCGACCCGCCCCCAGGGGACGCCGAGCAAGTACCAGCGCGACCTCACAGAGATGGAGCGTTTCGTCTCGGAGACGTCGCAGCGCCACACGGACATCAACTACACGGTTCTCCGTTTCGCCCCGATCTTCGGCCCCGAGGTCGGCAATCCGTTCAGCCGCTATCTCGGCCTGCGTATCGTTCCGACGCTGCTCGGTTTCGATCCCCGCCTCCAGGTGACACATGAACGGGATGCGGTCGCAGCACTCGAGCATGCCATCGATGCCCGGGCCCCTGGCACCTTCAACGTTGCAGCGGACGGACAGATGTACCTGTCCCGTGTCCTGCGGCTCGGTAGGAGGATTCCCCAGCCGCTGCCATCCAGGATGTACGAATCTGCGATGAGGAGCCTGACACGGGTGAACATCACCGTTCCTGCCCATGTCCAGGCGATCCTCAAGTACGGCAGGGTCGTCGACACTTCGTTGATGAGGTCTGAGTTCGGATTCACACCGACGTACACCTGCAGGCAGACCGTCCTCAATGCCTACGGGATCACCGGGCAGGCGGCGCCGTGAACCGACACGAACTCAAGGCGTTGACCAAGAAGGAACTGTCTCTGCTCGCCAGAGATGCCGAGATCGCAGGTCGTTCCACGATGACCAAGGCCCAACTCGTCGAAGCGTTGGCAGAACCCGACACGAAGGACATCGACGCCGTGCTACCCGATAGTGTCGAAGCCGAGGTCGTGAGCGAGGGGCTCGGGATCTCCATCCCAGGGATATCGCACGAAGACAGGGCGGAAGCCAAGGCACGCCGCGAAGCTCTCGCAGCACGGCTGGCCGCGTTCGTCGATACCGACACGCACTGCCCGTGGACGAGCACGGAGGGGCACCCATGCGGGCTCCCCGTCGTGATGGGAACCGAGACATGCGGCCTGCACGGGGACGGATCGATCGCCGACCGGGCCATTCCGCTCACCGGAGTCCTCGGCTTCGGTTCCTGGCCGACGCTGTGGAGACATCTCAGCCTTGCGACATACGACATCGACTCGTTCGGGTTGGACCCGGTCGTGGCAGAGATGGCGTGGCACGTCATGAACGGCCTCTACTACGACTACTTCCGGGTTGGGTCGAAGGGATAGAGAACGTGCCCATGGACGGTGGAGCGGTTCTGGTGGCGAACCATGGCGGGGCGGCGCTTCCATACGACGGTGCGATGCTGACGCTCTCGGTGCTCAATGAGGCCGAGATCCCCCGTCGGGTCAGGGTGATCGGAACCGAAATCTTCAACATGCTGCCCACGGTGTCGCACCTCTACCGCAAGGTCGGTGCGGCGTATGCGGCGCGGGACGATGCAAGAGAACTCCTCCGTAGAGGGCATCTGCTCGGCGTGTTCCCCGAAGGCGAGCGAGGTTTCATGAAGCCCGTCTGGGAGGCGTACCGGGTGGGACGACTCGGCAGGGGTGGATTCGCAGAGATCGCCGCCGAAGCAGGTGTGCCGATCGTTCCTGTCGCCATCATCGGCTCCGAGGAAGTGCACCCTGCAGTGATGGTTTCGAAGAGGCTCGCTCGACTCTTCAAGTTGTTCTTCCCCGATCAGCGGGTCGACGAGATCGCCATTGCCCTGAACCCCATCCCCCTCCCGATCAAGTGGAGGATTCGATTCCTGCCACCGGTCATGCCACCCGGTGATGGCGAGCAACTCGACGGCCTCGAACTCCTCGAGCGCTCCGAGGACATCCGCGACTCCATCCAGCACGCCCTCGACGACATCCTGGCGCACCGCCGAACCGCGTTCTAACGCTCAACTCTCTTCCGTCCGCCTTTCAAGGGGGACGAGCGAGCGCAGCGAGCTAGGGGGATGTTGCAGGTTCGGTGTATCACCTCCCTGCAACCAGCCCCTCCTGGCTCGCAGGCCCCCCTGCATCGTCGCTGCGCTCCTCTGCCGTCCGATATCCAGCCCCTCCAGGCTCGCAGGCTCGCATGCCCCCCTGCATCGCAGCTGGCGCTGCAATGCCGTCCCCCCTGAAGGGGGGACGAGAGCGTGGGAACTGCTTGCATTTGCAAGCAGAACGCTGTATAATGCAATCAATGAGGAAGCCGCAGCTGCCGGATGTTGGATCGTTCATCAAGGAACAGCGCGAGCGCAGTTCCCTTTCGATCCGGAAACTGGCGGACATGACCGGGGTTTCGAACCCCTACCTCAGCCAGATCGAGCGGGGTATCCGCACGCCATCGGCTGAGATCCTCAGATCGATCGCAGGCGCCTTGTCGATCCGTACAGAGACCCTGTACGAGAAGGCAGGGCTCCTCGACAGCGATGACGCACAAGACGTCGTCGGTGCGATCGAGTCAGACGACAAGCTTTCGAGTAACCAAAAACAAGCGCTGAGAGAGATCTACACGAGCTTCATCAGCACAGACCAGGAGGAATCATGATGGATTTCGACAAGCAGAAAGAGAACCTGACCAAGGCCGTCAAGGCGATGAGTGACACAACGGTGTCCGCTGGCACCAAGGTCAAGGACGTCACCACCGACGCAGCAAAGAGCGTTGCCGACACCACCGTCAGCGCCAGCACCAAGGTCAAGGACGTCACCACAGACACGGCCAAGAGCGTCGCTGACACCACCGTCAGCGCAGGCTCCAAGGCCAAGGACATCGGCGGCGAGACAGCCACGTCAGCCGCTGACAAGGCCAAGGACCTTCTTGCAACGCTGCAGGAGTTCGCTGGAACGAGCATGGACAAGATCACAGCCGTCAAGCTCGGAGACAAGAACGTCGGCGAGCGCGTTGAGGCGACCGTTGACACCGTTCAGTCCAAGGTCGACGTGGATCAGCTCACCGAGCAGGTTGCGAAGCTCAGGCACCAGATCGAGGATGTCCTTGGATCGTGGAAGGAAACGTTCAGCCCGACTGAGGAGACCACGAAGGCCTCCGACAAGCCAGCCGCAAAGCCTGTGGCCAAGAATCCCGCTTCGAAGCCAAAGGCGGCTACGAAGCCAGCAGCGAAGAAGACCACAGCCAAGCCAAAGTCGAAGACGACGACCAAGGCCGCTCCGAAGTCCAAGACCACAGCAAAGCCTGCGGCCAAGAAGACAACCGCCGCAAAGAAGACGACAACGAAGTCAACTTCCAAGTAGCGCAGCACCAACCAAGAAGGGGAGGGTCTCGAAAGGGGCCCTCCCCTTCTCGGCATTGACGTCGCCGACGATTGGCAGGTTGTCACGCAACCATATCAGCGAGAACCAAACGAACTCGTCTTCTGAGATCTGACGTCCGTGGTCTGAGGTCTGAGGTCGCTGCGCTACCGTTCATCCCCCTGGCTCGCTGACGCTCACCCGTCCCCCTTGAAAGGGGGACGAAGAAAGGGAATCAGCTGGTGACTGAGGGTTCCATGGCGTTGGCTGCATCGATCCAGCCCTGGACCATCTCGACCGTTGGAAGCCGCTGCACCCGCCGACGCTTGCTGTTGATCTGGGTGAGTGCCGTCATGAGGTTCTGGGCGTTCCTGCGACGCAGCGCCTTGATGGTGTCGACACCTGACGCAGCGAGAAGATCCGCGTACTCAGCGCCGACCCCCCTGACCTTCATCAACTCGGCCTGCTGGGCCCACTTGAGCAAGTCAGTCGTGGCTATCCCGGTCCTCGACGAAACCTCAGCCCTCCCCTTGCGGGTCGATGCCTGATCGAGAAGTGACTCCGTCGTTCGCACACCGCCCTTGCGGAGCTTGGTTGCATCTCGCTGGCGGATCGCACGTATCGCCGAAATCGAAGCCATCGACCGTCACTCCCCTTCATCTCGCCAGCGGCCTGCGTCGAGACTACTCACTCACAGGGGTCTCTCGCTTGGCGACTAGTGGGCTTCCTTTTCGACCGCCTCGGCGGTATGGAGATTCACCGGTGCGATTCGGTCGAACCACACCTCGTCGACGCTGCTCGCATGGAGCGAGATCGAGGCGAGAAGATCGACATCGCCCTCCTGCCCAAGGAGATGGGCCCACATCTCTGGGCCAATGACGACGGGGAGGCCTCGGGCATATCGGTACTTGGGCACCACGACATCCGCATCGGATTCGAGTGCCGCAGCGATCACGCCGTTGACGATCTCCGGGCGCACATCGAGCTGATCGGCCCTACCAAGGACGCACCGTTCGACCGAACGGTTCCGCGTCACAAGGTCGAGCGCTGCACGGATCGGAGACGAACTGCCCTCGCCCCACTCCGGATCGATCACGAGGGTTATCCCGGCGTCCTCGATCGTGTCAGCGATGAGTTCAGCGTCCGAACCGAGCACAACGACACGCTCATCGACGTTCCATGCGAGACAGCTTTCGATCGCTTGGGCCACCATCGAGCGCCCATGAACAGCAGCGAGGTACTTGGTCGCTGCGAAGTCTTGACCCGCGTCGGCGGCGAGGATGATGGCGACGGTTGACACGATGGCTCCCTTGTGCGGGGGAACGGTACCTCGCCGTCACCGCCTACCAGTTCGCTCCCTGCGAATCGGCGAGAGCGGAGAGCAGGTCCGACTGGAGATACCCCAGCCATGCGAGCGCCGCAAGACCAGGGTCGTCCGAGATGCGGGCCTCCCAGCCCGCCCCTGACTCGAACACGCCAGCGCGTGCGGCGAGCGTGAGCCTTGCCCTGTTGATCACGCGAAGGACGGACTCCGCCTCGTCCAGCGACATCGAGGACTCTCCGCGCAGGAGAACGTCGAGGGCTGCGATATCGGCTGCATGGTCACCCGTGCGCTGCGTGCCGATGAGTTCATCGAACTCGTCAGACGCGGCAGCGTCATCTGCGTACGCCGGACGATTCATCACCGCTACGGCCGGATCTCTGTCGTGTGTTCCGACCGATGCGAGGAGATCTGGAATCTGAACCAGAAGCGCCTTGTCATCAACAGTGAGCGAGGTGACGATGCGGTCGTCTGATCGCGAGAACAGGGCTGTCACGATCGCTCCATCGTCGCCCACAGTCCATAGTTCTGGAGCCTGTAGACGGCGAGTTCCGCTGGCTCCAACATCCCTGTGAACACGACCGCCCTGCCCTCGTTGTGGACCGAAAGCATCAACGATGTTGCCTTCTCGAGATCGAACGCAAGCACCTGCTGGAACACATACACAACGAAGTCCATCAGGTTGACAGGGTCGTCCCAGACGATCACGACCCAGGGAACGTCCGGGTCCGCCCGCTCGGTGACCTCGGGTTCCACAACCGGAACGGCCGTTGTCATTGTCTCGCGGGCTGGTCTTCGGCAGCGGCGTCGACGTCGGCTGCCCGCTGGGTATTGATCCAGTCTTCGAAATCGATTCTTGCGACTCTCCACTCCCTGCCGAACTTGACCGCACGAAGCTCTCCCGTCCGAAGGACCGATGTCACGACGAATGTCGACACGTCCATGTACTCGCAGATATCAGCGACGGTGAGCCATGGCTTGTCGATGTCGACAGAAATTCGGTCCATGCGTTCAGCGTAGGGCAGTCGACTCATTGATTCCATAGTGTTCAGAAACCACTTGCGGAGGATGCAGGACGAACGTATCGTCAGCGGGCTTCAACTCGCCGACCCAAACTGTGGCCGACGGGGAGCGGGCGGAGAGATATGCACCGGTGGGTCCTTCCCACCGGTGTTTGTCGTTCAGACACCGAAGCTCAACGGCGAAGTGCCATCGAGCCTGTCCTATCTGCTCCAACCAGAGGGCTCAGGCACGAAGATGACGCTTGTGCACACGAAGCTGCCGCAACAGATGGCTGGTGGCTACACACCGGGCTGGCATGCCTATCTCGACAGGCTCGACCGACTGATCGCAGGCACAGATCCGAGTTCGTGGGACGAACTGTTCAACGCCATCGCACCCCGGTACATGCCGCAGTATCGGCGATCCATGGACGCTCATCGCGAATATCCCGAAAAGGAGGGTTGATACAACCCGACTCAAGTTATACTCTGCCATTCGACTAAGAACTGAGTGCGTTTCAGACGTGCTCGATCGAAAGACACACATCGATGGACCACGCGTCCATCGACAGAAGGAGTATCACCATGGGAAGAGCCGTCGGAATCGACCTCGGAACCACAAACTCTGTCATCTCCGTCCTTGAGGGTGGGGAGCCACAGGTCATCGCAAACGCAGAAGGTGCCCGCACCACGCCATCGGTCGTGGCCTTCGCCAAGAACGGCGAGGTGCTCGTGGGAGACCAGGCCAAGCGCCAGGCCATTACCAACCCCGAACGAACGATTCGCTCGGTTAAGCGCCACATGAGCACCGACTGTTCTATCGAGATCGACGGCAAGAGCTACACGGCACAGGAGATCTCTGCGCGCATCCTTCAGAAGATGAAGGCTGACGCTGAGGCGTACCTCGGTGAGCCGGTCACGAAGGCCGTCATCACGGTTCCTGCCTACTTCGGAGACGCACAACGACAGGCAACCAAGGAAGCCGGCCAGATCGCCGGACTCGAAGTTGAACGCATCGTCAACGAGCCGACAGCTGCTTCGCTTGCGTACGGCCTCGACAAGGTCGATACGGACGAGCTCATCCTCGTCTACGACCTCGGCGGCGGCACGTTCGACGTGTCCGTCCTCGAGATCGGCGAAGGCGTCTTTGAGGTCAAGTCCACGGCCGGCGACACGAACCTCGGTGGTGACGACTGGGATCAGATCGTCATCGACTGGCTCGTCGACGGGTTCAAGGCGAAGAACGGCATCGACCTTTCGTCAGACGCCATGGCGCTGACACGGCTCAGAGAAGCTGCAGAGAAGGCCAAAATCGATCTCTCCTCCGTACAGGAGACAGAGGTGAATCTTCCGTTCATCACGGCGAACGCTGACGGCCCGATCCACCTGCTCGAAAGCCTGTCCAGGGCCGAATTCGAGCGTATGACCGCTGCTCTCGTGGAGCGCACCAGGGCGCCCTTCGAGCGTGCGGTGAAGGACGCAGGTGTTTCGGTTTCCGAGATCGACCACGTGATCCTCGTTGGAGGCACGACCCGTATCCCTGCCGTACAGACGCTTGTGAATGAGCTCGCTGGCAAGGAAGCCAACAGGAGCGTGAACCCGGACGAGGTTGTCGGTCTTGGCGCTGCCATCCAGGCTGGCGTGCTCTCGGGAGATGTCTCAGGCATCCTCCTGCTGGACGTGACACCACTGACGCTCGGCATCGAGACCGAGGGTGGAGTATCGACGAAGATGATCGAGCGCAACACAACGATCCCAACCAAGCGGACGGAGATCTTCACGACGGCATCGAACAGTCAGCCAGAGGTTGACATCCATGTCATCCAGGGCGAGCGTGCAATGGCCCGTGACAACAACAGTCTCGGTCAGTTCAAGCTCGATGGAATCGCACCGGCACCGCGAGGTATCCCCCAGATCGAGGTCACGTTCGATATCGACACGAATGGCATCGTCTCGGTATCGGCCAAGGACCTTGGAACGGGCAAAACACAGCACGTGACCATCACGGGCGGTACGGCCCTCGAACAGGACGACATCGACAGGATGGTCAACGACGCTGAGACCTACGCCGCAGAGGACGCTGACCGCAAGGAGGCTGCCGAAGCCCGCAACGCTGCCGACCACGCTGCCCACACGGTTGGAACCCAGCTGGCGGATCACGGTGACAAGTTGACCGAGGACGAGAAGGCGCCGATACAGGCCAATCTCGACTCGATGAAGGAGTTGCTCTCGACCGATGCGACCTCAACCGAGGCGTTGAAGACAGCGACGGACGAACTTCTCAAGAGCGCTCAGGCGATCGGCGAGAAGATCTATGCCGCCGCGCAGGCTGAGGCCGAGGCGGCTGCAGCAGAGGGTGACGAAGGGTTCGTCGAACGATGATGTCGTCGAAGCCGAGGTTGTGGATGCCGACGTTGTCGATGCCGACGTTGTGGAGGGTGAGGAGGCGTAGGCCTTCTCATCCCCCTCACGCCGCTACAAGAACGGACGTCACCATGAACGACCACAGCCAGCCATCTGACGAGCTGACACCCCCCGACGCCGTGAGCGAGCCGACGGTCGCCGAGCTCGTTGAGATGTTCGATGCGAGACACTCGGCAGAGAGTCTCGGAATAGCCTTGCCTGAAGACCCGGAAGAGGCACAGACACTGCTGATCCGCGAACTCGGTGAAGCGCGCCAGGAATCGGGTGAGCTTCTTGCCAACCTGCAGCGTGTCGCTGCCGAGTTCGACAACTTCCGTAAGAGAACCGAGCGCGATCAACTCGAGAACGTACAGCGCGCAGGCCAACGCGTTATCGAGTCGTTGCTCCCAACCCTCGACGGCTTGGATGCCGCTCTCCTGCTCGAGGCGACAACCGAGGGCGAGGAGAAGATGCTCGAAGGGATGCGGAGCACGCACGACCTCCTGATCGAGGCACTCCAGCAGGACGGCCTCGAAGCCATAGCCGGCGTTGGACATCCGTTCGACCCCGCAGTGCATGAAGCGGTGTCTGTGATCCCCGGTGAGGGTGAACCGATCGTCCACCAAGAGTTGAGAAAGGGATACGTGATGCGAGGGAGGGTCATTCGACCGAGCCTTGTGATCGTAGGACATGCGTAAGGAATGGCTCGAGAAGGACTACTACGCCGAACTCGGCGTTGCCAAGGACGCCTCCCACAAGGAGATCAAGAAAGCGTTCCGCTCGCTCGCGCGCAAGTTCCATCCTGACAACAACCAGGGAGACAAGTCTGCAGAGACGCGTTTCAAGGAGATCAACGAGGCGTACGACACCGTCGGAACAGAAGAGACGCGCAAGGAGTACGACCACGCACGCGATGTCGGCTACTTCGTCGGGGACCCCGGCGGTGGCCAGCACCGCGTCAACGTGGACGAGATGTTCGGAGGCGGCTTCTCGGGCGGATCGGCGCAAGATCTCTTCGGAGGGTTCCAGGATCTCTTCACAGGAGGACGCCAACAGGCACGCCCCACCAAGGGGCCAGACGCGACGGGCTCCGTCACTCTCAGCTTCCACGAGGCTCTTGAGGGGGCGACCCGCGAACTCGTCGTGAACGGATCAACGGTGAACGTGAGGATCCCGTAGGGCATCTCGACCGGAACCAAGGTTCGCGTCAAGGGCAAAGGGGGGTCTGGCGCAAACGGGGGTCCCCGCGGGGATCTCTACGTCGAGATCGCTGTGGGGAGCCACCCGATCCTCGGTCGATCAGGCAAGAGAGACCTCACGATCGACATTCCCATCACCTATCCCGAGGCCGCTCTCGGTGCAACGATCTCTATCCCCACGCTCAATGGCACCACCAAGATCAAGGTGCCAGCAGGTACGAGTTCGGGTACGACGCTGAAGCTGTCTGGCAAGGGTGTCGAGACCACACGATCCACGGGAGACATGCTCGTGACACTCACGATCGTGGTGGGCAAGGATCCGACCGCAGCCGAAGCAGAGGCACTTGAGGCACTGAGAAGGGCAGAGGCAGGGCGCAACCCGCGTTCGCATCTAGGAGAGTGACATGAACGACCGCACGGACGCCGTATACATCATCTCGGTCGCTGCAGAGCTCGTCGGCATGCACCCCCAGACGCTGCGGAGCTACGAGCACAAGGGTCTCGTCGCGCCCTACCGCACGCCGGGAGGGACGAGGCGTTACAGCAGTGAGGACCTCGACCGGCTCCTCCTCATCCAGGAACTCTCCGGCGCCGGGGTCAACCTCGAAGGCATCAAGCGGATCCTCCTACTGCAGCTGGAGAACGCTCGCCTCGCAAACCAGGTGTCCCGGCTCAGGCGCCTCCTTGAGGACTCGGAACGCCGTCGGAGCGTCACACCCGGTCGCACCGTGCTGGGGTTCGGAGCCACGCGGTCAAGCCTCCCGGACATCATCCGCAAGAATCCCTTCTAGACGCTGTAGCTTCTTGGCATGAAGACACTCGGGCTGTTGGTCGTTGGCGGGGCGATCGCGATCGTGATCGTCGTTGGACAGAACCACGAAGACGGCATCTCCGGTGTCTGGAACGATCTCATCGGAACCGAGAGACCACAGATCGCAAAGATCGAAGTCGAGTACGAACTCGACATCTCCACCCCATAACGCTCTCCGCATCCGTTCTGGCGTCCACCACAACGGGATATCGGTCTGACGGACGCCAGAACGGGTGTATTAGGAGGCAGCGAGGGCTCTCAACTCGGATGCGACCATCACGTCGGTGATCAGCGCATGCGATTCGATCGCGAACTGGGGCCATGGGGCATCGGTAGCGGCCAACCGCCTCGGCGGCGCCATAAGATCGTACCCGTTTCGCTCTGCGATCTCGGCAGTGACTTCGGCCCCGACACCACCCGTGCGCTGCGGCTCCTGGACGAAGAGGAACTTCCCCGTCCTTGCAACAGATGCACTCACTGTCTCGACATCCCACGGATAGATCGTCCGAAGGTCGATCACCTCGACATCGACGCCGTCCGCTGCGACCAGCTCGGATGCGCGCAGCGACACAGGGACCATCCCCCCGTACGTGACCAGGGTGATGTGCTCCCCCTGGCGTCGAATCCGGGCACGCCCGATGGGGAGTTCGTACGGCTCGTCGGGAACATCTTCCCTCCCTGAGCGGTAGAGCACTTTCGGCTCCAGGAACACGACGGGGTCGTTCGATCTGATCGCTGCGGTGAGCAGACCCTTGGCGTCGATGGGCGATGCAGGGACGATCACCACGAGTCCGGGAGCGTGGGCGAAGTAGGCCTCAGGGGAATCGCAGTGATGCTCGTGGGCACCGATGCCTGCGCCGTTCGGCATGCGGAGAACCACCGGCAATGCAGCGTTGCCCCGTGTGCGGAACCTGATCCTGCCGAGATGGCTTGCGATCTGGTCGAACGCTGGGTAGGAGAACCCCTCGAACTGGATCTCAGCGATCGGCCTCACACCGGCCATCGCCATCCCGATGGCCGTGCCGACGATCCCGGATTCGTTGATCGGTGTGTCGATGACCCTCTCTTCCCCGAACCGATCCAGAAGGCCCTCTGAGATCCGGAACACGCCGCCGGCAACCCCGACGTCCTGACCGAGCAGAAGCGTCGTCGGGTCGAGTGCCATCTCCTGGTGCAGCGTTTGGTTGATCGCCTCGGCCATCGTCAGGCTCGATGTGGGACCTTGCGGCAACCGATCGGTCCCGACAACCCAGCGCTTCGAAACCGGGATCTCCGTCAGGCTCTCCCCAGCATCAGCCTCAAGCCTGTGAAGGCCGTCGAGGAGGGAATCGTGAACCTTGTCGAACGCGTGCATGACGATGTCGCTGCGCGTGGGCAGTTCTATCGCTGTGACCGCATCGAGGGCAGCGTCGAATTCGGCGGTGGCTTCAGTGGTGAGAGCCGCCTCGGACTCCTCGTTCCACCAACCGCTCAGTTCAAGGAACGATCGCATCCTCTCGACAGGATCGAACTCGCGCCATGCGGACTCCTCATCCTTGGTGCGGTACAGCGCAGGGTCATCTGCGGTGGCGTGCGGTCCGTAGCGGTAGCACATGGCCTCGATCAGCGTGGGTCCGCCACCAGACGCAGCACGCTCCATGGCTCGCAGCGTCGCATCGTGGACCGCAAGCACATCGAGGCCGTCGACGCGTTCGGAAGGTATCCCGTACCCGATCGCCTTGTCAGCGATGTTCGCAGCAGCCGTCTGCTTCTCGAACGGCACCGAGATGGCGTAGTGGTTGTTCGACACGATGAACACCGTTGGGGTCTTCCACACACCGGCGAAGTTGAGCCCTGAGTGGAAGTCGTTCTCAGACGTTCCGCCATCTCCGATGTACGTCATCGTCACGACGTCGTTGCCGCGCATCCGCTCGGCATACGCATGGCCGACCGCATGCGGCAGGTGGCTCCCGATCGGCACCGTGATCACCATCTGTCGCATGGCCTGTGGATCCCACGTTTCGTTCGGAAGGCCTCTCCAATAGGAGAGGATCGTCGTCAGCGGCATCCCCGTGGCGATGTGGACTCCGTGCTCCCGATATCCCGGATACACGAAATCGGTCGGTCGGAGGGCGTACGCAGAGCCGATCTGGACGGCCTCGTGGCCCTCGGCGATCGCAAACGTCCCAAGGCGGCCCTGGCGCTGGGCAGCCGTGGATCTTCGATCGAAGATCCGGGTCTTCACCATGTCCTCGTACATCGAAACAGCGAGGTCGCGGGTGAGCCACTCCGGTGTCGTCGAGGCGACCCCCTTGGCATCAACGATCTGATGCAGTTCGTTCCAATCGATGTCAGAGGGAAGGAACATCAGTCGCCATTCATCCCGCCAAGAACCGAGTCCAGGGCGGCCAGGAACCGTTCGTTCTCGGCCTCGGTGCCGACAGTGACGCGAATTCCGGGCCCGAGAATCCGGACGATGACACCGCGTTCGAGAAGTCGCTGACCCATCGTCGCTGCGTCGCTGACAGGCTCAAAGTAGACGAAGTTCGCCTCTGACTCGCCTGGTGACAGCCCGCGCTCCGACAGTCCATCGAGGAGAAGACTCCTGCCGAGGTCGTTGGCGATGACACGTGCGGCGACTCGATCTGGATGCCTCAACGCTTCTCGTGCTGCCGCTTGACCGACCGATGTCACGGAGAAGGGCGCTTGCGTCCGCCTGACGCTTCCGATCAGGTCAGCGTCGCCCACGCCGAAACCCACCCGCAGCCCGGCAAGTCCGTACACCTTTGAGAACGTTCGACACACGACGACGTTCGGCCAGCCTGCGGCTTCTCCTATGAGGGACTCATAGTCCGGCGCCGTTGCGTACTCGGCGTACGCCTCATCCACGATCACCACGACGCGGTCCGACACGCGCTCGATGAACGCGCGGACAGCGCTACCAGAGAGATGGCCACCGGTTGGGTTGTTGGGGTTGCACACGTATACGAGCGTCGTGTCATCGCGGATGGCGTCAGCCATCGCATCGAGATCGTGCTCGAAATCGGAAGTGAGGGAAACCGCGATCGATTCGCCGCCGGTGATCATGGTCACGATGGGGTACATGATGAACGAGGGGTTGGCGAACACGGCCGATGTGCCGGGTCCACCCACTGCGGTTGCGATCGACCTGATGATGTCGCTCGAACCTGACCCCACCCAGACCGTCTCGGGTGCGATGTCGTGAAACGCTGCGATGTCCAGGGTGAGGTCCCGTGAAGATGTGTCTGGGTAGCGATTCACTCCGCTTGCGGCTCGTGTGATCGCCTCAACCACCTCCGGAAACGGTTCCGTCGGACACTCGTTCGACGCCAATTTGTCGATCGAGGTCAGCCCGAACTCGCGGGCGACCTCATCGATCGGCTTCCCTGGGACATAGCGCGGGATCGATTCAAGATCTGACCGGAATGTCGGCACTGAGGCCCCTCCAACGACAGCGGGCGGTACCCCACAAGGGTACCCGTGACGTTCTAGCCTTGCGCCATGCGGAATCCCATGCGTTCGAGGACATGGCGCACCATCATCCTCACCGTTGCAGGACTGGGTGTCGCCTACGTCATAGCGCTGTTCGTCATGCCGATCTGGCCCGATTTCTGCGATGACACGGTGGTCGGCTCGGAGTGTGACACAGAGAGACTGCAGTCAATGTACGGCTACGTGTTGATCATCCTCGGTCTTGCCACGGGGCTGTTCGGCCCTATCGCGGGGTCGCTCATCCATCTCCTGATCAATGGTGCCCAGTGGGAAACACCACGAGGCAAGGAGTCTGTGATCACCAACATTCCTCTGCTCATCGCGGTCATCTACATCGCTGTCGGACTGCTTGCGCTCGCAAGCGCATAGCGATCGAGCCTTGATGCGCGGTCGAGTCCATGCATGTCACCGAGATGCCGTGGATCGACTCAGGCAACGATGGTTTCGGCGTCCGGTTGCTGGATCACGAACGCAAAGATGACCGAGGGGCGAGTCGACCACGAACGGAGATTGTCCTGGGCCGTGGCGTTCGCATATGTCCGGAACTCGGGCCACGACATCATCGATTGCGGGGTGATCACGAGATCGAGACCGGGGCGGGGAACCAACTTGCCCGCAACGAAGTCCATGCCCTCCATCTCTACGACCGCGAGGTCGAGTTCCTCGCACTTGGAGATGAAGCGGCCAGCGACGTCTTTCGGGAAGAACCCTTCGCCGTCCTCCGTACGGTGCATTGCCTGATCGTCGAACTCTGCCAGCAGGGCGGTCGTTGCAGCATGCTCGGCTGGTTCGGCGGTCCCTCCCACTTCCTGTCTGAGAGCCTCCATGCCTTCGTCGAAGGCAAGCGGATCGACCATCCGGACCGCCATATCCAGAAGACCCTGGATCTCATGGATGTCGAGATCGTGGACATCTCCATCCGATGCGGGATAGATCTGAACGATCGGCGTATCACCATCGAAAAAGGCCATACCGATGAACTCGTCGGCTCGCCAGAACTCGACCACGGGACCTTCGAAGTCGTCGCGCTCCGTCTCGACCAGGTTGATGGGCAGCATGGGGGCAGCGTACCGTCGACGGTGCGGCCAGTCCGAAGGACGAGAGCTAGCGCTTCACCTTCACGCCGCGCCAGAACGCGACGTAGTCCTTGATGTCCTCGGCTGCTGGTTTCGGGTCCGGGTAGTACCACGCGGCGCCCCTGTTGACATCGCCCTTGACGACGACATCGAAGTAACTCGCCATGCCCTTCCATGGACACGATGTGTGGGCGCCCGAAGCCGCGAAGTATTCGGAGTTGATGCTGTTGCGGGGAAAGTAGTGGTTGCCCTCAACGACGATCGTCTGGTCGCTCTCAGCGATGACGGCGCCCTTCCACATTGCCTTGGCCATTTCGGATCCTCCGGTAAGCAGTACTTCGAATCCTCAACGACGGCGACACCGATTCCATTCCCATTCGCTCGGCTTCGCCTCGCTCCAGACCACAGACAACAGACCACAGACCGGAAGCAGCAGGGCCCGTTGTCGCTGGTCCGCCGCTCTACAGCACCTTTGGGATCAGGCGCCAGTGGACGTCGCTGCGGTACTGGCGATAGCCGGGCATGCTGACCGCGAGCATCTCTTCCTCTCGGCCGGACTTCACCATGAAGAACACAAGGAACGCCGGGGCGACAAGCGCAGCAGAAACGTTGGCAAACGCCATACCGGCACCAAGCGTGAATGCGATGATCCCCGAGTACATCGGGTGGCGCACGTATCGGTACGGCCCGGTAGCGACCAACGCGGCGCCCTCCACCGGTTTCGGGAACGGCGAGACACTTCCACGGTGCTGGCGGATCGACCAGGTGGAGACGAATCCGCCGAACAGGGCGAGAAGGAGTCCTGCCGACTGGATGTACACCAGTCCATCGAAGTCCTCGACGGCCTCACCACCGATCAGCGCTGCGAGGAAGAAGACGAACAGCCCGCCCTGCACCACGAGCCACCACACGCCGCGCCCCGGAGGCAAATCGTCATCGGCTTGCGTGTGGTTCGGCTCGTGGCTATTCGACATAGTTCGGCGCACACTATCTGTGAAGACCGGATCACCATGCCCAATCCGAGAGGCGGCAGCGGATCCCCCCATCCGCCACCACCACAGCGGTTCGCTACGGCCTGCCGGCCTCGTTCCACAACGGGGCGTACCTCAACCAGAGCTCTCCCACAGATGGGCCCGTGATCATCCAATTGTCCTCGTAATCGCGCATCTGGTCGAAGTCAGCAGGGCTGATCGTGCGTACCCACGCTGTGACCTTGTTCTCGAAATCACCCGGACAGATCACGCACGTGTGCTTGAACTCGACGAACTGTCCGTCGATGATCTTGTACGTCTCGCGGCTATGACCAGGCATCCCGTAGAGCGCCTCCCACACCGGGCCATCGCCGTAAACCTCACAGATCACCGACTCGCCGCTTGGCCGGCACTCCTCAATACGCACGATCTGCTCCTTGGCCTGATCGGAAGCCATCGCGACCAGCAACGTGTCGAACGACAACGTGTTCGCTGATCCATCGGAAATCGTGATACCCGGTGTGAACAACGACTCCAGGGCGTCGCCATCCCCAGCGTTCCATGCCGCCTCGAATGAGCTGATCACGCCGAGTGACTCCGCGCCAGCGGCATCGCCATCGAAGTCGCTCCACATCGGAGCGTACTTGAACAACGCAGCGCCGGCGGCGGCATCCGGGAAGACTGGATAAGCCGTCATCAGCTCAGCTTGGTCAGGGTCGAAGGTGCGGACCCACGCCCTGATCTCCTTCTGCACCTCGCCCCATTGCGGGCACGTGCATCCCACGGCTGACGCACTGGCAACGAGCCCATCGACGATCTCGTAATGAACGGACCACTGAACCGTTATGCCGTACGCGGACTCGACCGGACCGTTGTGGAACTCGTTGCACGACAAGGTCGACCCACCGGCGGCGGTGCAAGTGTCCACCGTGATCGTCGACTGCTGGGCCGCCAGGGCTCCGGACCAACTGGCCAAATCGTCCATGTT
>PVMK01128001.1_pt1 | contig 63232 bp, 61 predicted proteins | sample 1853481 | NCBI WGS metagenome assembly PVMK01 (sample SAMN08533507, study PRJNA380276) | Marine sediment metagenome, whole genome shotgun sequencing project.
ACCAGAATAAGGCTGCCACTTATATAGGCACGATCACCATCGACATCACTGACCCCGATGCAGTGGAAGGCGCGCCCCATACATCCCAGGTGACCTTGAAAGTGGTGAACTCGCAAGTCCACCAGATTTTCCTGCCGGGAATCATTAAGTAGCATCAGCAGTCAGCCCTCAGAACAAATCCTACGAACAGCAAGTTATCGATTTGGTCAACCAGGAACGTACCAACCGTGGTTTAACTCCCTTGAAGTATTCCGAGGGATTAACCAGGGCCGCCCGCTACCAGGCTGCAGACATGAGCCAGGATAATTATTTCAGTCACGACACCAAGGATCGAGTCGGGGGACAGCTGGTCAAGAAATGCGGTCCCTGGGATAGGATTGCAAATTACTACTCCGGTGCCAATGGCGAGAATGCTGCCGCCGGATATTCTACTCCTGCTGCAGTGATGCAGGGCTGGATGAAAAGTAGCGGACATAAAGACAATATTCTCAATCCTTCTACGCGCGCCATCGGAGTTGGTTTTTACCAGGGCAGCGGTGATTTCCACTACTACTGGGTCCAGGATTTCGGCACCCAGGTCGATACGCTTGCCGCCCCAGCCCTCGGCGATCTTCCCAACAACCTCTCCTTTTTTTACAGCATCCCTGACCAGAAGCTCTACCCATCCTTCATGGATATCACGCTAACCAACGTCAGCACCCCCGAGACCCTCTCCTGGCAGCTAAATAGTGAGGGATCATTCTTCTCAGCAACACCGGGAAATGGAACCACGCCAACTTCTATCCGCATAACACCTGACAATTTCAACCAGAATAAGGCTGCCACTTATATAGGCACGATCACCATCGACATCACTGATCCTGATGCAGTGGAAGGTGCACCGCATACCTCCCAGGTGACCTTGAAAGTGGTGAACTCGCAAGTCCACCAGATTTTCCTACCGGGAATCATTAAGTAGCATCAGCAACTTTATTGGAAGGTATCAAGTCTAGCTGTGCATATGATGGGGGAGATAATTTATAGAACCAATAGACAATTTCAGTTGGCTTAAGAAAAAATACCTCCTGGCTGGAGGTATTTCAGAGGCGACGACGGGATTTGAACCCGTGATCAGGGTTTTGCAGACCCTTGCCTTTCCACTTGGCCACGTCGCCAATATGACCCGACCCTTAGACTAAGATTGCTGATTGAATTATACCAATCAGCAATCATTCTATAACTATATTCTAGAGCGGGCGATGGGACTCGAACCCACGACCTTCTCCTTGGCAAGGAGACGTTCTACCAGCTGAACTACACCCGCATAACCGGCCTACCCGTCAGGCCGAGAGGTGCCGAGAGCCAGAATCGAACTGGCGACACCGCGATTTTCAGTCGCGTGCTCTACCAACTGAGCTATCTCGGCCTTAACGTCCAGCGTATTCTTGCAACGCAGCGTAATTTTAACCGCGCCAATGGGGATTGTCAAGCAGGGGTCAGTTCCAGCCCATCGATCTGCAGCCAAGCTGTTTCAGGATTGGCTAGTGTTCCATAACCAATATGCCCGTCTGGCAGCCAGCTGGCATATTGGTTATCAATCCAGATCACCAGGCCAAGAGGTTCCCGGGGAACAATCCCTGTCTCCTGGATTACCCGCCCATCCACCCTGAAAGAGACCCGATCAAGGCGCCAATCGATCTCGTACGAATGCCATTCAGTTGGATTGATATCCAATGTCCCTGAATCCTGCTTTACGAAATGCCTCAACCAATGGCGCAACCGGCGAGCGAGCGGCGGTATGAATATCAGCGAGAACAGAGGCAGCCCAAGGACGAGGTTTATCGGCAGTTGACCAGGCGATTGAAATGCTGCTGCCAGCTGTCCGTTCCCGGGCAGATCATCGCGTAATGACAGGTAATTCGAATCCGAGGCAAAGAAAAACCAGGCTGCATTTGGCAGGGTCGGGAAGCGTGCCCTGCCTCCCTGGATGACTGCCAAGCCGAACGGGTCGTTCCACCAACCAAAACCCCAGGTTCCGGGTACTTTTCGGGAGGAGGCTCTTGCATTAAGGCGAACCCGCACCGGGGCCGACCAGGGATAGGTGCTTCGTGCGATGCCGCTGTAATCATCCAGCTGAGCCAGGCGGTATGTGCCTGCCTCTCCAGGAGGAATTTCTAAGCGCCAACTTGTATTTCCACTGCGCTGCACCTCTCCCCCACCTTGCATTTTTTCTCTCAAATTGAACCTTCTGCTGGTGATCATGGATCAATTATACGTTTTTTCGATTGAAGTCCGCAATGATGTATAATCATGGGGCATGTTTTCAGGAGGATGAATGGAAATTAATTGGCATGGGCTATCTTGTTTCAGACTCACGGAGCGGGGGATGGCCAGCGTGGTCACAGACCCCTTCGATCACAAGGTTGCTGGCTTCGAACCCCTCAAATTGCGGGGAGAAATCGTTACTGTCAGTCATGATGCTGCGGGACACAATTTTATCTCAGCAGTCAAGGGACACAACAGGGTAATTACCGGCCCAGGCGAATTTGAAATCGGGGGGGTATTCATCACCGGTGTGCAGACCAACCACCAAACAAAAATAAATTCAAATGAGCTACGCAACACATTGTATGTTTACGATTATGATGGTATCACCGTGGCTCATCTAGGTGATATCCAGAAGGTCCCCAGCCAGACAGAAGTAGAGAATCTGGGGGGGGTAAACGTGGTCCTTGTACCCGTTGGAGGCGGTGGCAGCTTGAACGCTGCTAAAGCCGCTGAGATTGTCAGCTTGCTGGAACCGGGCATCGTAATCCCGATGCACTACCAGCTGCCGGAAAGCAGTTTGGAATTATCCCCTCTGAGCAGATTTTTAAAGGAAATGGGGGTTGGGGAAATTGAGCCCGTCCCATCATTGAAAGTCACCCGCTCATCGGTCCCACCGGAAGCTCGCGTGGTAGTGCTGGATCACACGCATTAAGGTATACCAGGAGATCGAATGTGACTGTAAAGTTAATCATGTCTTGGGATATCCTGCCGGGTCGAGAACAAGAGTATTTCGAATTCGTGGTCCGCGAGTGGGTGCCTGGCATACAGCGCTTGGGTCTGGAGCCCACCGATGCCTGGTTCACAATGTATGGAAATCACCCCCAAATCATCGCTGGGGCACAAATCGAAGAACAGAAGGAATTGACCAGCCTGCTTGATTCTACAGAATGGCTGGCGCTAACCGAACGCCTGCTGAATTTTGTGACCGATTTTACCTATAAGGTCGTGCCTGCCCGCAAGGGATTTCAAATGTAAGTGGCGAACTCTATTCCCTGCCTCAAAAATCTGCGACTGCTCAAAATCTCGTAAATACTTCTATCGCAATACACCCAGAAATAACACATGGCGTCTAAGTTTGCAGACTCACTGTTAAGCTGGTACCGTACTAATGCTAGGAGCTTACCCTGGCGGGACCAGCAAGATCCATACATGGTTTGGGTTTCCGAGATTATGCTGCAGCAAACCCGCGTTGAAACCGCAATTCCATACTTCGAGCGCTGGATGAAGAGATTTCCCACCATCAGCTCGTTAGCTCAGGCATCCCAAGGTGATGTTTTGTCTGAATGGGAAGGTTTGGGTTATTATTCCCGTGCTCGCAACCTGCACCAGGCAGCTAAAATGGTTGAGCATGTCTATGATGGCCAGCTCCCGCACGAGGTGAACCATCTGCGCCAGCTGCCTGGGATTGGGCGTTATACCGCGGGTGCCATCGCTTCCATCGCTTTCGGTAAAGATGAACCAGTCTTGGATGGCAATATCCGCCGGGTGCTGGCAAGGATGTTTGACGTGCGCGAGCCTGTCCGATCGACCGCCGGAGAGAACCAGCTCTGGCAGCTGGCGGAAGAAAATCTTCCTCCAGGGATAGCCGGGGATTATAACCAGGCCTTGATGGAATTGGGTGCGCTCGTTTGCAAACCACGCCAACCACACTGCGAGGCCTGTCCTGTCAGCACGATTTGTTTGGCTTATTCGATGGGCATCCAGGAAGAACGCCCAGTGAAGCTGCCCAAACCACCCCTGCCCCATCATCTTGTCAGCGCCGCGATCATCCTTAAGGACCAGAAAGTATTAATCGCCCAGAGGCCACCTGAGGGCTTGCTGGGAGGCATGTGGGAATTCCCGGGCGGTAAAGTGGAGCCGGGAGAAGACCTGGTGGCGGGCTTGAAGCGAGAGATTTGCGAAGAGCTGGGAGTGGATATCCAGGTTGGTTCTCCCTTCGGCACCTACAAGCATGCCTATACCCACTTTCGAGTCACATTGCATGCCTTCCTGTGTGATTTGAATGGCGACCAACCCGACACGCTTTTTCACGACCAAATCGCCTGGACCCAGGTCGCCTCCCTGCAAGAGTACCCCATGGGCAAGATCGATCGCCAAATATCCAACGCGCTGCAAAATGACGTGGAGGTTAAATAAACCATGATTGTCGTTGATTCCCACCAAGACCTGGCCTGGAATATGCTCACCTTCGGCAGGGATTACACGCGCTCTGTCGAAGAGACCCGCCAGTTGGAGGCCGGGGGTAAAACCCCACTGCGCAATGGCGATACACTGCTCGGTTGGCCCGAATTCCAGCGTGGCGAGGTTGCCCTTGTCTTTGCCACCCTTTTCGCTGCACCAGAACGACATAAACTGGGTGAGTGGGACAAAATGACCTATGCCAATACAACCGAAGCCCACCGCTCCTATTCCGCCCAGATGGACGCTTACGAGAGGTTGGTTGATGAACACCCGAGTAAATTCCAGCTGGTACAAAGCTTGCAAGATTTCAACAATATACTGGCAGGGTGGGAGGCCCCAGCTGAGGCGCAAACTCCGGTCGGGCTGGTGATATTGATGGAGGGGGCAGAAGGGGTGCGAGAGCCAGCCGAACTGGAAGATTGGTGGCAAAGGGGAGTGCGCTTAGTCGGCCCCGCTTGGGCTGGCACTCGCTTCTGCGGTGGGACGCGCGAACCCGGCCCATTAACAGCTGAGGGATTCGCCTTGCTTGAAAGCATGGCTGAATTTGATATGACCCTGGATTTATCACACATGGACGAACAGGCTGTCCTGCAGGCTTTGGATGATTTCCCGGGACCGCTGGTTGCTACCCACAGCAACCCTCAGGCCCTGCTCAAAGACTCTGATATCAATCGCTTTCTATCAGACCGGGTTTTGCATGGGCTGATTGAAAGAGACGGCATTGTTGGCATTCCTCCTTACAATAAGTTTCTCAGTTGGGAGTGGGATCCCAAGCATGGTCGTGATGCGATATCGCTTGAGTTGGTGGTCGACCATATTGACTATATCTGCCAGCTGTCTGGAGATGCGAAGCACGTCGGCATCGGCACTGATTTCGATGGAGGCTTTGGGGTGCAATCCGTCCCGGGTGAGATCGACACCATCGTTGATTTGCAGCTATTGATCCCGCTCCTGAAGAAAAGAGGCTATACTGATGATGATACCGCTGCAATAATGGGAGGTAACTGGTTGCGGCAGTTAAAGGAGTCGCTGCCCAGGTCAATATGAACCAGAAAGGAAGTAAATCATCGAACGGGGGCTTCCGCATACGCATGGGAATGATTCTCATGCTGGTCGGATTTGTGCTCTTTCTGATCGGTGCAACGCCAGACCTGTTCGGATTAGACCGCAGCCCGGTGATTGGCTTTGTCCAGATCGCGGTCTTCTTGATCGGTCTGGCGATTATCTGCCTGGGCGGATACGTTTGCCTGAACGCATTGTGGAACAAGCATCCAAAAACCATTTTGGCTGATATTGGGCTGCGCCTGGTGCTCACCGGTTTTGTGATCGCCGTAATCGCCGGCATGGCGGATGTCTTCGGTTTTGGAACCCAGCTTGCCCCTGAAATTCCATACTATGGACCATGGCAAGCCAGAGGGGTCCTATTTGGGGATATCGTTATCGTGGTGGGTTTTATCTTTCAGATTCCCTTCAGGCAGCGCAGCGACCAGGGGAAGCCCATAACGACGAGAAGGATAAATCCGATTCAGGCCAAGTAAACCTGGTTTTTGATTAGTAATTGGTCAAGCTATCACCCCTTTTTAATTTCATAACCTTAGCTCTTTCTTACCCCAATCTGATGAATATCAAAAGGAGCAACCCATGAGTACCAAGGTCACCTGGCTAGGTCATGCGGCATTAAGTTTAGAAACCGATGGTTACAATATTTTGGTCGATCCTTTCTTATCGGGAAACCCATCTGCATCGGTTGCGCCTGAAAAGGTGAATGCCGATTTCATTTTGCTCAGTCACGGGCATGGTGACCACCTTGGCGATACAATTGCCATCGCACAGAGAACCGGGGCTGTTGTTATCACGAATGCAGAGTTGAGCGGATGGCTGGACAAGCAGGGCATACGTTCCCATGGTCAGCATCTTGGGGGTGGCTTCAATCACCCGTTTGGCTATCTCAAATTGACCCTGGCCATCCACGGCTCCGGATTGCCAGATGGTTCTTATGGGGGTAATCCAGCGGGATTTCTGCTCACCACCAAAGATAAAAAGAAAATTTACATGGCATGTGACACGGGCTTGTTTGGAGATATGCGCCTGATTGGCGAGGAAGGCATTGACCTGGCCGTGCTCCCGATTGGAGACAACTACACCATGGGGCCTGATGACGCTCTGCGGGCGGTCAAGATGCTGGAGCCAGCTCAGGTCATACCCATCCACTACAACACCTTCGAGGTCATCGCCCAGGACCCCAAACTATGGGCAGGGCGAGTTGAAAATGAGACTGCTGCCAAAGTTAATCTGATCTCTCCTGGAGAATCTGTGACCATTTGATGTCTTGCCGCTACCCGCGCTTGATTGATATAATCCAACAACTTGGAGGCAATCATGCTTAACAGTATATTCAAGCGCAAAGAAGATGAGGACCGGGTTCGCGATGAAGGCCGCCTGCCCCCCGGTCAATCACTAACCCAGAAATTTCCGGTGCTGCATTATGGACCGGTGCCAGGTTTCAACCCGGCCACCTGGGATTTCCGTGTTTGGGGAGAAGTGTCTGCGGAACACCAGTGGACCTGGGATGAATTTAACCAGCTGCCGCGCACGAAGATCGTGATGGACATCCACTGCGTAACCCGCTGGAGCAAATTTGATACAGAGTGGGAAGGTGTCTCGATAAGATCTTTGATCGAGGCTGGCTTATTTTCTCTACGACCTGCAGCGAAATATGTGCTGCAGCATGCCGAATACGGATTTACTGCCAATCTTCCCCTTGAGATCGTCCTGCAGGATAATTTTCTTTTGGCCACTCATTTCAACGGCGAACCGATCACCCCTGATCACGGATACCCCCTGCGCGGGGTGATTGGTAATATCGTGGATAAACAGGGGCTAATGACCCCTTACTTTTGGAAAGGTGCCAAGTGGCTGCGTGGATTGCAGTTTCTCAGTGAAGACCAATTGGGGTTTTGGGAGCAGGCAGGCTACCACAACGACGCCGATGTCTGGCGAGAACAGCGTTTTCGATAAATCATGATCCTGGAGCTTCACCGCTCCAGGCTTTTTCCATTAAGGAGAGCAGTTTGAAGGATCTCATTGACCATGCCCTCAATTATGCCCAATTAAAGCAGGTGCAGTACGCCGACATTCGCCTTGTCCAAAACCGCACTGAGACCATCGTAGTAAAAAATGGTGTTGTTGAAAACCTCAATAATTCCGAGTCGCTGGGCTTCGGAGTGCGGACTCTTGTTTCGGGTGCTTGGGGTTTTGCCTCCAGCCACGTTCTCTCCATCCAGGAAGTCGAGCGCATTACTGCATTGGCGATCGAGATCGCACGAGCCTCGAGCCGCGCCCCGGGTGAGCAGATCGACCTGGGTCCTCCCGTCACCAGCCAGGGAAAATACCAGACTCCGATTGAGACCGATCCATTTTCACTCTCCCAGGAGACCAAGCTGGCCGAATTAATCGCTGCGGATGAAGCCATGGCCGGTGAAAAAGATATCAGCGTCCGGCGGGGCAACTTGACCTTCATCCAGGAAGCTAAGTGGTTTGCCAATACCGAGGGCGCCTACACCGAGCAAACCATTTACGAAGCGGGTGGGGGTATTATGGCTATCGCAGTGGGTGGTGGCGAAGTGCAGTCCCGATCCTATCCTGCATCTTTCGGTCGCCAGCAGGTCACGGCCGGGTGGGAGGCAATCCAGGGCTGGGATCTACCGGGTAACGCGGAACGCATCGCCAGCGAGGCCGCGGCATTACTAACCGCCGACCCCTGTCCCCGTGATCTGACCACCACGATAATCCTGGGTGGCGACCAGGTGGCCCTGCAGGTCCACGAATCATGTGGGCACCCCATAGAGCTTGACCGCGTATTCGGCACCGAGGCGGCCTATGCCGGCACATCATTTCTCACAACCGAGAAATTAGATACTTTTCAATATGGTTCCGAAGTCGTCAATCTCACCGCAGAAAGCCTGCGCCCTTTGGGTCTGGGCACCTTTGGATGGGACGATGAAGGTGTCCCGGCCCAATCAACCCCGATCGTCAAAGATGGATTGTTCGTCGGCTACTTGATGTCGCGTGAAACTGCATCCCAGCTGGGTAAAGTCTCCAATGGCTGCATGCGCGCCTCGGGATGGAACCGCGCCCCGCTGATCCGCATGACGAATGTCAGCCTGGAAGCGGGCACCTGGGACCTGGAGGATATGATCACTGACACCGACCAGGGCATCTTCATGGACACCAATCGTTCCTGGTCGATCGATGACAAACGCTACAATTTTCAATTTGGCACCGAGATCGCTTACGAGATTAAGGATGGTAAATTGGGACGCATGCTGCGCAACCCGACCTATACCGGAATCACGCCCCAGTTTTGGAACAGCTGCGACGCGGTCGCCAACTCGAAGCAATGGAAAATGTACGGCACACCAAACTGCGGCAAGGGTCAGCCAGGGCAAATTGCCCACACCGGTCACGGAGCAGCCCCCGCGCGCTTCCGTAATGTAAAAGTAGGTGTTATTTAGGTGGGCGATCAAATCCCATCCTTGGATTAGAGATATCACTATAGCAACCAGTCCCACGAGGTAGATGCCGGTTACCGGGGGACAAATTCAACAGGAGTAATTCATGCTTGAGCAGGATCAAGCCAGAGATTTGAGCCAGCAGGTTCTTGAGCGTTGTGGGAAAGATGCCGCGGAAGTTGTGATCTTTCACAAGGACCATGCTCTCACCCGCTTTGCAAACAATACCATCCACCAGAATGTAGCCGAACTTAACAACACCATTTACCTGCGGCTCCTGCAGGGCCAGCGCAAAGGAATGGCTGCCTCAAACCGGCTGGATGCAGATGCATTGGACGCATTAGTGGCCCGCGCTCGGGCGAATGCTGCTGCAAGCCCGGAAGAACCAGGCTTTCCAGGTTTTCCAGGCCAAAGCAGATATGAACCTGCCCCTGCCTACGACCATCCCACCGCAAATTACTCCCCTGAGGCACGGGCTGACCAGGTGGCTGTCCTCTGCCGCTTAGCGAAAGAGAAAGACTTGAACGCCTCCGGCGCCTTCTCCAGCGGAGCAAACGCATACTGCGTGGCAAACTCTCACGATCTGTTTGCTTACCACACCATCAGCGATGCCGATTTTCAAACCGTGGTTATGTCGGCTGACTCTTCCGGCCGGGCACAAGCCTCGAGCTGGAAGGTTGATGATCTTGATCCTGAGTCGATCGGGCGTGAAGCGATTAATAAAGCGGAATTAGGGCGTAATCCTCAGGACCTTGAGCCGGGTGATTTCCCGGTGATCCTCGATCCGTATGTGACCGAAGATCTGCTCGACATGCTGAATTTGTACGGCATGGGTGGACAGTCGGTTTTGGAAGGCAGATCCTGGATGAATGACCGCATCGGGGAAAAGGTCATGAGCTCCCAGGTCAATATCTGGGATGACGGTCACGACCCGGCCGGTATGCCGATGCCCTTCGATACAGAAGGTGTCCCTAAAAAGAGGCTGGAGATTGTTTCCCAGGGAGTAGCAAGCAGCCCTGTCCATGATCGCGCAAGCGCGGCAAAAGCAGGTGTTGAAAGCAGCGGGCATGCCATACCCCCCTATTTTCCACCCTTCATGCAAAACATAGGCCCTATCGGCCTGAACCTGTTCATGGAACCCGGTGAGGCCAGTCTTGAAGAGCTGATCTCCAGCACCAAGAAAGGCTTATACATCACCCGCTTCTGGTATACCCGCCTGGTACACCCACGTGACTGTGTCGTAACTGGGATGACCAGGGATGGTGTTTATATGGTCGAGCAGGGAGAGATCGCTTTCCCGGTAAAAAACCTGCGCTTCACGCAGTCTTATGTGGATGCCTTAGCTAACGTTGAGTCGATCGGTAAAGACACGCGCTTGCTGAAATCCGAGTACGGCAGTCATGCTAAACATGTGCCCGCGTTAAAACTGTCTGGATTTAATTTCACCGGGGCGACTGTTTAGATAATTACCAAGCACACCTATTTCCCCTCCATTTTCGAGCACTGGTCACGTTTCACCTGGTAAACATCAAAATCGCGCGCCACGGCTGTGTTAGGAAAAGTATCCCTGGCTTCCGACAAAACGTCCCGCTCACGGTAGCGGCGGGAGACATGGGTCAGGATCAGGTTTTTAACTTGCGCTTCCCGGGCTAATTCTGCAGCCTGGCGTGCTGTGAGATGGGCAAAATCACGCGCCATCTCGACCTCCTCATTCAGGTAAGTGGCCTCTATCACCAGCAGGTCAGCCTGGTGGCAAACTTCAAGCAGGTTGTCAGTACGCCCTGAATCGCCTACATGCACCATGCGGGTGCCAGGCCTGGCAGCTCCGAGCACCTGGTCGGGCTCCACGGTCCGTCCATCGGGTAGCTGGACTGATTGACCGGCAACCAATTGTCGCCGCAGTGGGCCCGGGGGGATATCCAGCTGCTCGGCTTTTTTGGGCAGAAAGGGGCGCCGAGATTTTTCTTCGAACAGGTATCCAAAGCAATCAGGGCCCCGGTGGTGAACCGGGAAAGCTGAGACCGAGAAATCATCTTCCTCAAAGAGCACCCCGGCTTCCACTTCGACCAGGTGGATTCCCATTGGTGGCCGTGCACCTCTCAAGACCACCCCGAAAACCAGGTCCCGGATGCGCTCTAATGCCCACCGCCCGGCATAGATTTCCAATTCATCGATGGTTTCCCAGCGGGAGAAGGTGGACAGCAAACCAGCCAGTCCGAGTATGTGATCGAGATGCCCGTGTGTGATCAGTATGCGGTTCAGGCGCTTAAAGCCGATCCCTGATTTCAAGATCTGGCGCTGGGTGCCCTCACCACAATCGATCAGGAAGCGGTGTTCATTATGCTTGATAACCTGCGCAGTTAGCCCCCGGTGAATCGAAGGTGCAGATGCAGAAGTGCCCAGAAAGATGATATCGAACATGGTGGTTGCCTTGCGCTAAATATAATTACCCTTGACCTTCGAATTTGCAGCGCGTTAAGAATTGTACCTCAACTCGTCTCTCCATCGTTTATCTCATGCCATCACTTCCATGCTCCCCGTCGGTGGAGGGATTGTCAGACCATTTGTGCTATAATCCTCGCAAATAATCTGCTAAACATTTCAGCATTATGCCAGCCAAAAAGTCGAAAAAAACATCTTCTCGATCCAAGCGCTCAACGGCTAAGAAATCCAGCCGCAAGCCTGCAAAAACGCGCCAGGAACCAAAAAACCCATCTTTTTGGAGCAGACTGACACTCGACCGCAAGCTGGATATCCTGGGCATCAGCATGGTGCTGGTGGGATTGCTGACGCTGCTCAGCCTGCTCTCAAGCAGCAACGGCTGGTTGTCCGCTGGTTGGCTTGCGCTGATTGGCAAATCCTTCGGTTGGGGTATGTATTTGCTGCCGGTTGGCTTGATGGCCCTTGGATTGTGGTTGATCCTGCGCCATTTCGAACAGCTGCCGCAGCTGGAACCCGTTCGCCTAGTCGGATTGTTCCTGTTCTTCATTTTGCTGCTTGCCTGGCTGCACCTGTTCAGTTTTCCCGAAAACCAGGGGGAAATATTCGAAATAGCTGCCCAAAGCCAGGGGGGCGGCTACCTGGGCGGCGTCTTGATTGCTCTCCTGCAGCCCAATTTTGGACGGGAAGGAGCCGCCATCACCCTGCTGGCAGGCACCTTGATCGCCCTGGCTTTCTCATTGGAATTATCGCTTCCAGAAATGTTCAGCTGGTTGGCACCCATTTCCGAGCGGCTGCGCGATTCCTGGAACGGAGTGACTGCCCAGCTCGTTTCACAATTCAGCAAACCTGCCGCAACACCGCCCGTTATCTATGCGCCGCAAAGTGGGACTTCTTCTCCGGAGAGTCCCCGCGTGGCGCTTGGTTTAACCTCCCCGGATGAGATTAGTGCGCCCAAGGAATGGTTCTTACCGGTAATCGACGAAATACTCGAGTCCGGCGATGATTTCTCCTTTGATGATGAGTTCGATCGGCAGCGGGCGCGCTTGATCGAGGACACCCTGGCCTCCTTTGGAGCACCAGCCAAGGTGGTGGAGATCAATCGTGGGCCGACCATCACCCAATTTGGCGTCGAACCTGGTTTCATCGAATCGCGCGGCGGGCAGATGAGAGTCCGCGTCAATAAAATATCTGCCCTGGCGGACGACCTGGCATTGACCCTGTCTGCCAAGCGAATTCGCATCCAGGCACCTGTTCCCGGAAAGAGCTTTGTCGGCATCGAGGTGCCAAATGAATCAGTTTCCCTGGTCGCCCTGCGCGATGTACTGGAGAGTGAAGCTTTTCAGCGTTTGAAATCCCCGCTGCGCTTCGCCCTCGGACAGGACGTAGCCGGGAATCCAGCTGCTGCTGACTTATCCGCGATGCCCCACCTGTTGATCGCCGGCGCAACGGGTTCCGGTAAATCGGTCGCCGTGAACGCCATCATCTGCGGCCTGCTGCTCAACAACACGCCCGACGATCTGCGCCTCCTGATGGTCGATCCAAAACGGGTGGAATTAACCGGTTACAACGGCATCCCGCATTTGCTGGCGCCCGTTGTTGTGGACCTGGAGCGCGTGGTGGGTGCCCTACAGTGGGTCGCCCGGGAGATGGACCAGCGCTACCAGAGGCTGGCAGATAATGGAGCCCGCAATATCGTCGACTACAACAACCGGCTGGCTGCACAGGGCGAGAACAGGCTGCCATACCTGGTGGTGATCATCGACGAGCTGGCAGATTTGATGATGCTGGCGCCCGATGAAACGGAGCGCACCGTCACCCGCCTGGCGCAGCTGGCGCGCGCCACCGGCATTCACCTGGTGATCTCCACCCAGCGCCCATCGGTTGATGTTGTCACAGGGTTGATCAAGGCAAATTTCCCGGCCCGGGTTGCCTTCGCAGTGGCTTCAGGCGTCGACAGCCGCGTGATCATCGACCAACCGGGCGCAGAACGCCTGCTCGGCCGCGGGGATATGCTCTTCCAGGCCCCAGATGCCGCAGCCCCGGTACGTCTGCAGGGTACTTTTGTCTCCGACCCGGAGATCCAGCGCCTGGTGACCTTCTGGCGCCGGCAGGCGGGCAACCTGGATGCAGCTGCCATGGCTACCGAGGGTGTCGTTGATGACCTGCCGCGCGGTGTTCCGCTGAAACAGATTCCGCTCTGGGAGCAAATGGAGCCCGAAGAGGACCTCGACCCCCTGTTCGACGAAGCAGTTGACCTGGTGCGCCGCCAGGGACGTGCCTCCATCTCCATGCTGCAGCGCCGCCTGCGCATCGGCTACACCCGCGCCGCCCGCTTGATCGAGACCATGCAGGAGAAAGAAATCGTCGGACCACCCCAACCAGGGACGCAGGGACTGGAAGTGCTCGATTATGGCCCAGCCGCGCCGCCGGTTGGCGAAGATTGACCACAATTTCCAGTAAGAAACGAATTTTTCAGGCTAATTATCCCTTAACCATCGCCCCGGATAGCCCTGGGGTATAATCGCCAGCATGGCAAAGCGCCTTCTGGGCCTCTCTCTGGTGATGGTTTTAATACTTTGCCTGGCAAGCATTGTCATCTATAACCTCCCCCCTTTTCACGATAGTTTATCCTGGCGGCTCTCCAACCTGAGAACGCAGGTTCGGCGCATGGTTAATCCCCCGGAACAGGTGGTCTTCGTCCCCCAGGAACAGATCGATGCCGTCGTTCAGCAGACTTTCGCTGCTATGACCCCTTCACCGGTGGCGACGGATACCCCAGATTTGGATTTCACGCCAACTGCCACCGAAGCGAAAGCCAGCGTAGTACCCAGCGCTACCCCTACCATGACCCCCTCACCAACCCCCATACCGGAGCAGTTCCTGCTGACTGGCATCCGCCACGAATACCAGCAGTTCAACAACTGCGGTCCTGCCAATCTCTCCATGGCGCTTTCCTTCTGGGGTTGGGAAGGCAATCAAAGCGACACCGGCAGCTACCTGCGGCACAGCTCTTTTGATAAAAACGTCATGCCCGCTGAGATGCAGTCCTTTGTCCTCGATAACACCGGTTACCAGGCGCTCACCCGCGTGGGTGGAGATTTGCAGACTATCAAAAAACTTCTGGCAGCTGGTTTCCCAGTGGTGATCGAAAAAGGTTACGACCCTCCTGATGACGACTGGATGGGGCACTACCTGACCTTGAACGGCTACGATGACGCCCAGGAAAAGTTTACCGCCCAGGACTCGCTGATCATGCCAGACTATCCACTGCCATACGACCTGGTTGAGCAGCGCTGGCGTGATTTCAACCACGTCTACCTGGTGATTTACCCGCAGGAACGTGTTTCTGAGCTGGCATCGATCCTCGGCCCGCAATTTGATCAGCTGGCAAACTTCGAGTATGCCGCCCAAAAAGCACGCCGGGAGATCGACGAGCTGTCCGGTCGTGAACTCTACTTTGCCTGGTTCAACCTGGGGGGCAACCTGCTGGCGCTGGAGGATTATGCTGGTGCAGCCGCGGCTTACGACCAGGCTTTCCTGGTCTACCCCGCCATCCCGGAAGATGAAAGACCCTGGCGGGTGATGTGGTACCAGGATGGTCCCTACGAGGCTTACTACCACATGGGGCGCTACCAGGACATCATCAACCTGGCCAACACCACCTTTTTCGCCCTGGGCGAGTACACCCTGGAAGAATCCTTCTACTGGCGCGGGATGGCGAAGCAAGCCCTGGACGACTATAATGGGGCTGTTTTCGACCTGAAGAAAACCCTTGAATTGAACCCGAAGTTCACCCCTGCCCGCATCGCCCTGGATGAGCTGGGCATCGAGGTGAATTGATCCAGGAAGTAAATAAAACTTCATGCGCAGGTTATTTTTTGCAGCTCTGATCATCCTTCCAATCCTATGCCTGTTATCCATCGCAGCGTTCAATATCCCCGCGGTCGAAACCCGGCTCGCGCCGCGCATCGACCAGCTGCGCACGCGCATCGTATACGCCCTCAACCCACCTGAAGAAGCCGTCTTCGTCCCCCAGGAGCAGGAGCAGCAGGTCACGTTGCCAACCCAAACCGTCACGCTGCCTGCACCTACCCCAACCGCTACCGTAACCCCCACCCAGGAAGGCCCCACCAACACCCTAGCCCCTTCACCGACTCCGACCATCACCCCTACCCCGCTCCCGGAATCGGTCGTCCTGGAAGGGGTCAAGTATGAAGACCAGCACCACCGCTGGAACTACTGCGGTCCCGCCAACCTTTCCATGGCGCTGACTTACTGGGGCTGGGACGGCAACCGGGATGTGGTCGGCGAATATGTCAAGCCCTCCGATAAGGATAAGAACGTCATGCCTTACGAGATGCAGGACTTCGTCGAGACCCAAACCGATGGCATGGGCGCGATGGTGCGCATGGGGGCTGATATCGAGCTGATCAAGCGCATGCTGGCAACTGGCTTCCCGGTAGTAGCTGAATAGGGCTATTGTGAGTATGACTATACCGGCCAATTGGGTTGGTTGGGACATTACCAGTTCGTTAATGGTTACGATGATGACCAGGGTGTGTTCATCGTCCAGGATACTTATGTCGATGGCGGTCAGAATTTCCGCATCAGCTACGAGGAATTTGTTGAAGGCTGGCGATCATTTAATTACACCCTGCTGGTCGTCTACCCGCAAGAACAGGTTAATGAAGTACTGACCGCGCTGGGGCCGTGGGCTGATCCCGCATGGGCCAACCAGCATGCTCTTGAAACCGCCCAGGCTGAGGTCCAATCCCTGGAAGGCATTGATCAATTTTTCGCCCATTTTAATGAGGGCACCAGCCATGTCAACCTGCTGCAGTACATGGATGCCGCGGCAGCCTTTGACCGCGCTTTCAACCTGTATGCCGAACTTGACGACGACGAGCAGCGCCCCTACCGCATCGTCTGGTACCAGACCTGGCCTTACTGGGCTTATTATTACAGCGGTCGCTACCAGGATGTGATCAACCTGGCAGATACTACCCTCAACGACACGATCAGTGAACCTGTGCTGGAAGAAAGCTTTTACTGGCGGGCTTTAGCCCGGGAAGCAATCGGAGATCTGCAGGGTGCGATCGACGATTTCCGTCAATCCGTGAACCTGAATCCCAATTTCGGTCCCGGCTGGGATCAGCTGGCCCGCCTGGGCGTCGAAGGATAAATCCTATGCCAACCATATTACATTTTGCGGACGCTCACATCGATATGGCCAACTATGGTCGCCACGATCCAGAGAGCGGGCTGCCCATGCGGGTGATCGACTTCCTCAAATCTCTGGATACCATCGTGGATACCGCCATAGAGGAAAAAGTAGACCTGGTGCTGTTCGCGGGCGATGCTTACAAAGACCGCAACCCGGCGCCGACTTTCCAGCGGGAATGGGGACGGCGCATCATCCGCCTGTCAAAAGCCGGCATCCCGACCATCTTGTTGGTCGGTAATCACGACTTATCACCTGCCCTGGGTAGAGCACATGCGATCGAAGAATTCAACACCCTGGAAGTTCCCTATGTGCATGTGGTCGGCCAACCGGTCTTCCTGAAGCCAGAAGACATTGACGGCGTGCCGCTGCAGATCATGGCCATACCCTGGATCTCGCGTTCCGGTCTGCTGGCCCATCTGGGTGTGCGCTCTGGCACCTCCCAGCCCGGGCAGGTTTATGAAGAGCTGGAATTGCGCTTAACCGAGCTGGTCGAGACCTGGTTTGATCAGATCGATCCGGATTTACCGGTTGTGCTCACCGCCCACGCTTCCGTCCAGGGTGCCAAATATGGTGCTGAACGCACGGTTATGCTGGGGAGTGACCTGGTGCTGCCCGGATCGCTGGTGCGTGACCCGCGGCTGGACTATGTGGCCCTTGGACACATCCACAAGCCACAAAACCTGAACGAGAACGCCCACCCCCCGGTGATCTACCCGGGATCTATTGAACGGGTCGACTTCGGGGAAGCGGCAGATGAAAAATTCTTCGTGGTTGCCAATGTTGAGCGTGGTGATACCGAAGTGGCGTGGCGGCAGCTGGATGGTATCCGCCCCTTCGTCGATCGCTCCCTGGTGCTTGACTCAAAAGACGACATCGATCGCCGCCTGCGAGATGCCCTGGGTCCACAAGACCAGCTGGCAGGCGCAGTTGTACGTCTGACAGTGGAGTACCCGCGCGATTGGGAAGCCCTGATCGACGATGCTGCCCTGCGAGAGTATGCCCAGGAAGCCTTCGAGTTCCACCTGGTTAAGCACCCCCAGGTCGAAGCCCGGGTGCGCATACCAGATGATCAAAATGTGGGCAGCATGTCCGCCATGGAGCTGCTCGACCTTTATTGGAAGGCCAGCCACACCAAAGCCGAGGACATTGAGGCGCTCAACAAGCTGGCAGCTGAAGTGATCGATGAAATCAAGAACAAGGATGAAAGCTGAACAACCATGACCATTAAAGCACTGATTTTTGATTTCGACGGTTTGATCCTGGACACCGAGGGTCCGATCTTCCAATCCTGGCAAGAGCTTCTTCAGAGTTATGGCTACAATATGACCCTGGATGACTGGCAGGTCAGTATTGGCTCCGCTGAAGGCACCGCCAGCTTCTTCAACAACCTGCCGGACAAGTTAGATAAACCATTGGATTTGGAGGTCGAGGGTCCCAAGCGATTGCAGCGCCAGCTGGACATGGTCGCCAGCTCACCAATCTTGCCCGGAGTACAGGAGTATATCCAGCGTGGAGCCGAGCTTGGGTTGAAACTGGCAGTCGCTTCCAGTTCCTCCTGCAAGTGGGTTACTGGTCATCTCGAGCAGCGCGGACTGCGCAAACATTTCGAATGTGTCTTGGCAGCTGACGATGTCGGGGCTACCAAGCCGGATCCGACGCTCTATTTATCTGCTGCAGAATGCCTGGGCGTCAGTCCCCACCAGGCGATCGCCTTCGAGGACTCGCCAAATGGGGTGCTGGCAGCCAAACGTGCCGGTTTATACTGCGTAGCAGTCCCCAACCCGCTGACCAGCCAGCTGCAATTCGAGCAGGCTAACCTGCAGTTGGGTTCACTAGCAGAATTGACCTTGGATGAGCTGCTGGAAATAGTCGCGGTAGAGTTGCAGCAAACCTGATTTACACACTTGATTGCCTGGATACCTGCAAGGCTGAATGAATCTGAGAATTAGGAGGCTGGCTTGTGGCACAGTAAGTCATTATTGAAATACAAATATCTTAAGAGAGGTGATTTGATGGTAAGGTTTGTTTTATTTACTTTACTGGCCATCCTGCTGCTGACTGCCTGCAGCCCGGCAGCGACGGGACAGCCGGCGGCTGAAAGCCAGGAAAAACCGCTGGTTACTGTCTACCGGGAGCCCACTTGAGGCTGCTGTGGTGGATGGATCGATTATATGCGCGAGAATAACTACACCGTACAGGTTGAAGATACTCAAAACCGGGCCGCGCTCAGGGAGCAGTATAATGTCCCCCTCCAGATCCAATCCTGCCACACCGCCATCGTAGATGGCTATATTATTGAAGGGCATGTACCTGTAGCTGAAGTCGAACGCTTGCTAATCGAGCGTCCAGATGTTGTTGGCCTGGCCGTGATCGGTATGCCAGTCGGATCACCAGGGATGGAAGTCGGTAGCCAGTCCGATCAGCCTTTTGATGTGCTGGCATTTGATAAAGACGGCAATACACAGGTATACGCCAGCTACCCGTAACCGGGATCAGTTTTTAGCAGGATTGATTAATCAATGCCAAAATCCCAGGACCAAGAAGCAGGTCCTGGGATTACTCATTCTTGGGGGAAAAGCACCAATTGTGATTACTTCAACAGGGAATCAAAAACTTCAGGCGGTAGATTATAGAGCTGATCCGTGCGGTCAGCTGCCAGCTTATATTTATCCAACCGGTTTTCGAGAGGTTTCCGTATGTATGTATGTAAATAATGCCAGGCTGATATCGCGGCTCCTGCATATACGGAAAAGTACTGGACTGCGTCTCGCTCCTTGGATTCCAGTTTCAATTGACCCTGGTAGCCTCCCATTACCTCTGCAGCCCGGGTAACATCCAACCTGCCATCCGCCATGCAGGCCCCAAACAAGACGCTGCCCAAATCAAAAGCTCGGGTGTAATGGCAGGCATCACCGAAATCAATGATCGCCTCGAATTGTTCCTCATTGTAGATGATATTGTCATCAAACAAGTCAGCATGGATGAAAGACTGGGGAAGTCCAACCGGGAAGTTATCGTTAAGGATGTCGATCTTATCTGCCAACCAGGCTTCGTACTCCAGGTCAACATTGTGATCTAGAGCATCCGGCATAACCTTTAGCCCATAGCGATGCTCTCGGGGTAAAAATTCGGGGACTGGATTCTCGTGCAGCTGGGCGATGGCTTTACCAATGGAACGGTAATCTTCTTGTTGTGTGTCGCGCAGGGTATTCCCGGGGATCCAGGTCTTCATGATGAATGGTTTTCCCTGGGTTTTAGAAACATAACTGCCAAGAGACGTGGGAAGGACACGATTGGTATGGTAGCCGTTCTCAGCTAAGTGGTTCAGCAGCTGAGCCACCTGCTCCACTTCTGCGGATGAGCGCTTCTCATAGAAGGTAAGCACATAATCCTGGCAGCGTGTTCTGAGCAGGAAGCTGGAGTTCTCATCCCCCCCGTGGATGGCTTGGTAGCGGGTAATTTCAATATCATAGGTTTTTGAGATTGCGGAAATATCCGTTTCAACTAGATTGGTGAGTTTGGCCATGATTTGTATTTCAGCTGAGAAATATTGGTCTGCTGGTAGAGTATATCAGGTGCCTTTTGTGCGATTCTTATCGCCGATAATAGTTCCCTTCGATTTCCTTTTTCATTTGTAATCATACAAGCCACTTCAAATGAAAAATATTGATTTTCAAGGTATTTGGAGATATGCTTAATAGCGTATTAACAGCTTGTTTTTTGTGTGAATTTGGAGTATTCTTGTCCGTAATTATTGGGTGGTTCTGGAGATACAATTAACCCAATAACATTCCAGCAAGAGGGAGAATTATATGTCACGTATCTTGAGTGGAACGCGCTACCTGGTTGTGATTCCAGTCACCGGATTGGCGATCGCGGCTTCTGTTTTTTGTTTTTGGCGGCATCGGATTAATCAGATTGCTGATTGAACTATCCATTAACGCAATAACCAGCCTCACCCAGGAAACCCATAGCACAGATAGAGGCCTGATTATCTTCGAGGTGGTTGAATTTGTGCACCTGTTCCTGGTCGGTACCGTGCTCTACATCACCGCAATCGGTCTATATCAGCTCTTTATCAACGAGATCAAGTTCCCAAATTGGCTCAAAATCGACAGCACGGAAGAACTGGAAACCAACTTGATTGGTGTAACAGTTGTCGTGCTGGCGGTCAACTTCATGGGGGCGGTATTTGTCGGGAGGCAAGAAAATTTACTGGAATTCGGAGCAGGCATCGCCCTGCCCATCGCCGCGCTGGGTGTATTCCTGGGTTTGCGGGCCTGGGCTACTAAAATTAGCAAAGAAACACAAGATGAAAATTCCGGGGAAAGGGATTCGAATCCGGAAGCGGCTATCCAAGACACAACAAAAGATTAACTGGAGGAAGATCAAATCACACAAGCAAGTACCGTTAGTGCTGTCAGCGAATCTAGGATAAATACATTCATGGGGCAGGTTTACATGCTGATGCTGCGTGCTTCAAGACGCTAATAGAGATCAATAGAAGGAGACACAAATGGCCGAAAAAGACGGGAAACCAAAGAAAATGAAACGTAAGGATTACGAAGCCGAATTAACCAGGCTGGAGATCGAGCTGGTCAAGCTCCAGGGGTGGACCAGGGAAAAGGGGCTCAAGACCGCGGTGATCTTCGAGGGGCGCGACTCGGCTGGCAAGGGCGGTGTGATCAAACGTATCACCTACCGGCTCAGTCCTCGCGTTGTGCGCGTGGTGGCGCTGCCAACACCGACCGAGAAGGAAAAGTCGCAGTGGTATTTCCAGCGCTACATCCCCCACCTGCCTTCAGCTGGCGAGATGGTGCTCTTCGACCGCAGCTGGTACAACCGGGCTGGTGTGGAGCGGGTGATGGGCTTCTGCACCGATGAGCAGTACACTGAGTTCATGGCAACTGTCAACGGTTTTGAGCTGGCCCTGGTGCGCAGCGGTATGACGCTGATCAAGTACTGGATGGAAATTCGAGATGAAACCCAGGAGGATCGTTTCGAGCAGCGCATTCACGACCCCCGCCGCCGCTGGAAGCTGAGCCCCATGGACCTGGAGGCACGCTCCCGCTGGGTGGATTATTCCAAAGCCCGCGATGCGATGCTGCTGCACACCAATACCGATCACGCACCCTGGTATGTTGTGGATGCTAATATCAAACGCCATGCACGGCTAAACGTGATCTCGCACCTGCTCAGCCAGATCGATTATGGCGACCTGACGCCGAAGCCGCTCGAGCTGCCCAAGCGCCAGGAAGCGGGTGACTATCAGCACCCGGATTTCTCGGAATTCAATTTTTTACCTGCAAAATACCCCTGAGCGTGCCTTGAGATACGCAGAAAGGAGAATGCAACATGGCTGAAGAAAAGAAGGGCTTCAATTTCCCTTCAGCGTATACCATCCTGTTCATCCTGATCATCATTGTGGCCATCGCCACCTGGATCGTCCCGGCTGGACAGTATGAGGTCAACGAGGCCGGAGAGCCAATCCCTGGCTCGTACCACCCGGTTGAATCGAACCCGCAGCGGATCATTGCTGATGGGTTGATGGCCATCGTCAACGGCACCTACGGCATCCAGGCTGAAGACGGCACGATCAGCGTCTACAACTTTGGCGATCTGTACGGGGCGATCGACGTGGCTTTTTTCGTGCTGGTGATCGGCGGGTTCCTGGCCATCACCATGAAGACCGGCGCCATTGACGCCGGCATCACCAAGATCACCACCTCCTTGAAGGGGCGCGAAAAATGGATGATCGCCATCCTGATGGCGGTCTTCGCCCTTGGCGGCACGACCTACGGCATGGCGGAGGAGACGCTGGCTTTCTACGGCCTGATCGTGGCCGTGATGATCGCCGCTGGCTACGACTCGCTGACCGGCGTGGCGGTGGTAATGCTGGGCGCGGGGATCGGCACGCTGGCCTCCACCATCAACCCCTTCGCCACCGGTGTCGCTTCAGCCTTCGCTGGCATCACCGTCGCGGATGGCATGCTATCAAGATTGATAATCCTGGTCGTTGGCACCCTGATCGGCATCTGGTTTGTCACCCGCTACGCCGAGAAAGTGAAGGCCGACCCTTCGAAATCGCTGGTCTTCGACAAGAAAGAGCAGAACGAGAAGTACTTCTTGAAGCAGTTGGACGCAGATACCCTGCCCGAATTTACCGGTAGGCGCAAGTGGATCTTGTTCCTGTTCGCGCTGGCTTTTCTGATTATGATCTTCAGCGTCATCCCCTGGGGAGATCTGGGGGTCACCATACCGGATTGGCTGCCGCATGATTGGTGGTTTGGTGAGTTCTCCGCCCTGTTCCTTTTCTTCGCCATCATCATCGGCTTTGTCGACCGCATGGGTGAGTCAAATATCGCCGCGACCTTTCGTGGACGGTGCGCGCGACATGCTGGGGGTGCTTTGCTCATCGGCGTCGCCCGCGGTGTAAGCGTGATCATGACTAACGGCCTGATCGTTGATACCGTGCTGTATTGGGCTGAAACTGCCCTATCCGGCGTGGGCGGGGTGGGCTTCATCAACGTGACTCACCTGCTCTACCTGCCGCTCGGTTTCCTGATCCCATCTTCTTCCGGATTAGCTACCGTGACCATGCCCATTATGGCCCCCCTGGCAGATTTTGCCTCTGTCGACCGCAGCCTGGTGGTGACCGCCTTCCAATCCGCCAGCGGCCTGCTCAACCTGGTCAACCCCACCTTCGCAGTAGTGATGGGCGGCCTGGCATTAGGCCGGGTAGGTTATGACAAGTGGTGGAAGTTCACCTGGCCCCTGCTGGTCATCCTGCTGCTGCTGTACGCCCTCGTGCTCAGTGTGGGTGTTTTCTTCCCCGGACAAGCATTCTAAATCACGGGATGCCAAACACCTTTTAGCTTTCCAAATAACAAATTTTTGAAGGAGCAATACCATGGCTTTTAATTTACGCAATCGCAATTTTGTCAAACTGCTTGATTTCTCTCCCACAGAGATCAAGTTCCTGCTCAAACTTTCTGCCGACCTCAAGGCTGCCAAGTACGGCGGCTACGAGCAGCCCACACTGTCCGGCAAGAATGTCGCCCTGATCTTCGAAAAATCATCCACCCGCACGCGCACCTCCTTCGAGGTGGCAGCATATGACCAGGGTGCCAATGTCACCTACCTGGGACCGGGTGGCTCGCATATCGGTCACAAAGAGACCATGAAGGACACCGCCCGCGTGTTGGGCCGTACATACGATGGCATCGAATACCGCGGTTTCGCCCAGGAGACGGTCGAAACACTGGCTGAGTATGCCGGCGTACCGGTCTGGAACGGCTTGACCGACGAGTTCCACCCCACCCAGATCCTCGCCGACGTGCTCACCATGACCGAGCACTCTTACAAAGACCTGCCTGATATTGCCTACACCTTCATGGGTGACGCCCGCAACAACATGGGCAACTCGCTGATGGTGGGCGGCGTTAAGCTGGGTATGGATGTGCGCCTGTGTGGACCCAGGTCAAACTGGCCTGAAGATGAGTTGGTGGAGACCTGCAAAGCGATCGCCGCCCAAACCGGTGCCCGCCTGACGATTACAGATGATGTTGAAGAAGGTGTCAAAGGTGCCGACTACCTTTACACGGACGTATGGGTCTCGATGGGTGAACCGGCTTCGGTATGGGAAGAACGCGTCAAGCTGCTCACACCCTACCAGGTCAACGCCCAGGCCATGCAGCTGACCGGAAATCCTGGTGTAAAGTTCCTGCACTGCCTGCCCGCCTTCCATAATCGCGACACGCAGGTCGGCAAGGAGATGTACGAGAAGTACGGGCTCAATGGCATGGAAGTTACTGAAGATGTATTTGAATCACCAGCCTCGATCGTATTCGATGGAGCCGAGAACCGTATGCATACCATCAAAGCCATCATGGTGGCCACTCTGGGAGACTGACCCATGTTTGAGATCCTACCTGAGAGCACTGAAGCTTGCATTGGTTTCAAAATCAGCGGTAAAGTGACCGTCGAAGATTATGACACCCTGCTGCCAAAGATAGATGAAGCGATTGCTGCTCACGGCAAAATAAACTTGCTGGTCGTGGTAGAAGATTTTGACTTCAAGGGCTGGGAGGCCGCCAAAGCCGACTTCCATTTTGGCACCCATCAGTACCGCCAGGTTGAAAAAGCCGCCTTCGTCAGCGATAAGAAATGGCTGGAGCGGTCAATAAAGATCATGGACCCCTTCACCCGCAGGACAGAAGAGAAGACTTTCGATCCAGAGCAGCTGGGTGCAGCCTGGGCCTGGGTGTTTGAAAGCAATTGAAATCAGAGCTGTCATTCTGAGGAGCGAAGCGACGAAGTATCCCTATTCATTCATTTCAGGGACTCTTCGCTTCGCTCAGAGTGACAACTGTATTTTGGTCGAATTACCAACACTTATAAGCTAATAATTTGCGATTTACTCTGCTGGATTTTGTTCTAATTTAATAAAATACCTTCAAAGTTTAAGGAGAAAAGAATATGCCTGAATTTGGTGTTCATTCAGAAGTTGGCCAGCTGCGCAAAGTGATCGTCCACCGGCCTGGCCTGGAGATGCGGCGCCTGACCCCCACCAACGCAGAAGAGCTGCTCTTTGACGATGTGATCTGGGCTCGCAAAGCCCGCCAGGACCACGATGCCTTCGTGGACTTGATGCGCGCAGAGTTCGGCATCACGGTGTGGCGCGTCCACGAACTGCTCAAAGACGTGGTCGACGACCCCGAGGGCCGGGCCTATATCCTGGATCGCAAACTGGTCCCCAACGAGGTCGGTCCGGGAGGCGCGGTTGAACTGCGCGCCTGGATGAACGAAATGGACTCGCAGAAGCTGGTCTCCCATTTAATTGGTGGGGTGACAGTGGGCGAATTACCCGAGGATTTTCGTGAATTAGCGGAAAAAGTATATTCGGGGACAGAATTCGTGCTCCCGCCCCTGCCCAACCAGCTCTTCACCCGCGACAGCTCCTGCTGGATCTTTAATGGCGTCACCGTCAACCCGATGTATTGGCCTGCCCGTCGCAAGGAGACGCTGCACCTGACCGCCATATACAAGTACCACCCTGAATTCAAGGATGGCGATTTCAAGATCTGGTGGGGTGATCCCGATGTGGATCATGGCAATGCCACTCTCGAGGGCGGCGACGTCATGCCGGTTGGCAAGGGCGTGGTCTTGATCGGCATGGGTGAGCGCACCACCTACCAGGCTGTCGGCCAGGTCGCCCAGGCGCTCTTCAAGCAGGGCGCCGCACAAAGGGTGATCGCGGCCAAGATGCCGCCGATCGGGCCAGTATGCACCTTGACACCATCTTCACTTTCTGCGACCGGGACCTGGTGACCATCTTCGAAAAGGTTGTCGACAGCATCCAGCCGATCAGCTACTACCCCTTTGATGACGAGGACGGATTGAAAGTTGTAGTCGAAGAGAAGGGCTGGCTCGAAGTGGTCCAGGAGGCCCTGGGCTTGAAAGAGCTGCGTGTGATCCCCACCGGTGGCGATGAGTTCCAGCAGGAACGCGAGCAGTGGGACGATGGCAACAACGTGGTCGCCCTCAGGCCTGGCGTGGTGGTAGCCTACAACCGCAACGAGTGGACCAACGCCCGTTTGCGCCAGGCTGGTGTCACGGTTATGGAGATCGATGGCTCTGAGCTGGGCCGCGGTCGCGGCGGAGGGCACTGCATGACCTGTCCCGTGCTGCGCGATCCGGTCTTTTAAAAACGTCAATAATTGCTACCTATTACGAACGGGGTTGTACTCGAGAAATGTGATTCTCAACAACCCCGTTCAGCAATAATCCGGGTTCGAGTAGTGCCTTTTACAAAAAGCGAAACGCATTATACAGCAGGGAGATGCTATTATGGCTGAAAAAGAGATTAAGATACCCCCAGATAAACCTGCTTTCTATGGCATCGGTGGTCAGTGTGTTGAACCGACCGAGCACGAAGCGGCAGTCACCGGTTAAGTTTGCCGATTAACAAGGGATAATGCAAAGCAATAATATATTTATTGGAAAGAAATTTCAGGGATTATTATAGAAAAAAGGAGATACGAATAAATGGTTAAATCTTTCAGACGCATATTCGGTATCGTCAAACTGCACCGCTTCAGGTTTTTCCTCTCCCAATTCATGATGTTTATCGCCGCGCTGGCCACCGTAGGCTATGCCTCGCTTGTTGCGCCATTGGTTAATGAGGGCATGGTGGCCGGCGACGCGGAAGCAGCCCTGCGAATCGGCTTATGGATGCTGGTGTTGGGTTTGGTAATGGGCATCTGCATGGCCATCGCAGCTTCTCAGGCAGTCTATTTCTCTCAGGGAGCAGGCTACGTTGTCCGCAGATTCCTCTATGACAAGATCCAGTCCTATTCCTTCGAGAATTTCGACCATCTTTCCACCGGAAATCTGATGGTGCGCTTAAACGCAGACGCGGTAAACGTCCAGAATGCCATGCAGTATGCCATCATGCTGGGTTCCTATGCACCCTTTATGCTGCTGGCGACGATCATATTGGCCATCATCAATACCCCTAATTTGGTATGGGTCCTGGCGGTAGTCGTAGTGGTGGTTTTACTCTTAATGTGGTGGTTGATCCCGGCTGTCGATCGTGCTTACAAAGAACGCCAGGAGCGGCTTGATGATCTCAACCAAACACTGCAGGAGAATTTGACCGGCATATCAGTGGTCAAGGCATTTGTGCGCGAGGATTATGAAAACGAAAAGTTCAATCAGCGCGCGGACGCGATCCGCATCCCCGCGCTTGCTGCTGCTTGGCGAGTCGCGTTCCTTTCCCCGCTGCTCACTGGAGTAGGTCAACTGGCCATCATCCTGACCATATGGGTCGGTGGAACGCAGGTCCTAAATGAAACTGGTATGACCGTCGGCCAGGTGAGCGCTTTTACATCTTACATGTCGCTCATTATCGCCCCGCTGGCACTGATGGCTATTGTTGTGCCGCTGGTGCTGCGAGGGGATGTCTCCGCCACCCGCATCCTCGAAGCTTATGATGCTGAACCAATTGTGGAGGATAAGGATGGCGCCGTGGCCCAGGATCTGGAGAATATTAAAGGACACATCGCCTTCGAGAACGTTTCATTCGCATTTCGAAGACCGGATGGCGAATTAGATCCACCCGCACTAAAGAACATTAACCTGACCATCGAGCCAGGCCAAAAAGTAGGCTTTTTGGGGGCCACCGGTGCCGGAAAATCAGCGCTGATCAACTTGATCCCGCGCTTTTACGATGTCACCGAGGGACGCATCACCATCGATGGCATTGACGTGCGCGACATCCCCCAGGATAACCTGCGCCAGATCGTGGGTATCGCCCTGCAGGAAGCCGTGATGTTCCAGGGAGACATGCGCTTCAACCTCAAATACGGCAAACCCGATGTTGAGGATGAGGTGATGTTCAATGCAGCCAGGGCGGCTGACTCCTACGGATTCATCGACCATTTGCCCCAAAAGTGGGAGGCACCTGTCGCACGGCGCGGTTACAACTTCTCAGGCGGACAAAGACAGCGCTTATCTATCAACCGCGCCCTGACCGCCGAACCCAAGGTCATCGTCCTGGACGACAGCACCAGTGCCCTGGATGCTTCCACTGAAGGGCGTGTCCAGGATGCCATCCCGGATTTCATGCATGGTGCCACAACTATCTATGTAGCACAGCGCATCAGCGCTGTGATCGACCTCGACCATATTTATTTGTTGGAGAATGGTGAAATCATCGCCCAGGGCAACCATGAAGAACTGCTCCAGAGCAGCCCTCTTTATCAAGAAATCTACGAATCACAACTGGGCGGCGGGGTCACCGCTGGGCTTGACCTGGAAGGTGTATCATGACCACAGCAGCAGCCAATAGAACTTTAGGAAAGAAACACGCAGGTGCCAGCATCGACCAGCCTGATCAAGCTCCCAGCACAATATCGCGCCTTTTGGATTATATGGTCGGTGGAGATCAACGCAACAGGCTCATTCTGGGTGTTATCACCCGCATCGTAGCCTTGCTGGGACTGACAGCCTTACCATTTATCACCGGACAGGCGATGAATGTGATCAGCGATCCCAATGGCAGCCTTGAGCAGCTCACCCGCTGGGCGCTCTATGGCGTCATTGCCGGTGTCACCTACCTTGTTTTCAGCTTTTTCTCAGACCGTCTTTTTGCCAGGATGGCAACCCATGGTCTCTTCAAACTGCAGACAACTCTCTTCTCAAACCTTCAGACATTGTCAATGGGATTCTTCTTCAAGAATCCTCCAGGCCAACTCTCTAGCAACATCACCAACGATGCCGAGGTTGTCTCCTTGTTCTACACCAGCGCGGTGGGACAGCTCATCCGTGCTGTTATGCAAATCATCATGATCGTGATCGTGATGCTGGTGATCAACTGGAAGCTGACCATCGTTGCCCTGATCACTGTCCCGTTCTTGCTGATCGCCATCTACGTGGTCACAAATATCGCTTCTCCCGCCTTTGCTAAGCTGCAGGAAAACCTGGGAGAAATAAGCGCTTTCCAGGAAGAGACCTTAGCTGGCCGAAAAGTGATCATCAGCAAGCGGCGCCAGGAATGGGCTCGTGAAACCCACGAGGTGCAGGCAGCTGATGTGTACCGTGTGGGCAGGAGGGCTTTCTTCGCTGCACTGATGCAGTTTCCATTAACCCAGACGCTCGCCATTTTCCAGAACGTCTTGGTCCTTGTTGCAGGAACCTTTATGGTGATTGGAGGGCAGACCAGCCTGGGTGTTGTGATGTCATTTTCCGGTTATGCCGCCATCTTAGCCTCTCCGCTGGCCCAAATCGCTACTTTAATCACCAATGCCCTCAATGCGGCTGCCGGAGGCGAGCGGGTATTCAAGATCATCGATGAAAAACCCACCATCAAAGACGCCCCTGATGCTGTCGAATACGAGTTCAAAGGCGGTCATATCCAGTGTATCGATGTTGATTTCAGCTATGTACCCGGGAGTAAAATCTTACGCCACAACACCTTTGATGTACAGCCTGGCGAGAAAATTGGTATCTGCGGCCCTACTGGCGCTGGAAAAAGCACGTTAATCAATATCCTGACCCGCTACTATGATATCGACAGTGGAACCATCCTGATCGATGGACAAAACCTGCAGCAGCTGACCCAGGCAAGCCTGCGCAAGCAGGTCGGTGTGGTACAGCAGGAGGCTTTCCTGTTCACCGATACCGTCATGAACAACCTCAAGTACGCCCGCGAGGGGGCAACCGACGAGGAGGCCATTGCGGCGGCCAAGAAGGCTAACGCCCACGATTTCATCATGGAACTGCCCCAGGGTTACGATACTTCGCTCACCGAGCGCGGCGCCAACCTGAGCCAGGGCCAGCGCCAGATGATCACCATCGCCCGCGCTATGGTTGCTGATCCCAAGATGCTCATCCTGGATGAAGCCACCAGCAACGTCGATACTCGCACCGAGAAACTGATCCAGGATGGCATGCGCAATCTCATGGAAGGCAAGACCAGCTTCTCCATCGCCCACCGCCTGGCGACTATCCGCGACTCGGCCAAGATCATGGTGCTCAATGGTGGCGAGATTGTCGAATATGCTCCACATGATGAGCTGATGGCAGACAAAGGTTTTTACTACGCCCTATACATGAGCCAGTTCAAGGGCAAAGCCCCCGGCGGAGCAGAGGCCGCGGATGTGGATTTCGTCAGCACATAAACCCAAACTATAGCTGTATCCAGTTTTTACTCAAGATGCGCTGGTCGTGTGCAGCGCATCCTGTTATATAATTTATACAAAGATTTTCAGCAGGAGGAAACTATGTCAAACCAAGACGATATCGTGCAGGAGGGCAAACTGCTTTCTGAACAGGAAAGAGTTGCCTTTAAAATGATCTCAACCGGCAACGATCTGCACGGCCAGCGGGCGATTGCTCTGCTGGCTGTTGATCAGGGAGCCACCCGGGCCGAAGCCGCCCAGCAGGCCGGATTAACTCCTGGCCAGGTCAAGTACTGGTTGGGGAAGTTCCGCCAGGTGCGCATGCAAATCTTCCCTGAAGAGCTGCTCAAAGCAGAGCAGCTCGACCAAGAACCAAAAGGATCTTCCAAAGCAGGCAAGTCTAAAAAATCAAAGAAAGGTAAGGCTAAGAAAAGCAAGAAGAAATCAAAAAAGAAAACCAAGAAGAATAAGGGGAAAGGTAAGAAGAAGGGATCAGGTAAGAAAAAGAAGAAGAAAGTTAAGAAAGAGTCTTGATGGCTGAAAAGAACAGAATTACCTATCAGGGAAAATCTCGCTGGGCTATCTATGCCTTTGCTGCTCTCACAATCTTGATCATCTTGTTCGCATTGGCATTTCTCATCTCCGGGCGGGAGATTATAGAAAGACCGTTTTTGATCGGCTTCCTGCTGCTGGCCTGGTTGGGTCTTCTATCCGGAATCGCCTTGGGGCGCAGTACAAATTAATTTTCTATAATGGACGCCTCATTGCTTCAACGAGATTTTTCCCCTGAGGACTAAAGCGAACACACCCTGGATTTGAATACTTTTCCATGAATACCCAATCACTGCAGACAGCCTCACCAACCTTTTGGCAGCGCATCGGTAAATGGGTGCCAGGTGTAACTGCCCTGCGCCACTACAAGCGGGCATGGCTGCCGCGCGACCTGGTTGCCGGATTGGTCCTGTGCGCGCTACTGGTGCCACAGGGTATGGCCTATGCTGAGTTAGCTGGTCTGCCCGCTATCACTGGCTTATACACAACAGTCGTTTGCCTGGCCGCTTATGCGCTTTTTGGCCCCTCCCCTTACCTGGTGCTGGGACCTGATTCGTCGCTTGGGCCGATGATCGCAGCGGTCATCTTACCATTAGCAGCTGGAGACGTGGAATACTCGATTGCCCTGGCAGGTATGCTGGCACTGATGGTGGGTGTGATCTGCGTGGGAGCCGGGTTAGCCAGGCTGGGTTTCGTCTCCGACCTGCTCTCAACACCGGTGCGGGTGGGCTATCTGGCTGGTCTGGCGATCACTATCTTTGTCAGTCAGCTGCCGAAGCTGTTCGGGTATTCAGTAGAAGGTGGCAACCTGGTAGCTGATATCAGGGATTTCCTGACCAACCTCGACCAGACTAATATTTGGGCGCTGGGGGTAGGGCTGCTGACCCTGGTCATCATTCTTGGTTTTAAACGTTGGGCACCGCGCGCGCCTGGTATCCTGTTTGCCGTTATCGGCGCCATTGCTGTGACTGTTCTGCTGGACCTGGCTGCCAAAGGTGTTGACACGGTTGGGGTGCTGCCCCAGGGTTTCCCCAAACCTTCGTTTCCGCTTGTAGATGTTTCCGATCTCGCTCCTTTAGCCGCAGCTGCCTTCGGCATCACCCTTGTGGCAATTGGAGATACCATCTCCACCTCGGCTGGATTTGCCGCCAGGCGCGGCTACGAGGTGGACAGCGACCAGGAGCTGGTCGGCATCGGTTCAGCAAACCTCCTGGCGGGTTTATTCCAGGGTTTTGCGATCAGCACCAGCGGTTCGCGCACCGCCGTCGCCGAACAGTCCGGCGCCAAGACGCAGCTCACCGGGCATTGTTGCTGCGGCTGCAGTGCTGGCCATGCTGCTGTTTGTGCCTGGACTGGTGAAGAACCTGCCCCAACCTGCTCTGGCGGCAATTGTGATAGTGGCCGCCATCAGCTTATTTGACGGGCCAGCTCTGCGCCACTTGTGGAATGTGCGCAGAAGCGAATTTGTACTGGCTGTAATCTGCATCCTGGGCGTGGGATTGGTGGGTGTCCTCGAAGGAATCGTCATTGCGGTGGGGGTAGCAATATTTCAAATCTTCGCCGCTGCCTGGCGCCCCCATTCTGCGGTATTGGGCAAACCCGAAAATGTGTCCGGCTACCACGACCTGGAACGGTATCCGGGTGCACAGCAAACAGATGGTCTGCTGATGATCCGCTGGGATGCACCGCTGATCTTCGCTAATGCCAACCTGTTCCGCAATTTTGTTCGTGAACAAGTTGCTGGCGCAGAACCCACACCCTTCTGGGTCCTGGTGGCCGCGGAGCCGATCACCGATGTCGATACCACCGCAGCAGACATGCTGGTAGACCTGGATGAAGAATTAAACGCGGCTGGCATCCACCTCATCCTGGCTGAACTTAAAGATCCGGTCAGGGATAAGATCGAACGCTATGGTCTTTACGACACCATTGACCGGCGGCACTTCTATCCCACCATCGAAGTAGCCGTCGCAGAATTTCACCTGGAATGGCAATCCAAGTCATATGAAGAAGAAAATTGATAAAATATCTTCAATCATAATCCGGAAAAATATGGGCCACGACATATATTTTTGCAATAAAGAAATCCCATCAACCATCAAGTAAAGACTAAAAACCGATATGAAATTTCCAAGTTTCCACCCACGAATTAATCGCTCCCGGCTCTTAGGTCTTATCATCGTCTTCGCGATCAGCCTATTGTGGGGTAGCCAGATCGCTTTTGCCCAAGTTGATGACGCATCCCAACCTAAGGTGCAGGAGCTAAGCGGCCTGCTTGGGAAGAATACCATCGCGGTTTACAGGCTGCTGAATTTGAAAGAAGGCCAGCAGCTCTATGTGCGCATGGAGAACACCTTCGGGAACCTGGACCCTTTCCTTATGCTTTTCCCAGGCGACACAAACCCGCAGGATATTACCAGCAAGCTTATTACAGAAGTCGACCAGGTAATCGCTGAGGGAGGCGATCCGCTGGAAACTTTGCCGGCAATTTTTGATGATGTATCGCTGATCTGGAATGATGATATTATAGGCGGCTTTACTGCTGCATTTGAATTCCCCATCCCAGAGGATGGTAATTATTTGCTGGCAGCTGCGAGCGCCCCATTTGCCAAAACTTTCGGGGCTTACCGCCTGCAGGTCGGAGTAAATGAACCTGATGTACTTGTGGGTACTGCCCGGCCGACCGGAGACAACCTTGCCGTGCTCGATCCGACAGTTTCAAGGGGAGGGGTTAAGATCCAGGTGGTAAGCGGAATCATTTCAGAAGATCAGCCCCATGACACCTACACCTTAAATCCACTAAGCGCAGGAGAAACACTTTATATATTTGTTGAAGCTGATTACGGCGATCTTAAACCGTCATTGGTCCTTCAAAGTTTCAATGGCAAGCCATTACGGAGCACCAATTTAACCGGTACTGATTCATCCACCAGCACTCAAATAAAAATCGAGAACAATGTTCGAAACATTAAGCTTCTGGTTGGCAATAATCCCAGCACAGAAAATCGGACTACCGGGTCCTACCGCCTGGTGATTGGCACCAATGCTCCTGAAGTTCTTACCGGAAATGCACAACCGGAAGGACGTCAAGTTATCAGCGAACCTATCGAGGTAAGAGTAGGCTCAAAATTAATCCAAATTACGGATATTGACCAGCTCAGCGAGAAGTTTAATGCCGTGGCCGAACTGCGCATGGAGTGGGAAGACCCGCTGCTGTCCTTCAATCCGGAGGATTGCCAGTGTGAGTTTAAAACCTTCACGGGTGATAGCTTCCGAAAATTCGCGGATGATAACGAAATCCTGACGCCTGAATTCTCGATCTTCAACCAGCAGGGCAATCGCTGGATTCAAAATCAAAACGCGGTTGTGTTCCCGGATGGGCGGGCAATTTACCAGGAACATTACACTACCGATCTCCAGGCGCCCTTGTTTGATTTCACAAAATTCCCCTTCGATACGCAGCTGCTCTACATCCAGGTGCAATCCCTGGCGAATGAAGATTTTTTCATCTACACCGATCCTGAAAACCTCAGCGAGATTGGCGATCTGCTTGGTGAAGAAGAATGGTTCATCACCGGCGCCTGGACAGATATCACCAGCGAAGATGAAAATTCAAACCACTGGCTGTATTTCACGGTGCGCCGCCATCTGAATTACTACATTTTCAGGATCATTGTTCCCATAATCTTGGTGATTATCGTTTCCTGGTTTACTTTCTTCCTGCGAGATTTCGGTCGTCGGGTTGAAGTTTCCAGCGCCACGCTGCTAACCTTCGTGGCCTTTAATTTCACTGTCGCAGACAACTTACCCCGGCTTGGATATTTGACCTTCATGGATGCGCTGCTGATCGGCGCTTTCGTGGTCAGCGTGATCGTGGTGGTCTATAATGTGATCTTAAAACGCTTGGAATCTGACGGTCGCATAGATCTGGCCCACCGCATCGATAGACCCATGATCTGGCTCTATCCAATCTTATTCTTCCTGGGTGCTCTGATCGCCATCGCTTTGTTCCTGCTGTAAAGCGCTCGCTGACCAATCCATTAATATTCGATATTTAGTTAAAATCCAGCATAGATTCCGCCAACCGAGAATGGATATGCTAGACTCACATCGAGAAATGAGCTGTCTATGGTAAGTAAGGAGAAGGTATGCCAACCGCAATAGATAACCAAGATCAACAAACTTTGACTGACCGAAAAGCACAAATCAGATCCATGCGTGAAAAGGCTCCACGTAAAAGTCATGGTCAATGGACGCCGGCTCAAAGCCGTCCTGACCCGATCGGTCTGCTCCAGGCCCAGGACCAGGGACGCATAGAGCAGCTGCTGCCGATCAAGTACGGTCGCATGCTGGAATCACCTTTTGCCTTCCTGCGCGGCTCGGCAGTCGTCATGGCTTCAGATCTTACACAAAGCCCGGTAACCGGGTTGGATGCCATCATTTGTGGCGATGCTCACCTTTCAAACTTCGGTATATTTGCTACCCCAGAGCGCAGAATGGTGTTTGATATCAACGATTTTGATGAGGCATATTATGGCCCTTGGGAATGGGACCTGAAGCGCCTGGCTGCCAGCGCGGTCGTCGCCGGTCGGGGAAATGGCTTCAGCGAGAAGAAATGCCGGCGCTTGGTCTCTGATACAACCAAAGTTTATGCATACGCGATGGATAAATTTTCCCAGGAGCACGTCCTGGATGTATGGTACTACTATGTAAATGTCGATTCTGTCCTGCAAATAATGGAGAAGGCGTCCAAACAGGGGGGGAAAAGTGCCCAGAAATTGGTCCGCAAAGCGAGCAAGAAAACGCACCAGCAAACCCTGGAAAAGCTGACCAGGATCGAAGATAGTAGACGGCGCATTATCAGCGATCCCCCGCTGCTGGTACCCTTCCGCGATCTAGGTCTCGAACGCTATTTAGATGCAGAAGACCTGCGGCAAGCGACAGAACAGTCGATCAAAGAAACCTGGAGCGAGTACCTGGAGAGCTTGCCAGACGAACGCCGCTACCTGCTGAATCAATTTCGGATCAGGGACGCCGCATTGCGGGTGGGTGGGGTGGGCAGCGTGGGAACCCGCTGCATGATAGTTCTGCTTGAAAGTGAGGCTGAAGGCGATGCCCTGATCCTTCAGCTCAAGGAAGCTGGTCCATCGGTTTTAGAAGCCCATGTTGGCAAACCAAACCCGATGGGAAATGCGCAGCGCGTGGTGACTGGTCAGCACTTGATGCAGGCCACCAGCGATATCTTCCTGGGCTGGCATACCAGCAATTTGTCTGACAGAGAATACTACTGGCGCCAGCTGAAAGACATGAAGGGTTCCGCTGAGGTATCCGGGATGGATTACGAAAGCTTCAAATCCTATATGGGTGTCTGCGCCTGGTGCCTGGCGCGTGCGCATGCCCGGACAGGTGATGAAACTGGCATCGCCGGTTATATCGGTAAAAGCGATACCTTTGCCCAGGCGATCGCTGACTTCGCCGTTGCCTACGCAGACCAGACTGAACGTGATTACCAGGCCCTGGTTGAAGCAGTGAAAGCAGGTCGCGTCATCGCAGAAACTGGTATTTGACTTTAGAAGTACTTATCTTGAAATAGCATAAATCCCGCAGAAACTGCGGGATTATCCATACCATAATACTGGAAGGGGTAAATCAATCCTGTAATCCCTCCGACTTCAATGCCTCCTGCTCAGTGTTGTAAATATGAATCGCCTCATTCAATTTGGTGAGCTCAAAGATCTGTCTGAAATGGTCGTTGAGTTCAACCGCCACCAGTCTTTTCTCTTCCCTTCCTAAACGGATCAGAGTAGTGACCAATAAACCGATCCCACTGCTGTTCATATAGGTTAAATCTCGAAAATTCATTACGATAAAGTTGATCTCATCGGTATTAGCCTGATTTATTGCAGCGTTTAATTCTTCCTCGGCAAAGGATGTCAATTCACCGCCAATATCGATGGCATTGGTTTGTTGGTTGATGTTACGGACAGATATTGTGACTTCCGTGCGCATAGGTTCTTCTCCTAACCGTTAGCTTACAGCTGCACTATTATATCTTTTAACCCCAACAAAGGTAATATCATCTTCCTGTTCCTGGTCCTCGCCCATGAAATCTTTTAATTCCTGCATCAGACGATCGATTAATGTCCCATCCTCTCCAGAAAAATCTGCGAACAAGTTCTTAAGGCGTTGTGAACCAAACATCTCTCTATCGTTGTTATGGGCCTCTACCAGTCCATCAGTGTAGAAGATCATGTCATCTCCCGGTTCGATGATCATCTCGTGCACATCATACTCCATGTCCGGCATTAACCCCAGCGGCATACCTGCAGCTTTAATTTCCATCACTTCATGTTTGGTCAACCGGTAAGGCAGGTTGTGACCTGCATTGGAAAAGACCATCTTTCCTGCATCTGGATCGAGTATGGCATAGAAACAAGTCACGAACATATTGTCCGGGATATCCGCCACCAGCAGATTATTCACTCGCGCCAGTACCATTCCTGGAGAATCAAATTCTCCTGCAGCAGCTTTCAGCAGTGTGCGCGTGGTGGCCATCACCAGGGCAGCTGGAATACCTTTGTCGGTTACATCCCCAACGAAAATACCCAGGCGACCATCTTCAAAGTACTCGAATTCATAAAAGTCGCCCCCGACCTCCCGGGCTGGTTGGTAGAAAGCAGACACATGCCACCCATCAAACTGGGGCAGTTTTTTGGGCAATAAACCTGTTTGGATGCGGCTGGCAACCAGGAGTTCCTGGTCCAATCTCTCGCGCTCAATAGCCTCGGCCTGCTGTTCGGCAACTAATTGGGCTACACGTACCGTGGGGGCTACCTGGATGGCTAAACTGGAAAGCAAAACCTTATCATCAAAAGAATACTTCTGTTCGCTCAAGCGTGCCCCCAAACCTAACCAACCAATTAATTCTCCTTGAGTGATCAAAGGCACCACTAACTGGTATCCGCCATCTGTCAGCGATTGTAGATTATATGATTCATCCTGCAGTTCATCCAAGCCGAGCGTCCCGGGACCACTGCTGAATAGATCGATGAGAGCATCTTCGGGAGTGATGCGAAAATCATCAATATCATCTTTGATGGAGGGTTTTTCATCCTCAGGCTGATGAATACGGAAATCTGATTTTTCTCTCAACCAGGTGCTGCAATGAGATGGGTAAATCGTGTCTTGGATTACCAATTCCAAACGCTGGATAACCCGATCGAGATCGACTTCATTCCGCAGGGATGTGCTGAACGCGGAAACCGTCTTGACAGCATCATACCTGCGGCGGTAGAAACGCCGGTCGACAAACTCCTGGACATACAGGCGCACTGGAATAAATAATGCCACCAGAACCAGTGTCGATACGACGGCTGCCAGATCAGATCTCTCACCGGTCAAAGTTTGAAAAGTCCGCTGCAGGATGACTACGCTGGCAAGATATATCAATACCAAGATAATCGTCAATAAAGCATAGACAAGTGTGCGGTTGATGATTACATCGATATCCCACAGCCGGTAACGTAAAATCGCGATGGCGATTGAAATCGGGAAGAGGATCAAAAACGGCAGGAACAGCCCGGGATTCCATGCAATCTGAAGACCGAGATAGGGAGCAAGCATCCATAGTACGGTCGGGGAAAAAGCAAGCAGGCTGCCCCACAACACGATGCGCGCCTGCTGCCGTACCGCGGGGGCGGAATGTGCGAACTGGTGGTACAGCATAACCCCGATGAAGAAGAATATGCCAATTGAGGTGTAAATATAGCTATAACGCCAGGCATCTACATATCCCCAAGGATTTGACGGGTCGATTAACGCCAGCACACCCCAAACTGCAAGTGTCAAAGAAATCATATAGGGTATGTAGCGAATAATATTAAAAATTCTGCCCTTAGTCCATTCCTCGGGGAAGACCAGACCCAAGACGATCAACGAGCCTCCCAGGAAGGAAATCGCCACCGTCCACAGGGTAGATAAAACATGTGTGGAGACTAAATCAAAGTACAACCCCGTAGCCAGCGCCGCACTTAGACAAAAGATGGCGAAAGCCCGGCTGGATACTATGTCTCCTCGCATCCGGTAAATCCAAAACCCAATCCCCATATATGCCAATCCAACGATGAAAGGCAGCCAGAAAAAGCGCACCAGATCTACCGTTGGGAAGGGTGTCACCCGCACAAAGGGATAAACGCGCATCGTTCCGTCTGGGAAAACAGTGGTAATCGCCACTGGAGATCCGATGGATAATTCTTCCGTAATATCCAGATAATCCTGCCCGGTGGGGACTGTGCTTTCACCGATTTGAGTGACTCGCTCGGGATAATCCAGGCCGAGGGTTTGTGCGTTCCAACTCACCCCACCAACATTGGATACCACCAGGGTGGGTTCTACCACAAATCCCAAGAAGGGCTGTTTACTCCATGCCAGGGCCAGGATAGCCGCATTTAGAAAAGCTACCAATGCAATGGCAAAGAGCACCATGGTGACCAAATTGCTGAAAGAATAACGCCGGGTTGAACTGGCCTCTTCAACGCCAGGTTCAGATATTGACCAGGATTCCATCATTCTTCTTCGAAACCAATTGCCCTCTCCAGGAGATTACGCTGAACTGCATTTACTTAAGTTGCACTGCGTTCCCACTCAGCTGCGTATGGCTTACCCGCAGAACGCAACTGGGGAGAAAATGGCATCACGCCCAGCTGGTGGACGATCTTTCGAGCCACTAATCCAATAATCGCAGTATATGTCGGGTAAGCCAGCTCTAATTCTGCAAGGTGTTCTACCCACATATCTGCCGCCATACCTGCCGCGACTAACTGCACAATTTCAAGCGCTTGCTCACCAATAACGTGAGCCCCCAGAATACGGTGGGTTTCTTGAGACACGATCATCTTGCAAGATCCCTCCTGGTGACCGTCAATTACTGCCCGGTCTAACGCTGAATAAGGTACTGTGGTGATGATGCAATCGGGTTCTAGAACACGTGCTCTCTCTTCGGTTAATCCAACGCTGCCATATTCCGGGTCTGTAAAGCCACCATGGGGGACGATCTTATGCGTGAAAGGTTGTCCCGCACCAAGGACTGCATTCTCGGCAGCAATGCGGGCTTCGTATCCCGCACTTTGCACCAGCATCATCCTTCCTGTGATATCCCCTGCGGCAAAGATATGTTCGCTGGATGTTCTCAGGTACTCATCCACCATTACGTAACCCCGCTCGCTCTGCACTCCAGCAGCCTCAAGGTTAAGGTTATCCGCGTTCCCCGGCCATCCGGTAGCGAGAATAACAGCTTTTGCACTTACCTGCTTAATCTGGTCAGCAGCGTTATACCACAAGGTAAATTCATGCCCGCTGGTTTCAATGCTCTTTACACCATCAATGTCCGTGATTACCTCAATTCCCCGCTGGTTGAAGGATTCCGCGATCGTGTCTGAAATAATCACATCTTCCATTCCCAGCAGCCGGGGAGCGAGCTCCAGTAAAGAGACTCTCGAGCCAAATGCATCCAGCACAGAAGCCAATTGGCACCCGGTTGCTGCACCTCCTACAATAGCCACCGACTCGGGCAGTTTGTTTAAAGACCAGACATCACTATGGGTCAAAGCCAGCTCGCTCCCTGGAAATGACAACCGCCGGGCATGGCCGCCAACACAAAGGATAATCTTATCCCCCTCAAATTTCATGCCTTCAGCTGTCTCGATTGTATGGCTATCAGCAAATTTTGCTTCTCCCATCTCGCTGAACACCTGCACGCCAAAATCTTCCAAATGGGCAGTTAATGCCTTCTTCTCATTGATTTCGCTAATTTTGTTTTGGGTCTGGCTCATTAATCGGTTGAAATCCAATTGAGGCAGCTCCCCTACCAAGCCGTAATCTTTAAACTGGCTGGCTTCACGGGTTAAACGTGCCGCATGTGCCAGGAATCTGGTGGGCACACAGCCATCATTGGTACAGGTACCACCCAACTGGTCGCGCTCAACCAAAGCCACTTTGGCTCCCAATTCACTGGCTCGCAATGCTGCTGTTACCCCGGCTGGCCCACCACCGATTACGACAATATCATTCACTGTGCACCTCCGACATCCGTCTCAACCTTCACTGACGGATATCAAACTCGCCAAGCCATCTCATCAACTCATTGTGGTCTCTATTTTTAACTGACCACAATTTCTCAAAACACCAAGGCGAGTTTATCCCTCTATTTTATCTTATTAGTATGCGATATTTGAGATACCTGCCGTGGATTGAGATAAAATCAATTATATTCCGGTTGCGAGGCAAATAACATATCAGATTCGAGTGTTTATGCGGCTTGCAGGACAAACTGTGAAATCTCGGGTGGGCAATTAAACCGCACTGGTTCGCTGATCACACCTAACCCACGATTGGTATAAAGCAGCATGTCATTTAGCCTATACAACCCGAGATCATATTTGCGCCCCAGGTAAGGCAGGATCAAGGCTCCAATACCTGGCAAGCGGATTTGCCCACCATGGGTATGGCCAGACAGCTGCACATCTATCCTGCCGTCTAACGAGTATCGATCTGCCAGGTCAGGCTCGTGACAAAGCAGAATTACTGTTTCAGTGGAGTTTACCCCTTCAAGAGTTTTACTGAGATCGGGGGTTCCGCTCCAACCATCATCAAGACCTGCAATATAGACGGCACCTTTGCCGTGCTGGATGGAAAGTCCTTGATTGATTAACACCGGCAGTCCATAAGATTCCATGGCTGCAGTGATCACATCTGCGTTTAACCAGTAATCATGGTTGCCTAAAGTACTGAAGACGCCGTATTTTGCGTTCAATCCCGCCAGGATCGGAGCCAGCTCATCGATGGCATCCAATTCCTGCCAGACATAATCCCCGGTCAGCACTACCAAGTCGGGATTTAATGTATTAGCCATGATCACTGCTTTTTTGACCAGCTCTGGTTGGGTCATGGGATATAGATGCACGTCGGTGATCTGCACGATTGTAAAGCCTTCCAGGGCGGAATGCAGGTTTTTTATTGCCAGCGGGATGCGATCAATTACCGGATCTTGGGATTCATCATTGATCGCCAAGTATGAGGTGGCTGCAACCAATCCACCACCAACCGCCAGACCTGTAACCTTTAGGAATTCACGCCTGTTCAATAATTCTTCCTTAGCTTTCTACAGAAGTTTACATTTGTCTGATTTTTAAATGCACCGACAAATCGATAAATCTTACCATTATTTATACGCTCAGACTTTTCCTGGAAACCGATTAATACAGGAATCTAATCTAACTGGAGATCTCAACCCGGGAAGACTTGCTACCAAGCCTCGATACGGTGACTGATGATAGATTGCAGACCCAAGTGCCAGGAGAACGCTGGAGCTTTGCTGGTAAACGAAGTCAAACAATTCCGCGGTCTTATTAATCCTATTTTCACCTGTTCCCGGGTATAATTTTGACGAGTTTTGTCATAAATATTACTGTTTGAACGATTATTGTTTCATAATGACTCTCGATAAATACGGACGCTCAATCTCTTACCTCAGAATCAGCCTCACCGATCACTGCAACCTGCGCTGTGTTTACTGCATGCCGGAGGATATGACCTTTCGTCCCAATGCAGAATTGATGCAGGACGATGAGATTCTATTATTTGCGCGCTTATTTGCTTCACTTGGTTTTCACAAAATTCGCCTTACGGGGGGTGAACCAACGGTGCGCGCCAATCTCGTCGAATTGGTACAGGGAATTTGTGATACCCCCGGTGTCCGCTCGGTGTCAATGACCACCAACGGCATCCTGCTTGCGAAGCTGGCAGCCCCTCTCGCAAAAGCAGGAATGGACCGGGTCAATGTCAGCCTGGATACCCTCGACCCGGATAAATTCAAGCGCTTGACCCGCTGGGGGAAGATCGAAGATGTATGGGAAGGTGTGCAGGCAGCTGAGGATGCTGGTTTATCACCGATAAAAATCAATGCGGTCGTCGTGCGCGGTTATAACGAACGTGATGTCATTGAAATCGCCCGACTGACCATCGATCATCCCTGGCAGGTGCGCTTCATCGAAATGATGCCCTTTGCAGGCGCGACTGATATTCAGGTCAATCAGGTCGTTGACTGGGAAGAGATGCACCAGCGTATCGATAACGAATGCGGCCCATTGGAAGTGGTCGACAACGGCAAATTGGATGGGGAAGCCAGGCTGTTTCATCTTCCTGGGGCGGTAGGCAATATTGGATTCATCTCTTCAGTGACCAAACCCTTCTGTGCAACCTGCAACCGGGCTCGTTTAACTGCCGATGGTCGCCTGCGATTGTGCCTGCTGCGCGAGAAAGAAGTCAATTTACTGGCTCCTCTGCGGTCTGGCGCCAGCCTGGAGGATTTACGCCAATTAATTTTAGATGGTATTTGGGAAAAACCCTGGGGGCACGGCTTGGAGGAAGGTATAATCCCGCTCAACCGCGTAATGAGTGAGATCGGCGGTTGATTTGATCTCCCGAAAAACTATCAATACAATTTATTTCGATCTGGATGGCACGCTGCGTTACAATCGACCCAGCTTTCTCGAAGCCTTGGCTGAATACAACATGCAGCTCGGTCTTCCCGTTGAAATCGCAACCTCGATACAAGGACACCGCTGGTTACATAATTACTGGGCCCAATCACCGGATTTGATCGCCGACAGAAAAACCTTTGGCGAAGACGAGGGGGCATTTTGGGTCAACCACTCACGCCGCTATCTGGAAGCCAGCGGCTGCCAACCCGAGCAAGCGCAAAACCTGGCCCCTGAGCTCACAGAATGCATGCGAGAACGATACTCACCGGTTGATACGCTCGCTGATCAGGCCGACGAACTTCTCCATCAGCTCCAGCAAAATGGATTTCGTCTGGGTGTGATCTCCAATCGTACCGATCCCTTCGACGAACAGTTAGAAGCATTGGGAATTAGATCATATTTCGAGTATTCACTCGCTGCTGGAACAATAGATGCCTGGAAACCTGACCCGTTGATCTTTCAGCATGCGCTCACTGAAATGAACATCAAATCAGAACAGGCAGTTTATGTGGGGGATAATTATTTTGCGGATGTGGTTGGCGCTCGTAATGCTGGCATACAGCCGATATTAATCGATCCGGTCAATCTCTTCCCGGAAGCAGATTGCGAAGTGATCGATACTATCAGCGACCTGGAGTTTACTTCAGCGGATTAGAAGCCAACCGCCGAGGGCGACCCCAGCTCCAATCAGCGAACAACTTAGGTTAACGAAATCGTTGGTAACCCAACGCCAACCTCGGATATGCGTTGTCCCTGTTCCACAATGATGCATAGGATGACTTTCCGTCTCTTTATCACATGCTGGGCAATAATAAATTCCCTGAACAGTAGCACCCAAGATAGAGTCTCCCGTCGCGCCGGCCAGCCCGCCAATAATTACTGTGGGAATGATCATTGAGGCGAATTGAGTAAACAAACCTGCGGTGACCGCGATCAAGGCCGCCCCAGCAAATGTCGCCAGGTAACCGACCAGGGTAACTCCACCAGATGTTCCCCTGGGTACAATATCTCCATTTGTTATCAAGCGAGGAGCGACCGGGCTGAGCACACCCAATTCAGTCGCCCAGGTATCCGCATTAACAGCCGCCATGCAGCCAGCGAAGGCGATCCAGACCCCATCCAAATCTGGGGCATACCAGTGCACCATTACCAGCAATGCAGCCAATCCCCCATTCGCGAGGACTTGACCATGATCACGCCTTGAACCTTTTGAAAATTTTTCGTTCAGCGGTTTCTTTCTTCGCCGGTACGCCCTGGATAATAGGCTCGATGAGATAAAAAACAGCAGCAGCAAGCTGGCCCAGGGTAACCCCCCGAATCCGAAAATCAATCCCCCTACAACGGCAGCTGCCAGCGCCCCGCTGGTGGTCAATGCGCCCAACCGGAAAGCCGAGAAACCAACAATGATGCCCAAGCCGAATCCAACCAGCAACTGCATATTATCCTATCAAGTCCGCTGCCATTGTTTTTTGTGGATAACCATAGCTTTTCTGTGGATAACTCAGGAGAATCGGTGGATATTTTGCTGACAAAGGTGGGAAAATCAGCTGGCTCTTAGGGTAAGAACGACTGCGGTAATAAATAACAAACCGGTGAACAATCCGCTTCCCCAGAGCAAATAGGCCAGGATCTGCCTGTCTGGTGCACGAAATAAATATAATCCAACCAACCCGTTGATGAAGTAAAAGATGCCGTTCAGCAGGGGTAACAAAAGCAGGAAAACTGAGGGAACAGGGTCAGATGGAATACCATCTGACCCAAATCCAAGCGAGATAGTTTGATTGGACGGGACATTGAGGCTCACCAGAACCAGCAATAGGATAGCAATCAAAAAACCTGCCAACAGCAGATACCTGGCGAGAGGAGCCGCCCAGACCTGCCTCAACAAGTTTGCGGGATAGCTAGAATGTGGCGTGAGCGGGGTGAGTGACCCCAATTCCGCAAAACGTTGATAGGCCAGCATGAATTCTTCCTCATTGGCCGGAGAAATTGCATAGAGATTTTCATCTGTCGCGATGAGGATTAATTGGCTCGTCTTTGCTGCTAGATATTCGATGCGCGTCCCATCGGGGAGTCTTCTAACCCCAAGCACCGCTCCTGGCCAGCGAAACCATGGTCGAGGGATAGAGATTTCCAATTCACTGGACCGGCGCACCCAGGAGACAGCATCCATTGAGATGATTTCTTCCCTCAATCCCCAACGCAGGTAAAAACCGTCGCGGTCCAGCAAATAGGATGCTCGCCACAAAGCATATGTCCGGTAAGATATCAAAGGGATAAAAATTAATGCCAGCAGGATGGGGATTAAATAAAGCAGGAAACCAAGACCAATTGGAGTCTGGGCTGCCTGCCAGAATCCCAAAATACCCAGGGCAAGCAATACCAGGATCATGATGATCTGGAAAATCAATCCCATGCGGTGAGGCGGATGAAAGAGTAAGGATTCCGTCACAAGGATAATTGTATAACATTATTGGAAATGCGAGTGCAGTGCGTGTTTAGAAGATAATTTTTGGGAAAAGTTCCACCAATTAAGTTGGCAGCAAAACTATCGGATGTGGTAAGTGACAGTTACCTCAACCGTAAGGCTCAGCTGCCCCAGATTGACAGGCGCCTGATCGGTTGTGGTCTCAAATCCACCACCTCCTAGCCCTTCAAAAACCGGGACAGGAACACCGCCAAATTCATTAATCGATTGGATTTCCCCCAGGGTAACTCCAGCTGCCTGTGCTAACTCCTCGGCTTTAACCTGAGCATTTTCAACCGCTAATTTTCGCGCTTCTGAAAGAGCCTGGGTCTTGTCCGCAACATCGAATTGGATCCCAAAAATTGATTTCGCTCCCGCCTCAACCACAGAGCCCATGATCGCTCCCAAGTTATTCAGCTCCCGAACCGTGACAAAAACAGTATTGTCCACCACATAGAACGTGCCGCTTGGATTACCGCCTTCATCAAAACGCTGTTCGGGATAGATATTGAAGTTGGAGATTTTAATATCCTCTTCTACTACACCAATATCCAGGAGTACTTCCGTGACTGCTTCTGCTTGTGTATTATTACTCTCAACCGCCCTGGTAGCGCTCTCATCCTCGTTATGGACCCCGATGGATATGGTAGCAATATCAGGTGTCAGGTAAACTTTTCCAGTCCCGGTAACAGCAATATTGCGCGGCTGTGGTGTACTGGTCGGGACAAGTTCGGTAGCACTGGTCTCACAGCCAACCAGAGCAAGCCCCGCGAGAAGCATAAAGATTACCAGCACTGGTTTGTTGATCGACGACGCAACTTTCATGAATGATCGCATTTCAGTTCACGGATAACTGAGGGCTGGAGCTGAGGGTATAATAACCAACGTATTACTACACTCCCTGCGGATGCAGTAAGAATAATCTCTCACATATACCAAGGTACACAAATAATATCATGGAGCAATCTATTAAAATTGTAATCCCGATGGCTGGTTTGGGCACCCGGTTAAGACCACATACCTGGAGTAAGCCAAAACAGTTGGTAAGCGTGGCAGGAAAAACAGTGCTTGATCATGTTTTGGATATGCTGTCCACCCTTCCCAAATCTCAAGATGTTGAACTAATCAACATCGTTGGTTATCTTGGTGATCAAATTGAAGATCACATGAGAAGAAGCCACCCCAATATCAAGTCTCATTTTGTAGTCCAAGAAGACCCTCGCGGGCAATCACATGCCATTTATCTGGCTCGTGAGTACTTGACCGGACCCATGATGGTCGTCTTTGCGGACACACTGATTGAAACTGATCTCTCAAACCTGGCAAATGAAGCGAAGGATGCCATTGCCTGGGTAAAACCCGTACCAGACCCGCGCCGCTTTGGCGTGGCTATCCTCGACCAGGATGAACAGGTGACCCAGCTGATCGAGAAGCCTACGGAGATTGACAATAATCTGGCAGTAGTCGGTTTTTACTACTTCCGCTCTGCCGAGAACCTGCTGTCTGCAATCGAGGAACAAATGGAGCGTGATGTGCAGCTGAAGGGCGAGTATTTCTTAGCAGACGCGATCAATATCATGCTGGAAAAGGGTCTCAAAATGCGCCCCGAGAAAATCGATGTGTGGCTGGATGCCGGAACCCCGGAGGCGCTTCTCGAAACTAATCGCTACCTGCTGGAAAATGGTCACAACAACAACCAGGAGCTGCCTGCTCGCAGCGGCGTGGTCATCAATCCCCCGGTCTTTGTCCACCCAACCGCTGAACTGGAAAACTCTGTTATTGGACCTTATGCATCGATTGGGCCAGGCGCCCAGGTAAGCAGCAGCATCATTCGCGATTCTATCCTGGAAGAAGGGGCCAAGGTGCAGGATGTCAGCCTGGAGAATTCCTTGATTGGCCGGAGCACGCAGATTATCCGGCGCCCAGGCTCGGTCAACGCCGGGGATAATACAATTGTTTCCTTGTAATGTCGAGTGTATTTCGAGTGCGAAATACGGCGATCGCCCAACCGCAGTAGTCATTGAACACGAGCGCCTCATCATCACAGACCTCATTAAGCACTGGCGTTCCCCAGAGGGAACGAATTTTCAAGTATTGACCAAGAACAACCTTGCTTTCGAATTAACATATCACGAAGCCTCCGATCAATGGAGTTGCAGAGAGATCTAATGGATTTCGAGGCCGTAATTGGATTAGAAGTTCACGCCGAACTGGAGACAAAATCTAAAATGTTTTGCTCCTGTGCGGTCGTTGATTCAACCTCCTCAGAACCAAATATTTCTGTTTGCCCAGTTTGCACGGGAATGCCGGGTGTCCTGCCTGTGGTTAATCAACGGGCAGTTGAATATGCTTTGCGGGTTGCCCTTGCTCTGGGGTGCGAGATCGCCGCGGTGAGCGTCTTCGCCCGCAAGAACTATTTCTATCCCGACCTTCCCAAAGGCTACCAGATCTCCCAGTATGAACATCCGCTCGCCACCCAAGGTCATCTGATGCTGCAGACCCCGGATGGAGAGAGAAGGATCCGCATTCGCCGCGTCCACCTGGAGGAAGACACCGGAAAGCTCACTCATGTTCACCAGGAGGAGCAGGATTACTCGCTGGTCGATCTAAATCGCGCCGGGGTACCATTACTGGAGATCGTGTCTGAACCAGATTTACGCTCAGCAGTCGAAGTGCGCACCTTTGCTGCCAGTTTAAGGTCAATACTCCGTTACCTGAAGGTCAACTCGGGGGACTTAGAAAAAGGCGTTCTGCGCATTGAACCCAACATCTCGGTCCGTCCCCAGGGATCGAAAGAATTTGGCACCCGGGTGGAAGTGAAAAAAATCTCAACAGCTTTCGTGCTCTGGAGCGCAGCGTGGCCTACGAGATCGAGCGGCAAATCACAGTTCTCCAGAGCGGTGAAAGTGTTGCCCAACAAACCGTTGGTTGGGATGAAAGATTGGGGGAAACCGTCGTGCAGCGCACGAAAGAGGGCGAAGATGATTACCGGTACTTTCCCGAACCAGATCTGCCGCCATTAGTAATCACTCCCGATTGGATTGAGAGCATCCAAGCTGCCCTACCAGAATTACCCGGCGCAAAACTGCACCGATTATCCCAGGAGTACCAGCTGGGTGAGTATGACGCCGGAGTTTTAGTCGCCGAGCAATCCGTCGCGGATTATTTTGAACAGGTTGTAACCATCTTAAATGGGCAGCCATCATCTGAGATCAGTCCCAAGATGGTGGCGAACTGGATCAGCGGTGAGCTGTTTGGCTTGCTCAACCAATATAATTTGTCAATCGAGCGAACCCGTGTCACCCCACAGGATTTAGCTGATCTTCTCATGTTGGTAGCTCAAGGGGCGGTCAATCAAAACACCGCAAAGACAGTCCTGGCCGAGATGTTCAAAAGTGGGAAATCTGCCAAGGAAATTGTCGCCGAACAGGGGTTAACCCAGATTTCGGATAGCTCTTTCATCACCGGTCTGGTTACACAGGTATTATCCGACAATCCTGAGCAGGTCGAGGAATATGTTCAAGGAAAAGACAGTCTTGCGCGCTGGCTGTTTGGGCAAGTTATGCGCAGGGCTGAAGGCCGGGCGAACCCGCAAATAGTGCAGGAGGAATTAGAGCGACAATTGAATGCACACCGTCGTTCTGATAGACAATAGCACATATTATTATATGTCTTTTATCACTTGACGACCTGCGGAGGCTCTGCTAAGGTATACTTTGAATAGCAAGGGATAATAGGATACTGCCTTGTGCAACCAAACCTACACTCCCCGCTTCAGCAATGAAGCATTCTGCGGGCACCATACCGAGGTGCCCGTTTATATTTTCTCTGAAACACCCTAATCAGGAGTACTACTTCATGACCGAACCAATTAATGCGTTCACAATGGCCCAGAGTCAGTTTGACCAAGTTGCCGGTATGCTCAATTTGGACCCCCAGATCTCGGAAATGCTGCGCTGGCCAATGCGTGAGTATAAATTCATGATCCCGGTTACCATGGACGATGGCACGATCCGCGTTTTCTTCGGCTACCGGATCCAGCACAATGATGCGCGCGGCCCCTCCAAAGGTGGCATCCGCTTCCACCCGTCAGAAACAATGGATACCGTGCGTGCTTTAGCGATGTGGATGACCTGGAAGACTGCGGTGGCGGATATACCATTGGGTGGAGGCAAAGGTGGTGTTGCGGTTGATACAGCCTCACTTTCCGTAACGGAACAAGAGAAGTTGGTGCGGGGTTGGATCGATCAAATCTGGCATAATATCGGCCCCCGCCAGGATGTCCCAGCCCCCGATGTTGGCACCAATTCCCGCATGATGGGCTGGATGATGGACGAATATTCCAAGCTGGTTGGGCAGTATACACCAGGTGTTATCACCGGGAAGCCAGTCGGCAGCGGTGGCTCTTTGGGTAGGACAGAAGCCACCGGTTTTGGATTGATTTACACCGTGCGAGAGGCCATGAGGCGCTTGGGCATAGATCCATCCGAATCGGTAGCTGCCATCCAGGGATTTGGAAACGTGTCCCAGTATTCTGCCATTGGCTTTAGAGAGATACTGGGCGGCAAGGTGACCTGTGTCTCCTGCTGGGATCACAAAGACCGGGCCCCATTCACTGTCAGCCATCCAGATGGTATCGACCCCCAATTCTTGCAGTCTGTTACGGACACCTATGGCTCAATCGACAAAGACAAGGCGCATAACGCCGGTTATGTCATCGAGGATGGTGATGCCTGGATTACCAAAGAGGCTGATGTGCTCATCCCTGGTGCCTTGGAGGGTCAAATCAACGCCGAATCGGTTAATCGCATCAGCGAGAGGGTCAAGATTGTTGCTGAAGGAGCTAATGGTCCCACAACACCTGCAGCGGATGAGGTCCTCAAAGGTAATGATGTCTTTGTCATACCTGACTTCTTGTGCAATGCTGGCGGTGTTACGGTTTCATATTTCGAAAGCGTTCAAAACGATATGAATTATTATTGGACCCGTGACGAAGTACTTTCCCGGCTGGACACAACCATCACTAATGCATTCAGCAGTGTGGTGGAGATGGCCGAAAGTGAAAAGATCTTTATGCGCGACGCAGCTTATATGGTAGCCATTGCCAAAGTTGTCAAAGCCATGGAGCTGCGCGGCTGGGTATAGCAAAATTCTTCCTCCAAAATTAATGGGTCTGTCCTGAAACATAATGGTCAGACCCTTTTTTATTAAATAAGTGGAAAAAATCAATTCGGAGGGCGGCAGCGGAGGCGCTGGTTTTCAAAAGAGCAAGGGGGTATCAGATAGTACTTGGGTAATGTTTCGTGATACAATGCCCTTCACCGCAAAATGGGAGAGGATAACTCGTGGGTATTCTCTGCCATGGGTCTTTTTTTCCCCCACGCCCGGAGGGAAATCATTACTTTTCCCTCCATTCTTGCACCACACTCAGTAATTTATTTTTGTTAAAATTCGATAAGAAGACTAAAATTATTGTAACAAATCTAACCAGAATGCGTTATACAGGATAGGCATCATGCTTGAATGGCATGATATCGATGACGATCAATTAATCAAACATGCGAAGGATGGTGAAGCGGAAGCGTTTGGCGAGCTTTACGAAAGGCATGTTAACGCAGTTTACCGCTTTCTCTACGCTCGTCTCGATAACAGCATGGACGCAGAAGACTTTTCTGAAGAAGTCTTCTTACGCGCGTGGAATTCCCTGCCCAGTTATCACGAACGAGGCGTTCCCTTCCTGGCATTTTTGTTGATCATCGCTCGGAACGTACTAATAGATCACTATCGAAGGAATGGAAGGTCACCGCAACATGTGACCATCGAGGATATTCAATTAAAGGATACCAATCCCGAACCCAGCGAGGTGACCGCCCAGAACTTGAAGCACGCCGAGATCAGACAGGCGATATCCCGCTTGAGGGATGATTATCAAGAAGTATTGGTACTGAGGTTTTTAAACGACTTGTCTCCCAATGAGACTGCCCAGGTGATGAATCGCTCGACTGGTGCTGTCCGGGTTCTACAACACAGAGCCATTGTTGCATTGCGAAAGACAATGGAAGAAGAACATGAACAAAGAATTTAATGAGGCCTTGCAGACCTGCCTCGATTTGATCCGGGGCGGGCGCGAAACGATTGACTCGGTTGTTTCTCTCTACCCGGAGTTCGCCGAGGAATTGCGCCCCCAGCTGGAGATAGCCACCTGGTTAACTTCTGCCGGCAGCGCTCTCGACCCGCGCCCTGGCTTCGTCACCGCCTCTCGCCATAGACTGGTCTCAAGGATCCAACAAGAGAACCGCCCACCTGTTCCGGTGCCACTCACCTGGGGCGAGCGCTTCCAGCAGTTCTTCTCAGCCCAAAAACTTGCACCCGTCGGGTTCGTTTTGGTCATGATGCTGGGGCTTTTCGTGAGCGGTACCGTGGTTACAGCCTCACAAAAAGCCATTCCGGGAGATGATCTTTACGCCGTCAAACTGACCCTGGAACAGATTGCACTGGCAACCTCTCTCGACGAGAAGAGTGATGCCGAGCTGCAGATCCAGATGGTAGAAAATCGTTTGACCGAAGTCCAGGCCTTAATCGTCGAGGAACGTTACGACGAGATAGCAGATACCATCCAGGAATCAACAGAGCAAATCAGCAAGACGCTCGAGATTATCCAAACTGTGCGTGAGGAAGACCGCTTCCTGGCTGCTGATTTGGCTGCCCAGCTGGATGGCCTCCTGTCAGAACAAAAAATTATCCTTTCGGTGCTCACCCAAAATGCTCCGGCTAATGTGAGTGCAAACTTCATCAGAGTATGGGCTGTATCGGAAATTGTGAGAATTACCGTCAGCGACATAGCGAGCATCGTGCCACCGCCTCCCGCTCCTCCACCAACCGCAGTTCCGAGGGTAGCGCCAACCAGCACACCAAGACCGAGACCGACACTGGCGCCAACCCAACCACCTGCGCCGACACCGACCAAGACCCGGAGACCACCCACAGCAGTACCTCCGACAGATACCCCTGAGCCGACCAACACCCCGGTTCCGCCGACCAACACCCCAATACCAACGAACACCCCGGTTCCGCCGACCAATACTCCACTGCCGACCAACACTCCCGCAACCAACGGCGACGCCTACTGCGACAGATCCGCCAACCCCGACACCAACACCAGTGACGGTTTCTGAATCCACGATAACCACCACACCGTAGGGGAAATTCTCAAACAGCTATTCAACCTGTCTGATCATCACAAATCAGGCAGGTTTTCTTGTTGCTGAGTTAAGCGATCTGCTCCCCCGCCTAAATTTCGAATTAAACCTAAAGGCTCCCGAGGACAATCTCAAGAGCCTAATTTGCTGAATTTTTCGGTAAATAGCCGGATTACGGCTCGTCGGGGGAGCGTTTCGGACCCGTCAATCTCTTCTTGCGCTTATTCTCATACAGCGCCTTGTCCGCCTCCATGATCATAGAATCCAAGGAGATTACCTGGTTGGGATCAAACTGCGCGATGCCAATACTCAAAGACAATTGGTAATAGCGGTTTTGAGAATTATACCGATCGAGATTCTTCTGCAGCCTGGTGGTCATGGTTTGGACGCCAGCTGCCGGTGCATTCAAGGCCAACACAATAAACTCGTCACCCCCCAGGCGGGCGAGCAAGTCTGAAGTACGAAAAGTCTGCTTCAATACCGAAGCGACTGACCTCAACGCCCGGTCTCCTTCCGTATGGCCGAAATTGTCATTGATATTCTTTAAACTGTCCAAATCAGCAAATAGGAGCACCAGCTGCCAATCTTCCCGCTGGGCGATCTTCAACTGCTGCTTAGCCATGGAAAGGAAACCCCTGCGATTTAGCAACCCTGTCAATTCATCGTTGAAGGATAATTGCTGCAGCAGTACTCGCGAGCGGTGGCGCTCAATGGCATACAGCAATGTGCGTCTGAGCAGTTTTACATCGACTTCGCCCTTGACTAAATAATCCTGGGCACCCTCCCGCAATACCTCAAAGGCGTGATTCTTATTCTCCAGGGCCGAGATGACGACGATCGGGATTTCGGGGACACGTACACAAATCTGGGAAAAGGTTGCTACACCCACGCTGTCCGGCAAAGCAAGATCCAAAAGAATCGCGTCAAAAGGTTCTTTTTCCAGCAGGGCGAGTGCGTTCTTTAGCGTTGCCGCTCGCTCTGCTTCAAATTGATCGGCATTGACCCCGGTCGATACAACCTGAAACCAGGGAGCATACTCGGGTTGATTCTCTTCGATTATCAAGACCTTGACCGGTCTATTGGCCTGCGAGTCAGACACAATCTACTCCTCAAGAATTGTTAATGATTACAACTCGCGGATTAAATTCTTGGTCACAAGTTTAGACTTGTGTGACGTAATTGTCAACCACAGTTTTACTTTATACCCAAGGAGGAATCACATAATTATTATAAATCATGATTCGAACCTTACCGAAAGCAGGATTATCTGGCGATTTTAGGCCACTCGTTGTATACTGATGACAACAACAATGAAAAGAGGACCTCAAACATGAAAGTCTCTGTTCTGCAAGAAACCCTGGCCCAAGGGCTGAATATAGTATCGAGAGCTGTGTCTCCCAGGAGCACCTTGCCTGTCTTATCAAATGTGCTGGTCGCCACAGATGAAGGACGGCTACGTCTCTCGGCTACCAATCTTGAGTTAGGTATAACTTGCTGGATCGGGGCGAAGATCGAGGAGGAGGGCTCAACCACAGTTCCGGCACGCTCATTTACTGAGTTAGTGGGGACGCTCTCCGACCAGCAGGTAGAAATGTCCCTGAGCGTTCGCACACAAACCTTAAACATCGTGTCTGGGACCTCAAACACCGACTTGAAATGCATAGATTCTCAAGAATTCCCCCCTATGCCATCCCCCGAATCAGGCGATGGCATCAAAATAAAAGTCAACCACCTGAAGGAGATGATCCGGCAGGTTGCCTTCGCAGCTTCAACCGATGAGGCACGACCGATATTAACTGGTGTGCTGGTAACCATTGACGGTGGGTACCTCACCATGGCAGCTGCAGATGGCTTCCGTCTCTCTGTACGCAAGACCGAGCTCGCCTCCGCTACTGCGAGATCCATTGTGGCTGTGGTTCCTGCTCGCGCCCTGAGTGAATTGGCCCGCATCGCAGGTGATGGCGATCAGGATGTTGAAATGCTCCTACCCCCTGGGCGAGGGCAAGTTGTCTTCCAGATGAAAGATATTCAACTAGTTTCTCAGCTGATCGAAGGCACATTTCCTGATTATGAACAGATCATCCCCAAGAACAAGGAAACACGCAGTGTGCTCTCCACTTCATCGTATCTCAAGGCGTGCAAGCAGGCCGAGATATTCGCCCGGGAAGGTTCACACATTGCTCGCATCAACATCACCCCCGGGTGGGCGAACTAAAACCAGGTTCGATCGTGATCTCCGGACAATCAGAAGAAACTGGTTCCAACCAGACTGAAATCGATGCCTCAATTGATGGTAATCAGTTATTAATCGCCTTCAACGTGCGCTTTTTGCGCGAAGTCCTGGAAGTGATCAATACCCCTGAAGTCGCATTAGAGACTTCTGTCGATACTGCTCCAGGAGTAATCCGCCCGGTCGGAGACGACAAGTTCCTGCATGTGATCATGCCGATGCACTTGGGCAGCTGAGCCATCGCTCATCTTCATCTCGTATCAGCAAAGTTGGCACGTTAGTAAATTTGACGTGCCTTTTTGCTAAGGTGGACAATCTGAATCGCAGATGACCTTTCCAGACACATCAACAGACCGGGTGCTGAGGATTTACAGCGCATTAGCACAGTACCCAATCTTGAGAACCAGGATGCGGGCCCGCATGCGGCGCGAGCTATTCGAACGCGGGGTGATCAGTCCCCATCGATTCGAAACCGAAGTTCGTGACCGGGCGATCGAATCACAAGCCCGGGAAGGATTACATAATCCTTTTGAGGATGAACCGACAGAGATATGGGAGGTGCGCCGGGACCGCATCCGCAGCCACCTGACAGATTTCTATTTCGCTTACAATCTGCCATATGAGCTGTTCGAAGAAATCATCCGTGATGTGCTTACAGAGCGTGGAGCCCAGGCTGATGATCTGCTGGTTGCATTCAACCCGGAGCTGGCACCGCAAAACCTGCTCTTTGAGCAAGCTAAAGCTATTGAAAACTTACCCCCGGAGAAACAAGAAAGGAGCGATGCTCGGCTCAGTGAGATCAAAGTCGTCCTGATGCGCAGGATGATCAGCGACCAATTAGCTTACATTAACATCGCCAAAGACTGGTTCACCGTATCAGATTTGGCTGAAATCAAACAGCGAAAAATTGGACAGGGCAAGATCGGTGGAAAAGCCGCTGGTATGCTGCTGGCTTTGCGCATTCTCAGCGAGGTTGCAGACGACGAAATTCTTTCCCATATCAGCATCCCGGACTCCTATTTCCTGGGAGCAGATGTGATGTATACCTTTATGTCGGTCAACAACCTGATGCACTGGAACGACCAGAAATACCGTTCCGAGGAACACATCCGGGCCGAATACCCCCAAATTGTAGAGCAGTATATGCATGGAGAGTTTCCAAGCGATATATTAGAAGAATTGGAACACTTGCTGCAAACCCTCGAGAACAAACCCCTGATCATTCGCTCATCCAGCCTGCTCGAAGACAATTTTGGCACCTCTTTTGCTGGTAAATATGACAGCATTTTCTGTCCTAACCAAGGCTCACCCGTAGAAAACTTGAGAGAACTTACCCACGCCATCGCCCAGGTTTATGCCAGCACATTAAATCCAGATGCACTGCTTTACCGGCGCAGCAAAGGTCTGCAGGACTATGACGAGCGGATGGCGATCCTGATCCAGGTTGTCAAGGGTGAGTTCATCGGTAACTACTATCTACCTCATGCGTCGGGGGTCGCCTTCAGCCGAAATTCTTTCCGCTGGTCTCCGGAAATTCGCAGCGAAGATGGCTTTGTACGCCTGGTATGGGGATTAGGCACACGCGCAGTCGACCGTATTGGGGATGATTACCCCAGGCTGGTAGCTCTCAGCCACCCCCTGCTCCATCCTGAAGATTCTTCCAAGGCTATCCGGCGCTACTCGCAGCAATTCGTGGATGTGATCGACCTGGAACAAAATTCGTTCCAGACTCTGCCCATCGCCCAGGTCCTTGATCCCCATTATCCGGTGCTGCGTTATATCGCAGAGGTTGATCAGGGTGGTTATCTGAGCCCCATCCGCAGTTTGATTCGCGAGGATGAAATCGACAAACTGGTCTTGACCTTTGACCCGCTGCTGAACCGTACTCGCCTCGCAGAGCGCATGCGGGAAGTGCTGGAAATCTTAGAAACACATTACAAGGCACCAGTCGATACCGAATTTACGGTCCGCATAAAGGACCCAGAAACAACCCAACCAGAAGCCGAAATTTGTATTCTGCAGTGCCGTCCGCAATCTCATCTAAAGGACAGCGAGGCGCGGTTGCCAAAAAACCTGCCAGTAGAAGACATCATCTTCTCCACCTCCCGCATGGTTCCAAGAGGCAGGGTCGATTGGATCAAATATGTTGTCATTGTAGATGCAGAGGCTTACCTGGCTTTAACTACAGAATCAGCCCGTGCTGAAGTTGGCCGCGCAATCAGCAAACTGAACTCAGCCCTGGCTGATCAGGTTTATATCTGCATAGGACCCGGGCGTTGGGGAACCCGCAACCTTGACCTTGGTGTGTATATCGGCTATTCAGACATCTACAACACCAGTGCGTTGATCGAGGTAACCGGTGAGGAGATTGGTCTGACACCTGAGCCATCTTTTGGCACTCACTTCTTCCAGGATCTTGTCGAGGCGAACATATTTCCGCTGGCCATCGACCTGGATGATGAGGATGTCGTATTCAATCGCCAGTTCTTTTACCACACGCCAAACCATTTGGCTGATTTCATCCCGGTCAATGAACAGCTTTCCAACTGTCTGCGGCTGATCAAGGTCAGCTCATACCGGCCCGGACACGTCCTGAGGCTGGTGATGGATGATGAAGACGGGCGGGCAGCTGCCTACCTGGTACCCAAAGCGGAGGAGAAATGAAGAAATTCGTCGCGGTGGCTGGTAATATCGGCGCCGGCAAGTCCACCCTGGTGGCATTGCTTTGTGACAAGCTCGGCTGGCAGCCTTTTTACGAACCGGTGGCAGACAACCCATACCTGGTCGATTTTTACGCCGATATGCAGACCTGGGCTTTCCATTCCCAGATCTTCTTTCTCACCCACCGGCTGCGCATGCACCGCCAGCTGCTGGACCACCCCACCTCCGTTCTCCAGGACCGCACTGTATACGAGGACGCAGAAGTATTTGCCAGCAATCTCTACCAGCAAGAGAAGATCCACTCCCGGGATTATAAAACTTATCAGGAACTTTATACTGTCCTGACAGACTTTCTGCCACCCCCAGATTTGGTGGTTTACCTGCGCGCTTCCGTTCCAACCCTGTTCGGGCGCATATCGAGCCGCGGCAGAGATTTTGAGCGCCAGATCACACCGGAATATCTTGGGCAGCTCAATGATCTCTATGAACACTGGATCGCTGGCTTCGGTTTATGCCCGGTGCTGACCGTGCCATCTGACGACCTAGATTATGTGGCCAACACCAGCCATTTGGATATGATCGCATCCAAGGTTCAAGAGAAATTAACCGGCAAGGAGGAAGTGGTTTTCGATCTGAAAGCGATGGTCTGAAAAAAGGTTTTGCACTCGATGAAAGGAACCTTGGCCTCGATCTACTGGCAGGGGGAATAGCTGATCGCAAGGGGGATCACAATTCTTATAAACCATATATATTGATCTTATTTCTTTCATACACTCACCGAATATGATCTGGGTTGTAAGTATATTGGCTCATGATGAAATTAACTAAACTAAATTTGATTATTGTTTGGAGGTAAATAAAATGATTAGACGTTGGGACCCATTTCGTGAGATGATGGTGTTGAGAAATTCTGTGGACCGGGTTGCCGATCGAGAATTAGCCTTGGCACCAGGTGACTGGAAATCATTCAATTGGAGCGTGGCCTTGGATGTAGTTGAGAGTGAGGACGAGTACCTGGTCAGAGCCTCTCTACCGGGCATCGATCCTGAAGACCTGGAGATCACCTTCGACGACAACAGGCTGACAATAAAGGGTGAAGTCAAAGAGCAATACGAGGTCGACAAAGCCCGCTACCACATGCGCGAACGACGCTACGGCAGTTTCTCCCGCACCATTAAGATGCCCTCAGGAATTGAGAACGAGGAGATTAAAGCCGACTACGACAAAGGCGTGCTGGAACTGCACCTTCCAAAGGTTGAAGAAGTCAAGCCGAAGAAGATCGCTATCACGACTTCCTCTACAAAGGTGATCGATGCCAAAGCTGCTGATGCAGCCAGCGAGAATTAACCCTTATCAATAATACTATTTGATTTGAACCCGGTGACAAATCCGGATGAGTCACCACACCCCCTTCCAATATGAGAAGAGGAAGGGGGTTTTTGCTGCTCAGGTCCATATAACCAGGACAGGCGAAATCAAAAATAGGTGGAATTTGTTATTCCAGGGCAATTCCCCTATCACACACAGTCATGGGCAACTATAATTGATGGTCAAGTAATAAATCTCAATATTCGTTGCCGTTTTGACAGATATGTTATAATACTACTATCTCTAGCAACCAAAAAAGCCTGGTTGATCACGAGGATATCTTCTTTCAAGTAAAGAATTGGCATGCATTGACCGGCCAAATGGGGGAATGGGTTTCAATTCAAAAGATTTCTAGTTTGTTTTGAGATCCTGTTATCCTCTCATGCTGCTGCACTGCTTGTGCACACGCTGGACAGCCGGGCTAGTGGCATTCTGGCATTTTTGGAAAGCTACACTAAATCATGTTGTGCTAGGGTTCCGATTATTGTGCATTCTTCCAAATTAATCTGAAGCACAGCCATTAATTTGGAAGAAGAAAGGGCAAACATGGATTCAAATTCACCTTATTCCGTTGATGACTGGGTAGTTCACACACAATATGGCGTCGGCCAAATCAAGCGAATTGAAGTTAAGCCTATCCAAGGGGATATTACGAAATGCTACAAAGTTAAAACAAATGACTGCACATATTGGTTTCCCACAAATGCTATTGACAACCCTCGCATCCGGTCGGTGGCTTCAAAAGAGATCATTGTCAAAATAATCAAGATTCTTAGAAGAAAACCGAATAGATTGGATACCGACCGGAGGCTTTGGAAGCAAAGAATCGATGAAGTCCGCTCGAATGGCGACCTGGAATCAATCAGCCTCATAATTCGTAACCTTTCAGCCCAAAAAGTTCTAAGACAGCTCAATCAAACCGAGGATGATGCACTGGAATATTTTAAAGATCGACTTTTGAGAGAGTGGACATCAATTACTCAAGAGGAGATTGAAAAACTCCGCACGTCACTTAATTCTTACATTCAGGAGAGCCAGGCAAAGGTAACGTTGCCGGAATGAAATAATAAGATTTCAATATAAAATTTAGACGCCCAAGAGAAACTATGAAATGAGCAGCTTTACTTGGGCGTCTTGTGGTTAAATTAAGACGGCCTCACGTGTTTAAAAATCAATTTACCCAAATTAGAGCAGCACTAATCCTCTTCGCACCCCAAATCTAACAGCTTCTGTACGGTTGCCAGCTCCCAGCTTGGTGTAAATCGACGAGATGTGAAATTTCACGGTATGCTCGCTGATCGCTAAGTCTATGGCGATTTGTTTGTTTGCCTTGCCTCGGGCGAGCAGCTGCAGCACTTGCAACTCTCGGTCTGTCAGCGGATCAATGAGCGGGTCTTCCAGCACAGACATTTCACCATCCTGGCGAAAGGATACCATCTCCGGGGTCCCAGTCGATAATCCCGCGGCAATCGCCCGTAAGGCAGCTTCTAATTGCTCGTTTGTCGCCGTCAGGGGCAAGACTCCCCAGGCAATATCAGAGTCTTCGGGAATTAACCTGCCGTGCTCGTTCTCATCTGCAACCATGATCAGCACCCCTGTAATCGATGAATCATCCAACACTTGATCGAGATCAGTGGCAGATTCCTCTCCTGGGGAAAGCAGTAAAATGTCAGTTATAGTTCGATAGATTTCAAATTCCTGGAAGGAGCTGGTCGAATAGACTTTATCAACCATTTCCAGACCGGCGACCATACTCTTCAAACCAGCTTGTAAAGCGGGAGCAGGAGCGACAATGCAAATTCGTAATCCCTCAGATGTACCTCTATCCCACTGAGCCTGCATACCATCCAACATCATCAATTATTATTTTGCGTGCTATCCTGCCCAATCTCCCGGGATACGAATTCCTCAACCACGTGAATGGGTATAGCAACTCCTTGATCGCCACCCATGATCATGGTATTGATGCCGATCACCTGGCCTCTGGCGTCCAGCAGTGGTCCACCAGAATTTCCGGGAGCCAAACTTGCATCAGTGCGGATCACATCTACCGCTCCCCTGCGCCAGCGCAGTGAAATACTGCCCAGGCTGGTGACGATGCCTGCGGAAACCGCACCGATCTGGCCCCAGGGATGGCCAACAGCCATGGCATATTGTCCTACTCGTAATTGGCGTGAATCAGCGCGCAAAGCGGGGGTCATTTTTTCTCGGGTCTGGATTTTCAACACAGCCAGGTCATGCTTCTTTTGTTTGGCGATAATTTCGGCGGCGTATTCGCTCCCATCCAGGGTGGAGACGCGGAGTGAGCTCTTCCGCACAACATGGTAATTGGTCACAATGCTGCCGTCCTGATCCCAGATCAAACCTGCCCCTGCCCCATGTCGCCCGTTGTGTATGATTACCAAGCTTTCAATTGCACGCTGGCACAAAGCGTTCACTTCAGCCGCGAGAGACCCCTGAAATTCAATTTGCTCGGCCTTTACATTCATAACTCACTTCCGCTCGCCAATTGTAACCTTTAGCTCCTGCATTTGTCCGGCTCGTAGAATCTCGAGCGAAACCTGCTCGCCTATCATTTCTCCTGCCAGGCTTGTGAAAAGGTCATCCGGTTCAGCCACTGGCTCACCAGCAAACCCGGTCAGGATATCACCAACCATCAGGCCGGCTTCTCCCGCTGGGCTGTCAGATTCAACTCCTACCAGCAGCAAACCACTGTTTTGCTGACGACCCAAGCCATTTTGCTGGTTCTCGGGAATCTCCACCGGTTGGCTGCGCACGCCCAGGTAGCCCCTGCGCACAGAACCATGCTTAACCAGCGCTTCAGCCACCTTTAAACCCAATTTCACCGGGATCGCAATCGAAGCCCCCCGCGTAAGACCCGAGGTATTCATTCCCAGCACCTGGCCGCTGCCATCAACCAGCGGTCCGCCAGAGAAGCCTGGGTAAGGGATGGCATCGGTGCGGATATGCCCCTCTAACAAGCCTCCGTGGCGGGTATGCACCGGTCCGCTAATGGCGCTGACCACGCCCAAACTGGCCTGGATGCCTTCTCCAGTAGGACGACCTAATGCCAACACCAGCTGCCCAACACGCGCAGCTGCATCTGCAGGCTCAACTACTCCCGGCAGTGCACTTTCGGTGCGAATAACCGCCAGGTCGCTTCCGGGATCTCTGCCCACAAGTGCGGCTTTTACCTGGTCCCCATTTGGGAGAACGACCGGGATATCCTCATCTCGTTCAACAACATGGCTGGCAGTGAGCACCAGATCGGGCGCATAGGCGATCCCGCTGGCAGGAAATCGCCGCCGGGCGTTGATCAACACCGTTCCGGCACCCGCCTTTTCGACTGCATCGGCCATGGCATCAGAAAGCGCGCTTAATACCTGGTTATTTTTTGTTGGGGACATAAATTGCTCCTTTATTGATATTATATGGCCCCATCATACTCCTTCCCCCTGATGTGCGCCTCAGCCGAATGGCTAGGTCGCGACCCGGGAATCTCAGTAGGAGGATGAGAAAAACAACCTTTTCACTGCTTCCACAGCATAATTTGGCATTCAAAACCATTGAACGCTCAGATAATGCGCTGCATTGCTGTCCGCCCTGAGATAAATTATTTAATTAATTTGGTTATACCCGGTTCTCTCACCCAGCCGATCACATCCCGCACACTACCAATTTCCAGCAGGACATGCCACCAGTAGTAGCCCTTGGCCCAAACCCCATTCAAGCCGTTGTCCGTGCCGTAAATGATGCCGGTGATATCCGCATCCACGGTCTCGACCAGGCCATAATTTGTGCCCGGACCCAGGTGCACGTCCACCTGGCTGTTAGTTTTAATCTCCTCCCCTTCGGTGAAAATCGTGGAG